>Ga0194120_10001250_pt1 | contig 47052 bp, 46 predicted proteins | sample TA2MahCa65mmetaG_FD_148642 | JGI IMG/M metagenome (GOLD analysis project Ga0194120, IMG submission 148642) | Freshwater microbial communities from Lake Tanganyika, Tanzania - TA2015019 Mahale Deep Cast 65m | ecosystem: Environmental > Aquatic > Freshwater > Lake | place: Tanzania: Lake... | reverse complement strand
GCTCGACGAGGTGATACCGCCCGAGCACTACAAGGTGGTGGCCGAGATCATCAGCTTCGTCTTCAAGATGAAGCGGAAGGCGCTGCCGCGGTGACCGCCATCGCGCGGCTGAGTGCGGGCAACCGGCGGGTTCTCGACGATCGGCACCTCGTTCTCTTCGGCCAGCTCGCGGATCCGTTTGGCAACCAGATCGGCGCCCTTCGCCACCAGCTTCGGCGCCGGCATCGTGTTCGGTTCGTATTGGAGCGCCACGGCATAGTGCGTCGGGTTGGTGACTACCACCGTTGCCTTCGGCACTGCCGCCATCATGCGCCGGCGGGCGCGCTCCATCCGGATCTGGCGGAGCTTCATCTTGATCTGCGGATCGCCTTCAGCCTGCTTGTACTCCTCCTTCACGTCCTGCTTCGTCATGCGCATTTTCTTGTAGTAGGAGTAGCGCTGGTAGGCGACGTCGGCCGCGGCCAGGACTAGCATGACAGCGATGACGGCAGCGAGAAGCTTGATCGCCTCGCTCTTGAGCTCGATGACGGCAGCGATGATGTCAACGCCGACCAGTTGATCGACGCGAGTCAGAACGGGCGCCATCAGCCAGGCGACGATGGCCCCTATGATGGCGAGCTTCACGATGCTCTTCGCCATCTCGATCGACGCGTGGATCGAGAACATGCGCTTGAGGCCGGCGAGCGGGTTGAGCTTGGCGAGCGACGGCTTGATCGACTCGGTCGCGACGAGGAAGCCGGTCGTCAAGATCGTGGGGATGATCCCGGCGATCGCGAATATGAAGAAGGGAAAGAGGAGCGGCAACGCGATGTCAAAAGACATCTCGAGCAGCACGCGGCCGAGGTTGCCCGGATCGAGCGGGATCTGCTCGGGCTTCTCGAAGAAGGGCGCGATGGAGCGCGAGACGCCGCTGGCTATGCTCGATGCGAAGAAGGCCAGGACCATCACCGCACCGAAAAAGGCGAACCAGTGGCGGAGTTCCTGCGAGTTCCAGACTTGACCCTTGCCGCGCGCCTCGCCCAGCTTTCGTTCGCTTGGGTCTTCTGTTTTTGATGCATCATCATCGGCGTCGGACATCGCTCACCTCACCTCGAGCCGACGAGACCGACCAGCGTCTCGTGGAAGTAGGTCAGGAAAGCAGTCATCATCGCCGAGAAAGACACGATCATGATCAGCATCCCGCCGACGAGCTGCGCCGGGATGCTGACGAAGAAGATCTGGAGCGCCGGCATCATCCGCGAGATCAGTCCGAGCGCGAATGTGAAAAGCAGCGAAAGGACGACGAACGGCATCGCGATCTGAAGCCCGATCTTGAAGCTCGAGCCGACCAGGCGGGTGACGGTGTCGGAGAGATCGCCAATCGGCAGCGGGTCCGTCGGGCGGAACAGGGCGTAACTGCCGACGACGCCTTCGAGCAGCATGTGGTGCAGGTTGGTCTCGATGATCGCAAGGAGGCCGCCCATGCTCAGCAGAATGCTCGGTGGCGTGCCGCTGGTCTGCAGCGCCGGATTGAAGGTGTTCGCGGCCGAAAGGCCCATCTGGGCGGCAATGACCGTGCCGGCAAGGTCCATCGTCGTCACCAGAAGACGCGCCATCCCGCCGAGGAAGAAGCCGATGATGCTCTCGGTGAAGAGGAACGCAACCAGCGAACCGGTGTCGCTCGGCAGTGGCGGCAAGGTCTGACGTACGACCGGCACGACGACCAGCGTGATCGCAAGCGCCAGTATCAGCCGCATGCGCGCCGGGACCACGGCCTCGCCAAAGGCCGGCATCACCGTGAACGCCGCGCCGAGCCGGGTGAAGACAGCCATGAAGGCGAAGATCTCGGCCGGCAGAAATTGCGTCAGCGGCATTCACGCCCTTCCGCCGGCAATGATCTGGTCGAAGATGAACTCGGTGAACTTGATCATCGTCGCCAGCATGAAGGGCATGAAGATGACCATCGTAACGAACAGCACGATCAGCTTCGGAACGAATGTGAGCGTCATCTCCTGGATCTGGGTCATCGCCTGGAAAAGCGAGATGGCGATGCCGACCACGAGGCCGATACCCATCGGCGGGCCGCAGATGATCAGCGTCACCAGCATAGCCTCGCGAAGGATGTCGAAGACCTGTTCCGCGTTCACTTATACCGACCTCGCGCACCCGCCCGAAACCGCGGCAGTATAGCCCGTTTCGCAAGCTGCAAGGAGCATCACATGGCCTATCGAGGGCTGGACCTGACCGGCAAGGCGGTGCTGGTGACGGGAGGCAACAGCGGCATCGGCCTCGGCATGGCAGAGGGCATGGCCGCGGCCGGCGCCGACGTTGCGATCTGGGGCCAGAATCCCGACAAGAGCCGCGCAGCCGAGGCGAGCCTGAAGCGCCACGGCCGCAAGGTGCATGTGCTCAACTACAACGTCGCCGATGAACAAGCGGTCGATCGCGGCATGAACGAGACGTTAGAGCGGCTGGGGCGGCTCGATGCCTGCTTCGCCAACGCCGGCGTCAGCGGTCGCGTCGGCAAGCACACGAGCTTCGCCGAGATGACCACCGAGGAATGGCGCCGGGTGATGAACGTCAATCTCGACGGGGCCTTCTTCACCCTCCGGGCCGCGGTCCGCATCCTGCTCCGGCAGGGGCAGGGCGGCTCGCTGGTCGTGACCGGCAGCCAGTTCGGCCGCATGGGTAACCCCTTGGTCGAGCACTACGCTGCGGCCAAGGCGGGCGTCGAGTCGATGATGCGCTCGATGGCGACCGAGTTCGGGCGCGACGGAATTCGCTGCAACACGGTGGTCCCCGGCTATGTCGACACGCCGCTGACGCATGCCCGCATCAACACGCCCGAGTTCGTTGCCGACGCGATGCATCGCCACGCCGTCGGCCGCTGGGGCGTGCCCGATGATTTCGGCGGCATCGCTGTGTTCCTCGCGAGCGATTCCAGCCGCTGGGTCACCGGTCAGAGCTTCGTGATCGACGGCGGCTTCAACGTCGCCGCCAAGATCATGGGGGCTTAGCGCTCTCGGGTCCAGAATCGTTGCGCCTCGGCGAAGGCGCTCAGGGTACGCCGCGCATCCGCGACCAACGCGTCGATGCGGCCGGCATGGAAGCCCGCGACGGCGCCGAATGCCTTGGCGCCCGACTCCTCTACCCGGTGCGCCAGCGGCTCGAGCAGAGGGGCGAGGCCGCGCGCGTCGTTGAGATGGCCCAGGCTCTGCTGCGGCCGGCTGATCGCCTTGAGATAGCCCCTCGCGCGGCGCTCCGAAAACAGCGGCGCGAAGAACTCGGCAGCGTAGCGGAGCTTCTTCAGGCGCAGCCGCAAGGCATGCAGCTCGGGTTCCGCGAGCCGATCGGCGGCCTTGGCCAGGCGCTTGGTCTTGCGGTGACGGCGATCGAGGATTCCGACGGCGAGGTTGCGCGCGCTTTCGTCCGGCTCGGCATCGTCGGACCAGGGCGGCTCGGCCAGCCACAAACGCGCCGATAGCATGAGGTTCAGAAACCGGCCCGAACCGATCGCCGCCCTGGCATCGGCATAGGCGATCTCGCGCAGAGCCCTGGCGCCGCGCTCGACCTCGCGCAGCTCCGTCTCGCCGGCAAGCGCCACGGCGACCGGCGGCAGAAGCTCGGAAAGAAAGACATCCCAGGACCGCGCCGGCGCCAGGCTCGCGGCGAGCCAGCGAAGCTCGCCCGCCAGATCCTCGCGCGCCGGTGCCTGGAACTGGTGACGGAAGAGGCCCAGTGCCGCCCTGAGCCGGCGCAGGCCGACCCGCATCTGATGCACGCCCTCGGCGTCGCGTCCGTCCAGGACCGCGGCCTGGTTGCCGGCGACATGGGCGAGGCCCTCACGCAGCACCGCAAGAACAACCTCGCCGAGCGGGGCATCGCCGTCGAACCGAAGCGCCTCGGCGCAACGGATCGTCTCGCTGTCGCCGCGATAGAGCGCAAAGCCGCGCGCCGCCTTGCTCGCGACATCGAGCCGGAGCGGCACCGTGCGGCCGAGGTCGCGCGCGAGCCGGATGAGGTCGCGCGGTCGGCCGCGCTTCAGCTCAAGCTCGATCTCGCAGATGGGCGCCTCGGCTTGGCCCGCCTTGAGGAAGCCGACATCGAGGTCGAGATCGACCTGGACCTTCCCGCCGCCGCCGAGCCGCCACTTGGTTCGGCGGATCGCGGTTCCGAAGATCGGCTGCAGGGAATGCTCCTTGAGCGCGCCGCCGACGGCGCGGCGGAGCGCGGCATCCCCGATTGCGGTGAGATCCGGATTGGCTTCCCCGACCGGATGCTCCGACTCTTCGCGTTCAAACAGACCCGTCTGTCTAAGAAGTCCAGACTTCACGGTCTGGACATGCCGCCGGCCGGTGCGACGTACCCGAAGCGTCAGATCGCGCTTTGCCAGGCGGAGATCTGACGTATCGAAATATGTCGATTCCAAGCGGGCCGTCGACCGCCGCGAGCCCTGCAGAAGGGGATGCCGCTTGAGGCGCGGGAGATCCGCCGGGTCGAGTGCGAGCTTAAGTTCGACCTCCCTTCCCACCAGGGAGCCGGCGCGGGCCGCGGCGGGCGGGCGGCGGGGTATGGAGGGCATGCCTGCCGATTAAGACGGTCGCTACTCGACAGGGTCAACGACAAAAAAGTGAAGGTTTTTGCTATTCGTCAACGATGTCCGACGGACGAACGAAGCGGACCAGGCGCAACCGACCCTCGCCGAGCCGTGACCGCGTACCGGCCTCGGTTTCGAGGCTGCAGAGAGCCGCCGTGGGAAACTTCTTGGCGAGCCGCGCATGATCGGTGCCGTGCCCGGCCGACAGCGCGATCGCGAGGTCCTGGAGGCCGGGGTTGTGACCGATGACCATGACTTCGCGTTCGTTCGCCGGGAGGCGCCGAAGCCGCACCAGCAGCTCGTCGACCGAGGCGAGATAGAGGCCGGCTTCGAAGAGGACTTCCGGCCGCTGGGCGGCGAAGGCTTCCTGCATCAAAGCCCAGGTTTCGCGGGTGCGGCGGGCCGTCGAGACCAGCACGAGCCTCGGCGCAACGCCGTTCTCCGCCATCCAGCTCGCCATCGCCGGCGCCGCCTTGCGGCCGCGCGCCGAGAGCGGCCGGTCGTGATCCTCACGGGGAGGATCGTCGCGGTTCGACTTGGCGTGGCGGAAAAGATGAAGGATCGGCATCGCCGCAAACCCTGCCAGCCGTCGATCCGAGGGTCCAGCGCCGATGCTTGACCGGACAGGGCGTCGCCACGATGGTGCGCCATGACGATGATGGCGAGCCTGCGACTAGCCACGGCCGATGACGCCGATACGATCGCGCATCTCTGCCGTGAGCTGCTCGCCTTCTACGGCATCCCGCCCCCCTCCTCGCGCTGGGCGATGGCGGAGGAGATCCGCGAGCGCGGCCTCAGGGACGGACGCCTCGAGGTGTTGCTGGCCGAGCGCGACGGCGTCGCTGTCGGTCTCCTGATCTTCTTTCAGGTCTATTCCGTCGCCCTCTGCCAGAACAGCTTCTTCATTCAGGATCTATACGTGTCGGAACGCTGGCGCGGCGAGGGGATCGGGCGGCAGATGATGGAGTATCTGGGCTTCCTCGCCGAGCAGCGCGGCGTCGGCCAGATCGACTGGACCGCCGATCCGTGGAACGACAAGTCGAGGCGCTTCTATGACCGCCTCGGCCCGCATCAGCGCGCCGACAAGATCTTCTACCGCATCGCCGGCCCGAACCTCCGCCACTTCATCCGGAAAGCCCAATGAGCGCTTCCGATCACGAGATCATCTCGGTCGACACCCCGTTCCGCGGTTTCTTCCGCATCGACCGATACCGGCTTCGCCACCGGCGCTTCACCGGCGACTGGACGCCCGAGCTGGAGCGCGAGATCTTCGTGCGCGGCCATGCGGCGGGGGTGATTCCTTACGACCCGAAGCTCGACCGTGTCCTGGTCGTCGAGCAGTTCCGCACCCCGGCGCTGGTCGCCGGACGTCCCTCACCGCTGACGCTCGAAGTGCCGGCCGGGATCATCCCGAAAGGCGAGACGCCGGAAGATGTAGCGCGCCGCGAGCTTCAGGAGGAAGCGGGCCTCACGGCCAAAGAGCTGATCCCGCTTTACACCTTCATGCCGAGCCCCGGCGGCTGCTCGGAGACGGTCTGGCTCTATGCGGCCCTCGTCGATCTCTCCAATGCCGGCGGTCTCGCCGGGGTCGCCGACGAAGATGAGGACATCCGCATCGTCGTGATGGACTTCGACGATGCGTTCGCACGCATGCTGCGGGGCGAGATCGACAACGCGATCAGCATCATGTCCTTGCAGTGGCTGGCGCTGAACCGTCCGCGCCTCAGGAAGGCGTGAGGCGCCTCACGCCGTCGTGACGGCGGCCCCGGCCTCCCTTCGCCGAGAATGCCCCTCGACGAAGAACGGGAGGTACGCATGCGGACCATCATCGCGATCCTTGGGGCGCTCGCGGTCGCGCTGCCGGCCATCGCCGGCAATGACGACCACGATCACGACACCTGGACGGTCGTCCAGCAGCAGCAGGAGGCGCAAACCGCCGCGCCGGTACGCGAGATCTCCAAGATCGCCGGCGAGATCTATCGCTTCCGCAACAACTTCCACTACTCGGTCTTCGCCGTGACGCCGGCCGGCGTCATCGTCACCAACCCGATCGATGCCGAGGCGGCAAAGTGGCTCAAGGCCGAGATTGCACAGCGCTGGAACCGGCCGATCAAGTACCTCGTCTACAGCCATGACCATCGCGACCATATCGCCGGCGGCGAGGTCTTCGCCGACACCGCGACCGTCGTCGCGCACCGCCGCGCCAAGGAAGTCATCGTCGACGAGAAGCGCCCGACCGCGGTGCCGAACCTGACATTCGACGACTCGCTGACGATCGAGCTCGGCGGCACGGTGCTGGAGCTCACATATGTCGGCAAGAACCACTCGGACAATTCGCTGGTGATCCGGTTCCCGCGCGAGCGCATCCTGTTCGCCGTCGACTTCATTCCGGTCAAGGCGATGCCGTTCCGCGACTTCCCCGACGGCTACCTCCAGGAATGGATCGACTCCCTGAAGCGCGTCGAGGCGATGAGCTTCGACGTCCTGGCGCCGGGCCACGGCCCGCTCGGCACCAAGGCCGACGCCGTCGCCTACCGCGAGCTGATGGAGGAGCTGCGTGCCGATGTGACGCGGCTCGCCCGCGAGGGCAAGTCGCTCGACGACATCAAGAAGGCCGTAACGATGGAGAAGTACAAGGACTGGTCCGGCTACCAGCAGATGCGCGAGCTCAATGTCGAGGGCATGTACCGGATGGTGCAAGCGACGCGCCGGCCGAACTAAAGCCAGCCACTCGACGGTCGTGAGCCGGCGCGGACCGCGGCGATTGTGGCCCGGACGGCGTCCGGATCGGTGACCGTGATGCGATACTCGCGATCTGGCGTCGCCCCCATGCGAACCTGGGCGTTGTGATGGGCCACCGCGCTCAATCGCTGCGCGGGCGCGGAGAAGTGCATCTCCTTGAGCCCCGTCATCCGCTGCACCGAAGCGATGTTCGAGGCATTCAGGCGGCCGCAACCCATGACGGCGATGCGGTCGCCGGCCTGATCGACCAGCGCGCGCAGCAGCCCGGCGCCCTCGAGAGCGGTATCGCGCTGCCCGCTGGTGAGCACGCGACGAACGCCGCAGCGGATCAGCGCCTCGAGCGCCGCTGAGGGATCGGCTGTCATGTCGAAGGCGCGATGGCAGGTGACCTGCATCGGGCCGGCGCGCGCGACCAAAGCCGTCATACGCGCTTCGTCGATCCGCCCGTCGGCCGTCAGGCAGCCGCTGACCACGCCCGGCGCACCCAGCTCGCGCAACGCCGTCACGTCGTCGAGCATGGAGTCGAACTCGGCCGCCGAGTAGAGGAAGTCGCCGCCTCTCGGACGGACAATTGTGAAGAACGGAACCCCGGCCACGCCGAGCGCCTGACGCACGGTGCCGAGGCTCGGGGTGATCCAGCCTTCGACCAAGCTGGCACACAATTCCACACGATCGGCCCCGCCCTCCTGGGCGGCAAGCAGCCCGTCGATGCCCTCGACGCAGACCTCGATCAAAGGGAAACCGGCCGAAACAAGGGAAGCGTCGGAGGCCGCCACGTTCGGCACATTCTATTCGAAGGTGATCAGCTCGCGGGCCCTGGCGCGGTTGTAGCCGAGCGAGGCGTTGAAAAGCTGGCGCGTATAGGCCTCGCTTGCCTCGCCGCGGCGGAGCTCGGCGACATCCATCTCCTCGACGATGCGGCCGGCGTTCATCACCGCGAGCCGGTCACACATATGCGCGACTACCGCCAGGTTGTGCGTCACCAGGATGAAGGTAAGGCCGCGCTCGCGCTTGAGCCGTTGCAGCAGGTTCAGGATCTCGGCCTGCACGGAGACGTCGAGCGAGGATGTCGGCTCGTCGAGCAGCAGCACCTTGGGCTCAAGGATGAGCGCACGCGCGATGGCGACGCGCTGGCGCTGCCCGCCGGAAAGCTGGTGCGGGTAACGGAAGCGGAAGGCCGGGCCAAGGCCGACCTCGACCAGCGCCGTCTCGATCCGGCGGTCGACGTCGACCATGCCGTGGATCGCCAGCGGCTCGGCCAGCACGCGGTCGACGGTGTGGCGCGGATGCAGCGAACCGTAGGGATCCTGGAACACCATCTGGACCAGCTTGTGGAAGGCCTTGCTGCGCCTCTTGCCGAGCGCTTGCCCGTCGACGTGCATGGCGCCGCTCCAGTTCGGGTTCAAGCCCGAGAGCGCACGGAGCACCGTCGACTTGCCGGAGCCCGACTCGCCGACCAGGCCGAAGGTCTCTCCCGCCGCCACCTCGAACGAGATGCCGCGGACGGCACGGATGACGGCCGCGCCCTCGCCGAACGAGACCTCGAGATTCCCGACCTCGATCATCCGACCATCTTTCCGTCGACGACCACCGGGCCGTCGCGCCAAGCGGGATCGCGCGAGAGGACGGAGAGCTCGCCGACCGGCCGGTCGATGCGAGGCAGCGAGGCGAGCAGTCCCTGCGTGTAGGGGTGCTTCGCCTGCTTCAGCTCGCTCGCCTTGCAGGTCTCGACGATGCGCCCTGCATACATGATGATGACGCGATCGCAGAAGCTCGCGACCAGGTTGAGGTCGTGGCTGATGAACATTAGCCCCATGCCGCGCTGGGTCACGAGGTCGTCCAGGATCGCCAGAACCTGCATCGACACGGTGACGTCGAGCGCCGAGGTCGGCTCGTCGGCGATCAGCAGATCGGGCTCGGGGATCAGCATCATCGCCATCATGACGCGCTGACCCATGCCGCCCGAGACCTCGTGCGGATAGAGATCGTAGACGCGCGCCGGATCGCGGATCTTGACTGCCGCCAGCATGTCGAGCGTGCGCTTGCGCGCCTGCTCGGCGCCGACCTTGCGGTGAACGAGATAGGCCTCGGCGATCTGGTCGCCGACCTTCATCACCGGATTGAGCGAGAATTTCGGGTCCTGCATGACCATGGCGATGCGCCGGCCGCGGATCTCGCGCATGGCGACTTCATCGATCGCCTCGAGGTCGTTTCCGTCGAAGACCATGCGCTTCGCCCTGACCTCGCCCGGCGGTCGGATGAGCCGGAGAACGGAGCGCCCGGTCATGGTCTTGCCCGAGCCCGACTCGCCGACGATGCCGAGCTTCTCGCGCCCGACCTCGAAGCCGATGCCGCGCACCGCCTCGACGATGCCCTTCGGCGTGTGAAACCTGACCTCTAGGCCCTCGACGGAAAGCAGCGGCTGGCTCATGAGCTCTTCGGATCGAGCACGTCGCGAAGCCCGTCGCCGAGCAGGTTGAAGCCCAGGCTGACGACGAAGATGGCAAGGCCCGGAATGGTCGCGACCCACCAGTAGTCGAGGAGGTAGCGCCGCCCGGACGAGACCATCGCGCCCCATTCGGCAAGCGGCGGCTGCGCGCCGAGACCGAGGAAGCCCAAGCCCGCCGCCGTGAGGATCACTCCCGCCATGTCGAGGGTGACACGCACGATCAGCGATGAGCTGCAGAGCGGCACGACATGGCCGACCACGATGCGGAAGCCGGAGGCGCCCTGGAGACGCGCCGCGGCGATGAAGTCGCTGGTACGGATGGTCAGCGTCTCGGCGCGGGCGATGCGGGCATAGGGCGGCCAGGCAGTGAGCGCGATCGCCAGCACGGCGTTCTCGATTCCGGGGCCCAGCGCCGAGACGAAGGCGAGCGCCAGAATCAGCCGCGGAAAGGCCAGGAAGATGTCGGTGATCCGCATCAGCGCTGCGTCGACCCATCCGCCGAAATATCCCGACACCGTGCCGACCAAAAGCCCCACCGGCGCCGCAGTGACGGCGACCAGGACGACGATGTAGAGCGTGACGCGGGCGCCGTAGAGAATACGCGAGAGAATGTCGCGGCCGAACTCGTCGGTGCCAAAGAGATATTGCGTTCCCGGCGCGATGAAGCGCTGGGTCAGGTCCTGGGCGACAGGCGACTGCGGGGCGAGCATCGGCGCGAGCGTGGCGAAGACGACCAGCGCGACGACGATCAGGAGGCCGATCATCGTCAGCGGATTGGAGGCGAGCGCCCGCCAGGAGAGATAGGCCTGAATCGCGCGCGCATGATTGCGCGAAACCGGCGTGTCGGCAGTGAGCCAAGCGCGGAGCTGCGTCATTTCGCCCTCGGATCGACCAGCCGATAGAGCAGGTCTGAGAGCAGGTTGATGCCGATGAAGATAGCGCCGACCACGATTGTCGCCCCCAGCACCGCATTCATATCGGCAGCGAGCAGCGAGGCGGTCAGATACTGGCCGAGACCGGGCCAGGCAAAGACGGTCTCCGTCAACACCGAGCCTTCGAGGAGGTTCGCATAAGAGAGCGCAATCACCGTGATCAACGGCACCATGACGTTGCCGAGCGCGTGCCGCCAGATCACCCGCGCCTCGGAAAGCCCCTTCACGCGTGCCGTCGTCACGTATTCCTGGCGCAGCTGCTCGAGCATGAAGCTGCGGGTCATGCGGCTGATATAGGCGAGCGAAAGGTAACCGAGGACCGCCGCCGGCAAGATCAGGTGATGAAGCGCATCGAAGAATACCTCCCATTCGCCCTGCAGTGCCGAGTCGAGCAGAATCAGCCCGCTCCAGGTTTCGACGACGTCGAGGTTGGCGAAATCGACGCGGCCAGGCGCGGCGGCGATGTCGAGGATGCCGTAGAAGAGCAGGAGCCCCATCAGACCGAGCCAGAACACCGGCATCGAGTAGCCAAAGAGGCCGAGCAGGCGCACGATCTGGTCGGGCCAGCGGCCCTGGTTGACCGCAGCGACGACGCCCATCGGCACGCCGAAGGCGACGCCGAAAAGAGTGGCGGTCGTCGCCAGCTCCATGGTCGCCGGGAAGACGCGCTTGATGTCGTCGACCACGGTGTTTGCGGTCAGCACCGACTTGCCAAGCTCGCCCTTCAGCACTTGCAGCACGTAGCTGGCGAATTGCTGCCACAGCGGCAGGTCCAAACCCATCTCTCGGCGGACCTGCTCATAGGTGTCGTGCGAGGCCCGGTCGCCGATCGCGGCAAGCACGGGGTCGACCGGCACCACCCGGCCGATCAGGAACGTGACGAGCAGAAGACCGAAGAAGGTCAGCGCCACCGAGCCGACCAGCTTGAGTCCTGCCCAAACGTAGCGCGACGGGAAGCGTGAGCTTCCCGTCGCTGACGTAACCGTCGAGTCAGTCAAGCGATGGCTACTTCTTCACGGTCCAGTAGTAGGCGCTGGCGACCGGGCCGCCGGAGTGGAAACCCTCGACGTTCTTGCGCATGCCGGTCTGGAGCAACGCCTGGTAAATGATGACGAAGGGCGAGGTGCGCTGATGCTCGCGCTGGATGTCGCCGTAGGTCTGCGCGCGTTTGGCGTTGTCCTTCTCCATGACGGCGGCATCCGTGTGTGCCGTCATCGTCGGGATCGCCCAGGCGTTGCGCCAGGTCAGGTAGCCGGTGCCGCGCGCGTCGTCGGCGTTGTTGGTGGGGTTGCGCGCGAAGGTATCGGCATTGGTGTGCGGGTCCGGATAGTCCGGCCCCCAGGCACCGATATAGAGCTCGTGCGTGCGCGCCCGGTACTTGGTCAGGGTCTGACGGCCGTCGCCCGGGATGATCTCCATCTTGATACCGGCGCGCGCGAAGGTCGATTGGATCGACTGCGCCATCTCCGTGGTCGGGAAAGCCGAGCGCACATCCATCTGGATGTTGAAGCCGTTGGGATAGCCCGCCTTGGCAAGCAGCGCCTTGGCACGATCGACATCGAGGCGGTATGGCGCATCGTCGATGGCACCCAGGAAGGTGCGCGGCAGGAAGGACTGATGGACGACGGCGCGGCCGCGCAGGATCGTCGAGCGCAGCCCGTCATAGTCGACCAGGTACTTCATCGCCTCGACCACCTCGGGCTTCGAGAGGATCGGGTGCTTCTGATTGGCGCTGAAGTAGGAGATGCGGCCCTTGAGGTCGTCGAAGACCTTGAGGTTCGCGTCCTTCCTCACCGCATCGACGTCGTCGGGGCTGAGATCGCGGGCGATGTCGACGTCGCCCTTGGTCAGCAGCAGGCGCTGGGAGGCAGTCTCGGGAACGTGGCGGACGATCACGCGCCTGAGCGTGGCGTTGCCCTGCCAGTTGCCATCGACCTTCTCGAGCGTATAGCCGTCGGCAGCCTTCCAGCTGACCAGCTTGTACTGGCCCGAGGCGGCCGAACGGGTCTTCAGCCACTCATAGCCGAAGTCGCCATCCTTCTGGTTCGCCATCGCGACCTTCATGTCGACGATCGAGGTGACCGTCGCGGTCATGCAGTTCAGAACCATCGACGGCGCAAAGGCCTTGTCGATGGTCATCGTGACCTCGTGCGTGCCGGTCTTGCGCACCTTCTGGTCGACCGTGTCCTTGGTCAGGCCGAACTGGTTCAGGATGAAGGCGGGGGTCTTGTTGAGCTTGACCGCGCGTGCGATCGAGAAGACCACGTCGTCGGCGGTCAGCGGATTGCCGGAGTGGAACTTGACGTTCTGGCGGATCTTGAAGGTGTAGGTGAGGCCGTCGGCGGAGATGGTCCAGCTCTCGGCGATTCCCGGCACATAACCCTTGTCGAGCGCCTTCGGGTCCATCGACAGCAGCGTGTCGTAGACGTTGTTGGCGACGTCGCCGCCGGAGAACTCGAAGATCTCGGCCGGATCGAGGCTGGTGATGTCGTCGATGGTCGCCGCGATCACCAGCGTATCCCTGGGCGTCGCCGCGAGCGCGGGAATTGCGGTCGAGGCAAACAGCACCGCCGCCAAAGCGGCAGAGATCCTCGTCATCTAGAAACCTCCTTGCGAAAAGGCAGAGGCGCCCCGTGGGCCGCCGATCGCGGGAATATCCGCGCGTGGCCACGGGCTGTCAAGGAAATGGACGGACGAGACCGAGGAAAGTCTTTTATCTACAGCCACTTAAGGCGCCTCAACAACCAGAATTCGAGCGGGAAGATGGCGAGCGTCGCGACGCATACGACGAGCCATGCCCAAGGCTCGCCGTGGAACGGAATGCCGTCCAGGTTCATCCCGTAGAAGCCGGCAATCAGGGTCGGCGGCAGCGCCATCGCGGTGATCGCCGTCAAGCGCGCTGCCGTGTGGCTGATGCGCTCGCTGACCATCGCGGTCAGATCCTCGTGCAGGATCATCGTGCGGTCGCGGATCGCGTCCAGGTCTTCGAGGAAGCGCAGCGTGCGGTCGGTGACCTCGCGCAGCCGGACCTTGTCGCGCTTGGTAAGCCAGGTCGCATCCTCGAGCTGAAGCCGGTAAAGCGCCTCCCGCTGCGGCGCCAGATAGCGCCTGAGCTGGATCGCATGGCTGCGATACTCGGCGAGACGGTCGCGTACGATCGTGGTGTCGATCTGCTCGATGTTCTCCTCGAGCTGGTCGACCTGGTCCTCGAGCTCGGCCACCACCGGCTCGACATGGTGCATGATGCGGTCGGCGATGCGGGCGAACAGCTCGCCCGGCCCGATCGGCCCGCGCCCTTTGATCAGCGCCTCGCGGATTTCGCGAAGCGCCATCATGTAGTGGTCCTTGTCGCGAAGCGAGATGACGCGGGAGCGGTCGATCCAGAGCCGCACGGGCACCAGATCCTCGGGATTCTCGCGGTCATGGCGGTTGACGCCGCGGAGCACGATCAGGAGCGCGTCGTCATAGTCCTCGACCCGGGGCCGCGCCTCCTCGGCCAGAAGCGCATCGACGATGACCGGATCAATCCCGCTCTCCTCGCGCAGCCAGCGCTGAGCCTCCGGGTGATCGCGCTCGAGGTGCAGCCAGATGACGCCGTTCTCTGGGCGCCAGGCCTTGATTTCCTGCCAGCCGACATCCCGGCAGGCCCCGCGCCCGTCGAGGAGGCTGGCGAATCTGAGCCCGGGGTGAATTCCGTATTGAAGCTCGGAACTGGGCATGCGCCACGCCGCGGCGGGTTTCGTATCGGCCGGACACTAGCCTAGAATGCGGCGCTCCTGTCTACCGCGAAATGCCCTACCCCCGGCGGAGTTTTCACATGGACGTGCGCGACGGCTTCCTCGGCTCGATCGGAAACACGCCTCTGATCCGGCTCAGGCGCGCTTCGGAAGCGACCGGCTGCGAGATCCTCGGCAAGGCCGAGTTCCTCAATCCCGGCGGCTCGGTCAAGGACCGCGCCGCGCTGGCGATCGTCATGGATGCCGCGCTGGCGATCGTCATGGATGCGGTGAAGAAGGGCGCACTCAGGCCCGGCGGCACCATCGTCGAGGGCACCGCAGGCAATACCGGCATCGGGCTCGCTCTGGTCGGCAACGCACTCGGATACAAGACCGTCATCGTCATGCCCGATACCCAGAGCCAGGAGAAGCAGGACTTCCTAAGGCTCTGCGGTGCCGATCTGCGGCTGGTGAAAGCGGTTCCCTATGCCGACCCCGCCAACTACGTCCGCTATTCCGAGACGCTGGCGAAGGAGCTGGCGGCAAGCCTGCCGAACGGCGCCGTCTGGGCCAACCAATTCGACAACGTCGCCAACCGCGAGGGGCATCGCCAGACCACGGGACCGGAGATTTTCCAGCAGACCTTCGGCAAGATCGACGCCTTCACCTGCTCGGTCGGATCGGGCGGCACGCTCGGCGGCGTCTCGCTCGCGCTCAAGGAGCGCAATCCTAAGATCAAGATCGTGCTCGCCGATCCGATGGGAGCTGCGCTCTACAACTACTATGCCCATGGCGAGTTGAAGGCTCAGGGAAGCTCTATCACCGAGGGCATCGGCCAGGGGCGCATCACCAAGAACCTGGAAGGCATCGTCGTCGACGATCAGGAGCAGATCCCCGACGAGGAGGCGCTGCCGATCATCTTCGACCTTGTGCAGCACGAAGGGCTGGTGCTCGGCGGCTCGTCCGGCATCAATGTCGCTGCCGCGATCCGGGTGGCGAAGAAGCTCGGTCCCGGCCATACGGTCGTCACTATTCTCGCCGACGGCGGCGCACGCTATCAGTCGAAGCTGTTCAACCCGGCCTTTCTCGACCAAAAGGGCCTTCCCATACCTCACTGGCTGGAAAGGCGGAGCCGCTAATGCCTTATGCTAAGCCCGACGGCATCGTTTCGACCGGCTGGCTCGGAACGCACCTCGGCGACCCGAAGGTGAAGGTGATCGACGTCACCTACTTCCACCACTCTCTCAACCGCAACGCCAAGGCAGAGCACGACGCCAAGCATATCCCCGGCGCCGTCCACTTCGACATCGACGATATCAAGATGGCGGGCGACCCTCGCCCGCACATGCTGCCGACGGCGGAGGTCTTTGCCGAGAAGGTCGGCAAGCTCGGCCTCTCGAACGGCGACAAGATCGTCTGCTACGACATGACGGGGCTGCAGACCGCCGCACGCGGCTGGTGGATGTTCCGCATCTTCGGCCATGACGATGTCGCCGTGCTCGACGGCGGCTTGCCGAAATGGATCGCCGAGGGCAGGCCGGTCTCGGACAAACGGACAGAGATCAGGCCGGCGAGCTTCAAAGCAAGCTTCCGCCCTAGTCTCGTGCGCTCGCTCGACCAGGTGAAGGCGGCGCTCGACGGAAAGAAAGAGCAGGTCGTCGATGCGCGCGCTGCCGGCCGCTTCCAGGGCGTCGAGAAGGAGCTGTGGCCGGGCCGTCCGGGCCACATGCCGGGGGCGCGCAACCTCCCCTTCCCCGACCTGCTCGATCCCAAGGACAAGACCTTCCTGCCGGCCGAGCAGATCGCGGCCAGGTTTGTCGCCTCCGGCCTCGAACTCGGCAAGCCGATCGTCGCCAGCTGCGGCTCGGGCGTTACCGCCTGCGTTGTGGCACTCGGCGCCTACCTCGTCGGCAAGGACGAGGTCCCGATCTATGACGGTTCCTGGTCGGAATGGGGACTGAGAGAGGACACGCCGGTGGCTACGGGGCCGGCATGAGCGACGCGCCTCTGGATATCCGGCCGATCGTCGATGGCGAAGAAGGAGCCGTCGTCGCTCTATGGAAAACGTGCAACCTCGTCGTCCCCTACAACGATCCGTTCGTCGACATCGCGCGATGCCGCAGAAGCCCAGCCTCGGAGCTCTTCGTCGGCGTCAAGGCAGGTCGCATCGTCGCCACCGTGATGGTCGGCGAGGAAGGCCATCGCGGCTGGCTCTACTATGTTGCCGTCGATCCGGGCGAGCGCATGCATCGCTACGGCCGGACCATGGTCCGTCACGCCGAGACATGGCTCCGCGGCCGCGGAGCACCCAAGGTCATTCTGATGGTGCGAGAGACCAACACCGCCGTCCGCGACGTATATGAGCGGCTGGGCTACGCCTGCGAGCCTCGCCTGGTGATGTCGAAATGGCTCGAGGGGGGCCCGGAGGTCCCGGCGCTCGTGCAGACCGTGACCTCGCTCGAGATGTTCCAGCGGCCCGGCAAGCCGCCGGCGCCGACGCCGGCGATGAAGCTGGCGCTGATGCGCCTCGACCCGCCGACAGTCGACTTCTATCGCTACCTCTTCAACACCGTCGGCGGCGCCTGGACCTGGATCAGCCGGCGCTTCCTCGACGATGCCGCGCTCGGGCGCATCATCCTCGACCCCAAGGTCGAGATCACGGTCGCCTATGTCGGCGGCGTGCCGGCAGGCTACTTCGAGCTCGACCGACGCATCGAGGGCGAATGCGAGCTTGCCTTCTTCGGCCTGGTGCCCGAGTTCATCGGCCGCGGTCTCGGCCGTTGGCTGCTCGATAAGGCGATCGAGGCCGCGTGGAGCGCACCCGATGTCGGCCGTGTCTGGGTGCATACCTGCAACCTCGACCACCCGCGCGCGCTCAGCGTCTACCAGAAGGCCGGCTTCAAGCCCTACAAGCAGTTCGAGGAGCCGATGCGCGACCCGCGTCTGGTCGGCCTTCCCTGGCCACCGCCGCCAAGAGGCTCATAGGGAAACCTAGCCAGCCGCCTCCAGCGCCTCGGATGCCTTGACCCAGCGCGCCTCGGCGGCCGCGATCTTCTCGATCACGTTGTTGCGCTTGCGGCCCAGCTCGGCCGCTTTGCCGGCGCGATAGGCTTCGCCGCCGGCGAGCTCGGCTTCGATCTTCGCCCGCTCCCTCTCGAGGCGGGTGATCTCAGCCTCCGCGTCGCGCGCTTCCTTGCGCAGCGCCAGCTTCCTGTCGCGGTCGAGACGCGCGACCGGCGGCTTCGCCGGCCTCTCGACCTTGGGCTTGGCCTCGCTCTTGGCCGCGCGCTGAGCGCGACGCTCCTCCTGGCGCTGAGCGAGCACATGATTGCGATAATCGTCGACATCGCCTTCGAAGGTGCGCACGGTGCCGCCCTCGACCAGCCAGAGCCGGTCGGCGATCAGACGCACCAGGTGCGGATCGTGGCTGACAAGCACGACGGCGCCGGGAAAGTCGCCGATTGCCTCGATCAGCGCCGTCCGTGCATCCATGTCGAGATGGTTGGTCGGCTCGTCGAGGATCAGGAGCTGCGGCGCATCGAGGCTGATCAGGCAGAAGACCAGCCGAGCCTTCTCGCCGCCGGAGAGGTTCGAGGCAATCGTATTGACCTGGTCCTCGCCGAAGCCGAAGCGGCCGAGGCGCGAGCGCCACTGGGTCGCCGTCTCCTTCGGCCGGCGCTCGGCAATGTGCTCCAGCGGCGTCCGCTTCGGATCGAGCAGGTCGAGCTGATGCTGGGCAAAGAAGCCGACGCTCAAGCGCGCCGCCCGATAGACCTCGCCGTCCATGACCGGGAGCTGGTTCGAGAACAGCTTGGCCAAGGTCGACTTGCCGTTGCCGTTCGAGCCGAGCAACGCGACGCGGTCGTCGGGATCGAGCGCCAGGTCGAGGTTGCGCAGCACGACCTTGTCGCCATAGCCGACCGACGCGCGATCGAGGCGGAGCAGCGGCGGCGCCATCTCCGGCGGGTCGGGGAAGGTAAAGGTCGGGGCGCGCGCATCGACGCTGACCTCGATCGTCGCCAGCTTGGCGATGGCCTTGAGGCGCGACTGCGCCTGCCGGGCCTTGGACGCCTTGGCGCGGAAGCGGTCGACGAAGGACTGCATGTGCTTGCGCTTTGCGTCGATCTTCGCCGCCTCGGCCGTCAGCCGCCGGCGCTCCTCGGCCAGCGCCTCGGCGAATCTGTCGTAGTTGCCGTAGAAGAGCCGGAGCTTGAGCTGGTCGAGATGCAGGATGTGCTCGACCGATTCGTTCAAGAGCTCGCGGTCGTGGCTGACCAGCAGCAGCGTCCCAGGATAGGAGGCGAGGAAGCCCTGAAGCCAGATCGTCGCCTCGAGGTCGAGATGGTTGGTCGGCTCGTCGAGCAGCAGCAGGTCCGGCTGGCGGAAGAGCTGGGCTGCCAGCGCCACGCGCATGCGCCAGCCGCCGGAGAAGGTCCGGAGCGGGCGTTGCTGCGCCTCGTGGTCGAAACCGAGGCCGGCGAGGATACGGGCGGCCCGCGCCGGCGCCGCATGCGCCTCGATCTCGACCAGGCGAAGCTCGATCTCGCCGGCCCGGATCAGGTCGGGCGAGGCCTCGCGCTCGGCGAGAAGCGCCTCGCGCTCGGCGTCGGCCGAGAGCACATGTCCGATCGGCGTCTCCTCGCCGTCCGGCGCTTCCTGGGCGACGGTGCCGACGGTCGCCCGCTGCGGCATACGGATGATGCCGTCATCAGGCTGCGCCTCGCCCAGGATGATCCGAAGCAGGGTCGACTTGCCGGTGCCGTTGCGGCCGACCAGCCCCACCCGGTGGCCGGTCGAGATGGCCGCCGAGGCATGGTCGAAGAGCAGGCGTCCTTGAATCCGGTAAACAAGATTGTTGATGTGGAGCATGATCGGCGCCCCTAATACACTCCCTTCTCCATGGCCGCAAAGACCTACCAGAAAGCCGAAGTCGAAAAGCTGCTCAACGCCCTCGAGGTGCACGCCGGCGAGATCAACGCCGTCGCCGACGAAGCACAGAGGAGGGCGGAGAAGAACAGCTTTAAGGCCTATCAGGCGTTCCGCAACAAGGCGGGCGAGTTCGAGACCTTCTCGATCCTGATCGAGGGGCGCCTCGATCACCTGGAGGGCGGCGCCGATCGCAAGCTGCAGGGACACTTCGACGATCTGACGGCTCTTACCTACAAGCTCCTGATCAAGACCAGCATCCAGTTCCTCTGGGTCCTGGTACAACATACCGAGCTGCCATTGGGCACCCGTGAGATCTTCGTGCAGGAGCTCCGGACGCTCTACGAAACCAAGAAGAAGCTCGGCGAGGAGCGCTATCGGAGCCGCCTCGACGAAGAGGCGAGGCGCAAGATCCACGTCGCCGAGGAGATCCTGACCGAGATCATCGACAAGGCACCAAGCCTGCTGCAGTTCGGCACCAAGTGACCTCCCCGCGCGCCAAGGGCGTTTACCTCACGCTCGCCGCCGCTCTGGGCCTGAGCCTCGGCGGCGTGCTGGTCCGTCATGCCGAGGCATCGGCCTGGGAGATCGTGTTCTGGCGTTCGATCACGATGAGCCTCGTGCTGATCGCCTTTCTCGGCGTCCAGCATGGCCGGCGCATGATCGCCGAGATCGTGCGGACCGGCTGGGCCGGCGTGCTCTGCGGCCTCTTTCTCGCCGGAACCTTCTTCGGCTTCGTGCTCGCCGTGCAATCGACGACGGTCGCCAACACAGTTGTCATCATGTCGACGACGCCGTTCTTTGCCGCCGTCTTCGGGCGAGTCGTGCTTGGCGAGGCCGTCGGCGCGCGGACCTGGGCCGCGCTCGCCGTGGCCGCGGTTGGCATCACCATCATGTGCTGGGATTCCCTGGACACCGCGACAGGGCTGATCGGCAATCTCTACGCTCTCGGGCTCGCTCTCTGCTATGCGGCGCACCTGGTCACGATCCGTGCCGTCGGCGGCAAGGTCGACATGGTGCCCTCGGTGCTGATCGCCGGCGGCATCGCCATCATCGTGGCGCTGCCATTCGCCTGGCCGCTCGACACCGACAGCCGCTCGATAGCGGTCTCAGTCATCATGGGAACGGTGCAGGTCGGTCTGCCTCTGATCTTCGTCACCATGGCAGCCCGCTATCTCGCCGCCGCCGAAGTGGCATTGCTCGCCATGCTCGAAGTAATCCTGGGGCCGCTCTGGGTCTGGATCATCCTCGGCGAGCACCCGACAGCACTCGCGCTCGTTGGCGGCGCCCTGGTCGTCGGCGCACTGCTCGGCAACACGCTCGCGGCCTTCGGCTTGCGCCCGAGCGTGGCGGCGCGCACAGTGCTGGAAAGAGGAGGCGCCTCATTAGCCTGGAGTCGGTGACCGAAGATCTGCGCCAACGCGCCGGCCGCGCCGCAGGCCTCGGCTACAAGGTCAAGTTCGACGTCGGCGACGGCGCCTTCGTCCATTGGGACGGAACCGGAGCGACGCCGGTCATCTCCAACGACGACAGCGACGCCGACACCACGATCGCGATCACGCTCGACAATCTCGAGAAGCTGCTCTCGGGCGATCTCGATCCGACCTTCGCCTACGCCACCGGCAAGATCAAGGTCGAGGGCTCGGTCGGCGTCGCCCTAAAGATGGCATCGCTGCTCGGCGACTGATCCGGCTCCCGACAAGATCCTCGAAGGCGCGGACGGACTCGGTCGTGCCCCACAGCCGAGGCGACCGTTCGGCAACGCGCGCCTTGGCCTCGCTCCGGTAACCTGCTTCGGTCCCAAGCCTCACCGCCCTTGTCACAAAGTCGTCGAGCGAGGTCGCGATCAGATCGTCGAGCCCCATGCGGCGATAGAAGCCGTAGGTCAGGCGACCGCGCAGATAGCGAGATGGCAACGTCACCACCGGCTGGCCGACAGCGAAGGCCTCCAGGCTCGTCTTGCCCCCCGAGAAGCCCGGCGTGTCGAGCACGACGTCCGCCAGCGCCTGGGCGCGGATGAAGTCGGCGCCGGAGAGTCGCGGCAGGAACCGCATCCGCTCGGAGACGCCGGGGAGCTGCCGCTCCAACCGCTCGACGATGCGGCGGCACCAGGGGCGACGATGGCCTTCGACGAGATGCAGGACCGCATCCTTGTCGCGGCGGAGAATCTCCGCGAGCGCCGCGTCGAACCGAGGGTGCAGCTTGAACAGGCTCTGGGCGCAGAAATAGACGTGGCCATCGCCGCTCATGCCGAGCCTTGTACGGTCGACAGTGCCGATCTCGACCGCCTCCGGCTGCCAGTCCAGAAGCAGGAACGGCAGTCGCCTGAGGACCTCGGTGTAGTCCGCCTCTGCGTCTTCGCGATCGAAAGTCTCGGCCGAGACGAACAGGTCGATGACATCGAGGCCGGTCGTGACCGGATGGCCCCAGGCGACCATCTGCAGCGGCGCCAGGCGCGCATGGGCCAGGTAGTAGGTGAACGGGTCCATGCCGATGTCGGTGTAGAGCAGCGCATCGAGCCGGGCGGCGGCAAGATCCTGCTGCGCCCGCGCGAGATCTTCGGGTAGCGTGACGACCTCGTCCGCGCTCGCGGCAATCGTGTCGCCTACCCTGTCCGTGGCGGCACCGGCCCGGACCAGGACGACGCGAAAGCGGCGGCGGTCGATGCCGGCGATCACACGTTTGAACAGATGGCCGATCGTGTGATCGCGGAAATAGGCTGAGATGAAGCCGAGGCGCGGCCGTCCGTCATGCCCACGGAGGTCCGAGCGAGCCAGGGCGGGCGTCGCATGCTTCCAGAGCCGCGCAACCGCCTCTTGCAGCGGCCTATCGTCTTCGTCGTGATAGGCGAGGTGAAAATTCGTCCAGTGCCCGTCGGTGAGCGGGTCGTCGACACGTAGCGGCGTCTTCGCCAGCGCCTGGACCCGATCCAGGAAGCGTCGGCGCCATCGGTCGATTTCCTCGGCGCTCTCCGGAATCGGCGGCAGCAGCGTCGCCTCGCGCAACCTCCAGGCGTCGCGCCGATCGAGCGCGAGGGCCGCGCGGAAGAACAGCGCCGCGCCGCCGATGTCGCCGGACAAATGCAGGGCGTTGGCGAGGTTATAGAGGGCGACCGGGTCGCCCGGAGCGAGGGCGGCCGCTTGCATAAGCAGGAGAAGCGAGTCCTCGAGCCTCGGCCCGTCCCGCCAGAGGTTGGCGAGGTTGACCAGCGCGCCGCCGTGCCGCGGATCGCGCGCGAGGACCCGGCGATAGCGCGCCTCCGCTTCGTCGCCGCGATTGCCGAGCGCAAACTGCGCCGGCGCGAGGCTGGGGTCGAGGGCGATGGCGCAGCGAAAGCGCGCCGAGGCGTTGCCGAACGCGAGGCTCGCCTCGACGATACCGAGATCGGTCAAGGTGTCGGCACGGGCCTCATGGGCGAGCGCGGCGATCAGGATCGTCCGCGCGCGCGCGCCGGCGCCGGCGTTGAAGACGGCCTGAGCGAAGGTCCGAGCGACTTCCGATGAGGCACCGGCAACCGCATGCGCCCGCGCGAGCAGCACCATCGCTTCGTCCATGGCGACCAGCTTGGCAAGCGCAAGGTAGGCGGGCGCCGAAGCCGGCGCTCGCACGATCGCGTGCCGCCAGGCGCGGTGAACGAGACCCGCACGACCGTCGCTCACGACGACCGAAACCCGAACAGTCGAGCGGGATTGTCGACCAGGATTCGCTTCCGCGCTGCCGCACCCGGAACTGCTTCGGCGAGCCAGTCGATGAGGTCGCCGTCGTCGGGCATCGGCACGGCCTGGGGGTGCGGGAAATTGGAGCCCCAGAGGCATCGTTCCGGCGCCGCCGCGGCGAAACGTCGGGCAAGCGCGGCCGCTCTCGGGAAGCGGGGGCCGCCGGGCTCGCCAACGTAAGGCCCGGAGAGCTTCGCCCAGCCGCGACCGCCGTCGAGCAGACGCAGAACCGCCGCGATCCCCGGGTGGTTCTCGCCATGCTCCGGGCGGATCAGCGCGAGGTGATCGATCGCGATATCGAGGGGAAGCGCCAGGAATTGCCCGACGACTTCGGCCAAGGTCTCAGGCTTGGCCTGAACCTCGAGATGCCAGCCGCGATCGGAAAGTCGCGGTGCGAGCACGGGCAGATCCTCGAGCCTGAGCGCGCCCGGCAGCACGAGATTGATCCGGACGGCGCGGAAGCCGAGGCGATGCAGCCGGTCGAGCTCGGAATCGGCGATATCCGGCCTGATCAACGCGACGCCACGGAAACGGTCGGGATGCGCCGCCAGCGCGTCCTCGGTCGCCCGCAGATCCTCGGCATAGACATTTGAGGCGACCAGCACGGCGCGGCTGATGCCGATCGTCTCATGCATCCGGATCAGCCGCGCCGGATCGATGCCGGGCGCCGGCGTATAGGCCCGGTCCGGGCTGAAGGGAATGCGGTCGGATGGCGCGAACACATGAACATGGCAGTCGGTTGCACCCGGCGGAACCGCGTGCGCCGGCCGGCGCGGCATGTCGAGAGGCGGCAGGACCGAAGCGGGAACCGTCATCGCGCCGACTTTACCAGAGTCCCGCAGGCGCGAGAGGCGGTCGACGAGGCGCGTCACAGCCGGTATGTCTGCCCGCGCATGACCGACGCGGCTCTCCTCTTCCTCAAAGGCCTGCTTCTCGGCCTCTCGATCGCCGCCCCGGTCGGGCCGATCGGGGTCCTCTGCATCCGCCGCGCGCTCGAAGCCGGGTTCTGGCCCGGCGTCGCCGGCGGGCTCGGCACCGCGGTCGCCGACGCGGTCTACGCCGCGATTGCCGCTTTCGGCCTCACGGCCGTCTCGAGCCTGCTGGTCCAGGCGCAAGGCGTCCTTTCCGTCGTTGGAGGCATCGCGCTGATCTGGCTCGGCTGGGTCGCGATAGCAGGTAAGCCGCCTGAGACTGCGGCCGACGCGCCGATGACGCGGTCTCTGTGGCCGACCTTCGTCAGCACTTTCCTCCTCACCATGGCCAATCCGGCGACGATCCTGACCTTCGCCGCGATCTTCGCCGGACTCGGCCTTGCCACCGCCGATACCTCAGCGGGCGCCGCGATCCTGGTGACCGGCGTGCTATTGGGCTCGCTCCTCTGGTGGGCGATCCTTTCCGGCGCGGTCTGCACGCTGAGACAGCGGATCTCGCCGACGGTCATCCTCTGGATCAACCGCGCCTCGGGTCTCCTGCTCGCCGGCTTCGGCGCAGCGCTCCTGGTCGGGCTATTGTGACCCCGAGTGACCCAGGAGACAGGCTACCTCGCGGCTGACGGCTTCGAGGCCCAGCTCGCCGAAGAGCTGGGCCCCGATTCCGTCGCGCATGGGCGCCTGTTCCTGGCGCCGGGGCCGGCACGGCCCGCGGCCTGGGCGGCCAACACCTGGCACGAGCCGCAGCGCATCGAGATCGCCTCGATCGCCGAGGGCGCCAAGGCACTCCGCACGATCCAGCGCAACTGGGCGCTCTACTCCTTCACCAGGCACCGCCGCGCCAAGCTGATCGAAGAGCGGCTGCCCAGCGTCTCGGCCAAGCCGCTTCTCTTTCCTGCCGAGGCGCCGACGGCGCCGCTCGGCTCCTGGACGCTGCTCGACGAGGCCACGATTCTCGCCGCCGCCCGCTGCTCGAGCCCCTTTCCCAATGGCGAGGTCCGCTTCGTCGAGGACAAGGAGGGTCCGCCGAACCGCGCCTATCTCAAGCTCTGGGAAGCGCTGACGCTGGCGCGCCGCCGCCCCGCGCCCGGGGAGCGCTGCCTCGATCTCGGCGCCAGCCCCGGCGGCTGGACCTGGGTCCTGGCGAAACTGGGCGTGCAGGTCATCGCGGTCGACAAGGCACCGCTCGATCCGGCCATCGCGGCTCTGCCGGGCGTCGAGGAGCGCCGCTTGAGCGCCTTCGCGCTCGAGCCCGACGACGCCGGAGCTGTCGACTGGCTCTTCTCCGACATCGTCTGCTACCCCGAACGTCTCTATCGTCTGGTCGAGCGCTGGCTCGCCTCGGGCCGGGTCCGCAACTTCGTCTGCACGATCAAGTTCCAGGGAGAGACCGACCACGAAACGGCGCAGAGATTCGCCCGGATCCCCGGCTCGCGCGTCATGCACTTGCACCACAACAAGCATGAGCTAACGTGGCTCAAACTGGGAGATCATCGATGAACCGGCTCCTGCGCGCGCTGCTCCTCCTCGTGACGGTCCTCGCCTTTGGACCGGCCATGGCCGCCGACCGGCCGCTGCTCTTCTCTTACGAGGCGACGTCGGGCCAGCTCGGGCTGAGCAAGCTCGCCAACGCTCAGTACGCCGACCGCGCGGCCTTCACCGCCAAGGTCAGGGACGAGCTGCTGCCCGACATCTTCCGTGCCGTCGGCGTCGATCCGTCGAAGGTCAGAACCGAGCTGACGCCCGGCGGCTACCTGCTGCGTACTAACGCCTCGCTGCAGTCACGCATCGCCATAGGCGACCGCGAGGCGGATCGTGTCGCAGCCGCGCTGGGCTATGTCTTCCGCCAGTCGAGCGTGCTGGTCTCCGATCTCGCCGACGCCGGAGGAGGCACCGGCCTTGTCGTTGTGCGCTTCGCCAAGGGAACGCTGACGGCAGCGACGGCGCATCGCTTCTTCGAGCACGCGGCCGACGCGCACAAAGGTCTCGGCGGCGGCTACACAGCCTTCGGCGACGAGATGATCTTCCTCAATGTGCGCGACGGCGCCGGCAAGCCCTATAGCGAGCTCAGCGACCGCGACTTCGCCGGCGGCCTGAAGCCCGCGGCGGCGAGCTTCAAGGGCGGACAGCCGCGTGTCGTCCGTGTCGGCCAGGCCAAGGCCCGCTTCGTCGGCAACTCCTGGCGCCAGAAGCAGAACGGCGAAGACTACGCGGCGATCCTCGGCACGACGCTGGTAGCGCAGCTCAAGCCGCTGCAGGACCGGCACACCGCCATGATCATGGAAGCGGCCGAGCGCTGGGGGTGGAGATGATGCGTCGCTTGGCCGTCACCCTGCTCGCGTCGGTCCTGGCGCTGCCCGCGACGGCGGCCGAGATCAAACCGGCCGTGCTCTACGCCGTCGGGCAGAAATTCGACAAGAGCTTCAACGAAGGCGCCTATGAGGGCGCGCAGCGCTTCAAGGCGGCGGCCGGCGGCGATGTGCTGGAGTTCGAGCCGAGCAGCCCGGCACAGTTCGAGCAGGGCGTGGCGGCGCTGGTGCGTCGGGGCGCCACCGACATCGTCGCTGTCGGCTTCTATTACGCGACACCGCTCGTCCAGGTCGCCCCCAAGCATCCGAACATCCGCTTCACGCTGATCGATGCTGAAGCCGACCAGCCGAATGTGCGCTCCGTCGTCTTCAAGGAGCATGAAGGCGCGTTCCTTGCCGGCATGCTGGCGGGCCTCGCCGCGCCTTCGGGTCGGATCGGCTTCGTCGGCGCCATGGACATTCCGCTGATCCGGAAGTTCGCTGTCGGCTACGAGGAAGGGGCAAAGCATGTGCGGCCCGACGTGCTGGTGCTGACCAACTTCATCGGCAATACGCCGGCCGCCTTCTCCGATCCCTCGGGCGGCAAGGAGCTGGCACGAAGCCAGATCGAGCGCGGCGCCCAGGTGATCTTCGCCGGCGCCGGCACCTCAAATTTCGGCGTGTTCCAGGCCGCGGCCGAGATGCAGCGGCTGGCGATCGGTGTCGACTCCAACCAGAATGGGCTGCATCCCGGAACGATCCTGACCTCGCAGCTCAAGCGCGTCGACCTCGCGGTCGAGCGGAGCTTCCAGGCGGCGCGCGAACGCTCGTGGAAACCGGGCCGGATCGAGCTGGGCTTGGCCGAGGACGGCGTCGGTCTCGCCTTCGACGCGCACAATGCGCCGCTGGTGAAAACGGACTGGCGGCGTCAGATCGACGCCGCGCGCGCCGACATCATCTCGGGCAAGATCAGGGTGACCGACGTCACCCGGAAATAGTCAGATGCAGACGGTCTTGAGCGGCGGGAAGCCGTTGAAGCCGACCGAGGAGTAGGCCGAGGTATAGGCGCCGGTCGAAAGGATCAGCACCTTGTCGCCGGGCTGGAGCGCCAGCGGCAGCCTGAGATCGGTCTTCTCGTAGAGCGTATCGACGGAATCGCAGCTCGGACCCGCGAGCACGACCGGACCGGTCGGCCCGCCGTCATGCGGCGTCCTGATCCGATACTTGATTGCCTCATCGATGGTCTCGGCTAGCCCGGAGAACTTGCCGATGTCGAGATAGACCCAGCGCTTCTCGTCGCCGATATCCTTCTCGGAAACCAGCACGACCTCGGCCTGGATCACCCCGGCGTCGCCGACGATCTGCCGGCCGGGCTCGACGATGATCTCCGGCATGCGCCCGCCGAAGTGGCGCTTCATCGATTCCATGATCGCCTTGCCATAGGCCTCGAGCGGCGGCACCTCCGAGCGATAGCGAGAAGGGAAGCCGCCGCCGATGTTCAGCAGGCGCACCTCGATGCCGCGCTCGGCCAGGGTCCTGGTCATCTCGGCCGCGGTGGCGATCGCCGGCTCCCAGCTCGTGGGATCGGTCTGCTGCGAGCCGACATGGAAGGAGATGCCGGCCGGATCGAGGCCCAGCTCGCGGGCCCGCGTCAGCAGCTCGACGCCGAGGCGCGGCGTGCAGCCGAACTTCTTGGAAAGCGGCCAGTCGGCGCCGGCGCAGTCGACCAGGATGCGGCAGAATACCTGCGACCCCGGCGCCAGCTCGGCAAGCTTCTCGAGCTCGGCCTGGCTGTCGAAGGCGAAGAGCCGCACACCCTTGGCGAAGGCATGCGCGATCTCGCTTCGCTTCTTGATCGTGTTGCCGTAGCCGATACGGTCGGGCGCGACGCCGAGCTTGAGGCAGAGGTCGATCTCGCCCTGGCTCGCGGTATCGAAGAGGCAGCCGAGCGGCGCCAGGCGCCGGATCACCTCCGGTGCCGGGTTCGCCTTGATGGCGTAGTAGATCTTGGTCAGCGGCAGCGCCCGCTGCAGCGACAGATAGGCGTGCTCGACGACGTCGAGATCGATCACGAGGGTCGGATCGGCGAGCGGCGTCTCGGCGAGGTATCGCGCGACCTTCGCAGTGACCTCGCCCTGGGCGACAGCCTGAGGCTGCGGGGGGACGAGCGCGATCCCGCGGCGGCGAGCCGCCTGCTGCATCCGATCGCCGACGATCTGTCGCTTGGCTCTAGCGGACCGCACTGCGGCCCTCGGCTGCTGCAATCATAGTCACCTCCCTCTCGGTCCCGGCCTCGAAGCCAGCCCGGTTCCACACCGGGTTTCCAAAAAGGACGCGTACCGTCGTTGCATAACCTCGATGGGCCATAGGCACGTGCGAGTGCGTCAGCAGCGGAATTTAGTCGGATCGACCCCGGACACAAGACCAAATTTCGTGCGCGCGCAAAAAAAGCGTCATCCGGCCGGTTTCGGCGCCGACTCACGCTCGGTTCCGTCGCTTCTCAAGAGCGGATGGCGGGCTTCGGCGCGGAATCGGCTGCTCCGCGCCGGCGGAGCAGCCGATCCGCAAAGGCCCTCAGTCGGCGGTCAAGGCTCCCAGAACCTCGATCCCGGCCGAGCGGACGGAGGCGTTGTGCGTCCCGACATCGCCCTTGACCAGCTCGCCCAGCTTCTTGAGCTCGGCGTTGACCCTGGCGATGACTTCTTCGGAGACCTGCTTAGCCTGAAGGGTCGGCGCCGAGTCGGCGATGGCGACGACGTTGATCGCATCCACTAGCGTATCGTTGAGGCCGGCAGGGTTGCGGAGCACGTCGCGCGGCGTCTCGCGCTTGATGTCGACGAGGACGCCTTCGATCGCCTCGAGCTTTGCGATGATGGCCTTCCCCTTCTCCTGAAGTCCCTTGCCGTCCTCGCCAAGGCGCTTGTCGAGGTCGCCGATCTGACGCTTCACCCGGCGGATACGGTTAACGCCCTCGTTCAGAGAGTTCAGCGAGCTGTATAGCTTATGCAGCAGATCGAACTGCTCGACGAAGGCCGCCTGGCTGGTATCCACGCGCGGGTCCTTCGCCACCTCGAACTTGGCCGACTGCGTCTGGCCTTCGGCGTCGAGCGTGACCTGGTAGGTCCCGGGCACCACCGCCGGCCCGCTGGAGTCTTCGCTCTCGGTCGCCAGCGGCTTGTACTTCCTGACGATCAGCGACTGGTCGAGCTTGGTCGGCCCCTGGTGGCGCTGGTCCCAGACAAAGCGGTTGAGGCCGGCTTTGGTGCCGGGCCGCTTGGCGTGGGGAGCGTCCTTGTTGTCGGAAGAGAAGGTGACGATGGTCTTCCCGGACGCGTCCTGGAAGGAGAGCTTGACCGGCTTTTCGGCGTCCTTCGGCAGCCAGTAGTAGACGATCGCGCCGTTCGGCGGGTTCTCGCCGACATCGAGGTACTGGCGGGAGCGGCTCCCGTCGACATTCTCGACGCCTTCGGTCAAGGCACCGATGCCGAAGGCGGGGCTGTAGCTGATGCCCGCCTTGGCGAAGCTCATGCCGGCGCTCCAGGTGAGCTTGGTGCGGATCGCCGGGCGCGGCGTGACGAGCTGGACCTTCTTCTGGTCGGCGGCGAGCTGGCGCAGAGGCGAGACGTCGTCGAGGATCCAGAAGGACCGGCCATGGGTGCCGGCGACGAGGTCGCTGCCCTTGACCCTGAGGTCGTAGACAGGGACGACGGGGAAGCCGCCGGCCATCCGCGTCCAGGTCTTGCCGTCATCGAGCGAGAAGAAGATGCCGGTCTCGGTGCCGACATAGAGAACGCCTGGCTTGACAGGGTCCGCCCGCAGGACGCGGGTGATCTCGCCCTTCGGGAAGTTGCCGTTGATCGACGCCCAGGTCTTGCCGCCGTCCTTGGTGCGGAAGAGATAAGGGTCGTAGTCGGCGAGCTTGAACCGGGTCGCAGCGAGATAAATCGTGTCAGGATCGTGCGCCGAGATCTCGACGCAGCCGACATAGGCGAGCTCCGGCATCTCCTTTGGCGTCACGTTCGCCCATGCATTGGCGCCGCTCCGCATCACATGCACGAGCCCGTCGTCGGTCGAGGCCCAGATCTCGCCCTTGCGATGAGACGACTCCACGACCGAGGCGCAGGTCGCATGCACTTCGGCGCCGGCGACGTCATGGGTCAAGTTGCCGCCCGAAGGTCCCTGCCGGCTCTTGTCGTTGAGGCTGAGGTCGGGCGAGATCGGCTCCCAGCTCATGCCCTCGTCGCGCGTGCGGAAGACATGATTCCCGCCGGCGTAGATCACGTTGCTGTCGTGCGGTGAGAACACGATCGGGAAGGTCCAGGCGAAGCGGTACTTCAGGTCCTTCGGCGCGATGCCGGTCGACTCCTCGGGCCAGACATTGACCAGCTGCATCTGGCGCGTGCGGTGGTCGTAGCGCTGCAGCGCGCCGGAGCCGCCGGGGCTCGAGCCGATCGCGCCGCAATAGACGATGTTCGCATCATCGGGGTGGACGGCGATGAAGCCGCTCTCGCCGGTGCCCGGATAGGTGCAGTCGCTTAAGGTGATTACGCTCCACTCGGACGCGCTCGGCGTCGAGATCGAGGTATTGTCCTGCTGCGTCGCGTAGACGCGGTAGGGGTGCTGATTGTCGACATCGATGCGATAGAACTGCGCGGTTTTCTGATTGTAGATCGACGACCAGGTCTTGCCGCCGTTGAAGGAGACGCAGGCGCCGCCGTCATTGCCCTCAATCATCCGCTTCGGGTTCGCCGGATCGATCCAGAGGTCGTGATTGTCGCCGTGCGGCGTCGCCACCTCCTGGAAGCTGACGCCGCCATCGGTCGACTTCCACATCTGGAAGTTCGTGACGTAGCAGGTGTCGGCGTGGCCGGGATCGGCGAAGATGTGGGTGTAGTACCAGGGCCGGTGCATCAGGTCGCGGTTCTGCGACACCTGGGTCCACTTGGTGCCATAGTCGTCGGTACGGTAGAGCCCGGTCTTCTCGCCCTCGGTCTCGATCAGGCAATAGACGCGGCCGGGCTGCGCCGCCGAGGCGGAGACGCCGAGCTTGCCGAGCGGCTGGCCCGGAAGCCCGTTCTTGCCGGTGAGCTCTTCCCAGGTGTCGCCGCCGTCGAAGGAACGGAAGAGGCCGCTGCCCGGGCCGCCGCTGTTCAGGTTCCAGAAGCTGCGCCTCGCCTGCCAGCATGCGGCGAAGAGGATGCGTGGGTTGTTGGGGTCCATCGCCATGTCGACGCAGCCGGCATCGGGGCCGCGGTCGAGCACCTTCTGCCAGGTCTTGCCGCCGTCCTTCGAGCGGAACACGCCGCGCTCCGGATTCGGCCCGAAGGCATCGCCGAGCGCGGCGACGTAGACGAGGTCGGGGTTCTCCGGATGAATGCAGATCCGCCCGATATGCTTGGTCTCGCGCAGCCCGACATGCGTCCAGCTGCGACCGGCATCGGTCGACTTGTACACGCCGTCGCCATAGGAGACGTCGATGCGGATCGTGGTCTCGCCGGTTCCGGCATAGATCACGTTAGAGTCCGACTTGGCGACGGCGATCGCCCCGATCGTGGCGCTGGTGAAGTAGCCGTCGGAGACGTTCCGCCAATAGACGCCGCCATCGACGGTCTTCCAGACGCCGCCGGCGCAGGCGCCGAAATAGAAGGTGACGGGGTCCTTGTAGTCGCCGGCGACGGCGACCACGCGGCCGCCTCGGGGCGGGCCGATGCACCGCCATTTGAGCGCGTCGAGACGACCCGATTCCGTCAGGGGCGATACAGTCGACATCTTGATCCTGCCGATGGTTGGGATTGAAGGCGGGGAAGCTAGGCCTGAACGATGTCACGGCTGGCCTGCCAGCGACAAGGCCCCCTCGGCGGCTGCGGCGGCGATTTCGCCCGTTGCCGCCCTCCCCCCTTGCTGCTAAGTCATTGATCCGGCGCCCCCGGGGTGTAGCGCAGTCTGGTAGCGCATCTGCTTTGGGAGCAGAGGGTCGGAGGTTCGAATCCTCTCACCCCGACCAGCGCCGACCTAGCCGACCGGAGTTCCGAGGCCGATATGCAGGTGCGCATCTACCAGCCAGCCAAGACCGCGATGCAGTCCGGCCGCGGCAAGGCGCGAGAATGGATCGTCGAGTTCGAGCCGACCAGCCCGCGCGGACCCGAGCCGCTGATGGGCTGGAGCGGCGGCGGCGACACCAAGGAGCAGGTGCAGCTGACCTTCCCCTCGCGCGAGGAAGCCATCGCCTATGCCGACAAGCACGGCTACAGCTACACGCTGGTCGCGGCGCATGACAGACGCCTAAGGCCCAAGGCCTACGCCGACAATTTCAAGTTGGACCGCTTCAAGCCATGGACGCATTAGGTCCAAGACCATTTCCGGCCCCGTAGCTCAGGGGATCAGAGCAACAGCCTTCTAAGCTGTGGGTCGCTGGTTCGAATCCAGCCGGGGTCGCCACTTTCCGCTCGCCCGCCCTCAAGCCGCGGAAACCGCTCCATTGTGTCCCAACCTCCCGCGGACCCCGGCGACGATCTCGAATGAGCGCAGCCGCGCTGCGTGGTCGTAGATCTGGCCGGTGACGATGATCTCGTCGACATCGGTCGCCTCGATGAAGGCGCGGATGCCGCTCTCGACGGATTCGGGCGAGCCGACGACGGCCATGCGCAGCCCGTGCTCGACACGCGCCTTCTCGGCGGGCGACCAGAAACCGTCCATGGAGTCGACCGGCGGCAGCAGCGGTCCCGGCTGTCCGCGCCTGAGGTTGATCCACCCCTGCTGCAGCGAGGTGAAGAGGCGCGCGGCTTCGGCGTCGGTATCGGCGGCAACGACGCTCAAGCCTGCCATCGCATAGGGCTTCTTCAGCGTCTCCGACGGACGGAACTGGCGCCGGTAGATTTCGAGCGCCTCCATCAGGTGGTCCGGCGCGAAGTGCGAGGCGAAGGCGAAGGGAAGGCCGAGCGCGGCGGCAAGCTGCGCGCCGAACAGGCTCGATCCCAGTATCCATAGGGGCACATTGGCTCCGGCTCCGGGGACGGCGCGTACCGCCTGGTCAGGCACCGCGGCGCGGAAATAGGCCTGAAGCTCGAGCACGTCCTGGGGGAAGGAGTCCTCGCTGCCTATCAAATGGCGGCGAAGCGCCTGGGCGGTTCGCTGGTCGGTCCCCGGCGCGCGGCCGAGGCCGAGGTCGATGCGGCCGGGAAACAACGCCTCCAGCGTGCCGAACTGTTCGGCGATGACCAGCGGCGCGTGGTTCGGCAGCATGATGCCGCCGGAGCCGACGCGGATCGTCTTGGTGCCGCCGGCGACATGGGCGATCACGACCGAGGTCGCAGCGCTGGCAATGCCCGGCATGTTGTGGTGCTCGGCGAGCCAGTAGCGGCGATAGCCCCAGCGTTCGGCATGCCGAGCGAGGTCGAGCGTATTGCGGAAGGCGAGCGAGGCATCGCCGCCCGCGACGATCGGGGAGAGATCGAGGACCGAGAAGGGGATCACGGAACCGCCTGGGAGGGTGGGAGGGTCAGCAGCATATGGGGCTTCGCCCTGCCGGCGCCATTGCTCCCGTTCCATTAGCCGAGGTCTGTCCTTGGACGACGCTCGCCACGCGTGCTTAGTTCCGATCGGAAACAGCCCCGCGGAACTTCCTCCCATGATCCGATCCGGTAGCTCGTCGGTCTGGACCGACCTCGACTTCAGCAAGAGCGGCAAGCAGGTCGGACGCCTGCACCTGCCCTATTCGGTCACCCGCTCGGCCTACGGCCACATCGACATTCCGCTCGCCATCGTCAGGAACGGCAGCGGCCCGACGGTCCTCCTGATGGCCGGCAATCACGGCGACGAGTACGAGGGCCAGGTGACGATGATCCGGCTGATCCAGGATCTGGAGCCCTCCGACATCAAGGGCCGCGTCATCATCATGCCCGCTGCCAACCTGCCGGCGGCGATGGCGGGCGCGCGCGTCTCGCCGCTCGACGCCGGCAACCTCAACCGTGCCTTCCCGGGCAATCCCAACGGCACGCCGACCTGGCAGATCGCGCATTACATAGACGAGATCCTGGTGCCGGAATGCGATGCCTGGCTCGACCTGCACTCCGGCGGCGGCTCGCTCGACTACCTGCCCTTCTCTGCCTACTACCAGACCGGCGAGGACAAGAAGCTCGACGCCAAGGCAGAGGGCATCATGAATGCCTTCGGTGCGCCGCGGAGCTGCCGCGTCACCGCCGCGCCGGACGGGCGCCTCGCCGCCTCCTCCGGCCATCGCCGCAAGATCCCTTACCTCGGCGGCGAATTTGGCGGCACCGCCTCGGTCAATCCGGACGGCGTCGACATCACCCGCCACGGGGCGCTGCGCGTGCTCGCTCACCTCGGCGTGCTCAAGACGATCAAGCGCTTCAAGGTGCCGGCGCCGAAGAAGACGCGGCTGATGGAGCTCGGCGGCCATGACTACTACGTGCATGCGCCGGAGACGGGCCTGTTCGAACCGGCGACGCGGCTCGGCGACGAGGTGAAAAAGGGCCAGCTCTGCGGTACTGTTCACTTCATCGACAACCCCGAGCGCAAGGGCGTGCCGGTCTTCTTCAAACGCGAGGGCGTCGTCGTCTGCAAGCGGCACTATGGCCGCGTCGAACCCGGCGACTGCGTCGCCCATCTCGCAACGGATGTATGACCATGGATGACGCCCGCGCTTTCGCCCCCGCCGCCATAGGCATCATCGGCCAGCCGAAGGCGGCGCTCGACACACCGTCGCTGCTCGTCGACCTCGACGTCATGGAAGCGAACACCGCCCGGATGGCGAACACCTTCCGCGACAACGGCGTCAACTGGCGTCCGCACACCAAGGGCATGAAGATCCCGGCGCTGGCGCACCGGCTGATCAAGGCCGGTGCCATCGGTGTCACCTGCGCCAAGCTCGGCGAGGCCGAGGTGATGGCCCAGGGCGGCATCGGCGACATCCTGGTTGCCAACCAGATCGTCGGCCCGGTCAAGATCCAGCGCCTGGTCAACCTCCAGCGCCATTCCGATGTCATGGTCGCGGTCGACAACTGGGACAATATCCGCGAGATCGACGCGGCAGCGATCGCGACCGGCGTGCGCGTGCGCGTGCTGATCGAGGTGAATACCGGCATGAACCGCGCCGGCACCAGGCCCGGCGAGTCGACGGTCGAGCTCGCGAAGAAGGTCGCGCCCTTGAAGTGCGTCAAGCTCGCCGGCCTGATGACCTGGGAGGCGCATACCTTGCGCATCACCGATGCGGCCGAGAAGAAGAAGGCGATCGAGGGCGCGATTGCGACGTTCCTCGGCACGGTGAAGGCGTGCCGCGATGCCGGCGTCGAGATCGGCATCGTCTCCTGCGGCGGCACCGGCACCTACTGGATCACCGCGGCGCAGAAGGGCATCACCGAGGTGCAGGCCGGCGGCGGCATCTTCGGCGACGTGCTCTATCGCAAGAGCTTCGGCGTCGACCACCCCTATGCGATGACCGTGCTCGCCACGGTCACGAGCCGCCCGGAGCCGACGCGCATCATCTGCGATGCCGGCAAGAAGACGATGACCGGCGACGCGGCGATGCCGGAGCCGATCGGCCTCGGCGCGCTCGCCGGCATGGCGCTCTCGGCCGAGCACACCATCGTCAACCTGGCCGAGCCCAACACGTCCTTGCGCGTCGGCGACAAGCTCGAGTTCGTCGTGGGATACACCGACACCACGGTCAACTTGCATGACGAGCTGATCGGCACACGCAAGGGCAAGGTCGAGGTGGTTTGGCCGATCCTCGGACGCGGCAAGCTGAAGTAGCTACAGCAGCGCCTCCACCTTCGGCGCAACCCCGGCCGAGGCCACGAGAAGGCGCTCGGGCGCGACCTCGTTCCAGTGGCCGAGGTGACCGTCGAGCGGCTCGGAGACCACGGTCAGCGCCGTGGTCGGACCGCCCCAGAACATGGTTGGAGGCTTGTCGTCGGTCGAGTGCCTGACGGCGTAGATGCGGACACCGTCGCTCAAGGCGGCGGTCATTCGGAACGGATCGGTGGCACCCGCTTCGGTCATCGCGCTCTCGACGACGCGGATGGTCTTGCGGATCGCCGCCGGCGGATCCTCGTCGAGCCCGTGCACGAACAGCAGGAGGAAGAACAGCTCCGAGTCCGTGGTGCCGTGGCGGTGGCGATAGAGCTCGTCGGGCAGGAGCGCTTCGAGCCGGCGGCGCACCTTGTCGTAGCCGCCGATCTGGCCGTTGTGCATGAACAGCCAGCGCCCGAGCCCGAAAGGATGGCAGTTGGCGCGGCTGGTCGCGGTGCCGGTCGACGCCCGCACATGGGCGAAGAACAGGCAGGCCTCGACCTGATGCGCGAGGCTCTTCAGGTTCGGGTCGTTCCAGGCCGGCAGGATGTCGCGATAGATCCCCGGCACCTGGCGGCCGCCATACCAGCCGATGCCGAAGCCGTCGCCATTGGTGGTGACCGCGGCCTTCCTGGCATGCAGGCTCTGCTGGATCAGCGAGTTCTCGGGCTCGAAGATCAGCGAATCGAGATAGATCGGCTGTCCGGCATAGGTAAGCCAGCGGCACATCGGCGTCTCCCCTCGACATGGGCGTCCGGGCGATGATAGGCCGAGGGCGGTTAACGGGGGATTCCTGATGGTCTTGCCGCGTATCAACCTGGCCGGCGACGGACCGGACCTCCCGCCTCGCGCCTATGCCCGCCTGCTCGCCGATCTCACGGAAAAGCTCGATGTCGGCGCCGACTCCTACGGCCTCGGCGGCTTCGTCGCCGAGTTCGAGAAGAAGATGGCGGCCGCGTTCGGCAAGGAGCGCGCGATCGTCATGCCGACGGGCACGCTGGCGAATCTCTTCGCGCTCGACCTCCTCTGCGACCGCAACCGCCGCCGCGTGCTGGTGCAGACCGACGGCCACATCCAGAACGACACCGGCGATTCCGCCCAGCGCCTCGGCGGCGTCGTGCTGGTGCCGATCCAGGACAAGGCCGCCGGCTACACGCCTGCGGCGATGAAGGCCGAGATCGAACGTGCCGCCGGCGCGCGCGTCTCCATTCCCTTCTCGGCCATGGCGATCGAGACACCGGTGCGCCGCCGCTTCGCCCAGATGATCCCGCTCGCCGACATGGACGCCGCCGTCGCCTATGCGAAGGAGATCGGGCTCAAATGCCATCTCGACGGCGCCCGAGTCTATCTCGCCTCGGCCTGGACCGGGCGCGGCGTGAAGGAGTTCTGCAAGCCCTTCGACACGGTCTATTGCTCGCTCTACAAGTATTTCGGCACGCCCTTCGGCGCCGTGCTCGCAGGCCCGGCCGAGCTGATCGACGGGCTCTATCACGACCGCCGCCGCCATGGCGGCGGGCTTGCCCAGATGTGGCAGGTGGCGCTCGTCGCCGATCATTTCCTCGACGGCATGGAAGAGCGCTGGAAGAATGCGGCGGCGATGGGCGAGCCCGCCTACAAGCGTCTCGAAGCCTCGGGCCGCTTCACGATCGAGCGGATTCCGGATGGCAGCAACATCGCCAAGCTGCGCCTGGCCAAGGGCGACGGCGAGGCCCTCAAAGCCTTCCGTGGACGCGCCGAGACGGCCGGGCTCAAGATGCCGGAGATCGGCGGCGACATGCTGCCGATCCGCGTCAACGAGACCTGGCTTCAGTCGAGCGGAGAGGAGATCGCCGACCGGCTGATCAAGGCGCTCGGATAGGGAGGGGATCATGAAGGTCGAGAATGCGTCGCTCGAGGATCTGCTCGAAGCGCTGATCTCGGGCGGGATCACCGCGACCGGGCTGACCAAGGCCTATCTCGCGCGCATCAAGGCCTACGACCAGGGCGGACCGACGATCAACTCGGTGCGCGAGGTGAACCCTGACGCGCTCGCCATTGCCGCCAAGCTCGACGGCGTCAAGCCCGACAAGCGCCGGCCGCTCGCGGGCCTCCCGATCCTGATCAAGGACAACATCGCGAGCAGCGACAGGCAGCACACTACGGCGGGATCGCTGGCGCTCGCCGACGCCTATGCCAAGAAGGATGCGACCGTGACCGCGCGGCTCAGGAAAGCCGGAGCGGTCATCCTCGGCAAGGCGAACCTGACCGAGTTCGCCAACATCCTCGCCGTCGGCATGCCGGCCGGGTACAGCTCGCTCGGCGGCCAGGTGAAGAACGCCTTCGCCCCCGAGCAGGACGAGAACGGCATCCCGATCGTCCATCCGGGCGGGTCGAGCGCCGGCTCGGGCGTCGCCGTCGCCATCGGCGCCGCCGCCGCGACCATCGGCACCGAAACCTCGGGTTCCCTGCTCTCGCCGGCGACGCAGAGCGGCGTCGTCACGGTGAAGCCGACAGTCGGGTTGATCAGCCGTGCCGGCATACTGCCGATCTCGTACAGCCAGGACACGGCAGGACCGATGACGCGCACCGTGCGCGACTCGGCGCTGCTGCTCAACGTGCTTGCCGCGGTCGATCCGCTCGACAAGGCGACGGCACGGCAGAAGCGGCCGGACGACTATCTCGATCACCTCGACAAGGACGGGCTCAAGGGCGCGCGCATCGGCGTGCCGAGCGATCCTTCCGATCCCGGCAATGATGTCTACTACGGCCCGCTTTCGGAGCGGGCGAAGAAGGTCATGGAGCAGGCGATCCAGGCGCTCCAGGATCTCGGCGCGATCATCGTCCGCGCCAACATCCCCGCATCGGGCTGGGTCGGCGGACCCGGCACCGAGTATCCGATCCTCAACAACAACCGCTTCAGCCCAACGAAGCATCAGGTGCAGCGCGTGCCGATCGTCTTCGTCTACGAGCTCAAATACGGGCTCGACGCCTATCTGAAGAAATGGGCGAAGGGCACGGCGATGAAGACCATGGCGGACATCGTCGCTTTCAACGAAGCGCATCCGGAAAAGGCGCTCCGCTTCGGCCAGGACACCTTCCTTGCTGCGCATGGCACGAGGGGCGACCTGAGCGAGCTCGAGTACAAGGCGGCACGCCGCATGGATCTCAAGCACGCGAAGACTCTCGGCATGGACGCCTATATGGACAGGCACAAGCTCGATGCCGTGCTGTTCCCGGCCAATGCCGGCGCCGGCATCGCGGCGAAGCCAGGCTATCCGAGCGTGCAGGTGCCGGCCGGCTTCATCTCCGGCATCGGCGGCAAGGAAACGCGGGACTACCCGCTCGGCGCCACCTTCGCCGGACGCGCCTGGAGCGAGGCCAAGCTGCTGCGCCTCGCCTACGCCTTCGAGCAGGCGACGCATGCGCGACGCATGCCGCCGGGCGTACCGGCGCTCTGACCGGCGTCAGCGCGCGACCCTGTCGCTCGGGCCGTCGAAGTCCGACCGTCGGACCCGGTGGGCGCGGTAGATCCGCCGGACCCAGTCCGCGCCGGGATGGGCGGCGTAGCGCTCCATCAGCGCGCGGTAGCGAGCCGCGACCGGCCGCGGCGCCGCCATCGGCGAGTCCTCCGGCCTGACCAGCATCGCCAGCGCCGAGGCCGCGGCAATGTCGGCGATGGAGAGCGCATCGCCGACCAGGTAGCCGCTCCGAGCCCCGCGCTCCGCCACGAGGTCGAGCGCGGCGGATGCCGCCCGATGGCCGTCCTCGATCGAGGCTTCGTCGCGGATGCCGTTGCCCTTGCGCACCAGCGGGCCGGCCAGGGGCACGACGCACGCGTAGCCGAAGCGCGCCAGCGCAGACGCGCCCTCCCCGAAAACCGCAGCGAAGTACGATGGCGCGCTCAAGAGGGCGTCGAGCACCGGACGCCTGATCCGCGGGGTCAGATCCTCGTCGAATCGCCGCTCGATCGCGAGCGCCTCGTCCCGCAGAGACTCCTCTGAAGGAACGAGCCGCGGCTCCGGGAAGCGTTCCTCCAGCCACGCCACGATCGCGGCCGAACCGTCGAGGGCGACGCCGTCGGCGACCAGGACCGGCGTCGAGGTCCGGCCCGTCAGCGCCTTAACTTTCGCTATGTGCGGTCCCGGCAGAAGGCTCCGGCGCTCATGCGCCACGCCTTTGAGGTCGAGCGCCCAGCGAACCTTCTCGTTGTATGGCGAGTGGCGGAACTGGACCAGCGTCAGCACTCCGGCGCCTCCCAGCACCCCGCAGCTACAGCACCCGGTGCTGCGCCACCGGGATCATCTGGCGCACCTTCTCGACTCGCTTCGGGTCGATCCTCGCCGAAACCACGCCGACGCCGTCGGAGGCCATCGCCGTCACCTGCCCCCAGGGATCGACCACCATCGAGTGGCCAAAGGTGTGGCGCGTCTCGTTGCCCTGCGTGTGCGGCCCGTGCTGGGCGGCGGCGAGGAAGTAGGTTTCGGTCTCGATCGCGCGCGCCCGGCACAGCACCTCCCAATGGTCCTTGCCGGTCTGCAAGGTGAAGGCGGCGGGAAGCGCGATCACCTGCGCCCCCTTCCTGGCGAGCTGGATGAACAGCTCGGAAAAGCGGAGATCGTAGCAGATCGAGCATCCGACGGTGATGCCGTCCAGGTCATAAGTGACGACCTCGTCGCCCGGCTTGATGCTGGCCGATTCCTTGTAGGCCATGCCGTCCGGCGTGACGATGTCGAAGAGATGGATCTTGCGATACCGGGCGATCTGCTTGCCGGCGCGGTCGAAGACGATGGTGGTGTTGTGCAGGCGCTCCTCGCCCGGAACCTTCTCGAGGATCGAGCCGGCATGAACGAAGACGCCGTGCGTCTTCGCGATCTCCTGGCAGAGCGAATAGGCGGGTCCGCCGGGGATAGCCTCGGCCGCCGTGCGCTTCTCCGCACCCGTGCCGCCGAGGAAATCGAAGACCTCGGGAAGTACGATCAAGTCCGGCGACTCCTCGCGGATCGCCCGTTCCATGAGCTCGCGTGCCTGCGCGAGATTGCGCGGCTTGTCGTTGGTCGAGTTCATCTGGATCAGGGAGACTTTCATCGTGGCGTCCTCGTGCCAGGGAGAAGGGTCACCGTCGCGCCGGCCGACCTCTCCGTCAACCGGCTTTTCCGCCGCGCGGTTCGGTGGCAGGCTCGCGCCATCTCCGATCAAGGAATCACCCATGTCCCGACGCACGCTCGAGATCACCGACAGCCTCTACGACTACCTCCTCGCCCATTCGCTGCGCGAGAAGCCGTTGTTCAGGAAGCTTCGCCAGACCACGGCGAAGATGCCGATGGCCGGCATGCAGATCTCGCCCGAGCAGGGGCAGTTCATGGCGCTTCTGGTCGAGCTGATCGGGGCCAAGAAGGCGATCGAGGTCGGCACCTTTACTGGATACTCCGGGCTCTGCGTCGCTAGCGCGCTTCCGGCGAACGGCCACCTCTGGTGCTGCGATGTCAGCGAGGAGTTCACCGCCGTCGCGCGGAAATTCTGGAAGCAGGCGAAACTCGACAAGAAAATCACGCTGACCCTGGCGCCAGCGACCGAGACGATCGGGAAGCTGCTCAGGTCGAAGCACGCCGGCACCTTCGACTTCGCCTTCATCGACGCCGACAAGTCGAACTACGACGCCTACTACGAGGGCGTGCTCAGGCTGCTGCGCAAGGGCGGACTCGTCGCCATCGACAATGTGCTGTGGGGCGGCGCGGTGGCCGATCCGAAGAAGAACAGCCCGGACACCAAGGCGATCCGCAGGCTCAACGCCAAGATCCACAAGGACAAGCGCGTGACCGCGTGCCTCTTGCCGATCGGCGACGGGCTGACCCTCGCGCGGAAACGCTAAGGCAGAGACGAGTGCCGCACCCGATCGCCCGGCTTGATGCCGAGGCGCGATGAGGTGCCGCCATTCACTTCGAGGACGGCGCGCGTCGGGCCGGCGGCCGGCACCGGCGTTTCGGTCAACGGGACGGTGCGCTCAGCGATGTTGAGGATGCGGCCATCGGGGCCGATGAAGATCATGTCGAGCGGGATGTAGGTGTTTTTCATCCAGAAGGTCGCCGGTTCCGGCCGCTCGAAGATGAACAGCATGCCGGCTTCGGGCGCCATCTGTCGGCGGAACATCAGGCCTTGCGCGATCTGCGGCGGCGTCGTCGCGAGCTCGACGCTGAAACGATGCCTGCCGCCGGATGCCGTTTCGATCGTCACCGTGTCCTTGGCATAGGTGATGGGCTGAGCCGCAAGCGGATCCGCGAGCAGGATCAGGATCAGGGCGAGAGCGCGTCTCACGGCAGCATCACCTCTTCGATCAGCTCGGCGACCTCGCCTCGTACCGGACCGGTGTTGGGTGGATCGGCGAGCGTGGTAAACCAGCGTTCCGGTGCGCTGCGCGCCCGGCTGTGGATCCAGCGGAGCCCACGCAACACCGTCCCGGCCTCCGGGGTCAAGGGCACGGCGGGATCGCGGCCGTCGAGCACGGCCCAGATCCCGGACCAGCAGCGCGCCACGGACCAGGGATTGTAGCCGCCGCCGCCGAGCACGAGCACACGCGGTGCCAGCAGAGCAAGCGACGCCACCGCCGCCCATACAGCGCCGTTGGAAAGATCGAGCCGGCTCTGCGGATCGTCGGCGAGGCCATCGGCGCCACATTGAAGGACGATTGCGGCAGGTTTGAGGGCGCGGCCGAGCGGGACAAGCGCGTGTTCGACGATCGCGGCCAACTCCGAGTCGTTGAAGCCCGGCGGCACGGGCAGATTTCGGGCATTGCCGCCGCCGCGGTCGCCGCGAGTGCCGCTATGCGGCCAGCGCCCGGCCTCGTGCACCGAGACCGTCAGCACGCGCGCATCGCCGCGGAACGCATCCTCGACGCCGTCGCCATGATGCGCGTCGAGGTCGACATAATAGACCGGCGCGATGCCGGCATCGAGGAAGGCCAGGATGCCGAGCACGGGGTCGTTGAAGTAGCAGAAGCCGCTGGCGCGGTCGGGGCGTCCGTGATGCGTGCCGCCCGCCGGGCTGTGCACGACGCCCGGCTCGCGCAACAGTTCAACCGCCTTCAGCGTCGAGCCGCAGGCGGTCGCCGGCCGGCGGAAGATCTCGGCAATGACCGGATTGCCGTTACGGCCGATGTTGTGGCGGTCGCGCACCTCGTCGGCAACGTGACGCGTCGCCTCGGCCTCCTGCACCGCCCGCACATAGGCGGGATCGTGGAAGCGTGCGAGCTGCTCGGGCGTCGCCACCGGCCCGTCGACGTAGCGGGCCGGGTCGAGCCAGCCCATGGCACGGATCAGGTCGAGCGCCGCCGAGACGCGGGGGATCGCGAGCGGGTGCTTCGCGCCGTAGGTCGAGTGCCGATAGATCTCGCTGCCGATGAGGATAGGAGGTCTCATGCCCGAGACATACCCTCCCTCGGCGAGCCGAGGGAGGGTGACGACATCTCTACTTCTTCTCAATATTCCAGAGGACAAGCTCGGTTGCCGCCGGCACGCCGACCAGGTTGTTGCGCCATGCCACCGGCTTCAGGAACTGTCCGGTGTTGAGGTAAGGCACCTGGTCGTAGTAGCGGGCCTGCAGCTTCTCGATCACGGCCAACTGCGCCTTCTGGTCGGGCGCCGCCAGGAAGTCGGCGCGAAGCTTCTCGACCTCCGGATCGGTATACCAGCCGAACCAGCCGGCGTCGCCGGCGAGCGGCAGGTTGGTGACCGGGCTCGACATCGGGATGCCGGTCCACCAGGTCGGGAAAATGTGCCATCCCTGAGAGCCAGTGCCCGGAGCCGCCCTGTTCGTGCGCCGCGTTGTCAGCGTCGACCAATCCATCGCCTGCAGGTCGACGTTGAAGCCGGCCTTCTTCAGCGCCTCGGCGCCGACGATGGCGATGTGATGGATGATCTGCTGGTCCGTCGGGTCCATCAGCACGATCGGCTCGCCCTTGTATCCGGCCTCGGCCAGGAGCTGCTTGGCCTTGGCGTAGTCGGGCTTCATATAGGGCTCGGCCGCAGCTTTAGTCTCGTAGGGAGAGCCGCAGACGAAGACGGCGAAGCATTCGCGCTCGTACTCGGGATTGCCGATCATCGCCGCAAGGAAGGCCTTCTGGTCGATCGCCAGCAGCGCCGCCTTGCGCACGCGCGGATCGTTGAACGGCGGATGCAGGTGGTTGAAGCGGAGATGGCCGATGCTGCCGAAATTGTCGAGGACCTTGACCGTGATGTTAGAGTCGCGCTTCAGCATCGGCAGCAGGTCGATCGGCGGGATCTCGTAGGCGTCGACCTCGCCCTTGAGCAGCGCCTGGGTGGCGATCGCCGTATCGGGGATGTAGAGCCACTCCACCCGATCGACCTTGGCGAGCTTGGCTCCCGAGTAGCCGTCGGACGGCTCGCTCCGCGCGGCATAGCGTGGATTCTTCTTGTAGACGACCTTGTTGCCGGGAACCCACTCCTCCTTCGAGAACAGGAACGGGCCGGAGCCGATCGGCTCCTTCACCTGCTCGTCCGGGCTGGTCTTGGCATCGGCTTCCCGCATGATGAACCCCGGCAGGACCGGGTTGCCGAGGGTCTGGATGACGAGGCCGAACTTCTTCGACAAGGTCATCTCGAAGGTGAGGTCGTCCTTCGCCTCAAACGCGCCGACATGGGCCATCATCACCTTGCCGTCGCCCGACTTGACCGCCCAGCGCTTGATCGACTGCACGGCGTCTTTGGCGGTGACCGGCGTGCCGTCATGCCAGGTCATGCCCTTGCGCAGCGTGAAGGTGTACTTCATGCCGTCCGGCGAGACGGTGTAGGTGTCCACCATCTGGGGCTTGTAGTTGAACTTGCTGTCCGGGGCGAACAGCACGTCGTAGATCATGTAGCCGTGGTTGCGCGTGATCGCGGCCGTGGTCCAGATCGGGTCGATGTTCTTGAGGTCGGCCTGGGGCACCAGCCTCAAGGTCGACTGCGCCAGCGCCGGCGCGGCAAGCAGCATCCCCGCCGCCACGATCGGGACGGCCTGCCCGATGAATCTCCTGAATCTCATTGGAAGCTCCCTGGTTCTTGGTTCCGACCCGGAGACGGTAGCACCCGCTGCCGCGGGGGTGAACTCGGCCCTTCCCGCGTCCCTCCCCACCCGCCATAATCGGGGCATCGCCCTTCCATGGAGTCTCCGATGACAGCGCAGGCGCTGCCGAACGATCTCGAACCCTTCTGGATGCCGTTCACGGCGAACCGCCACTTCAAGAAGGCGCCGCGCCTCCTCGCCGAGGCAAAGGACATGCACTATTCGACGCCCGAGGGCCGCAAGATCCTCGATGCGACGGCCGGGCTCTGGTGCGTGAATGCCGGTCACGGCCGCGAGAAGATCGTCAAGGCCGTGCAAGCGCAGGTCGCCAAACTCGACTTCGCGCCGTCCTTCAACGTCGGCCACCCGATCGCCTTCGAGCTGGCGGCGCGGCTGACCTCGATGGTGCCTGGCTACAGCCAGGTCTTCTATACGAACTCCGGCTCCGAGTCGGTCGACACTGCGCTCAAGATCGCCCTCGCCTATCAGCGCGCCATCGGCCAGGGCACGCGCACGCGCCTGATCGGCCGCGAGCGCGGCTATCACGGTGTCGGCTTCGGCGGCATGTCGGTCGGCGGCATGGTTGCCAACCGCAAGATCTGGGGGCCGTCGATGCTGAACGGCGTCGATCACATCCGCCACACCCATGACCCTGAGAAGAACGCCTTCTCGAAGGGCCAGCCGGAATGGGGCGCGCATCTCGCCGACGATCTCGAGCGGCTGGTGGCGTTGCACGATGCGTCAACCATTGCCGCGGTTATCGTCGAGCCGGTTGCAGGATCGACGGGCGTGCTGGTGCCGCCGAAGGGCTATCTGCAGCGCCTTCGCCAGATCTGCGACAAGCACGGCATCCTCTTGATCTTCGACGAGGTCATCACCGGCTTCGGCCGCCTCGGCGCCAGCTTCGCCACCGAGTATTTCGGCGTGAAGCCGGACCTCTTCACCACGGCCAAGGGCATCAGCAACGCCACCATCCCGATGGGCGCCGTGTTCTGCCGCAAGGGCATCTACGATGCCTTCATGAACGGCCCCGAGGGCATGATCGAGGTGTTCCACGGCTATACCTACTCGGCGCATCCGGTCGCCTGCGCGGCAGCGCTCGCCACCCTCGACATCTATCGCGAGGAAGGCTTGTTCGAACGTGCGGCCGAGCTCTCGCCCTATTGGCAGGAGGCGGTCCACAGCATGAAGGGCCTGCCGAACGTCATCGACATCCGCAACCTCGGCCTGACTGCCGGCATCGAGCTGTCGCCGCGGCCGAACGCGCCGCCGACCTCGCGCGGCATGGATGCTCATCTGAAGGCATTCGAGAAAGGCGTGATGGTCCGCTTCTCCGGCGAGACCATCTGCATGTCGCCGCCGCTGATCATCTCGAAGGGCCAGATCGACCAGATCGTCGATACCGTCACCGACGTGATCAAGACGATCCACTGACCGACCGCGGTGGTCGGCGGGCTAGCGCTCGCCGACCACCGTGTATTGCGGGCGCAGCTCGCCCGAGGCATGCAGCTGCTCATGGGGCATCGACCGTACCCTCGGCTTGCCGACAATGCGGAAGAGCTGCTCGAAGAACTGCGGCGAAAACGCCCACCAAGTATCGACAAAGCGGTTTTCCGACGTCGGCACGAGATAGGCGACCGGCAGGTCCGACTCGATCACCTTCCACTCGGTCACGATCAGAGTCTGATCGACAAGGGATGCGCATTGCATGACGATGCCGACGGCATCGCGGCAAGGGGATGTCCCGATCGATGTTGAAATAGGAGGACAGGCGTTGCCCGCCTTGAGCCTTTAGGCTCGGGGTTCTGAATCCACGAAGGAGAGCAACGCCATGATGAACACTACCACACGCTCACCGATCTCGCTGGCGCCAGGCCTTGAAGCGGCTTGGCAAGACATGAACGGATCGTTCGAACGCTTCTGTCTGTCGGC
>Ga0194120_10001249_pt1 | contig 47063 bp, 46 predicted proteins | sample TA2MahCa65mmetaG_FD_148642 | JGI IMG/M metagenome (GOLD analysis project Ga0194120, IMG submission 148642) | Freshwater microbial communities from Lake Tanganyika, Tanzania - TA2015019 Mahale Deep Cast 65m | ecosystem: Environmental > Aquatic > Freshwater > Lake | place: Tanzania: Lake... | reverse complement strand
GAGAACGTAAGAATTGTCACATTTATTCAAGGTCTTGCATAAAACTAAAAAGCTAGAGATAGGAAAGTGAGCAGAGATTTGACCTCCGCCCACCTACTATTTAAGAAGAGTCGCCCTATAAGCCGGACGCAGTCAAGGGGCGAGTTTTTGAGCGTAAATATTATTTTGCCCGCTATTTTTGCCCGTTTCTAAATGTAATTGAATGTCATTTTTTACCTTTTTACTCCCGCAAAGATCTCCCTATCGGTCAAATAAATTGTAAAGTCGGAAAAAATCTCTCTATCTGTGATGAACCATAAGCCACAGCGATTTGCAAAAATCTCCTAGTACGTATTAGGATGTGGCGCTTGCCCACCTACTTTGATAATCGAGTGACAACCAAGAAACAGACATCTCCTCTAGAAAGAAGAACGGATGACCATCCAAACGAAAACCCCGAACCTGCTCGACAGCCCGCCGATCCCCGTGCAGGCCAAGCTCGCCGCCGCATGGACAAGCTTCATGTTCCTTTATATCTACGTCGACGTCTTCCACCTCTACAAACCTGGCATCGTCGACGACATCCGGGCTGGCATCGTCTTCGAGTTCGACATCAGCCCGACGTTGTTGACCGTGTTCCTCGCGGTGATCGCGATCCCGGCCCTGATGGTCGTACTCTCAATGGCGCTCCCCGCCCGGGTGAACCGCACCACGAACCTAGTCGTGGCATCGCTTTACATCCCCGTCACGGTGTTCAACGCAGTAGGGGAATCTTGGGACTGGGCGTCCTTCTACGGCCTCTCCATCGGAATCGAGGTGCTGCTCCTGGCCTTCATCCTGCGCTCCGCTTGGACATGGCCGCGCACATTAAAAATTTAGCGGTTAAAAACAACATGAGGGTCCATGGTGTCCAATATTCCCTAAAAAACGCACCCTAAAGTCTTAGCAGAGGTTGGTCTATTAAATTTTTTGGTGCCTTTAATTTGGTCTAATTTGGTCTAAAAGTGGTCTAGTGCGTGAGGAATTCCTTGATAAGGCGAAGAGTGGTATCGAGACTAGGAGTAAGAAATGAAATCAAGATAACCGCAGTTCAGACAGTCGGGACGAGAGGATTTGAACCTCCGACCACATGACCCCCAGTCCCTCTTAGTGGTTTCTCCTAGCTTCTCTTTGTATCAATTTACCCTCAAAACAAACTTATCTTGTTCTACTAATTCCTTCTAATACCACCTTGTTTCTAGCGTGTTTGGACAAATTTTGGACAAAACAAGAGATAGTTTTGGAATGATGAAAGAATTGTGGGTGGGAGTAATTGGCTCGGGAATCTTTTCTTTTCTAGTTTTTGGGTGGGGACTGTTTTCTAAGGAAGCCGAAGATAAAGCCCTCGCGCGGAAATACTTCTGGAATTGCTTCTTCGCCTCCCTTGCGGTTTGGATTTATTTCTCCTATTTCTGGAAACCGAATCCTCTTTGCCTCGGGTGTATCCTGGGGAGATAAAGGCGACAATTCAAAGAAATGACTGATGCAGCGCGCTGGATGAATGCCCTTGCTTTCATCTCGTTACCCACAATCGCCTTTGGCGGTTACTTCTTACTGTCAATTCTCAAGCGCCAAGCTGGCACTGAGAATGTCACATCAGAACAGCGTGATTACTTCCGTGCAGGACATGCTCATGCAGGAGTTCTAGTACTTCTTGCAATCGTTGGCCAGATCCTTCTTGATGATTCTAGGTTTAATGAAACGATTACTTGGGCGCTAAGGATTGGATTATTTGCAGCGCCATTGTTGATTTCTGGCGGTTTCTTTGGTGGAGCTCCTCGCACAGCGGGTGGTTCCACAACACCGCTCATCAAGCTGATCCCACTTGGTGCAATCATGCTTGGACTAAGCGCAATAGGTGTAGGAGTTAGCCTACTCATCTGAAGACTTGGTTGTGAGTTAAGGTCGCTCGAATGCGCCTACTTCAAGTTAACTGCAGTTTTATAAGTTTCCAATTTGCTCTAATGCATGTTAACTATTTGAGGGCAAAGTTGAGGGCAATTACATTTCTCGAGCGTGCTCTCACGCATAAACATAAAGATGTCGTCTCCGGCTTATAGGGCGACTCTTCCAAACGGCTCTCAATATGAGTTCAAGCAGCGCATCCCCAATGGTGACCAAGAGTCCTCTTCAAAAGGACTTAATGATTATGGTCATTACCGCCAGTAAGGACTTGGCGAACATCCTCTAAGTTCACGTCTTTCATTTCTTTGTCTATTTTATAGGTTTTGGGTATTTTGCCCATGATTACTATTGCGGTTTCAATAGGAGGGCATCCCGGCTCAAGGCAGGCTAATTCAGTAACCATAACATTCGCTTCAGTGTCAAAAATAATTTCGCGAACAAACTCTCTTATTCTGCGAACATGAGGTGACTTGCCAGAAGAACCTTCCTTGTTGGCGGAAACGAAGTTCATACTACTCCTCGATAAATATCCTGCTTCCACTTAACGTATACAGAGTTAAGTGGAAGCAGGATCGTTTTTTTACTTACTACAGCCTTGTCCTACGAAGAGATTTTGAAGATTGCTCCTCATTTGTGAGATGTAGTCGCCGCTCTCAGGCACGAATTCCAGAGCTGAAAGGAAACTAAGTTCTGCTCCAACTTCTTGAGCCACCGTCTTGGCAAGTGCTGGTGACAATACCTCCTCGAAATATACGGTTTTCACTTTTGCATCTTTAGCAGAGTCGGCGATACCAGCGAGGCGTTTAGCATCTGGCTCATCCTCTGGGCTGATGCCCGCAATAGCTAATTGCTCAAAACCATATTTCTCGGTGAAGTAGAGGAAAGCTGCATGAGAAGTCACTACAGTCTTTATTTCGCAATTTGCAAGCTGTGAGGAGATATCGTTATCCAGACCATTTAACTCTCCCTCAAGTGCGCTGAGGTTGGATTCAAATGTCTCTGTGAAATCTGGGGCGATTTTCTTAAGCTCACTACTAATTGCCTTAGCCATCAAAGTCATGTTGGCTGGATCGAGCCAAACGTGAGGATCTTTGCCTCCAGCTAGAGGATGTTTGTGCTCAACATCCTTTTCTCCCTCATGGTCGTGATCTTCACCTTCTTCATGGTCGTGCCCATCCTCTTCCTCCTTTACATCCAAAAGAGTTACGCCGGGCGACTTCAGAAGATCAATGGCCTTTGAGGTGTCAGCTAATTGGCTGATAGCTTTTTCTACCTCAGGTTGAAACTCTAGCCCGAGATAGAAAACTAAATTTGCCTCTTGTATCAGTGCTACAGACTTTGCGTCGAGCTGTAAGTCGTGCGGTTCGACACCATTTGGAGTCAGAGATGTCACGTCAGCCGCATCTCCCGCAATCCGCTCAACCAGCCAGGTAATCGGATAGAAATTTCCCACGAGTTTGAGATTTGCTTGGCTCGTGTTGGTAGCGCTTGAACACGAAGAAACCAAAAGTCCCATCGCTACAACTAAAGCGAGTACTAGAGAGGTCCTAGCTTTACGATACGCACGATAAGTGCTCATTTATTGCCTTTCTGTTGTCGTTTTTAGGTTGGTACTGCTGCTTGCGCAGAAGCGCAAATTTTTCATCTGCCCAGGACTGGTTAGCGAGAATCCACTCGATGAAAAGTTCGTTTAGTGAATCGAGATGCATTCCCATAAACCAGAGTGGACGCCTCCGGCCTACCGGCCTGCCTGCAGCGCCTAGATTTGCAACTTCTTTTCCGGGGACGAAGACGAGCATGTCACCGAGGGCGCAAGGGCCGAGACACTCAGAGGTGGTAACTTCGAAACCTGAGTTTTTGAGCGTTTCTAGCCGTTCAATGCGATGCGCCGCCCCTTGGGAGCGACCAGGAGCAACCCCACAGCAACAACCCCTACACAGCACAATACGACCAAGTTTTCTGCTCATACTGTGACCTCCCTCTTCTTGCTGGATAGAAAAAGAGTCTTTGCGTATATGTAAAAAATGCTGGCAATGAGGATTGCGGTACAAGTCAATGCAACTGTTGGTCCAGCAGGGACACCGAAGTGGTACGAGAATAAGATGCCGAATAACCCGGATAGGCCACCCACTAACACGCACCCGTAGCGAGCTTTCATGAAGGAGACCTTTAAAACTCTCATGGTGACGGCTGGAGTGACGCTTAGTGAGATTGTCATAAGCACTCCAACAGAGCTAAGGCCAACAACCGTGGTGCATGCCAATGCAAGAATTAGGACTAGATCAACCCACTTCACTTTCACACCAATTGCCTCAGCATGTTCATGATCAAAAGTGGATGCAACCAATTTAGATTGCATTGAGCCTAGGAGAAGAATCGCAACTATCGCCGTGGAAAACATGAGCGCGATAGCTGAAGAATCAATTGCAAAAGGATTTCCAAAAAGGATGTGATTGAAACTTCGCGAGTCCGAGCTTTTCGAAGCCAGAATTACTCCAGCAGCAAAGAGGGTTTGGGCGCCCACTCCGATGGCGCCATCCTCAGGGGCACGCTCTTTTTTTGCCAAAAAAAATACGATGGCCGTCAGCAGTAAAGCTGCGAGAAGTCCGCCGTAGAGATAGCTGAAGCCCCAGAGAGTTGCCAAAATGACTCCCGGGAGAACCGAGTGTGACATGGCATCCATCAGGTAAACCATTCGTCTATTCAGAGCCCAGAAACCAGAGATCGGCGCCAAGACTCCGGCTATCAAAACAGCAATGAGAGCATTTCGCATGAATGAGTAATCAAATGGCGCGATCAAGATGTCATAAAGATTCATTAGGGCGTCGCCACCCGAACTCTCCTGGAGTGACTATCTAAAATCTCGTTTGGCGGCCCATCAATAAGCCTGCTCTGACTCTCAATGAGAATGGCGCGTTGGAACGATGACTGCACGATGTCTAACTCATGCATGGCGGCTACAACAAGGGTGCCCTCCTGCGACTTTTCGTGCAGCACATCGACAATCCGGTCAAGGGCCTGTGCATCTAGGCCAGCAAATGGCTCATCTAAAAGGAGTATGTCGGGACTTGATACAAGGCTGCGGGCGATTAAAACCCTCTGGGCTTGTCCACCAGAGAGACTATTGATTCTTCGCTTCGCCAAAGGAAGTGCACTGACCTGTCGAAGCGCCTGATATGCCCTCTCCTCACGCTCTCTTTTGTGAACCCATCCCTTTAGGTGAGGATTGCCCGCTGTACCGGATTTAACTACATCGAGAACTTGTAATGGTAAATCCCATCGGACCTGGGATCTTTGTGGAACATATCCAATTTGTTGCCGGTGCTCGCCGTGGTGGCAAGGTTTATTTTGGTAGAACATTTCCCCTTCATATTTTGTGATGCCGGCAAGGGCCATCAAAAGAGTTGTCTTCCCGGACCCATTTTGGCCGATCAGAGCAACCTGTTCACCGCCACTAAACTCAAACGAAACCTGAGAGAGGACCAATCTGTCACCTCTGTACACGTAGAGGTTGCGGGCCTCAAGGAGAGCATGGCTCACGAAGTCTCTCTCCGGTAGATGATGCCATCATGATGTACAGCAATGATTGAACTTCCGTGTGAATCCCAAAGAATCGACTTAACTGGAGAGTTAGACATAGACTCAAAGTGGTTTCGGGGGTACAAGGGTTTACCTTCTAAACCAAGTTTCAAATCCCAGACTCGTAATTGACCAATTGAATCTCCAGTTGCAATCAAGTTAGCATCAGTCTTGCTCCAGGAAATGGCTGTGCCACCCCCAACGTGTTTCGGCAGAATTACAGGGGAGCGGCCTTTAGGACCCTTTCCCGCAAAGCTCCAAACAGTTACTTCATCAGCGCCATTATTTGCCAACCACTTACCATCAAGATTGAACTCAGCAATAGTTACCTTGCGAGGAAAACCTTGCATTTCCAATCGCGTGTCATCGGAAACTTTATAGACCTGAAGGGATGCATCCTGATTACCACTTACAATCCAGTCTCCAGTTGGCGAGGCACTCAAGCACAGTAATGATCCAACAAACTCCCGCTTAATGAATTTGCTTCCTTGCTCATCTGAAACGCTTACCCCACCGTATGCAGCTACGGCGATTTTGTCCCCAATCCAAGAGGCATCCGTTACCGTAGATGAAAAGTTCTCGCTTTCGACAATAGGAACTCCGTATGAATCAGTAACACAGATACTTTTACCAAAAGTGAAGAGAACTCTGTTTCCAGAATCATGCCACTTTGCAACCGAAGACCACGAACCGCGTCGAGACTCAAGTAATGTCCCATCATCACTTTTAAATAGAGCGAATCCCTCGGGTCCTGCACATGCGAGAATCTCACGGTTGGGTGACAAGGAAATGCGATTTCCACCAACTGAGGCCTCACACTTCAAAGTTACTTCACGACTAGTGAGGAAGACTTCACATATATGTCCTTCAGCGTCCAACAAAAGAACTCGTTCATCATCAAGAGAGCAGGCATCAATTGGATTTATGTTGACTGACATGGGTAATGGAGTTGAAACAGCAATCACTTCTTGCCAGCCAAAGTTTTTGAGGTTTTGCTGGAAACTATGCACTTCTTGAAGCCATCTGTTAGTTCTTTGCGATTGAGATTTCGTCCTATAAAGACCATCTTGTTGATGCGCTCAGACTTACCCCAGGCAGATGTGAATTCACCACTAAAGAGCATGTGAACAGCATGAAAGCAATATCTCTCCTCATTTCCATCAATTGAGAGGATTCCTTTACTACGAAAAATATCCGTTCCTTTTTCGCCAAGCAACTTTCCGAGCCACTTATTCAATTTTTCAATATCGAGGTTACCAGTCAATTCAATACCTACACTGGAGATGGACGAATCATGTACATGGTCGGTATCAATCAAGAATGCTGGATCATTGTCAAGAACTTTTTGCAAATCAAAAGCACCAATATCAAGTAGTTCCTTTAGGTCGACATTTGCATTCTCTGCTGTAAAAATGGGTGCAGCTGAGTTTATTTTCTTTATTTCCGCTACGACCTCACTTTGCTCTTTTGGAGTGGCGATATCTACCTTATTCAAAACAATGCGATCTGCAAACGCAACCTGTTCAACAGCTTCGTTCTCAAAGTTCTTTTCTTTGATCTCAGTTAAGTGCTGTAGAGCATGCTTAGCGTCAACCATGGTAATAATCGCATCTAATCTGCAAGATTCCTTCAGCTCATCGTCGACAAAAAATGTCTGCGCGACTGGAGCAGGATCAGCCATTCCGGTTGTCTCGATCAAGATTCGATCAAATTTGTCTTTGCGTTGTAGAAGGTTGCCAAGAATTCGTATCAAATCACCCCGTACAGTGCAGCATATACAGCCATTGTTCATCTCAAATATTTCTTCATCCGCGGCCATAACGAGAGCGTCATCAATACCTACCTCACCAAACTCATTTTCAATAACTGCGATACGCATCCCGTGGTTTTCGTTCAGAATGCGGTTGAGCAGAGTTGTCTTTCCAGACCCCAGGAATCCGGTGAGTACCGTTACGGGAATTCGTGAATCGTTCATAGCGCTCCTTGTATAAATAATGATAATCATTATCATAATGCCCATGATTGATGAAGTCAACAAACTGTCCCAGTTGCTCCCGAGGCGGATTTTCAGATACCAGCTTGATTTGGTCAACAAAGTTGCCTACACAGCCCATCTCCCAGAGGCATGCGAGTTGGTTGCATTTCAGAGAAGTCGGGATGAAGACATGTTGTTGAAGTTGAACAATGAAATTTTCTTCGGACACCCCGATCAGGGCGCGTGGACTACGGGTAAGTTGCTAATTCAACTCAACGAAAGTCTTCGATCAGAGTCAGATATCCAAGTTCTCTTACATCAGGGAAATCCCATAGCGTATTTCTGGCTTAAGCATCACCAGTTGATGGGCGCAGCACCCTGCGAAATTTATGTTCTTGGAGTCTTAGAACAATTTAGAAGAAATGGAGTAGGGGCTTTTCTTGTTTCTGAAGCTCTCACTAATATGCAGGAATTTGGTTGTGATAGGGCGTGGGTGTACACAGATGAGACAAATCTAAAAGCTAGAAATCTTTATGAGAGCTTCGGTTTCCTTCTTGATTTTATCGAGGAGCTTTGAAGACGATCACAAGCTAGGCAAACTCCAAAAATCTCTAAGGAGTGGGTAACAGATTTGTACTTGTAACGCTTGGCGTAAGTTTGAGTGATTATTTCCACCTCTGGGAAGTCGAGCTCGGTTGCAGCGCCACAAACGCGGCAAATTATGTGATGGTGATGTGTTTCTGCTTGCCCACAATGTCTATATAACCGCTCTCCGCTGGGACTGACAATTGCATCCGCTCGCCCTTGCTCCACCAAGCCTTCAAGTTGTCGATAGACTGTGGCAAGTCCAATAGATACTTCTTGTCTTGATAGTAATTTATGTATCTCCTGCGAACTCAAAAATGACTTGCTTTCAATAAGAAGAGCCAAGATTATTTCGCGTCTCGTCGAACTTCTACGTTCTTTAGGCTGCTTCGCAATTCTTTCCATAACAACAATTGTAGGTTATGAGTGGTTCCCCTCTTCGTTGTCTTGTGTACGGTTGGAGCGGCGGTTGAAGCTGAGGAGAAGCACAAGGACAGACGATCTATTAACTCCTGAACTTAAGGGCAAATTTCTGGACAAGGAGGTTCTTGTCAGCGCAAAAGATCCGTCTTACTCTATGTCCGGCTTATAGGGCGACTCTTCTTTAAATTAGACGAGGCGGGAGATATTCCCGCCTCGTTTCATTATTTCTTTTGGAATCATTTCTGACAAAACTGATATCAAATTGGTCAACAAAAATGGGCAAATAAATCGGGCAACAGGCAGAAAAACGGGCAAACTCACGATTTACGCTTCATTGTGGACTATTTGGGTAGACGGGGCCTCGTTAAGGTTCCCATAAGCGACTCAAGCGGACCTTGCTGGAATTTCTTCAGCCATTGGGTTGCGAAAAATACCAAAGCAATCCATATGCCTATCGCAAGCAAGAAAACTTGCCAGGTCTGCAGCTCTTGGAATAGTCCCAATCCCCACGGGCTGAGGAGCAAAGATGTAACCACTGATTGCAAAATGTAAACAGTTAATGACATTTTGCCTGCTGGTTTCATCCAGGCGACTAATCCCGGTCTCTCTTCAACAAATTTACGGATCACGCCAACATATGCCATAGACAACAAGGGGGCGGCTAAAAACGCTAGGAATAAGCAACATAGATAAAGTGCTTCGGAGGGATCAACCGATTGCTCATTTCTTACCATAACGAATGCAGCACCAAATTGAATCGGAAGTCCGAAGATGAGACCCCGTTTAATCATCTGGGAATTTTGAACTCGATCAATCAGAGAAGTCAGGAACTTGCTTCTTGCCATCCTAACTCCGAGCAGAAATGCTGCAAAGGCCATTCCCCCTTGAAGGAAAATTCCAGTTACGAGGCCGAAGACCCAGAGCTCGACCCGTGGCCCAACTGCCTCCAGAAAGGCCCCATCTCGAAGCACTTGATTGAGTCTTGGCTCATTCACTTCAGCGGTTGTTTCTTGCGGGAAATACCACTCACCAATTAGAAGAAGAATTCCAATCAAGGAAATGAATACTGCAGACACTATGTAAATGACACGAGTCCAGATCTGCAAAGTCCTGTCTGACCTAAAGAAGATGGCGAGAAGGAGTAATCCCAAAAGCCCGTATAGAAAAATAATGTCTCCGTGCCATAGGAAGGTGAAATGAAGCGCCCCAAAGAGCATCAAGGCAAAGCAACGCCTTATCCAACGACCTCTATTTGCCCGATCATCCTTGATTATGTAGGCCGAGCTGTATCCATATAGAAATGAAAAGAGAAGATAGAACTTTCCAGCAAAGATAGCTGCCATTATGAATCCGGCAGCCCCGTTAGCGCCACCAGACAACCACTCGCCACGCGCTCCCTCTTCGCTATCTAGTCCCATGAATTGGATGTTTACGACAAGGATTCCTAGGAGCGCGAATCCTCGTAAGACATCTGGTGCTATATCTCTCTGCATTTCTATCTCCTAGATCAATTGGAAGGACAGGTCGAAGGCAACCATCACGACCGCAATCAACGTTGCCCAAAGAATCATGCTAGCAGTTATGAGAAATGAAACTTTAAGTGGCTTAACTCCTGCGGCTACAGATGCTGCCGCAGCAAATTGCGTGCCAATAATGATTGGCCCCAATAAGGCCATGCCATAGATTCCATACTTGTCGAATGCTTTTGAGGCTTTATCAAATTTAGGCGATTCTGCGGACTTTCCCTTGGTTATACGACGCGCGATTATTTTCGCTCTGATTGTTGATCCAAGATATGCGAATAGAAAGATAGTAATCGCATTACCGAGTATTGCCGCAATTACGGTAGCGGTGGGATCAAGCCCGAGAATGATCCCACTGGGAACTACAGCAATTGCTTCCATCCATGGAACCGCTCCAGCGAGGAAGATGCCGAGTAAACCCCACTCTTCTAAATTCATAATTGGCTATCTAGGCGCTTCGACTCACGCCAGGCCATGATCATCGATGGAAGCATATACGTATAACCAAAGACCAGCCAGAAAATCGCACTTATCTCCGGCCAGGTCAATTGCAAGGTGTACTTGAAGCCATCACTGTTGTTGAGTCTCATGCTTCAATGTACTCGCTGATGAATTGATTCACGGAAATTTGTCCACGATTTTGCCCAAGTGCCCACAAATTTGCCCATATAAATCGGCAGATTTGTCCAAAGTCTTGCATAAAACTAAACACTTCTAAATAGGAAAGTGAGCGGGGATTTAGCCCCCGCCCACTTATGGTTAAGAAGAGTCGCCCTATAAGCCGGATCCTGTCTTGCTATTGCTAGCGAGATCACCATCCATCTAGGTTCGTAATTACTTACGAACTCAAGCAACCTACCCGCCAACTTGAACGAGCCGTTCTCAAACGTTGGCCTATGTGGTCTTGCTCCAAGTGGGGTTTGCATAGCTACTGATATTGCTATCAGTACTGGTGGTCTCTTACACCACCGTTTCACCCTTACCAATATTGCTATTGGCGGTTTACTTTCTGTTGCACTATTCCCGCGGATCGCTCCGGGTGGATGTTATCCACCACTTTGCTCTTTGGAGTCCGGACTTTCCTCGGTGCTTAAAAGTTAATTAGGCTCTTAAGTAACGCAGTGATCCGGGCGACTCTTCGCTGCGAATTGTACGCGCTATTTATAGGTGAGCGTTAATCAGTTTGAGCGGACGAGTTGTGACTGCAGGCAGTATTTTCTCGCGGGCATAGCCCATTTCTTCCAGGATTTCTAAAGATCTAGCTAAAGTGCCAATTCCGCCAGCCAAAGTTCCATCAAGGCGCTCGGCTCTGCCATTTCTGATTTCAATCTCCATATCGCCAAGTCGATGACGTCCCTGACCAAGTCCTGCAGCAGAAACGGCATCGGTTGTGATGATCAATCTGTCGATAGCTTTATCGCAAGCTTTTTTAACTAAATCTCTTGAGACATGGGTGTCATCAACAATCATTTGGAAAAGTACATCGTCACGCTCTAAAACTAAATCAACTAATCCCCCGTCTTTTTTCATTCCGTTGTAAAGGTGGGTAACAGTTTTTGCACCTGCATCAAATGCTTTTTCTGCTATCGCTCGCTCTTTAACTTCAAGACCTGGGATAGATCTAAACATCGTAATCGGTAGTACCGAGCCGATTAACATCAAGATCAACCATTCCAAGTAAAGGCCACTTCCAATCATCAGCCCAACTAAGGCTGCTCCGATGATTGCTGCGATATTCCAATTCATCGCCATTACTGAGTTATAACGTCCACGTAGTTCCTCTGGAGCAATTCGATTAACGATTGAGGGAGCTTTGGGAGCCCAGATCATTTCGCCAAAGGCAAATGCAACCTGGCTAAGTGATACTAAGACTCCGGCAATTACACCCGATGCTAAAGAGGCGCTTCCAATAATGATCCAAGATAAGCCCCAGAGATAGCCGACTCTTCGAAGTGCGACTAGATCTACAACGCTTTCCAGCCAGCGCAACATAAAGCCTTGTAAGAAGAAAATACTTATTGTGTTAGCGGCAAAAACTAAACCGAGCCATTTTGGCGATAGCTCAAGATATTGAGTTGTGAAGATTGCTAATCCAGCTTGTAAAGAGGCATAACCAAAGGTTATGTAGCCCAATCCGCCCAGAATAATCCGCATAAAAGTTTTATCTTTTATTACTTCTCGATATCCGGCGCCGGTTTTCTTAGATTCGGCTTCACTTGCCTGAAATTTATCTTTGATCGTTGAGACCATTAATAGGTACCCAAAATACGAGAGCGAATCGACAAGATATAGAGTCTGAAAACTTCTTAAGTTTCCTTCTTGAATAATAGTTGCAGCGATTAATCCACCAAACGCAATACCTAGATTTAACATCATGAAATTAACCGCAAATGCACTCTGTCTATCTGATTCATCAGTGGAGCGAGTAATCATTACCGTCTGTGCTGGCCAGATCAATAAAGTGCCAATTGCGCTTAGCGTTCCAACCAAGATTGCTTGTTCTTTACTTTCAACCATTGACCAGGCTGCCACAGCGCTGCCTTCAACGAATAGTCCAAAGATTATTACCGGTTTTGGTCCGATTCGATCAATTAACCAACCTGAGGGGCCAGTTAAAACAATCGCAACAACGGCCATATAAGAGAGTAAGAATCCGCCAAAGGCATTTGTGAAACCACGGATGTCATGTAAATAGACGAGCAATAACCAGAGCGTCATTCCAGTGCCAAAAGCGCTAATAAATGCGCCAGCAAAAAGTCTGCGTAGGGTGCCGGTCTTTGATACCCGGAAGCTGCCAAACATGATTTCAAAGAGATCACTGCTAGACAACGTGCACTCCATTCGACTAATAATTGAATGGCAATGCTATAAGGTTACGCTGTGGTTCATACGATTGACGCGGATTTTCTAGCTCTTCCGCTCTCTAACCTTGCAGATGCGGCAATAAACCAAGCTAAGTCATCGGGCGCATCACATGTCGATGTAAGAATCGAGCGAACTCGCACTGGGTTGCTTTCGCTGCGCGACGCTAAACCAGAATCACAAAGTGATGAAACTGTAATCGGGATGGGCGTGCGAGTAATCGTTGATGGCGCTTGGGGTTTTGCCTCCTCTCCTGAACTCACTAAAGATGTAGTAACCCGGTTAGCTGAAAAAGCGGTTACTATGGCAAAGATTTCCAAACCTCTTTCGACCGAATTCGTTACTTTGGCTAGCGAACCTGTTTATAAGAATCAACAATGGGCATCTGCCTACGAGATTGATCCATTTTCTGTTTCTGAATCTGAAAGAAAAGGTCGCATTGAAGAATTGAGTTTGAAGCTACTTTCTGCAAAATCAGTTAACCATGCAAATGCCCACACCATGTATGTAAAAGAACAGAAGTTCTATGCCGATTCTTATGGCACGAGCACAACCCAACAACGCGTTCGGATGCAGACTCAGATCGAGGCGATATCTATTAGTGATGCCGGTTTTGAATCAATGCGAACTCTGGCGCAACCTGCCGGATACGGCTGGGAATGGATGGATAACCGAAACTGGAATTGGGATGAGGAAGTTTCGAAACTTCCAGATTTGTTGGAAGAGAAAGTAAGGTCACCTTCAGTTACTCCTGGTAAATATGATCTTTTGATTCATCCATCAAATCTCTGGCTTACGATTCACGAATCGATTGGACATGCAACCGAACTTGATCGCGCTATTGGCTATGAAGCCAATTACGCCGGAACCTCATTTGCAACCCCTGATAAGTTGGACAAACTCAAATACGGAACCGAACTCATGAACATAACTGGTGATCGAATCACCGAACATGGCCTAAGCACCGTTGGTTGGGATGATGAAGGCGTCGCAGCCCAGAAATGGGATTTGGTTAAAAATGGCATGCTTGTTGGTTACCAACTTGATCGAAGAATCGCCGCGAGAGTAAATCAAGATCGCAGCAATGGTTGTGCCTTTGCTGATTCACCAGCGCACGTTCCGATTCAGCGAATGCCAAATGTTTCACTGCAACCTAATCCATCTGGGCCAGAACTTGAAGAAATGATCTCCTCCATTGATGATGGAATTTATATTCTGGGCGATAAGTCATGGTCGATCGATATGCAACGTTATAACTTTCAATTCACCGGACAGCAATTCCATAGAATCAAGAACGGCAAAATTGTTGGCCAAGTAAAAGACCTTGCTTATCAAGCGACAACGACAGATTTCTGGGGATCGATGAGAGTAGTAGGCGGTCCATCAACTTATGTCCTTGGTGGAGCCTTCAACTGTGGAAAAGCACAACCTGGACAAGTAGCTGCAGTAAGTCATGGCTCGCCTGCTGCAATCTTTGAAAAAGTAAACATTCTTAATACTGTTGCAGAGGCTGGAAAATGATCGCAGCACAAGATCTGATTGAGAAGGTTCTGCAAAAAGCAAACTGTGATGAATGTATCGTAATTGTCAAAGAGAAATCCCAGGCAAATCTTCGCTGGGCAAATAGCACTCTAACTACCAATGGCGTAATTCAAGAGCGTAATGTCACTGTCCTCGCATTTGTTTCAACTGGCGCAGTTATGTCAACCGGCGGTGTCACACGAACTAATGTCTCTGAGTCAGAGATTGATTCTCTCTTTTCCGAAGCGATATCTGCAGCCAAAGCTGCTGGACCGGCAGATGATTACGCGCCCTTAGCAAAGGATGTAGCTATTGGCGAATGGAGCAATTCTCATAATCCAACTGGCCCAGAGGTATTTTCGAAATTTGCTCCTGATCTTGGCGAAATGCTGAAGAGCTCTGTTAAAGAGAAGATTGAATTATTTGGATATGCAGAACATACAAATCTAACTACCTGGGTTGGCTCTAAAGGTGGCTTACGATTGCGCAACGATTCACCAATTGGTCGAGTTGAAATGACTGGAAAATCACATGAGCGCTCTCGCTCCACTTGGGAAGGTGTTGAAACCCACGATTTCAAAGATGTCTCGATTGAAAAGATCGAGAAGGCAATAAAAGAGCGCCTAAATTGGCAGGCACGAAAGATTGATTTAGCTGCTGAAAAATATGATGCAATTCTTCCGGCGGGCGCGGTTGCAGATCTCTATACCTGGATGATTTGGGTTTCTGGAGCCAGAGATACTTGGGAAGGTCAGAGTGTTTTTTCCAAGAAAGGCGGCGGAACTCGCGTCGGAGAAAAACTTTCAAATCTTCCAGTAAATTTATATAGCGATCCCGCAAGTAAATTATTACCGGGATCCCCCTTTGTTACTCATTCAGTTTCAAGCTCCCTTGGTTCAATTTTTGATAATGGACAATTAACATCACGAGTGGATTGGCTAAAAGACGGCGTCCTGCAAAATCTGATTCAAACCAGAGCATCTGCGCAATTGACTTCACTTCCCTTTACTCCAATCGGCGATAACTTCTTTATGGAGATTCCGGGAGCTAGCGGAGACCTAAATAGTCAGATTGAGCAAATGAACGAGGGTTTGCTGCTAACTACCCTCTGGTACATACGTATGGTCGATCCAAATACTTTGCTTCTTACTGGTTTAACTCGCGATGGCGTTTACTATGTTAAAAATGGTGAAGTGCAAGGCGCAACAAATAACTTCCGTTGGAACGATTCACCGGTAAACGCTCTATCGCGTATCAAGGCGGCGGGAGCGAGTGAGTGGACCCAACCTAGAGAATGGGCCGAGTACGCAACTCATTTGCATGTTCCACCGATGGTCATCGGTGAGTTCAATATGTCGACCGTTAGCCCTGGAAGCTAAAGGCTACAGAGTATCCAGTGCTAGGTTAACCAGGCTATCTGCTCTGTAATTCTCTTCCCTCGGAATCCAGGTGAAGGTAATTAGCTGCGCTGGGTGAATTGTCTTCGCCTGCATTGCCAGCCTGGCTATTGGAACGCTTTTTATCTTCCATCGCCCGCTCATCTGTTCGACTATCAATTTACTATCTAGGCGGGCTTCGATGTGGGCCTGCGGATCTATCCTATGAGCCGCTTTGATGCCAGCAATCAGGCCTTGATACTCTGCGACATTATTGGTGGCTATGCCAATTCTCTCCGATATTTCAACCAGAACTTCATCTCCCTGGCAGACCAGGGCTCCATAGGCAGCTTGCCCAGGATTTCCCCTTGAGCCACCATCGGCATAGATAACTAGCTTTCGCGACACTTAAGAGAGCCTAATTAGAATTCTGCGACAATCTTCGCAGCGTACTAATTCATCTACAGGTAGAGAGTTAATCCTGGTTAGTTCAGCAGCGCTCATAGCTAAGTGGCAGCCCTGGCACTTGCCATCAGAGAGTCGAACGGCTCCAATCCCATCAGCTGTCGCTCTGATCCTTTCGTAGAGGTCTAGTAGCTCACCCTTTATCTCTTGAGCCAATACCTCTCTATCTGACTTTGTAGCGCTCCTTGCTTGCTCAATCTGGGCAAGTGCAAGATCGCGCTCTCTAATAGTTGCTTCAACTTCTATTGCTAACTCATCTCGCCTCTTTGATAGCTCGGCAATTCTGCTATCAAGTCCCTCTAGGCGCACCATCACTTCAAGTTCAACATCTTCGAGCTCTGAGCGCCTCTTATTGAGAGACTCTAATTCATGTTGAATCTGCTCAAGTTCCTTAGGTGTGCCTGTCCCAGATGCCAGGAGCTTCTCATCTTTTTCAATGCGAGATAGAACTTGCTCCACATCAACCTCTGACTTCAAGAGCTCATGCTTGATATCACTTCGCTCAGTACTGGCCGCCACTGCTAGATCTCTGGCGCTGGCATATTCCAAGCGTTTTTCGTCAAGAAACTTTGAATGTGGCAGATTATTCGCCCTATGTTCAAGCTGCATTAAGGATGAATCAAGATCTTGGAGCGCAAGGAGGCGCTCTTGGGATAGTTTCTCAGACTTCATCACCGCCCCACTTTAGGCTAAGAGGGGAAAGTGTCTATAAATCGCGCACTTTTCGTATCTGATTTAGGCTTGCGGCCTCATGAGAAGGAATCTTGCAGCCCTTATCTCCCTAACTCTCACCCTCTGGCTTTTTCCTTCCACTACCGCCACTGCAGTCAATCCAAAAAGTGGATCAAAGTGCACCAAAGTAAAGCAAGTGAAGATCTATAAAGGATTGCGTTACACCTGCCTTAAGTCAGGAAGGAAACTGGTTTGGAGCAAGGGAGAAAAGGTTGTTCCCGTTACAGCCATGCCCACTCCTACTCCGACCCCGACCCCGACCCCGACTCCGACCCCGACCCCGACCCCGACCCCTACTCCTACTCCTACTCCTACTCCGACGAAGGTTGGATACACCATGGATCAAGTGCGAGCCAATAACAGCAACGCTAGCTGTTGGACCGTTATAGATAACAATGTCTATAACTTAACGAGTTGGATTTCCTCTCACCCAGGAGGAGCTGGAGCGATTCGCTCCCTTTGCGGCGTTGATGGAACTGCTTCATTCAGAGGAAAGCATGGAACTGGAGGATCACCCTCAGCCACTCTGGCAACTTATCTTCTAGGTCCGCTCTCTAGGTAACTCTCATTACCTCTTTAGGCTCTGGATATTTAGCTTTATCATCTTGATTAGCACTCCTTCATCTACCTTCCAATCGATGGGAACTTGAATCGTCTTCTTATTTACCTTATAGCCCTCAAGATCCTCCTTCATCGCCAATAAGATGCTAGCGTTCCAGGGAGCGATGAGAATGTGGTTTTTAAGTATTGATGCGCCAAATAAGTACTCATCACCCAGCTTAAACATAGGTTGATTCCAAGCAATGACCAGTTCTAGTTTCGGATATTTCTTCTGGATTACTCCAAAGATCTTCTTCATAGTCTCACTCTTTACGCCATCATGGCCTCTTAGATAACCATCTAGGTCATCAAAGCGCCTAGAACTCTTAGAACCTCTGGAATACATCACCAGGGCATTGGCGTGGGCCTGGCTAAATCCATGCTCCTGCTTTAGAAATGCAATCTGCTGCGGGTATTTAAGATCTGCGATTTCCTTCATGACCAAAAACCAATAGCTCATTGGCTGGCCATATTTGGCCTCTATCTTGGGAAAGTAGGCCGAACGCTCCTTTCCTGTCGAGGTCAGACTCAACTAATCCCGATCAATTAGCGATGAGAAGCCCCAGCCCCAAGCAAGGCAGAATAGGAAAACACCTAGCACATACAAGAGATCGCCCATGATTTAGACCCTCCTTTCTATCTTAACAAACTTGATGCAGACAATCTTGTACCCGATACCAACATTACAATCCTTTGGCTTTGCTTGAGTGGCAACCTACTTAGCCTAGGCAGAAGTAATAAAACTAACACCGAAGCCTATGGTGCTTGCTGAAAGCAAAGGGAGAAGAACCACAGCCCCGTGGACTATGAGTGGATGAAGCGGCAAACCACCCAGCGATACCCGCGTTCCATAGGGAAGGAAACAGACACCAGCGATGACCACTTCGCCAATCAGGGCAATTGCAACAAAACGCTCCGCAAAGGCGATTTCAATGGAACTTTCTTGCACCCGAATTGATGGTGAGAGTCTGGGTGTGCGTATAGAAATCAAGGGCAGCTTTGCCTTGTTCGCGCATTCCGTACGAGGAGTCCTTATCGCCGCCAAATGGCGCATGGAAATCCACGCCGGCCGTGGGGCCATTCACTTTGACCATACCCGTGGCAAGTCGACGTGAGATTCGAAGCGATGCTTCAAGATCCCCAGTATGAATCGATGCAGTGAGTCCGTATCGGACAGCGTTAGCAAGTGTGACTGCTTCATCAGTCGTTGCAACTGTCGCGATGTGGGTTATCGGCGCGAAGACTTCCTCGCACATGAGCTGGTGTTCTGGCGGAATGGAATCTGTGAGCGTTGCACTGGGGAGATTGCCTCCAGTGGAATCAATCTTTCCACCAGAGATGACTTCTCCGATTTCCTTTGCTGAAGCAATTGCATTGGAGTAGTTCTTGTAGGAATCGGAGTGAATCAGCGGACCGAGGAATGTCTTCTCATCTCGTGGGTCTCCGGCGACAAGTGTTTCTGCGCTTGCAACGAGTGCTTCGACGACTGCAGTCTTACGTTTCTCATCGCCGACGATGATGATCCTTCTTGTGGCAGTGCATTTCTGTCCTGAGTAACTAAATGCGCCAATCTGAATGTGGGTCGCTAGCAAATCCAGATCGGCATCAGGGAGAACAATCGCCGGGCTATGTCCGCCCATCTCTGCCTGAACTGGCTTTCCGAGGGTTGCAGCGCGAGCGACAACACTCCTACCCACCTTGGCTGAACCAGTAAATGAGATGACATCGGCTAAGTCGACCAACTCAGCACCTATCTCTGCACCTCCGGGAACGAGATTGAAGATTCCCTCTGGCAGAGCCTTCTTCATCAGCTCTGCAACGAGTTGTGCGATCTTGGTAGCAAACTCACTCGGCTTGATGATCACTGCATTACCCGTGGCGAGAGCGGGAGCCGCCTTCCAGAGTGGAATAGCAACCGGGAAATTCCACGGTGTAATCAATCCTGCGACACCGTAAGGGCGTCGAAGCGAGAGAATTAGGTTCGGATCCATCGTAGGAATAGATGTGCCATCAGGATCAAGGACTGCCTGGCTAAAGTACTCGAGTATCGCAACGGCCCGCCCGAATTCTCCTCGCGCCTCTGTGATTGGCTTATGCACCTCATCGACCATCAGATCAACAAGTTGATCGCGATGAGCCGTGAATGTCCTAGCCGCTGATGAGAGAGCGGCGCTACGGGCGATGGGGTTTGCTGACCAGGATATCTGCGCTTTACGTGCGCCAAGAATGACCTCTTGAATACTCATCAACTAGACCAAGAATCCTTCCGGAAATGGATCACTTGCATCAAGTGTCCATGTGGATTCGCCCATTACCCATGCTCTGCCTCTTATCGTAGGAACTATCGCATCGAGAGTTCCGACTTTGGTCCGTTCCTTGATTCTTCCTTCAAAGATCGAACCTATCCATGACTCGTTGATCAAGACTTCGTCATCGCTCATCTCGCCCTTTGCAACTAACTGCGCAAGGCGAGCGCTCGTTCCAGTTCCACAAGGCGAGCGATCAAACCATCCTGGGTGAATTGCCATCGCATTTCGCCAATGAAGCCGGGAATCTCCAGGTGCGATGAAATCGACATGATGACAGACCGCTATCTCTGGATTCTCTGGATGGACGGGACGATTCTGCTCGTTGATCGCGTCGCTGATGCGAAGGCCGAGATCGAGAAACTTATTTCCATTTTCCCGTTTGAACTCGATGCCGACACGTTCGATGGGGACGATGGCATAGAAATTTCCACCATAGGCGATGTCATACCTCAGTTTTCCAAATCCTGAAACCTCGACATTTTGGTCGGTCGCCAAGAGAAAAGAGGGAACATTAGTGAGAGTCACGTGAAGTGCTTTTCCATCTTTGACCGCCGCATCAACGACAACCAACCCTGCAGGCGTATCGAGTCTGATTGTCGTAACGGGCTCAGTGACCTCCACCAAGCCCTTCTCCACTAAGACCGTGGCCACGCCGACGGTTCCGTGTCCACACATAGGAAGACATCCCGATACCTCTATATATACGACTCCCCAATCGGCATCGGCCCTGGTTGGCTTTTGCAAGATCGCTCCGCTCATTGCCGAGTGGCCACGAGGCTCGAACATCAACCACTTGCGAAAACCATCGGAGTTGGCCATGAAGTGAGCGCGGCGCTCGAACATCGTTGCGCCAGGGATCTCACCGAAACCATCGATGACCACGCGAGTAGGCATACCCTCGGTGTGAGATTCCACGGTTCGGACTGTACAAAGGATCTTGCTCAAGCGTTGAAGGCTTTCTTGAAGTGAAGATACTGCTGGTGAAGTTTTTCCTTATCCTTCCAAGGCAATGGAAGGCGTGGCAATCTCGTCGGACCACCGTAACGACCTTCGAACTCCATCGTCGTCTTGATTGCTTGGATGAACTCCTTCTGGCTATCCCAATGGTAAAGATCGTGAAGCGCTGCATAGAGCGGGCGAGCTCGCTCGAAATCTCCAGCCATTGCAAGGTCATAGACCATCTTCGATTCGCGAGGCAATGCGTTGGTGAATCCAGCGATCCAACCTGATATCCCGCCGGTCGCTAGTTCAAGGAGTAGATCGTCTGCGCCAACGATTACTTCGACGCGAGGTGCCAACTCATGTATCTGCCAAACCCTTCGCACATCACCGGAGAACTCTTTGATTGCTACGACATTCGATACTTCATCGCAGATCTTGCCCAGAAGTGATGGGATCAGATCGACCCTAGTATCAAAGGGATTGTTGTAAGCGATGATGTCGATTCCGACCCTCGATACCTCTTTGTAGTGTGCGATCACTTCTTCGTCGCTTGCTCGATAAGCAGTCGGTGGGAGCAGCATGACGGCAGATGCGCCCGCCTCTTTTGAGTGCTCAGCCCATTCCCGCGCTTCTCGCGCGCCATATGCTGCAATTCCTGGAACTACTTGAAAACCCTTCGGTGCGGCCTCAATCGCGGTGGCCACCAACTTCATTCGCTCTTCGCGGGTGAGGACTTGGTATTCACCGAGTGAACCATTAGGTATGACGCCAAGGGTTCCGAAGGATGCAAGCCAGGCAACATGCTCGGCATATCGATCGAAATCAATCGACAAGTCTTCGCGAAATGGCGTTGCTGTCGCGGTGAGAATTCCCTGCCAGGGTTTTGTGCTCATCGATGCTGTACCTATCTCTTCTGCTTAGGTTATTTTCTTCTACATGGCCATCATGCTAGTCGGAAAGTCCACCAAGCGTCACTACCCCACCGATCGGACGCACTGTCTCGCGATTTGCATCGGTGGCGTTCGGCACATCACCTCGCATGAAGTCGATGATCTCCTTTACATTCTTCTGACAGATTCGCCCCTGACATAGACCCATCCCGGCACGAGTGAAGAGCTTCGCTGTGCGCGCAGAATCGGCGCCAAGTTCACTTGCGGACTCCCTTATCTCGCCAGCGCGAACCTCTTCGCAACGACAGACGATGGTCGAGTCATCAAGGGATTCGATCCAACCTTTTGAAACTGGATATATCTTGGCTAACCCTGCTGCAAAGAATTGTTGCCTCATTCGGCGCCATTTCAATAGTGCGGTAGAGAAATATGAACCCCTGGATCTGTGACCCTTCTTCAAAAGATCCCTCGCAGCGATAGCGCCCTCAGAGATTGCAAGCTCATGGCCACCTATCCCGGTGATCTCGCCCGCGGCCCAGACGCCATCGAGAGAAGTTCGCTGATTTCCATCAACAAAAACAACAGCATCACCATGGAGAAACTTTCGTTCGAGACCGAGAATGCTTGCAAGAGTCATATCAGGGATAAATCCAAATGATGTCGCAATCAGATCAGCCGATAGTGACTTCTTAATTTGATCCTGCCTGAGATCACTTTTCACTCTGGCGATTTCGACGCCGATGATCTGCCCTGCATCGATTTTTCCCTCCGTGATAATCGTTTTCGAAAGAGTCTTTACGTCGTTGCCTTTCATGAACATCACAAAGCCAATTGCTTCAATAATCTTGCTCGGATTGAGTAGGAATGCAAAGGTATTTCGCCACCACCGAAAGAGACTCTGTGCTTCGATGATGCTTACTTCTACTCTCGTGCCAAGATCCTTTGCCACTTTCTTGATCGTCTTTGCCACGGGCATCGCGAAAACTCCACTGCCCGCGATGACGATTTTCTTGCCGGGAATGACTCCATACTCCTTCGCAAGGCTCTGCAAAGCACCCGCGCTCATCACTCCTGGCGCACTCCAATTCCCAAAGGGCAAGGTTCGCTCACTGGCTCCGGTGGCGATGATGATCTTCTCCACCTCAAGCGTCGTTGCTACATCGCCGATATCTAAGGCGATATGGATCCGAAAAGTCGCATCTACTCTCTCTATCTGCCAGACCGAAGAGGAAAGATGCCAGTTGATTTCAACCGAATGTGAAGGGTGATGCCTTGCATCAAACTCTTGGGCGGGAAAAGGACCGCCTACCTGATGGCGCCAGAACTGCCCGCCGATGCGCGGATTGGAGTCGATGACTGCGACACGAAGTGACCTCGAGGATTTCTGTAGTTCGCGAAGCGCAGATAGTCCCGCTGGTCCGGCTCCGATAATTGCAACTCGCTGTCTAAAGGGATCCTCGTTCAATCGCCTCACCCTGCGCCATCTTGAAACTCGACTTTGATTCCCTCTGTTGCAGAAATGAGACAAGCGCGCTGATTCGCTACGCCATCGACAACGACGATGCAATCAAAGCACTGACCGATACCACAGAAGATCGATCGTTCTTCGCCACTAAATCGGGTTCGACGAAGTGATTTCTTTCCACTGCGAATCAGAGCCGCTGCAACGCTATCTCCCGGTTCGAAAGAGATGCCTTCGCCATCAAAGGAGAAAGAATTCACCAACTTAGCGCACCCCCGCTAACTGGAAACGCCCTGGCGAGAATGGTTCCGGATTGATGAACGGCTTGACGCCTGTAATCATCTCGGCAATCAACTTACCACTTGCTGCCGAAAGCCCAATCCCTGCTCCTTCATGTCCAGCACAGTGATAGAGCTCTTTGATCTTGCTATCTGGGCCAATCACAGGAAGATGGTCGGGAGAGTAAGGACGAAATCCATTGTAGACCCGGAGCAATTGCGCATTCTTAAGGATTGGAAAGAGTGAGGTCGCTTGGCGCGCCAACTTCTTTATCACGGACACGCTGATCGACTTGTCATAGCCCACACGTTCACGGCTCGCACCAATCAAGATGTTTCCGCTCTTCGTCCCCTCAATGACTGTTGAGGTCTGAAGGTCGGCATCACTACTTGCGACATTATCCACATAGTCAGAGTCATAGACCTTATGAAGGACGTACTGTGGAAGTGGCGCTGTCACAAGAATGAATCCACGCCTTGGCATGATCGGCAGATCAGAACCAGCACGCTTTGCAATCTCACCCGCCCAAGTTCCAGCAGCATTGATCAGATGAGTTGTGCGATAGATGGAATCAGATGTTGAAATCCCAAGACCGTTGCTCCTCTGCTCAATAGACAGGACTTCTTGATGAGGAATGACTTGACCACCGCGACGCTGAAAGTCTTGGAGTATTCGGGCTGTAGCAAGCATCGGCTGACATTGGGCATCTTGCGGATAATGAACTCCGTATTCGATCTCCGGTGAGATGTATGGTTCTAGTCGCGACAATTCGCTCTTATTCACTTCTCGCGCATCAACGCCCACCTGACTCTGTGATTGCGCGAGAGCACGAAGTGGTTCAGGATTATTTCGCGCGACTGAGAGACCACCTTTGGCCACTAGTTCGAATGTGTCACCAACCCGTGCTCCGACCTCAAACCAGAGTTCACGAGAGATCAGTGCCAAATCGAGTTCTGGCCCCGGAGTCTTATCCGAGACCATGATGTTTCCTTCGCCACTACCAGTCGTTCCACTCGATACTGCATTTCTATCGATGACGATGGTTCGAAGGCCGGAAGCGATTGCATAATGAGCGCACATCGCGCCCACTATTCCTGCCCCAATGATGACCAGGTCTGAGCCGATCTCCCGCTCTGACGAAGTGGGATTTCGGGTCATGTGAGAAAGTCTGCCAGAAGGTCAATTTCCATGGGGATCCCCTTGGGTCTTATGGGAGTTCCATTGGCAATAACGAAAAAGTTACTCTGTCTCGCTCGCTCGATTTCTGCCCCTGCTGGTCAAAGGCCCCCTACTCACCCTAGGGTATCCCTTGAACCAGGGGGTGACCTCTGGTTAAACCTAGGAAAGGTATACCTAATTAAATGAAGTACAAATCTGCAAAGATCGCAATTGTTGCTATCGCAACCGCTGCTCTCGGCTTGGGACTCGTCTCAAGTGCGCAGTCAGCTCCCAAGACACTCTGGATCTCATCTGACCTGCCAAAGCAGGGCGGATCTGCTGATCAGAGCGCCTCGACCAACAAGGCGATCCGTTTGCTTCTCAAACAAATGGGCAACAAAGCTGGCCCGTACACAATCAAGTTCCGTGAGTACGACAACTCAACGGCAGCCAAAGGTTCTTGGGACGATGCACAGTGCGCGAAGAACGCACAAGCACACGTCGCATCTCGTGACGAAGTAGCAGTCATGGGTACCTACAACTCAGGTTGCGCGAAGATCATCGTGCCAATCCTCAACCAGGATCCAAAGGGTCCAATGATTATGGTTTCCAATGCGAACACCAACCCAGGTCTCACAAAGAACTGGGATCCAGGCGAGCCAGGCAAGTACTACCCAACCGGATTCCGTAACTACTGGCGTGTAGTCACCACCGATGACAATCAGGGTAACGCGGCTGCTGCGTTCGCAAACAGCCTCGGCGTTAAGTCTGTCTACGTCCTCAATGACCGCCAGACCTACGGCCAAGGTGTTGCACGTGCATTCACTGCTGCCGCCAAGAAGTTGGGTATCAACGTGCTCTCACCTGGTGATGCCGGCGAAGGTTGGGACGAAAAAGCTCCTAACTACGAGGCACTCTTCGTCAAGATCGGCGCACTCAAGCCAGAAATGGTCTATGTCGGCGGTATCTTCGACCTCAATGGTGGACAGCTCGTCAAGGACAAGGTTAAGTTCCTCGGCGACAACACCAAGGTCAAGTTCATGATGCCAGATGGCTTCACCGGTTACCCAGACTTCTTGGCTCTGCCAGAAGCTGCTGGTGCATACCTCTCCTTCACTGGTCTTTCAATCGATCAGTTCCCGAAGGGTGGCGCAGCCGAGCAGTTCCAGAAGGCATATCTAAAGGAGTACAAGGAACCTCCAACGAGCTCCTTCTCCGTCTACGGTGCTGCTGCTACACAGGTAATCCTTGATGCAATCGCACGTTCCAATGGAACACGCAAGGACATCTTCCTCAAGATGAAGACTGTCGATATCCCAGCTAAGAAGTCTACAGTTGGAACCCGCCTGAAGTTCGATGACAACGGTGACATCCTCTCAAAGGACATCACCATCCTCATCGTCAAGGACAAGACAGAGACCTTCGTCAAGAAGATCACTATCAAGTAACACCCATCAGTAACGGATCTGGGTGGTCGCCTAAGCGGCCGCCCAGATTCACAACTTCTTGAGTCTAGGAGTTAGTCTTGGCAAAGTCCGCAGAGATGCAGAAGTTCAAAGGCACTCCCGGCCAAATCCGTAGACAACGTATCGAGCGAACCGGTGCAATCGTCATCTCTCTCGTCCTCGCAGCATGGATTCTGGTCAACCTTCTCAAATCCCCACAACAGGTCGCCCAAGTGGCAGTCCTCGGCCTACGTAATGGTCTTCTCTATGCTCTGATCGCCCTCGGTTACACGCTGGTCTACGGCATCATCGAGCTGATCAACTTTGCGCATGGCGATCTCTTCATGCTCAGCGCCATCTTCTCTTCATATTTCATCACTGTCTGGTTCAAACAAGATGAATCCAACCCAGCAGGTTGGCTCACCTTCATTTCGGCGCTATTTGCGGTGATGGCCTTTGGGGCGGTGATCAACGTTCTTATCGAACGACTCGCATACCGAAGGCTTCGAAACGCGCCACGGTTGGCGCCACTCATCACTGCCGTTGGTATGTCCTTCCTCCTAAACTTCATTGGATTGAAGTGGAATGGTTCGACTCCTCGCCAGTGGCCCTCAGTGATTCCCAACAATGACATCTACATTGGTGAAGTTCGCATCAACATGACGACAATTCTGCTATTGCTCGTTGGAGTCCCATTACTTCTTGCACTTAACTTCATCGTTACAAATACAAAGAGTGGCAAAGCGATGCGTGCGACCGCTCAAGACAAGCAAGCAGCAGCTCTAATGGGTATCAACGTCAACAAGACCATCGCTTTCACTTTCGCAATCGGTGGCGCGATGGCTGGTGCAGCAGGGTTGCTCTACCAGCAGTCAATCGGCACCACGAACTACAACCTGGGATTCCAACTCGGTCTTATCGCCTTTACCTCTGCGGTCTTAGGCGGAATCGGCAATCTCTGGGGCGCGGTCGTTGGCGCTCTTCTTATCGGACTTGTTCAAGGCCTCAATGACGGACTTCCCATCGCTTTCGGTCAGCAATGGTCACAGACCGTTGTCTTTGCCATCCTGATCACCATCTTGGTCTTCAAGCCAGCGGGCTTGTTGGGCAAGGTCACGACGGAGAAGGTGTGATATGTCAACAGCTCTGGTAAAACCCCAAAACGTCACACGCTCCAATCGAAAGTGGATAATCGGCTATTCGATTGCCGGTGCTTTTCTTTACTTCGTCTATCAATTTCTCCTCAACTGGGAAGGATTGCCACTTGGAATTTATGACGCCATCAATCGATGGATGCCCCCTGCTGCCGTCAATGAGTCACTTGTTTATGTGATCATGGCACTTGGCCTCAACATCGTCGTGGGATATGCAGGGCTCCTAGATCTTGGGTATGTTGCTTTCTGGGCGATCGGCGGATATTGCGCCGGGTGGTTCATGTCGGAGTTCTTCTACTTCCTTAAAATTCACTTCTTTGGGGCCGTCCCGGCCGAAGCGCCTGGTATCCATATCAACTTCTGGTTGGTCTTGATTATTGGCGGCTTTGTCTGTGCCTTCTTCGGTGCCTTGATCGGGGCACCGACGCTTCGTCTTAAGAGCGATTACCTCGCCCTTGTGACCCTGGGATTTGGCGAGATCATTCCTCAGATCTTCTTCAACGGTGAGAACTTCTTTGGCTTCAATATCTCCAACGGCACTAAGGGAATCGTTCAGGTCGATCCAATCCCGGTCGGATTCAAAGATCTTGGTCCGTTCGACTTTGGATGGAAACTACTTATCTTTCTCTTCCTCGCTGCCGTCATGGTCTTCATCTCACTTCGCCTACGACGCGGACGTCTTGGACGAGCATGGCTTGCGATTCGCGAAGATGAACTCGCGGCGAGCATGATGGGCGTTCCTTTGATGCGCACCAAACTCCTCTCCTACGCAGTCGGTGCATTCGCTGGTGGACTGGGTGGCGTTGCATTCGCAACACACGTCAATGGCGTCTACGCAGAGCGTTTTAACTTTGCCATATCGATCTTCCTCCTTGCGATGGTTGTCTTGGGTGGAATGGGAAATGTCTGGGGCGTGATCCTTGGTGCATTCGTTCTCTCCTGGGTCAATGGAAATGGACTCTCTGCCTTTGGCGCCTTGTATAACGAGCGATTCGGCACAGAGATAGATTTCGCATCCTTCACCTTCCTACTCTTCGGACTCGTCTTGATCCTGATGATGCTCTTCCGTCGAGAAGGGTTGCTCCCTGAGTCAAGGTTGAAACTGGTTCTCCATGAAGGCGACATTGATGAGAGAGAGGCTTCAGGAAAGAAGGCAAGATGAGTAACGTCCTGGAAGCAAAGAACATCAGCGTTGCCTTTGGTGGTCTCCTTGCCGTCAACAGCGTCGACTTTGATATTCCTAAACGCAAGATCGTATCCTTGATCGGACCAAACGGAGCTGGCAAGACCACGCTGTTCAATGTGCTCACTGGTCTCTATAAGCCTTCAGTGGGAACGATTAGCTACGAAGGCAAAGACATCACAGACCTTCCGCCTCATAAGATCGCATCAATTGGAATCGCTCGAACTTTCCAAAACATCAGACTCTTCGGTTTGATGACTGCACAAGAAAATCTCCTCGTTGCGATGCACTCCAAATTGAAGTCAGGTATCACCTCCACGATCCTTCGCACTCCGAAACAACGTCGCGAAGAGAGCGAAGCTGAAGACAAAGCGCAGTACCTCCTTGACTATGTCGGAGTCGGAAAGTGGACCTATGAGTTTGCACGAAATCTCTCCTACGGGGATCAGCGACGCCTCGAGGTTGCACGCGCACTAGCACTTGACCCCAAGGTCCTTCTCCTTGACGAGCCGACCGCGGGTATGAATCCGCAGGAAACAGGAGTCTTCATTGATTTCGTCAGGCGACTCGTTTCAGAGAAAGACATCTCTGTGATGTTGATCGAACACGATATGAAAGTTGTCATGAGCGTCTCTGAGCGAATCACCGTCTTGGATCAAGGCGAAAAGATCGCTGAGGGAACTTCGGATCAGATAAAGAGCAATGCACGAGTCATCGAGGCCTACCTCGGTAGGGCTAAGGAGGGGCGAGCATGACCGCGATGCTAGAAGTCAAGAACATCGAAGTCGCTTACGGAAAGATCGTCGCGGTCAAAGATGTCTCACTCACCGTCAATCAAGGTGAAATCGTCACTCTCATCGGTTCTAACGGAGCTGGAAAGTCGACGACGCTTCGCACAATTTCAGGTCTTCTCAAGCCGCGAAAGGGCGAGATCACCTTCAAAGGCGAGCGCATCGATGGAAAGCCAGGTCATACGATCGTCAGCGCAGGAATCTGCCAATCCCCTGAAGGTCGCCGAATCTTCCCTCGAATGTCCGCTCGAGAGAACTTGGAGCTTGGCGCATTCCTTCGCAATGACAAGGCTGGAGTCGCTGCCGATATGGAGCGAGTCCTCGACCTCTTCCCGCATCTTCGCGAGCGAATCGAACAACGCGCTGGAACTATGTCCGGTGGCGAGCAGCAGATGCTCGCTGTCAGCCGTGCGCTGATGGGAGCACCTTCCCTTTTACTCCTGGATGAGCCATCAATGGGTCTTGCACCCATTTTGGTAGAGGCGATCTTCGATACCATCGTCAAGATCCGAGAGCAGGGAACCACGATCCTCCTTATCGAGCAGAACGCTATGGTCGCCCTCGAGGTGGCAGACCGGGCTTATGTCATGGAGTCAGGCGAAGTGAAGATGAGTGGTAAAGCCTCTGATCTGAAGAAGGACGAAGCGATCACCAAGGCATATCTCGGCGGACACTGATCCCTCAAAAGCTATCCCTCGGATAGCGCCTCACTTGATCGCGTTCTCGCCCGTTAGCGCCAGCCCTATGACGAGGGTATGTACCTCGTGCGTACCCTCGTAAGTCAATACCGTCTCAAGATTGCTCATATGACGAAAAACCGGGTACTCGGTGGTGATTCCTGCGCCACCTAGAATCGAACGAGCAGAGCGAGCAACTTCTAACGCGCTTTGTACATTGTGATACTTACCCATACTGATCTGTTCTGGCTCTATCTTTCCGGCATCTTTCAAATCTGCAAGGTGATAGGCAAGAAGAAGTGATGCGGTGACCTTCGAAGCCATCTCCGCGTACTTTGCTTGGGTCAACTGATAGGCAGATATCGGACGATCGAATTGGATTCGAGTCTTTCCATAGCCAAGCGAACTCTCGAGGCAATCACGCGCCGCGCCAACGACCCCGAAAATGATTCCAAAACGCGCCTCTGCAAGACACATCAGCGGTGCGCGAAGGCTCGTCGCTTTCGGAAGGCGATACTGGTCTGGAATGCGCATACCCTCAAAGACCAACTCTGAGGTGATCGAGGCGCGAAGTGAGAGCTTGTGTTTGATGAGGTTGGCCTTGAAACCTTTCGTATCCGTGGGAATGGCAAAACCACGGATTCCTTCATCGGTATTTGCCCAGACAATTGCTACATCTGCGATATTGCCGTTTGTGATCCACATCTTGGAACCGTTGATCACCCAATCATTTCCATCGCGCTTTGCGAATGTTCTCATCCCAGATGGGTTAGACCCGAAGTCGGCCTCAGTCAGGCCAAAGCATCCAATCAACTCTCCCTTTGCCATCCCCGGAAGCCATCGCTCCTTCTGGGCATCACTTCCGTACTCATGGATCGCAAACATGGAGAGCGAACCTTGCACTGAGATAAGGGAACGAAGGCCAGAATCGACCGCTTCTAGCTCAAGACATGCGAGCCCATAGGAGAGCGCATCAGAACCTGCACACCCATAGCCATCCAAATGCATCCCAAGGATTCCAAGTGATCCGACTTCACGAGCGATTTCTCGAGCCGGTATCTCCTCGCACTCAAACCACTCACCGATCTTCGGTCGTAGTTCACGGTCTGAGAATTCTCGAAGCATCTTCTTGAGAGCGCGCTGTTCTTCATTAAGACGCGCATCAAGCGCTAGGACCTCGGTGAGATTTCGAGCGGGTTTCTCTTTGCTCATCTGGTCATCTTAGACGATATTCAATTCTGGTCTCAGTGAATCTGGTCGAGAGAATCTCTCTGCAGATAGCGCAGTAATGTCGATGAACGGTTCCTTTTCGAGATATAGGTCACGCAAGATCTCCCCGATGGCTGGACCTTGCAAGAAGCCATGGCCACTAAATCCTGTCGCGTAGAAGAACCTGCTCACCGACTTGTATTCACCAAGGATCGCGTTGTGATCGGGCGTCACTTCATAGAGCCCGCTCCATCCACTCTGTATCCCAAGATCAAGGAGCCTTGGCGCCCTCTTCTCTGCAAGTGCGCCTAACTTTTCTGCGAATCGGGGGTCTCGCTTCAACTCGAATCCAGGAGGATTACTCGAATCCGAAAATCCCATCAAGATTCCCTTGCCTTCGCGGTGCCAGTACAGCGAGGTCGAGTAATCAATCGTCATCGGGAATTCTTCTGGCAAGTCATCAAACTCTCTGCCTAGCGGTTCTGTGATCGCAAGTTCTCGTCGATAGGCAGTGACCGGGAGTTCAAGTCCGACCATTGCCGCAACCTCAGGCGACCAAGCTCCAGCACAGTTGATCACAGCGCCTGTCTTGATTCTCCCCGCACTTGTCGTGACCGCCTCGATTTCACCGCCTTTGAGCTCGATTCCAGTGACACGAACTCCAGTCTTCACTGTTGCACCATGTTTGCGTGCACCTGCCGCATAACCCAGAACAACCGCTTCAGGAGTGCAGTGACCATCGTTAGGTGTGAATGAACAAGCAAGAACTCCCTCTTCACTCAGGAGGGGTGAGATCTTGGACGCCTCTTTGGCGCTGAGCATTCGAGATTCGACTCCAAGACTCTTCTGCAACTCTGTTGATTGTTCAAAGCGCGATACATCCTCGCTCTTGGTGAGGGCGAAGAGATAGCCGGGGCGACGCAGATCAATTTCATAGCCAGGGCGCTCCAAGAACTTTGAGAAGAGGTCGAGTGAGCGTGCACCTAAAGCGATATTCAATTCATCGGAGAAATTGGCTCGAACACCACCTGCTGCCTTCGACGTTGAACCACTCGCTAATTCTTCTGCTTCAAAGAGCGCGACCGACACCCCCGCCTCAGCGAGATGAAAGGCGGTGGAGGCGCCCATCACTCCCCCGCCGACGACGACGACATCGACTCGTTCCGGCAGTTGCATATCAGAGCGTGAAATCAGGATTGTGATCGATTTCGATCACATCCATCTGTGCCTTCTGTAACTTATTCGACCAATCCCAGTTCATCGACTGCCATCGTGTGAACTGATCGAGGACCCAGATTCCGCTCTGCCGCGATCCATTTCCGCTCTTGCCATTTCCACCAAAGGGAAGATGCGCCTCTGCGCCCGAGGTCGAGTTATTGATTGAGACCATTCCGGCAGAGATTCCCTCTCTAAAGCGCCAGACGCTATCGGGATTTGTGCTGTAGATCGCCGACGAGAGTCCGTAGCCATGTCCATTGGAAAGCTCGATCGCTTGATCGAGATCTTTGAATGAACCAACGGTGACAAGGGGACCAAATGTTTCGGTGTAATAGAGCTCATCATCACTGTTTATCCCAGAAATGATAGTTGGATGGGCGTAGATACCCTGTGAAGCATCCCCTACAAATCCTGCGCGAGGATTCTCGGCAGTGATCCTTCCAATTCCCGATGAACCTGAGATTTTGTGATGTGCCTTGATCATGGCTAGATGCTTGAGGTGATTCTCTAGGTACTTCTCGCTGATCATCGGACCATAGAGCACATCCTGGAACGGATCCCCAATTTTCGCCCCCTCAACCAACTTCGAATATCGAGCCAAGAATTGATCGTGAATAGATTCATGAAGCCATAGCGTTCCGAGAGAGGTGCAACGCTGTCCTGCCGTGCCAAAACCGGCGAAGAGCGCACCTTCCAGAGCGAGGTCGAGATTTGCATCGGGCATCACCACCATCGGATTCTTCCCGCCCAGTTCAAGACAAGCGCTCTGGACATACTCGCCCGTCTTCGCTCCGATGCGTCGTCCGACCTCTGTTGATCCTGTAAATCCCACTTTATTGATCAATCCTTGCTGCAATCCCTCTTCGAGAGCAGAGAAGGTCTCGCCTCCCTCTGCTACTAAGGTGATGAGTAAGTCCTGAGGGATCCCGCCAGCATGAAAGAGTGAAGTCAAAGCTTTAGCGACAACTGGCGTGAATTCGGATGGCTTCCAGACGACCGAGTTGCCGGCAAGAAGGGCCGGGACGATGTACCACGAGGGAACAGCGGCAGGGAAATTTCCTGCGGTAATGACAAAGACGCTTCCTACTGGATTTCTAAAGGTAAAGAGATTCTTTTTTGGCATCTCACTCGGCACTGTCTGGCCATAGAGCCTTCGCCCTTCGCCAAGGAAGAAATCACAGGTGTCGATGACCTCTTGAACCTCACCAAGTGCTTCCAGGTAGACCTTTCCCATCTCTCGAGTGACAAGTTTCGATAGCGCTTCCTTGTTCTTCTCAACTAACCGTCCAACATTTGCAATGACGCGGCCTCGTACTGGAGCCGGCACCTTCGCCCAACTTGCTTGGGCGATTTTTGCTCTCCGAAGCGCCTCGACGATATCTGCGCTCTTGGCTTCTGGGGCTTCACCGACTTTATCGCTGCGGTTGGATGGACTAAAGGAAGTGAATGTCATCTCGTTATCTAACACCAAAGAGAGATGAAATTCCATGAGTTATTGTTGAGCCGTGACACATACGCAAACCGTTGCTGATGCAATCCTTCGAATCCTGGCATCTCACGGAGTCCGCTTTGCCTTCGGAATTCCTGGAGTTCATAATCTCGCCTTCTGGAAATCAGATGTAGAGGGCGCTCCCCGAATCATCAATGTCCGACATGAACAGAGCGCTGTCTACGCTGCTGATGGACTCGCGCGAACAACTGGCGGAATTGGTGTCGCACTCACCACAACTGGACCTGGTGCGGCTAACACCCTCGGTGCATTCGGCGAAGCAGCCATTTCGCGATCACCACTACTGGTGATCTCATCTGAAGCACCGATTGGTTTTCGGACCAAGGGCATCTATCGCGGATATCTCCATGAAATGGGCGACCAAGCATCTCTCTTTGCTCCCCTCGCAAAAGTGACCGTGTCAGGTTTTCCTTTGGCCAAGAGTGCAACGACTGCATCAGAGGCGATTGGATTTCTAGAAGAATTGATAGCTGAGATCATGAAGGCTCCAACCGGTGCTGGATATCTCGGTATTCCCGCAGATATTCTCTCTGCGCATTTTGAAGGAAAACTGGATACGCCTACTGTATCTTCCGATCCTCACATCAAGTTTGATGATCTATCAGAGCTCATTAGAACCTCTGAGCGAGTCATCTTTTGGGTGGGTGGTGGCGCCACTGGAGTGGATCTAGAGATTGCAAGACTCTCTGAACTTTTCAAAGCACCGATCATCACGACATTTGCCGGTCGAGGCATAGGCGCTTCAAGTCGCTTCTCACTCGAGATTCCAGTACATGAACCTGAAACTGGCGAACTCCTTGCTAGCGCAGAGCTCTTACTCATCATGGGAAGTCAGTTTGATGGGATGAATACCAAGAACTGGAGCATCAAACTCCCGCCAAAGGTTGCAGTTATCGATGCAGCTCCTGAACTAATCCAGCGAAATACCAAGATAGATATCGCTATCAAGGCCAACCTGAAGTCCGTGCTCCTTGAAACGCTCTTTTCCTTGGAAGAGAAAGATGAGTGGGTCGATGTCGCCTCGATAAACAAGAAGGCTCGAGCGAGAATCGCCTCGACTCCTGAGGGAATTGCTGGAATGGCTCTCGTTGATGCCATTGATCGAAGTTGGCCAGATGAGGGGCGAATCGTCTTGGACATGTGTATCGCAGGGTATTGGTCTGGCGGATACGCTCGTGGAAAGCGAGCACGGCGGATGGCTTATCCGGTCGGTTGGGGCACTCTTGGATTCGCATTGCCATCAAGCATCGGCGCGGCAATTGATGGCACAGCAACGCTCGTGGTCGCAGGCGATGGGGGAATCGCTTTCGCACTCTCCGAACTTGCAACGCTGGTTCAGGAATCACTTCCGGTGACCATCCTGCTTCATGACGATGGCGGCTATGGCATGTTGCGCTACGACCAGAAGGTGATGAACGCTCCCGAGCGGGGGGTAGATCTTGTCAATCCCAATTGGAGATTGCTTGCGGAAAGTTTTGGAGTTTCCTTCAAAGACACGAACCTAGATTCACTATCCAATGATCTTGGCGAATCTCTCAATATCAAAGTTCCGCGCCTATTGCTCTTGCGTGATCGGCTCTTGCCGCCTCGGACTACATCACCGCGCTGGAGAGAGAGTCAGGCGAACTAGCGCGTGAGCCCTGCTTCACCGAGGAAGAAGAAAATCGTCAGCGCCACTGCCGCCCAGAGGAATCCACTCCACCACGATTGACTTAACTTCATCTTGTAGGGAGTCCAGTCCATGGCGCCAAGTTTCTTATCTTGGCGAATCTTGTTGCGGTAGTTGATCACCATGAAACCAGCGACGAATATTGCCCAGATGAACATAAATCTACTTGTCATGAGCCGAGCCTATCTAAAGCGATCTGGATTGACTCAATAGGGTTCACAGTCGCTTATAGAAATATGTGGTTGCGACCAGAGTTCCATCAGGGTTAGTCGCATAATCGGGAATCGATCCCACTCGATTCCATCCCCAAGCTTCATAAACGACATCGGTGAGAAATCCTGTCGCCGAGTCCAAGGTCAGAAGAGTCACTCCCCTGCGCTTTGCCTCATCACAAGCTTTGGATTGCAAGGCTGAAGCTATTCCTCGTCTCTGATATGCCGAGTGAACCATGAGCTTTCGAAATTCTGCTCGATGTCTTGCATTAGATCTCGACTCCCTGGTGATGATCGTGCACCCTGCAACCACTCCATCGACTCGAGCTACAACCAAGAAACTGCCACCGGTGAGATTAGAACTCTCACTTCGCCAAAACTCAAGGAGATCGGCATCGCTATTTGATTGAAGAAAGCCGATTGAGAATCCGCCATTAATCGAGTCGCGGAGGAGTCTTACAAGCGCCTGGAAATCGGCGTCGCTTAAGTTTTCGGCCGAGTCAATGATCTCCAGTCGAACGCCATCCTCGCTCGCCACCTCTCCATCCTATTACCCTGAAGTGAACTAGGACGACGAGCAATGACTAAGTGACTTCTCGTGCCATAGGATTTTCGACATGGCTACCTTCCTCTCCCAATCAGAGATAGAAGCTCTCTGCACTCTCGAGGAAGTGATTGCAACTCAAAGAGAAGTTTTCGCCAGACACGCACGGGCGGAGACAGTCCTTGGGCCTCGCGCAGTTCTCACCCAAGGTGAGAATGCACAGTTCTCCTACATCGCACGGGCAAGTAGCGGAGGCCCAACTATCGTCAAGTTCGGAACGGTCGTGCCTTCGAATGCTCAGAGAGGATTACCAGCAGTCCAAACTACCGTCGCAGTTCTCGATGCTGAGACCGGATCTCCCACTCACTTCTTTGATGGTGAGACAGTTACGAGACTTCGAACCGTAGCTACCAGCATGGCTGTAGCCAACACCGTGACTGCCCATGCCAAGAGAATCGCAATAGTTGGAATAGGACACCAAGGATTAGCCCACGCAACGGCCGCACGAGAAATCTTCCAACCGCTAGAACTCATCGGAATCTCACGCCAGGCAAATAGTTCATGTGCAGGCGACTCTCCCTTTACCTCGATTACCTCTGACATCTCATCGCTCGACGGTTTTGACCTAGCCTTCCTCTGTACTAACTCCATGGCCCCAGTTCTTAGCAACCCCCTTGCTGAAAACTCCCTAGTGGTATCGATTGGATCATTTGCACCAAACCGCTCAGAAATCTCACCCGAGTTGCTATCAAAGGCTGACCATCTTTTCGTTGATGACCCAGCCATCTCAATCGAACAATGTGGATCGGTCCGGGGGGCCCTTGCCCAGGCGACGCGCAGCTGGACCGAACCTCGAGGAATCGGTTCACTCTTCCACGGACCTACCCCTACTATCTTAGGGAGAAGTTATTTCTTTAGCGTAGGGCTAGGTATTCAAGATGCTGCCCTCGTTGAACTCCTTCTTAAGAAGATGGGGAGGTGATGGCTATGGCTTTGAGCATTGATACGGCATCATCCCTTCTCAAAGACCATTGGAATTGTGAAGGCAAAATCACCGCGCTTATTGGTGAGCGCGATCTCAACTTCAGAGTCGATGGCGAGAAAGTCCACATCTTCAAGGTTTATCAGGATTCCGAGGAGAAACGGGCGCTTCTTCATCTGGAAGATCGTGTGCTCGAGCACCTCAATGCATTAAGGGATCTAAAAGATTCGATAGTTCCTCGCGCGCTTGCGAACGAGAGTGGATCCACTCTCGTTGCAACTGATGGAAAATTGCTTCGTCTTCTCACTTGGATTGAAGGTCCGATGTGGGGCGAGATTGGATCTCATTCAAGTAATGACCATCTCAATCTTGGGCGGATGATTGCGCTTGTTGATAAATCACTGGCGACCTTGCCGATGGACGGCGATGAGATCTCGCTAACTTCACGTTCCTTCATCTGGAATATGAATCAAGCTCAATCACTTCTCGGGTGGAGCGAGAAGATTGAAGATACAAGGATCCGAAAACTGGTAGAGAATCTTATCTCGAGGGAAGCCGCACAATCCCTAGACACCTTGGCGACTTTGCCTCCTCAACTGATCCATAACGATGCCAACGAATGGAATATAGTCCTTGGTAAGAACTCCCTCGGGCTTATCGATTTTGGCGACCTTATCTATGCGCCACGAATCGTGGGAGTGGCTGTCGCATCGGCTTATCTAGCCATGCACTCAGAGAATCCTGCAATAAATATCTGTGATCTACTCCGTGGTTATCACTCGCTTTCACCACTTGCCAGTGACGAGGTTGCACTTCTCTACGACCTAATGCGAGTGAGAATCGCAACGAGCATCGCAAATGCCGCCCTACAGAGTTCGGAGAATCCAAGAAATCACTATCTCAATATCAGCCAAGGTCTTGCGCCGAAAGCGCTCTCCCGTTTACCCGATAGCGAGCGCAACCTCTGGTTCTATCGGTTCCGAAATGCCATCGGCCTGGAAGCAGATCCACTCTCGAAGGAGATCCGCTCCTATCTTCTAAATCGAGTGAATCCCAAAGATGTCCTTGGTATCCCACTCCACTCAGCCAAGAAAGTCTGGATCGATTGGTCGGTTGATGCGCCAAAGCTCCCCCTCACCACTGAAGAGGTCGCAGATTTCCTACATAAGAACAGCGCAGATGTTGGAATCGGAAGATATTGTGAGAATCGAGCGGTCTACACATCAGATTCTTTCGATGCCGACGCCCCAAGTGCTCGCACATACCACCTCGGCGTCGATCTCTGGCAGAGCGCCGGTGCACGGGTACATGCGCCACTGGCGGGAACTATTGAAATTTTCAATGACAACGATGCCTACCTTGACTACGGACCTGTCGTGATTCTTCGTCATGAGACGGATAAGGGCCATTCCTTCTTTACTCTCTATGGTCATCTCGCCAAGGAATCTCTAACGCTCTGGCAGGTCGGAAAGAAGATCCAGGCTGGTGAGTTGATCGGGTGGATGGGCGATGAAAGTGAGAATGTTGGGTGGCCACCTCACCTTCACTTTCAACTCATCACAGATCTCTGTGGAATGGGAATCGATATCTACGGCGTCGCACCGCGAGATGAAGTCTCGCTCTGGCGGAGCATCTCCCCAAATCCCAATTTGATTCTTCGCATCGCAGAAGGTACAGATGCTCATAGTCGAATCACTGGAGAATCGATCAAACGAGATCGTGGCTCAACTATCTCGCAAAATCTCTCGCTCAACTTCTCAAAGCCCCTCCATATCGTTCGCGGCGAAGGTGCATACCTCTATGACGAGAGTGGGCGCGCATTCCTCGATATGGTCAACAACGTCGCACATGTCGGCCATTGCCATCCACGCGTGGTCGAAGCTGGGGTGCGCCAGATGCGCACCTTAAATACCAATACTCGATTCCTTCATCAGGGCATCACAGAATATGCCCGCTCGCTCATTGCCACGCTTCCAGATCCACTGAGCGTGATCTTCTTCGTCAACAGTGGAAGTGAGGCGAACGATCTCGCCATTCGACTTGCACGTGCCCACACCAAACGAAACTCTGCGATCGCCTTAAGGCATGGCTATCACGGTCATACCGAGTGCGTGATAGAGATAAGTCCCTACAAGTTCCTCGGGAAAGGTGGGCTTGGCAAGCCTTCTCATTGTGGCCTCGCTGAACTTCCAGATACTCTCCGCGGTCTCTATCGTGGCGAAGGCGCTACCTCTCGTTATCTCGCCCAGCTAAGTGAGGTGATTGACTCATTTGCCGGTGGAGTCGGTGCCTTCTTTGCCGAATCGATAGTAAGCACCGCAGGTCAGATAGTCCTCCCCGATGGCTATCTGAGATCTGCATTTAAGGCGATTAGAGATTCTGGTGGAGTCTGCGTCAGCGATGAGGTGCAGATCGGCCTGGGACGAGTTGGCGAGCAATTCTGGGGATTTCAACTCCATGGCGTTCTGCCCGATATCGTCACGATGGGAAAGCCACTCGGTAATGGCCACCCGTTAGCTGCAGTCGCGACTACTCCCGAGATCGCCGCCTCATTTAACAACGGTATGGAGTACTTCAATACCTTCGGTGGAAATCCTGTCAGCGCAGCGATTGGTCAAGCAGTCTTTGATGTCGTCGAAGATGAAGGGCTCCAGCGAAGCGCCCTTCGTGTCGGTCAATACTTGCAAGATGGAGTTCGACGGCTCGCTCAAGATCACCCCATCATTGGTGATGTGAGGGGACATGGCCTTTTCATCGGTGTCGAATTGATTAAGGACCTCGATCACCCTGCGACCGCTGAGGTTGCTGACCTGATGGAGTTTGCCCTCATGCAAGGTGTGATGCTCTCCTGCGATGGACCAGCCAATAACGTCTTGAAGATCAAACCCCCGATGGTGATCACGGAGAAGGATGTTGATCTCTTCCTAGAAGTCATCGAGCAATGGTTGGTGAAGAGATGACAACTCCGGCTCTTCATGGAATCAAGATCGCCGATTTCAGTCGCGTCCTTGCTGGCCCCTATGCCACGATGCTTCTTGCCGATCTTGGTGCCGAGGTAACGAAGGTCGAACGGCCAGGAAGTGGTGATCAGACGCGGAGTTGGGGACCGCCTTTCGATCAGAAGGGACGCGCTACCTATTTTCAATCAGTCAATCGCAATAAGACCAGCGTCTCGTTAGAACTAGGTGATGAAGCGGACATGTTGAAAGCGCGCGAACTGATCCTTGCAAGTGAGATCGTGGTTGAGAACTTTGGTCCAGGCGGTATGAAGCGCTTTGGACTTGATTTCGAGTCCCTCTCGAAGGAAAAGCCATCTCTCATCTATTGCTCCATTACGGGTTTCGGCGACAGTGAAGCGGCGCAATCACTGCCTGGTTATGACATGCTGATCCAAGGGATGAGCGGACTGATGAGCATTACTGGAGAACCATCGAAAGGCGGAACCAAGGTAGGTGTAGCCCTTATAGATGTCATCGCCGGACTCCACGCGACGACAGGAATCTTGGCCGCCCTCCACGCAAGGGAGCAATCTGGAGTGGGCCAGGAAGTGAAGATCAACCTCTTCAGCTCGGCCCTTTCGGCAATGGTCAATCAAAGCGGTACATTTGTCGCCGCTGGCGTTGTTGCAGAGGCGCTGGGAAATGATCACCCATCTATCGTTCCCTACGGAGTTTTTCATAGCGCAGACCGAGACTTCATCATAGCGGTGGGAAATGATCATCAGTTCCAAGCCCTGCTAGAGGCGATTGGCCTCGAAAGAGATGATCGATTCGCGACCAATCAGATGCGCGTGGAGAATCGCAAGATACTCACTGCTCGCCTCAATGAGATCTTCGCCTCAAAGCCATCAGAGCATTGGATAGCGCTCCTCACCGCATCAAAGATCCCTGTTGGACCGATCAATCGAATCGATGAAGCCTTTGCACTCGCCGAGCGGCTTGGTCTCAACCCAACTGTCGAAATCGCCAATTCGAAGTCAGTTGCAAATCCGATTCATCTCTCGAAATCACCACTGGCTTATCGTTTACCGCCACCAGAACTTCATTAAGCGCCTCAATAAGAGCGCCTAGCAAGGGCGCTGATTCTTCGCGGCCTTGCTTCGTCCTTGTCGAGAAAGAATTGCCCAAGTCACTGCAATAACGATCCCTGTAGAGCAGGCCAGAGTTGATGGTGGGACGCTTTCACCGAGAATCAGGACTGACCAACCCAAAGTCATAAATACTTGCAGTTGCTGAACCTGCGAGCCGCGAGCGGTACCCGCATCTTTCAATCCTCGATACCACGGCATGAATCCGAGGTACATAGAAGAGATACCAAGGACAAGCATTCCGATGGTGGCGTGCGAAGTGATTGCTCCGTGATCTTCTACTTGGAACCAGAGCCAGATAGTCACGGGCATCGTAATGGGTAGCGCCATGATCACAACCCAAGAGATGACCTTCCACCCCGGATAGATACGGGTCAACTCTGCGCCTTGCACATAACAAAAAGATGAGGCAAGGACTGCGCCGACGGTAAGGAGATCAGCGATCAAATCTTCGCCATCAAAGGAAGCACGCGATGCGGTGAAATAGGACAAGATCGCAGTCCCTATCAGTGAAGCAATCCAGAATTGATTTGAGACATTTTCGTGTCCGCGAAGCACTGCAAAGATCGCAGTCGTCAATGGCATGATTGAGGCGATGACAGCCACTGGTGCAGTTTCAGTTCGTAGTAAGGCAAGCGCAATCAAAATGGGCCATCCGAATACTGCGCCCAACATGGTGTAGATGAATTCCCTGGTGTGGCCAGGTGGCGTGATGCGCTCTCGCACAATCTTGAGAAAAATGATGGCAAGGAGCGCCGCAATAACTGCCCTACCCGTCGCGGTGAAGAGTGGCGTGAATCCCTCGAGGGCCCACCGCGTCATCGGTAGTGAGAGCGAGAAGAGGGCTACGGCGAAGAAGGCAAAGGCGATTCCTTGCGCTTGGGTCTTATTCACTTCTGACCCCAAGTTTTCGCACTCTCGAAGGGTACGCCATTGACTTCATCTCACTATGTAACTCATATCCCCGAAAAGCCGATTGACTTTGAGTAAGTGAGCAATAGCATTCGGCGAATGCGAGCAGTCGTCATTGGCTCTGGAGTCCTCGGATCATCCATCGCCCTCCAACTTACTCGACGTGGCCATCACGTTACTGTGATCGATAGAAACCAGGGCCCAGGACTTGGATCAACAAGTGCATCGAGCGCTGTGGTTCGATTCAACTACTCCACTATTGATGCCGTGATGCTCTCTTGGGAGTCATACTTCCATTGGATCGATTGGAAAGACTTGATCGATGGCACCAAGCATTACAGCAAGAATCCAAGCCCCGATTCACGGCCACACTATGCCTTGATGGAGGATCGGGGTTATGTGATGCTCGATGTTCCAGTCTTGCCTCACGATCGCACCATGAAACTCTTTGATCAGGCAGGAATCCCCTATGAGATATGGGATTCAAAGACCCTTGCAGAGCGCGTTCCAGGAATTGATGTCGGAAAGTACTGGCCAAACAAACCAGTGAAGTCCGATGCATTCTGGGAGGAGGCGACTGAGCAACTTGGTGGCATCTTCAGTAGACATGGTGGTTATGTCACTGATCCACTACTTGCCAGCGAGAACTTAGCTTTCGCCGCAAAGCGCGAAGGGTGCGAATCCCTCTTTCGTACCGCAGTGATTGATATCAAGAAGGATGGTGGCGGTCGAGTGACTGGAGTTGAAATCCAAGAATTCGACCCAGAGACCAAGAGGCTCACTTCATCACCGACTCGAGTCATTGATGCAGATGTCATCGTCAACGTCGCAGGACCATGGTCAACCCTTATCAATCGCATGGCTGGGGCAGGAAGTGATTTCACCGTCGAGTTGAAGCCGATGCGCCAAGAGGTGCACCAGATCTCAACACCTAAAGATCTTCTCCCTGGCCCCATCATCGGCGATCTCGATCTGGGCACTTATCTCCGCTCAGCACCGGGTGGAATCACTCTGGTGGGTGGCACAGAACCAGAATGCGATCCGATGTACTGGGTTGAGCCAGATAAAGTAGATGAGGTCAACATGACCCGCACCGTCGAGGTCTTTGAGTCACAGACATATCGATTCGCACGGCGATTTCCCGCGGCACAGATTCCCTCGTCTCCCACCGGTGTCGTCGGGGTCTATGACGTCTCCTCTGATTGGACACCGATATACGACAGGACTGATGTGCCAGGTTTCTACGTTGCAATCGGCACTAGTGGCAATCAATTTAAGAATGCACCTGGGGTTGGCTTCATCATGGCTGAGTTGATCGAGCAGGTAGAGAGTGGCATCGACCACGATAACAATCCAGTCATCTACAAGTGCATCAAGACCGAGCACTCAATTAATCTCGGGACTTTCTCTCGTAAACGAGAACTGAATGCTGAATCAAGCGGAACAGTGATGGGTTGAGGTGAGAAAAGTGCTGATGGAGATTCCTTCTCGCTTCCCTGAATATTTGGTTGAAGCAACCAACTATCACGCCTCGTTTCCCGGCTATGACCAAGATACTGCTAAGTCAGCTGCCGATGCCTATCTCAAATCAATTCTTGGAAAGCAGACAGGACAGAATTACAAACTGGACTAGGTACTAGGCCCCTTATCGCTTTGCTAGGAACTCCTCGAGTCCACTGATCAAGCGAACTACATCCTCTTTCGTCGAGTATGGCGCAAGGCCTGCGCGGATGGCTCCAGTATCGCCAAGTCCGAGTGCCCTTGAAACTTCGAGCGCATAGAAGTTATGGCTAGGAACATTGACCTTCTTCGTGGCCATGAACTGATGTACTTCACTCGGTTGAACGCCCTTAAAGTTGAAATAGGCAGTTGGGGTGTGACTCTTGGCTCGTGAATAGATGGTTATCCCAGGGAGTGCTTCCAGCGCTGACTTCATATGAGCATAAAGAGATCGTTCATACTCTTCGAGAGAAGTTAGGGAGTGAATCAATTGTTCACGACGCGATCCCTTTGCTTCATCATCGAGTCCAGCCACATAATCAATAGCAGCAGTAACTCCAGCCATCAACTCATAGGGCAAAGTGCCAAACTCGAATCTCTCTGGCACCATCATCGTTGATGGCAAAAGCTTGTCGTTATAGAGAGTCTCGAGAAGAGAAGGGTCTGCAACCATGGTGGCGCAATGTGGTCCAAGGAGTTTGTATGGTGAGAAGCCGTAGAGATCTGCTGTCATAGCCCTGAAATCAATTACCGCATGTGGCGTGAGATGGACCCCATCAACGACAAAGAGAGACCCGTTCGCCTTAACCGCCCTACCGATTGCCTCTATATCCGGTTTGGTTCCAAGAGTGTTTGATGCTCCCGTCACCGCAACGAGTTTGGTTCGTGGCGAGAGAAGATCGGTAACGGCGCTGGTATCCAACTCCGCTGTTTCGACATTTACCTTCCCCCACCTAACCTCCACGCCTTTTGATTCAGCCGCTTGAATCCAGGGCCTTATATTCGAATCATGATCGAGCTGTGAGACGATGATTTCATCGCCTTTGCTCCAGCTCTTGGAGATGGTCCGTGAGAAGTCATAGGTGAGTTGAGTCCAACTCCTGCCATAGACCACTCCACCGGGGTCGCAGTTGAGAAGATCAGCGACAGCGCTTCTATAGCCACTGACGTAGTTATCAGCGTTGATCTCGGACTCCGTCACAACGCCGCGATTTGAGGATGGCTGAGTTATCGCCCGCGCTAAGGCTTCGCCCACAACTCTGGGAACTTGCGATCCACCTGGTCCATCAAAGTAGGCAATTCCGGTTTCAAGTGATGGAAAGTCTTTGCGGATGCGATCGACGTCATAGGCCATGCCGAAACATTAGCGAAGGATTTGAAGGGAGAGGAAGACCAATCCTTATTGAAAAGAAGAGGCTGCGTGGGCGCTGAGGGTTTCCCCCCGCTTTTTCCGGGTACTTCCCCGGCTCTTAGATTGTCGGGTCATAATTGGTTAACCTACCTGGTCGGTTCCAGAATTCAAAGCCTTCGGTCATCAATCAGCAAACGACTCTGCTAGGAAGTTGGGCAGACTACTACATGACCCTGAGCTCTGCCAGATGCAAAAAACTCAACGGCCTGGGCGCTCTGCTCTAAAGTGAAGACTTTTCCTATCACTGGAGTAATCCTTTTCTTCGCCAAATCTTCAAGTAGGACAGGCAGGTCATCGTTATTGTCAGACTGGAGAAAAGATTTTAAGGACTCTTTCACAAAAACTGATAGCAAGGCTGCTGCCAGGTTGCGCCCCAAATTACTGGAGCCAGCATTAGCTGCCGCCCCAACAATTACTAATCTGCCGCTCGGCACCAATAACCTTCTCAATGCCCTTAAGGACAATGAACTTGAGGTATCGATAATGCAATCAAACTTACCTTTTATGGATTGCGATTGATAATCAACTACCTGGCGAGCTCCCAAAGATCTAACATAACTCTTCTTAGCTCCTCGACACACACCGGTCACCTCTGCTCCAAGTGCCACCGCTATCTGCACTGCAAAGGAGCCGACGCAGCCAGAGGCACCTATGATCAAAACTTTTTGTCCGGCGCTAACTCCTCCATGTTTTCGAACTGCTTGAAGTGCTGTGCGGGCTGACACTGGAATTGTTGATGCTTCATCAAAATCAACCCCATCGGGTAATACAGCGACACGCTTTGCACGGGCCACCACTAGATCTGCAAACGCACCGGGTGCAGTTCCACAGACCCGATCTCCAACTCTTAGATCCTTCACTTCGCGACCAACCTCAACTACTGTCCCGGCGAATGATTGCCCAGGACGCATGCGTGGTCTACGAAAACCTGCAAACAATCTAACAAGTGAGACATCTGCCGTTACAAGATGCAGGACTGCCGCATACACACTGGCGGCCTCTACCTTTACCAAAATTTGTTTTGAATCAAGCTTCGGAGTCGGGATATCTGATAAGACAAGGGAGTCTAAGCCGTACTTGCTCTGAGTTATTGCACGCATGCTTGCACTCTCTGTTTTGAAGAGCTCGAAGTCTAACCGACTTTCTCTAGATAGATATTAGAAGACTAAGGCCAACTCCTATGGTGCTAACTGATAGGAGTATTGCGCCTATTGGCACTAATCTTACTAACGCTGTTGCTCTTGCCCCCGAACTCCGTGGAGCCCCACCAAAAAATCCGGCCGAGATAAATAAAGGCGCTAGGAATAACCCAAAACGAATACTCCATGTCGCTGCTGCGCTAAATCTCGAATCATCCAGAACAATCTGGCCCAATATTGCAAGTAGTACTAGGACGCCAGCGTGGGCATGGCCTGCACGAAAGTAATCTCTTTGCTCAGTGGTGAAATTCTCTGTGCCAACTTGCCGTTTCAGTATCGATAATAAGAAGTAGCCACCAAGAGCAATAGTAGGGAGAGATATGAAGGCTAACGCAATCATCCAACGAGCTGCATCGCTCACGGCTTACTCCTTACTTGACTCTGGTGGGCGCTGAGGGCTTTGTCCCTTTTGTTTGTTTTCTAAAAAGATATGCGCTATTCAGTTTGGAACCAATGCCCAATATACCCTATTCAGTCAGTCTTTGAAAGTTTGCATCAAAAAAAGAAGTTAGATAACTTTTAGAAAGATTGAGGAACTTGTTTGACATGTACCTGCTGGGCAAGTGCGATCCGCAACTTCTACCCATTTGAATCCTACAGACTCAACAATTTTCCGAGATACAGCATTCAGGTCAGAGATACATGCCGAAAGTGCTTTTATATTTGGATCATTCTTTGCATAGTTCTCCACGAGCCGAAGTGCTTCTTTAGTCGCTCCCTTACCTCGTCCCCAAGGTGAAACCCAGTAACCGATAT
>Ga0194120_10001248_pt1 | contig 47078 bp, 41 predicted proteins | sample TA2MahCa65mmetaG_FD_148642 | JGI IMG/M metagenome (GOLD analysis project Ga0194120, IMG submission 148642) | Freshwater microbial communities from Lake Tanganyika, Tanzania - TA2015019 Mahale Deep Cast 65m | ecosystem: Environmental > Aquatic > Freshwater > Lake | place: Tanzania: Lake... | reverse complement strand
CATCGGCGAGCAGCCGGCACCCCGCGGCGAGGCGCGCGCGCTGCCGTTGTCCGCGGCGAGCCTGGACTCGGTGCGCGACGCGCTCGCGGCGGTCGTTTCCGAATCCGGCGGCACCGGGTATCGCGCGCTGAATCGCGCCGAGGTCGGCTACACGGTCGCCGCCAAGACCGGCAGCGCCGACCTGCAGGATCGTCCCAAGGAGGGCGACCCGAAGGTGCTGAAGCACGGCTGGGTCGCCGGCTGGCTGCCGGTCGATCAGCCGCGCGTCGTGTTCGTCGTGTTCTGCGCGGAGACGCGCGTGTCATCGAGCCACTCGGCGGTGTGGGTGGCGCGCCAGCTGCTGCGCGATCCAGCGATCGTGCGTTGGATCGACGCGCAGATCGCCGCGCCGGCGAAGGCGGTTGAAAGATGAGCCGTTCCCCGGGCTACGAGACGCGCCGCCGCGGACTGGCGCGCCTTTTCTCGACCGACATCGAGTGGTCGCGCTTCGACTGGCACCTGCTGACGCTGGCCTTGTTGCTGTGCGGCGCCGGACTGTTGTCGCTGCACGCGATGGCCGAGGCCGATGCGCGTTTCGATCGCGCCGGCGGACCGGACTTCGAAGGGCAGCTGCAGAAGCTCGCGCTGGCGCTGCCGTGCCTGCTCGCGGGTCTGCACCTGCGCACGGGCTGGTTGCGCCGGCACGCCTGGTGGATCGGCGCGGCGGCGCTGCTGTTGCTGGTGCTCGTGCCGATCATCGGCCAGGAGCGCAATCACGCGCGGCGCTGGATCCCGCTGCCGATCGGATTCGACCTGCAGCCCTCCGAACTCGCCAAGGTCGCGCTGGTCGTCGTGCTGGCGAAGCTGCTGTACCGCTCGCGCCTCGATCGCGCGCGCGACTGGCTGCTGGCCGCGGCGGCCGTGCTCGTTCCGATGGTGCTCGTCGCGCGCCAGCCCGACCTCGGCACCGCGCTGTGCATGGCCCCGATCGCACTGGGCGTGCTGTACCTTGCCGGCGCGAGCGCGCGCCGGCTCGGCCTGTTGTGCGCGTGTTTCGCGCTCTTGGCGCTGTGCGCCGTGCAGTTCGAGTGGGTGCGCGACTACCAGTTGCAGCGCGTGCGCACGTGGCTCGGCACGGTCGAGGCGGCGCCGCTGATCGACGCGCGCAATGGGGCGGCCTTCCACGTCTATCACGCGCGCGTCGCGATCGGGAACGGCGGCTGGTTCGGCACCGGGCTCGGTCGTGGAGTCTCGAACGTGGCCGGCCACCTGCCCGAGCGCGACTGCGATTCGGCTTTCGCCGTGCTCGCCGAGGAGGGGGGCTGGTTCGGCATGGTCGCGCTGATCGGCGGCTATCTGCTCCTGTGCGTCGGCCTGCTGCACGCGGCCAGCGCGCAACGCGAGCGCTTCTCGCGCCTGGTCGTCGGAGGCGTCGGCCTGTACTTCGCCGCGCACCTGTTCATCCACGCCGGCGTGAATCTGGGCTTGGTGCCGCTGACGGGACTCCCGCTGCCGCTGTTCTCGACCGGCGGCTCCTCGCTGCTGGCGAGTTTCACCGCGCTGGGGCTCGCGCTGGGAACCTCGGCTCGGCGCGAGGCGGCGCTCGACGAAGATTCGTTCCGCGACTGAAGCGCCTGCTCGCTCAGGGCATCGACGGTCGCGCAGCGCCGATCGCGCCGGACGGGTAGCCGCTGTCCGAATGCTCGCTGCAGTAGCGCACGAGATCCGCCAGCGTGGTCACGCGCAGCACGGCCTCGAGGTCGTGCGCGAGCCGGCGGTTGAGCTCGTGCAGCGGACATTCGTCGGGCGGGCCCGGGCACTGTGGGCCGAGCATGCAGGCGCGGAGCGCCGTCGGCGGCTCGTGCACGGCGACGATTTCCTGCAGCGTCAGTTGCTCGGGCGCGCGATTCATCCGGAAGCCGCCGAGGCGGCCGCGCCGGCTGAGCAGTACGCCGCGGTCGACGAACGGCTTGAGCAGCTTGGCCAGGTAGTGTTGCGGCAGGCCCAGCTCGCGCGCGATGCGCTCGGTCACGACGAAGTCGGAACTTGCGCGTAGCGCGAGGTAGGTGAGCGCGCGGATCGCGTACTCACTGCTCTGCCGCAACTGTCGCATGAGGATGGCTTGCCCGGGACTCCGGCCGCCAATATATTGACATACGGATCCTGTTACCTCCTAATAGGCCCCAGACGTCCTCGAGCCCTCCCATGCGGACCCCCGAAACCCCCTCTGAAGGGCCTGCCACGCGGCGCAGCCTGCTTTCCCGCCTCTGTGGCTGGTCGATGGGCGGCGCGCTGGTCGCCGCCTATGGTTCGGCCGCGGCGGTCGCCGGCCGGTACCTGTTCCCTGCCCGCCCCGCGGGCAAGCGCTGGATCTACGTCGCCCAGGTGGCGAGCCTCCAGCGCGGTCATGCGCTGCCGTGGCGCACCCCGAGCGGCGAGCGCGTCAGCATCGCTCGCGTCGGCGACGGCCAGTCGACCGACGACTTCATCGCTCTCTCGAGCACCTGTCCGCACCTCGGTTGTCAGGTGCGTTACGAGTCGCAGCACGCGCGCTTCTTCTGCCCGTGTCACAACGGCGTCTTCTCACCCGAGGGCAAGGCTGTCAGCGGGCCGCCGGCCGAGGCCGGCCAGGACCTCGTGCGCTACGCGCTGCGCGTCGACGGGCCGCTGCTGTACATCGGATTGTCCGAGCGCCAGATCGCGTCGGCGGGGCAGGAGGCCTGAGGCGATGTCCACACTCGCACGCTGGTTGGGCGAGCGCGTCCCGCTGGGCCGCTTCGACATCAAGGAACTGACCAACGAGCCGGTTCCAGAGCACCTCAAGCGCTGGTGGTGGTGCCTGGGCGGCACGCCGGCCTACCTGTTCATCGTGCAGATCGCGACGGGGATCCTGCTCGCGTTCTACTACGAGCCCTCGGCGGCGCGCGCCTACGAGTCGGTGCGTTTCGTGACCGAGGAAGCGGCTTACGGCTGGTTCCTGCGCGGCATCCACAAGTGGGGCGCCACGCTGATGATCGCGGCGGTGATCCTGCACCAGATGCGCGTGTACTTCACCGGCGGCTATCGCCGCCCGCGCGAACTGAACTGGATGGTCGGCATGTGCCTGCTCGTCTGCACGCTGACGATCGGCTTCACGGGCTACAGCCTCGTCTACGAGCAGTTGTCGTATTGGGGCGCGACGGTCGGCGCGAACATCGCCGCCAGCGTCCCCGTGGTCGGCCCGTGGATGAAGACGCTGCTGCTGGGCGGCGAGGAATACGGCGCGCAGACCTTGCCGCGCTTCTTCATGTTGCACGCCGCCGTGCTGCCGGCGCTGATGATCTGCCTGCTCGTCGTCCACATCGCGCTGATCCGGCTGCACGGCGTGACCGACCTGCGCTTCCGCGGCGACGAATCCAAGCCGCCCAAGCCGTTCCTCTTCTATCCCGATCACTTCTACACCGAGCTGATGATCGGCCTCGGACTGACCGTGCTCTTGGCCGCGCTGGCCACGATCCTGCCCGCGACGATGGGCCCCAAGGCCGATCCGCTGTCGACGCCCGAGGTGATCAAGCCCGAGTGGTTCTTCTACGTCGCCTTCCGCTGGCTGAAGCTCTTCTCGGGAACCGCGGCCGTGCTCTCGATCGGCTTCGTGCTGTTCGTGATGTTCGTCTGGCCGTTCATCGACGCGGCCATCCGCAAGTACACGCGCTTCGCCGAGGCCTCGGTCTGGATCGGCATTGCGGGCGCGCTCTCGATCATCGGGCTGACGGTCTGGGAGGCCGCGGTCGCTCACTAGCTATCCAGGAACATCCATGTCCCTCGACTTCAAACGCATCGTCATCGCGACGCTCTCGCTGATGTTTCTCGGTTCCCTGCTGTTCGTGCAGTGGATGGAAGTCTCGCGCCGACGCGCCGAGACCGGCGAGGCAGGGGCGCACATCGCGATTCCCGACAGCTCGCGCCAGTGCGTCGACTGCCACATGCAGAACACGATGGGACTGGTCGAGCACTGGAAGGACAGCACGCATGCCGAGAGCGGCGTCGGCTGCGTCGAGTGCCACCAGGCCGAGAAAGGCGACGCCGACGGCTTCGAGCACTACGGCGCGCACATCGCCGTGATCGTCACGCCCAACGACTGCGCGCGCTGTCACCCCGCGGAAGCGCAGGAGTTCATGGCCAGCCACCACGCCAAGGGCGGCAATATCCTGGCCTCGCTCGACAATTTCCTGGCCGAAGTCGTCGAGGGGTCGCGCGCGCCGTTCGATCCGCACGCGCCGACTCCCGGCCTCGCGCCCGGTCAGGGCCTGGTCGGCGGCAAGGTCAACGGCATGGCCAGCGCGATCTCGGGGTGCCAGCAGTGTCACGGCGGCAAGGTCGCGTTCGTCTCGACCGATGGCGGCCACGTCGACGTCGACGACCTCAAGCCCGGCGCGGACGGCAAGCCGACCAGCCAGGAAGCACTGGCTCGCATCCAGCGCGACCCGACCGGCAAACCGCTGCTGCACCCGGCGACCTGGCCGAACTCCGGCATCGGACGCCTCAACCTGGACGGCTCGCGCGGTTCCTGCTCGGCCTGCCACAGCCGCCACGACTTCTCGCCGCGCCGCGCGCGGCAGCCGGAGAACTGCGGCAAGTGCCACCTCGGCCCGGACCACCCGCAGAAGGAGGTCTACGAGGAGTCCAAGCACGGCGTCGCGTACCGCGACCTGATCCACGACATGAATCTCGACTCGGACGAGTGGGTGCTGGGCAAGGACTACAGCGCCGCGCCGACCTGCGCGACCTGCCACATGTCGGCGAACACGCGCAACGGCATGAAGATCACGCACGACCCGGGCACGCGCATCTCGTGGACCAACCGGCCGCCGGTCAGCCTCGTGCTCGACACCGACGTGCACGGCGAAGTGGTCAAGGCCACGGATCCGGCCGAGCGCGCGAAGCTCATCGAGGACACCGCGCAAGCCAAGCGCAATCGCATGCGCCAGGTCTGCTCGCACTGCCACAACGATTCCTACGTCAACGCCTTCTACGCGCAGTACGACGAATTCGTCGTCAACTACAACGAGAAGTTCGCGCGGCCGGGCCAGGCACTGATGAAGCTCCTGCTCGACAAGCAGCTGCTGACGCCTGCGCAATTCGACGAGGAGATCGAGTGGTCCTGGTACTACCTGTGGCATCACGAAGGCCGCCGCGCTCGACACGGCGCATCGATGATGGCGCCGGACTACGCGCACTGGCACGGGATGTTCGAAGTGGCCGAGCGCTTCTACATGGCGGTGATCCCGCAGGCCCGCGAACTCGCCGAGCACGCGATCGCCAACGGGAAGGAAGCCCAAGGCAAGGCAGTCATGGAATTCATCGACGAACTGCTCGCGCGCCCCGAGCACCGCTGGTTCGAGCAGCAGAAGAAACACTAGACCGAAAAGGAGTCCTCACATGCATGCATGCAGCAGCGGAGCCACGAAGCCGACCGAAGTCCTGAGCAGCGAACACCGGGTCATCGAGCAACTGCTCGACTGCCTCGAGCAGGTCGCCGCGGCGGTCGGCCAGCGCAAGCCGCTGGACACCGCCGACGCCCGCGACTGCGTCGAGTTCCTGCGGACGTTCGCGGACAAGTGCCATCACGGGAAGGAAGAGGATGTGCTCTTCACGACGCTGCGCGCGCGCGGCATGCCGACGCATGTTGGGCCGGTCGCGGTGATGCTGGGAGAGCACGAGGAGGGGCGGGCGCTGGTGAGGAAGATGGCCGGCGCGCTCGAGGCGTCCGACGCGAAGGCATTCGCAGAGTCGGCCGAGATTTTCATCGGGCTACTGCGTGATCACATCGCGAAGGAGGACGGGGTGTTGTTCCCGATGGCGGAGTCGGTGCTCAGGCCAGAGGATCGAGTCGAGGTGCTGCGGCAATTCGAGGTTCGTGAGAGGGATCACATGGGGGCCGGAACGCACGAGGCGATGCTGGCCATCGCGGAGCGCCTGGCGGGGAAGTACGGGGTCAAGCGGGCGAGTGAGAGGACGGCGCCGGCGTTTGGCGGGTGTTGCCACCACTGAGGGGAGTGGGGGAGTCGCGCGCTGCGCGCGCGACTTAGGCGAGCGAGGACGCTCGCCTGACTCCGCACGGCGAGCGGGCGCGAAGACGCGCCCACTCGCCGTGCGGAGTTCAAGTCGAGCGGCGTTTGAACCTTCGGCGGGCGCGCGGGCTCGGCGGGCCGGTCGGGGGGGAGGCGTGTTCACGAGGCGACGTCGACCCCCATCCCACATGGTCGATCGTTCGCGCCTCCGCTCGTCTGAGCCTTCGGCGTCGAATCCATTGAGTCCAAGTATCTAACTCCGCAGACGCGAGGGCGCGCTTGCGCGCCCGAGCGCATGCGGAGTCAGGCGCGCGTCTTCGCGCGCCTAAGTCCGCGCGCGCAGCGCGCGGACTCGGCAGATGAGTACTGAGTCGGCGCGACTGGGGATCGATGCGACTGTTCGCCAGCGACCGAGTCGCGCGCTGCGCGCGCGACTTGCGTGCGCGAGGACGCGCACGCGACTTCGCATTCGCGCGGGTCGCGCAGACGCGACCCGCGCGAATGCGAAGTTCATTACTTGGACTCAATGAGCTTCGAGGCTGCCGGGAGTCGTGTTCTCGAGGTGACGTCGACCCCCATCCCACATGGCCGATCGTCCGAACCTCTGCTCCTCTGAGCGTTCGGCGTCGAGTCCATTGAGTCCAAGTATCTAACTCCGCAGACGCGAGGGCGCGCTTGCGCGCCCGAGCGCATGCGGAGTCAGGCGCGCGTCTGCGCGCGCCTAAGTCCGCGCGCGCAGCGCGCGGACTCGGCAACTGCCGACTCTCCCGCCCTCCCCTGAACTAGAAAACCTGCGCCCGCGCCTGCACGAACGTGTAGAAAAACACCGCGTTCGGATTGTGCGCCACCAAGTCGAGCTCCCTCTTCATCCCCTCGACCGTCTCCGAAGAGACTTTCCCCGCCTGCTCCAGCCCCGGCGCTCCTGACAGCAGCAATTCCGTCCAATACGCAATGAACTCCGCCCGCTCCCCCGGGCATCGATTGTCCAGGTGGATGGCGCGCACCTCAGTCGTGATCTCTCGATACCCAGCCGCCTGCAGCAGATTTCCCAGCTTGGCTCCGACGAACGGGTCGCCTCCAAGATCGAGCTGGTGGTCGTTGAAGCTCATCCAATACGCCAGCGTCTGAGGCGAGTACGGCTCGAGGAAGAACGACGCGTTCTGCACTTCGGTCACCGTGATCCATGCTCCGGGGCGCAGCACTCGCCGCGTTTCGGCTAGCACCATCATCGGGTCGGCGACGTGCTCGAGTATCCAGCACAGGAAGGCCGAGTCGAAGCGATCGGCCTCGAACGGGATCTTGGAGGCGTCGCCCTCGACGAACTCGTGCCGGCCTGCGGCCCAGGCGTGCGCGGCCATGCGCGCGCGCGCGGCCGCGAGGTTTGGCGGGTTGCGATCGAGCCCCGTGACGTGCAGGTCGGGGAAACGCCGCAGCAAGATCTCGGTCTGCGCTCCGACGCCGCAGCCGACCTCGATCATCTGTTTCGAGCGGCGGAACGGCAGCCCGTCGTGCACGCGGTGCTCCAGGAAGCGCGCTTGGCGGTGCAGGCGCTCCTGTTCCTCGGCCGTGAAGCCGTGCACGTAGCCGGTCGTGGCCTTGCTGGCGGAAGCGGAACGCGTCGTCGTCATGGCTGGATTGTAGGCCGTCGAGCGAGTGACGGACACGTGCGGTGCATGGCTATACTCGGCACGCTCGCACGACGGGGAATGAGCTCCATGAACACTGCGCCAGCCGGCTCGAACCCGGATCCCTACGCCGCACCGAAGACCAACGTCTGGATGCCGGAGGTCGCGGGGGCCGAGGGCCCGGTGAAGGCGGAGCGGCTGACGCGCTTGGGAGCGCACCTGCTCGACTCGCTCTTCTTTTTCCTGTCTTTGATGACGCTATTCCTGACCACCGTCCTGAGCGCGGCCCCCACCGATTCCTCCGATGGCGCGGAGGTCACCGGAGTCGCTGTGCTCGGGATCGCGATCGGCTCGCTGCTGGTGCTTGCGTTCTGCATCGTGCAACTGGTGCTGCTGGCGCGCTCGGGCCAGACGCTGGGCAAGAAACTCCTGCGCATCCGCATCGTGCGCAAGGACGGCTCGCCCGCGAGTTTCGGTCGCATTTTCGGCCTGCGCATCCTGCTGACCTGGGTCCTCGGCCTCCTTCCGCTGTTCAGCCTGATCGACTTCTGCTTCATCTTCGGGGAAGAGAAGCGGTGCGTGCACGATCTGATCGCCGACACGATCGTGGTCCGTGCCTGAGCCGCGGGCGCAGCCGATGGAGCGACGCTCGAATCCCGCCGCGCTGGTGAATTCGGTCGAGCGTCTCGACACCGCGGCGCGCGTCGAGACCCCAGAAGGCGTCGAGCTCGAGCTGCGTGCCGCCGGCCCGATCCCGCGTTCGTTGGCCTGGAGCCTCGACATCCTGCTCGTTCTCGCGATTGCTGTCGCCTACTCGGCCGCGATGGTGCAGCTCGGGGCAGCCGGACATGGGCTCGTGCTGCTCGGCTATTTCGCACTGTCCTGGGGCTATGACCTGCTGTTCGAGGTGTTGTGGGGCGCGACGCCGGGCAAGCGCGCGATGGGCTTGCGAGTCGTGCGCACCGACGGAACGCCGGTGACCTGGGTCGACTCCGGCCTGCGCAATCTGCTGCGCTTTGCCGACCTGCTGCCGTTCGGGTACGGCATCGGGCTCGCCTGCTGCATGTCGAACGAGCGCTTCCAGCGTCTGGGCGATCTCGTCGCCGGCACGTTGGTCGTGCACAGTGGGAAGTCGCGCACGCCCCGCAGTCGCGCCCAGGCCTCCGCACCGTTCGCGCCGCCGTTCGCGCTCACGCGAGAAGAGCAACGTGCGGTGATCGATTTCGCCGAGCGCGCCGCTTCGATCGCGCCGGGACGGCAGATCGAATTGGCCGAACTGCTGGAACCTGTGCTCGGCGCACAGGGAGAGACCGCGCGTACGCGTCTGCTGGGGTTGGCCGCGTGGTCGAGGGGCGAGCGTTGAAGCGCGAGACCTTCGAGCGCGACGGGGCGGAGCGTTGGCAGCGCCTCGCCCAGCTACTCGACGCGCGCGACGCGCGAGTTGCCTCGATCCCGGAGTTTCCGGTCCTCTACCGGCGCGTGTGCCAGGACCTCGCGCTGGCGCGTTCGCGCCGCTATGGAGCGGACCTCGAGGAGCGCCTCAACGGGCTTGCGCTGCGCGGGCGCAATCTGCTCTACGCGCGGCGCGGCAGTCCGCTGCAGCGCGTGCGGGACTTCGTCGCCGCGGGATTTCCGCGGCAAGTGCGCGCGTTGCGCGGTTCGCTGTGGACGGCCTGCGCCGTCTTCCTCGTGCCCTTCCTGTTGTTCCTCGTGCTGGCCTGGCTCGCGCCGACCGCGATCGAGTCCGTGCTCGATCCCGACACGATGCGATCGTTCGAGCAGATGTACGACCCGGAGGTCGCGCGGCGACAACTGGGCCGTGAGAGCGCCGACGATTTCACGATGTTCGGCTTCTACGTCTTCAACAACGTCGGCATCGCATTTCGCACGTTCGCTTCGGGCGCGCTGTTCGGGCTCGGCTCGCTTTTCTTCCTCGGCTTCAACGGGCTGTACCTCGGCGCCGTCGCCGGCTACCTCTCGACGCAGCAGATGGGCAGCACGCTCTGGCCCTTCGTGATCGGGCACGGGTCCTTCGAGCTGACCGGGATCGTGTTGTCCGGACAGGCGGGGCTGCACCTCGGTCATGCGCTGCTCGCGCCGGGCCGCCGCAAGCGCTCGCAAGCGCTGCGCGAGGCCGGACGCGCCAGCGGCGTGATCGTGCTCGGCGCCGGGATCATGCTCGTGCTGGCCGCCGTGATCGAGGCGTTCTGGTCTTCGTCGGGTGTGCCCGTGGCGGTCAAGTTCACGGTCGGCGGGTTGCTGTGGGCCGCGGTGATCGGCTATCTGGTGTTCGGAGGGCGCGTGCGTGCAAATCGAGCGGATTAGCATCGCGCTGCGTCCGCGCGCGGCCGGAGAGGCGCTCGATCTCGGCCTGGCGATGCTGCGCGAGTGGGCGCGGCCGCTGCTCACGGCGTGGCTCCTGTGCGTGGTCCCCGTGCAACTCGCCTGCCTCGCGCTCGGCGGTCCGCGGAGCTTCTGGACCTACTTCGCGTGGTGGTGGCTCGCGCCCATGCTCGAGCGGCCGCTGACTTTCGTGCTCTCGCGCGCGGTGTTCGGTGCCGCACCCAGCGCGCGCGAACTGCTGCGCGAGCTGCCGCGGTTGTGGTCGCGGCACGCCTTGCGCGGTCTGCTGTTGAATCGCATCGATCCCATGCGCGCGGTCGTGCAGCCGACGGCGCTGCTCGAAGGTCTGCGCGGAGCGGCGCTGCGCCGGCGCGAGACCCTGCTACGCGGCGGGCAGCTCGGAGCCTGCCTGATGTTGATGAAGGCCGCGGCGAGTTTCGAACTCGTCGTGTTCTCGTCCCTGCTGGTGGGCATCTACTTCGTCTTGCCGAGCGCGCAGATCGGAGAGCTGGAGGAGCTGGGTGCATGGCTGACCGAACCCGGCGCGGGGCCCGAGAACATTTTCGTGGGCGCTTTCTTCATCATGTTCGGCTTTGGTTATCTGGTGCGCGCCAGCGCCGGCTTCGCGCTCTACTTGAACCGGCGCACCGAGCTCGAAGGCTGGGATCTCGAGATCGCGTTGCGGCTGCTGGCGCGGCGCGCGGCGACCGTCGTCGATCGGCCCGTCGAGCCGCCCACCGCCGGCGCGGCGATCTTGCTCGTCGCTCCGCTCCTTGCGGGATTGGCCTGCTTCGGATTCTCGGTTCCTGTCGCGGCGCAGCAGGTCGAGTCGCCTGAGCCGAACGCGAGCACTGCGGCCGATCCAGTCGCGCTGACAGAGGAGATCCTGCGCGGCCCGGAATTCGAACGCACCGTGATGGTGCGCCGATGGTTCGACTCCGAGCCGGACGAGCCGGACGCAACTTTGTCATTCTTCGGCGATGCGCTCGGCCCGCTGTTCGAGCTCTTGCTGTGGGGGCTGCTGCTCGCCGCGCTCGGGTTGATCGTGTGGTGGCTCGTCGTGCGCGCGCCCGGCGTCGTGGCGCAAGCCGCGCGCGAATCCGCGCCGGCCGAGGTCTTCGGTCTGGACATCCGACCCGAGTCACTGCCGGCCGACGTCGTCGCGAGCGCGCGCGAAGTGTGGCGGCGTGGCGACGCCCGCGGCGCACTGTCGCTGCTGTACCGCGGCGCGATCGCCAGGCTCGTGCACGGCAGCGGACTCGAGATCGAGAGCGGCGATACCGAGCAGGACTGCGTGGCTCGCACACGCGCGCGCACGGCACCCGAGCTCGCGGCCTACTTCGCGGACCTGACGCGCGCGTGGACCAGCGTTGCGTGGTCGCACGAGCCCGTCCGCGAGGCGGGATTCGCCGAGCTGTGCGAGGGCTGGCGTCGCGTATTCGAGCAGCGAGGGACGGCGCCGTGAGTCGCAAGCTGCTGCTCGGGGGTGGAGCCCTCGCTCTGCTCGTGCTCGCCATCTGGCTGGCTTTCGCCATCGATTGGCGCGCGAAGGAAGTCGAGCACGATATCGGCTGGACGCTGCGCGCACGGCGGGATCCGCTGCTCGCCGCGCGCTTCCTTTTCGAGCGGCTCGGCACGCCTGTCGCGGATGCGAGTTCCGATGCGCCGCCGCCCGAGCCGGACGCAGTGGTCTTCGCATCGCTGCCGGGCCGACCCATGTCGCGTGCGCAAGAGGAGCGCTGGCGCCAATGGGTCGAGAGTGGCGGCCGATTGGTGCTGTCGCTGCCGTACGACGGCGCCCAGCGCAGGCGGCTCGCCAATCTGCTCGAGGATGGACGCTACGAGGTTCCGATCGCCGGTGCTTTGGGCCTCGAGCTCATCGGCTGCGAGATCCCCGCTCCGGAGCGCAGCCGGCTCGGTCCGCGCGAAGATGTCAGCTTCGCGCGCATCGAGGGTCTCGAGATCGGCTCGCGAGTGCTCGACCTGGGCGTGCCGGCCGGCGGCTGGCGCTTCGATTGGATCGACCTGGACCCCGACAACTGGATCGTCGCCGATGACGAAATATGGGCGGTCACGTACTCGCTCGGCCAAGGCGCTCTCTTCGTGATGGGCGATGACCTATGGCTCGCCAATGACGGGATCGGCGTCGAGCAGAACGCCGCGCTGGTCGCGGAGCTGGCCGACTCGCGCTCGCGCGTCCTCTTGTTGCGCGACTTGCATCGGGAGCCGCTGCTCGCGTGGCTGTACGGCACGGCCTGGCCGGGGCTGCTCGTACTTGGGATCTGGCTCGCGCTGTGGATCTGGAACCGCATGCCGCGCCTGGGTCCTTGGCTGCCGGCGGCGCCGAACGCCGAGCTCTCGTTCGTCGATCACCTCGGCGCGAGCGGCGCGTTCCTGTGGCGCCGCGGTGCCCGCGCCGAGTTGCTCGAGCCCTTGCGCCGAGCGCTGCGCGCGCGCCTGGAGCGCCGTCACCCCGAGCTCGTCGGCGCAGACGCGCGTGCGCTCGCGCTGGCCGTCTCCGACGCGACCGGCCAGGATCCGCGCGTGCTGGAAGAAGCGCTTGGCGCGCGCCACTGGAAGACCATCGCATTCGTGCGCGCCGTCCGCGCGCTCGTGCAGGCCAGGGAGAAGCTATGAACGACTCGACTTCGGTTCCGACCCCGACGAGCGCAGCCGCGCAGTTCGGATCTTCGCCGTCCGTGGAGGCCGAGCGCCTGCAGTGGGCGATCACGAGCGCGCAACGAATGCGCAGCGAGATCCAGAAGGCCTTCGTCGGTCAGCACGAGCAGGTCGAGCAGGTGCTGCTCGGGTTCCTCGCGGCCGGGCACGTGCTGCTCGAAGGCGTGCCGGGACTGGGCAAGACGCTGTTGATGCTCGCGCTGGCGCGCACCTTCGGCGGCCGCAGCGCGCGCGTGCAGTTCACGCCGGACCTGATGCCGAGCGACGTGACCGGCCACGTGGTGCTGGACACCGCGACCGGCAACATGCGCGTCAAGCGCGGCCCGGCCTTCACGAACCTGCTGCTCGCCGACGAGATCAACCGCGCCTCGGCCAAGACGCAGTCGGCGTTGCTGGAGGTGATGCAGGAGGGGCAGATCACGATCGAGGGCGAGTCGCTGCCGGTCGAGCCGCCGTTCATGGCGATCGCGACCCAGAATCCGCTCGAGCAGGAGGGCACCTATCCGCTGCCCGAGGCGCAACTCGACCGGTTCCTGCTGCACGTCGCGATCGGCTACCCGACCGAGGAAGAGGAGCTCTCCATCGTCCGCCAGGTGGCCGACGGGCGCCTGGGCGACCGGCTCGACGTCGAGCGCGTCGGGCAGGTCGTCGATTGCACGCAGGCCGTCGAGTTGCAGCGGATCACGAGCCGCCTGCGCGTCGATCCGGCGGTCGCCGCCTATGCCGTGCGCATCGCGCGGACGACGCGCGACTGGCGCGGCATCGCGCTCGGCGCAGGGCCGCGCGGCTCGATCGCGCTGATTCGCGTCGCGCGCGCGAAGGCGCTGCTCGACGGGCGCTCGTACGTGATTCCCTCCGACGTCAAGGCGGTCGCATTGCCCGCGCTGCGCCACCGCATCGCGCTCGCGCCGGATCTCGAACTGGAGGGCGTGCAGCGCGACGAGGCGCTCCGCGCGGTGCTCGCCAAGGTCGAGGCGCCGCGCGCGTGAAGCCGGCGGCCAGACTGCTGGGGTTGGTCGCCGCCCTGGCGGTGCTGACCTGGGCGTCGCTGTGGTGGAGCGCCGGCTGGTGGGTGCTGGCGGTGCTCGCGCCGCTGGCCGGGGCGCTCGCGATCCTCGACGCTTTCGAGGTGTCGAGGCGGGCTCCGCTCGCGCTCGAGCGTTCGATGCCGCGCACGTTCGCGCTCGACGTGCGCACGCGCGTGCGCGTCGAGCTGCGCAATCCGGGTCGCCGGCGCGAGCACATCGAGCTGCACGACGGGCATCCGGAAAGTGCGCTCAGCGACGGTCTGCCGGTGTCGAGCACGCTCGAACCGGGCGCCGCCGTCGCGATCGAATACGGGCTGCGCCCGCAGCGGCGCGGCGAGCACGGCTTCGAGCCGGCCTGGATCGCGAGGACCTCGGCCCTGGGAATGTGGAAACGGCTGGACCGCTGCGGCCCGGCCCAGAACGTGCGCGTGCTGCCGAATTTCGCGCGCGTCGCCGCGCTCGACCTGCGCGCGCTCGAGGGCCGGCTGATGTTGCTCGGCTTGCGGCGCAAGCGCCGCCGCGGCGAGGGCATGGAGTTCCATCAACTGCGCGACTACGCGCCCGGCGACACGTTGCGCCAGATCGACTGGAAGGCCACCGCGCGGCGCGCGCGCCACGTGTCGCGCGAGTACCAGGAAGAGCGTGATCAGCAGGTCGTGCTGCTCCTGGACTGCAGTCGCCGCATGCGCGCGCAGGATGGCGACCTCACCTACTTCGACCACTGCCTGAACGCGGCCCTGCTGGTCGCCTACATCGCGCTGCGCCAGGGCGATGCGATCGGCGCCATGGCCTTCGGCGGTCCCGATCGCTGGATCGCGCCGCGCAAGGGGCGCAGCGCGCTCGGCTCCCTGCTCGGAGCCGTGTACGACCTCGAGGCCGGGCTCGAATCGCCCGACTACCAGCGCGCCGCCGAGAAGCTGCTCGAGAGGCAGCGCCGGCGCGCCTTGGTGATCGTCGTCACCAACAGCCGCGACGACGACACCGGCGACCTCGCGCCGGCGCTGGCATTGCTGAGGCGAAGGCACATCGTGCTGCTCGCCAACCTGCGCGAGCCGTCGGTCGAGGCGGCGGCACGGCCCGCGCGCGTGGCCGATCTGGAGGCGAGCCTGCTCGCATGCGCGGCGAACGCCTATCTCGAGGGCCGCCGCGCCGCGATCGCCGGCCTCAATCGGCCCGGCGTGCGCGCGCTCGACGTCCTGCCGCGCGAGCTCGCCACGACGCTCGCCGGCAAGTACCTGGATTTCAAGGGTTCGGGCGCGCTTTGAAGCGCGCGGCCCATTCCGCATGGCCTATGATCCGCCGCTCCCTTCCCGCTCCTCTCCGTACCCGATCCCCCCGATGAAGCTCCTGCTGTTGTTCGGCCTCGTGTTGCTCAGCTCCTGCTCGGCATTCTTCGAGAAGAGCGTCCCGCAGTCCGCCGCGAGCAGCGGCGCGACGATCGCCAGCCTGTCCAGTCGCTCGATCGACGGTCAGGAGGTCGCGCTGTCGAAGTACTCCGGACGCGTGCTGCTGGTCGTCAACGTCGCGAGCGAGTGCGGCTTCACGAAGCAGTACACCGGCCTGCAGGACCTGCACGAGGAGTACCAGGCGCGCGGTTTCGAAGTGCTCGGTTTCCCGAGCAACGAGTTCGGCGGCCAGGAGCCCGGCAGCTCCAAGGAGATCCAGACCTTCTGCACGAACGAGTTCGGAGTGACGTTCCCGCTCTTCGAGAAGGTCAAGACCCAGCCGGGCGCCGAGCAGTCGCCCGTCTACGCGTACCTCGGCGCCGCGACGGGCAAGCTGCCGGGCTGGAATTTCGGCAAGTACCTCGTCGACAAGAACGGCGCGGCCGTGGCGTTCTATCCGAGCACGGTGGCTCCCGCCGACGCCGAATTGCGCGCGGCGATCGAGCGCGAGCTCGCGCGCTAGGCGCGCGCGAGATACTCGCGGATCACAGCCCCGCGTCGAGCAGCACCGCGACGCTGACGTTCGACAAGCGCACGCTCAGCGTCGTGAGATCGAGACTGGCGCCCTGCAGGTACAGCACCGCGCCCTCGACGCCCGCGCCCAGTTCCTGGATCGTGGCGCTCGTCGCGATGCTCGCGCCGGCACCGACGAAGCCCAGCGGCAGCACCGACGCACCGGCGTTCAGCAGCGGCGTGTAGAACTCCGAGACATGCAGCGGCTGCACGCTCGTCGAGGCGAGCAGCGCGGCGTACTCGCCGCTCGCGGCCTCGAGCGTGACCGAGAGCACCTGTCCCTCGCGCGTCAGCGCCGACGCGTCCAATAGCGGGGCCGAGCCCGCCGGTGCGTCCGCGGAGCCGCTCTCGATCCACGTCCCCGGCACCGGCCACGGCGTCGTGCAGACCGGATCGAGCGCGCCGCTCGCGCCCGGCTCCGCGGTGGTCGATAGCAGGTGAGCCGCTGGAGCGGAGCTCGCCAGATGCAAGCCGAAGCCTGCGCTGCTGTACACGCACGCGCTGAAGTAGGTCGAGTAGGTCGACCCGGCGCCGTTGCCGCCGTAGAGCGCGCTGCGCGCGGCGACGAGCTTGCCGCCGTGCACCCATGCGCCGGCGCCGGCCTGGAGGCCGACCGGATTGCCGAACACCGACAGGAACGCGCCGGTCCCGCCGCGGCTGGTGCATCCGTGCAGCGTGGTGGTCGTCGCACTCGCCGCCAGACCGTGGCCGATCGAGGCCTGCGTGCCGAGCGATTGCGACATCCCGATCAACCCGCAATTGGACAGCCCGAGCCAACCGGATTGCTGCGCGCGCACCGCACTGAACGAACCGAGCACCGCGCAATCCTCGACGAGCAGCGTGCCGGGCGAGTTCGTGATCGACAGCGTGCCCTGATCGGTGCCGAACGGCCAGAATCCGATGCCGGGCAGCAGGAAGCCGCGGATCGAGGTCGTGCGACCGGCCGCGAGTCCGTTCACGCGGATGCGACCTCCGCTCGTCAGCGTCGGTGGGGCGGGCGTGTCGGCGACGATCGCGAGGCCCTTCGCGCCGAGATCCACGGTGGCCGAAAAGCCATCGGACACGTCGCCGCGTACCAGCAGAATGTCGCCGTCGGCAGCGGCGTTCGCCGCGGCCTGCAGCGAAGTGAAGTCGATTCCGGGGCCTGGAGCTGGCGCGATCACCCAGACCTGCTGGGCGCGTCCGGACGTGGCGAGCAAGCAGAGCGCAAGGCAAGCAGAGCGCGAATGCAGCATGGTCGGTAAATCCTATCCAGCAGCTGTTCGAGCGTGGGGCCGCCGGCGCGGCGGGGCAATCCGCAGCAGACAGAACTCTAAGTTCAGTTTATATGGACCGGTATTTACTTCTAAATGAAACGTATATGCCTGTTCAGCGGGTGCGGCGTTGTGTTCGCCCCGGGCCCACCCTAGACTGCGCGTCCCGCTGCGCTCGATGGCGCGTCACGTACCTGCGCGAGCACAGTCGGAACCCGTCGCTCCGCCACCAGTCAGAGGAAACGTCATCGTGCAACACCGTGCGCTCGGAATGATCGAAACCAAAGGCCTGGTCGGCGCCATCGAGGCTGCCGACGCCATGGTCAAGGCTGCCAAGGTCGATCTGTTCGGCAAGGAAAAGGCCACTGCCGGACTCGTGACGATGTACGTCTGGGGCGAGGTCGGCGCCGTCAAGGCCGCGACCGACGCGGGCGCGGCCGCCGCGCGCCGCGTCGGCGAGCTCGTCAGCGTGCACGTGATCCCGCGGCCGCACGAGCAGTTGAAGCGCATCCTGCCCGCGATGCAGCCGCCGAAGACGGGGCCCGCGGGAACCAAGGGCGGCTCGGGCGACTAGCGCGTCGACCGCGGCGCGTTCGCGCTCCGTGGTCGCCGTGCCGGCGCTTGCCTCGAGGCTGAACCGTGCAACGGCTGGATCCCGATCTACGCGCGCTCCAGGAAGTGCGCGACTGTGTCGACGCCGCACATGCGGCGCAGAAGAAGATCGCGCACTGGTCGCAGGCACAGGTCGATGCGGCTTGCGCGGCGGTCGCCAAGGCCGGCGCCGCGGCCGCCTACGAGCTCGCGCGGCTCGCGGTCGAGGAGACCGGCATCGGCCGCGTGCACTACAAGGTGCTGAAGAACCTGTTCGGTTCCGAGGTCACCTGGGAGTCGATCCGCGACGAGAAGACGGTCGGCATCATCACGCGCGACGAGCGCGCGGGCATGATCGAGATCGCGACGCCGATCGGCGTCGTCGGCTGCATCATTCCGACCACCAACCCGACCTCGACCGCGCTGAACAATGCGCTGATCTCGCTGAAGGGGCGCAACGCGATCGTGATCAGCCCGCACCCGCGCGCGCGCCGCTGCATCGCCGAGACCGTCGAGGTGATCCGCCGCGCGATCGAGCGCGCCGGCGGGCCGCCCGAACTGGTGCAAGTGCTGTCGAACCCGACGCTCGAGTCGACCGCGGCGCTGATGAAGCACCCCAAGATCGCGATCATCCTCGCGACGGGCGGATCCGGGCTCGTGCAGGCCGCGTACAGCTCGGGCAAGCCGGCCTACGGCGTCGGTCCGGGCAATGTGCCGGTCTACATCGATCGCTCCGCCGACGTGAAGGATGCCGCGCGCTGGATCACTTCCAGCCAGAGCTTCGACAACGGCACGCTGTGCTGCTCGGAACAGGCGCTGGTGCTCGATCGGCCGATCGCCGACTCGTTGCTGGCCGAGATGAAGCGGCTGGGCGCGCACGTGTGCTCGAAGGAAGAGACCGAGAAGCTCGCCAAGTACTGCAATCGCCGCGGTCACATGAACCCCGATGTGGTCGGGCTCGATCCGTGGCGCGTCGCGGAGAACGCGGGTTTCGCGGTGCCGCGGCACACGACGGTGCTGCTCGCGCATCAGGGCGGCGTCGGGCCGGAGTGGCCGCTGTCGATCGAGATCCTGTGCCCGCTCTTGTCGGTGCACGTGGTCGACGAGTGGGAAGAGGGTTGTGAGGTGTCGCTCGCGATCCTGAACTACGGCGGGCTCGGCCACACGATCGGCGTGTGGGCGCGCGACGAGAAGGTGCTCAACGCGTGGTACCTCGAGAAGCCCGCCAGCCGCATCGTCGTCAATGGTCCGACCAGCGAGGGCGCGGTCGGCTATTCGACCGGCCTGAAGCCCGCGATGAGCCTCGGCTGCGGTCCGCTCGCGGGCAACATCACCTCCGACAACATCAGCGCGCGGCACATGATCAACGTCAAGCGCGTCGGCCTGCGGCGACGCGACTGGGAGGAGATCTACCGCAAGAACCACGAGCGCGCCGCGGCGTTCACCGGCGATCGCGCGCCGCGCGGTTCCGGCCTGCCCGGCGATCCCGCGCTCGCCGGAGGCGGCGGCGCGCTGCCCAGCAAGAGCGCCTTCGCCCCCGGCGCCGCGTCGAATTGGACCGGCAATGCCGCCGTTCCCGGCGCGCCGGTGCGCGCGGCCGCGCCGGCATCCGCGCCGAGCGCCGGCAGCGAGCCGAAGGTCGGCGCCGGAGCGAAGACCTGGCCGTCGCCGACGTTCACCGCGGACGCGCGCGCGGTGCTCACGGCGCCGAGCGCTGCCGCGGCCAAGCCGGTTGCGCCGCCCGCTCCCGCGCCCGGCAGTTCACCCGGCGGCACGGCCGCCAGCTCACCCGGCAATTCTCAGGGACCGTACGTCGGCATGCTCCTCTCGCCGAGCGAGGTGCAGGGCATGCTCGCTCACGCCGGCGCCGGCTGCCCGCTCGGTCCGTGCAAGGGTTGCGCGCACCACGAAGTCACCACCGGAGCGTGCAAGGCCTGAAGGCCGCCTGCTCCGTCCGCATTTCCGTTCACACCCCCGACGAGGAACTCATGGAAAGTCTGATCGCACTTGGAATGGTCGAAACGAAAGGCATGGTCGGCGCGGTCGAAGCGGCCGACGCGATGTGCAAGGCCGCGAAGGTCACCTTGCTCGGCAAGGAGCTCTCTGGCGGCGCGCTCGTCACCGTGATGGTGCGCGGCGAGGTCGGCGCGGTGAAAGCCGCCGTCGAGGCCGGCGCCGCGGCGGCCAAGCGCGTCGGCGAGCTGATCTCCGTGCACGTGATCCCGCGCCCGGCGGCCGATCTCGACGGCTTCCTGCCGCCGATCCCCAAGGAAGGCTAGGCCGGTAGCCAGGCCCAGCGGCGGTCCGAGCACCGGGCCGGCGCCACCCTGCCATGCCTACCCGTCCGATCGAGCTGCGCGGCGCGTTGGTCATCGACCAGATGCAGCCGCAATTCGCCGCCATCATCGCGGCGAACGGCGACGGCTTCTTCCCCGTCGAGGGGCAAGCCGCGTTCTGGCTCGAGGTGCGGCCGGGCATCGTCATCAATCGCTTGCTCGACGTCGCGCTGAAGAGCTGCGACGTGACGCCGGGCGCGCTCGTGACCGAGCGCTCGTACGGCACCGTCGAGGTGCACTCGAGCGATCAGGGCCAGGTGCGCGAGGCCGCGCGCAAGATGCTCGCGGCCGCCGGCGTGTCGAGCGAGGACGGGCTGGCGCCGCACCTGATGACGGACGAGATCATCCGCAAGATCGATCCGCACCAGGCGATGATGATCAACAAGTCGCGCGCCGGCATGCTCGTGCTCGGACACGACACGCTGTACACGCTCGAGGTGAACCCCGCCGTGTGGGTGCTGCTCGCCGCGAACGAGGCGGAGAAGGCGGCGCCGGTGCGCATCGTCGGACTCGGCCACAACGGCGCGGTCGGTCGCTTGCGCCTCGCGGGCACCGATGCGGCGATCGAGCAGGCGGTCAAGGCCGTGCATCGCGCGCTCGCCGGCATCAAGGGCCGCGCGAACCAGGGGGTCGACTAGTGTTCCTCGGTCGCGTCATCGGCGAGGTGTGGGCCACGAAGAAGATGGCCGACCTGAACGGCAAGCGGCTGCTCGTCGTCGAGCCGCTCGACGAACGACGCGATCCCGCGTCGCCGAAAGTGACGCCCGTGATCGCCGCCGATCCGCTCGGCGCGCGCTACGGCGAGCACGTCGTCGTCGCCTTCGGCAAGGCCGCGCGCGTCGCGTTCGGCGGCGATGGCGACTTCGCGTTCGAGGCCGCCGTGGTCGGCATCGTCGATCGCTTCGACGTGCCCGAGGCGCCGGCTTCCTGGCACGCGACCGAGCCGCCGCCCGCGCCCGCCGCCACCACGAAGGGGGCCCGCTGATGCTGCTCGGCACCGTCGTCGGGCAGGTCTGGGCGACCAAGAAGGAGCCCACGCTGCAGGGCCTGCGCCTGCTCGTGATCCAGCCGTTCACGACCGACGGCCGTTCCAGCGCGGAGACGCTGATCGCCGTCGATCCGATGGGCGCCGGCGTCGGCGAGCGCGTGCTCGTCGTGTTCGGCCGCGCCGCGCGCCACACGATCGGGCGCGGGCACGACATCGGTTTCCAGAGCGCCGTCGCCGCGATCCTCGACGGAGGTGCGCTGTGGGACGGTCGTTCGATCGAGCCGCATGTCGAACTGGCCGCGCCGCCTGCCGTCGCGCCGCCGTCCAAGTCCAAGCAGGGCGCCTAGCGCGTCCGGGAGTCACACGATGATCAAGACCCAGACCCAGTCGAACGGACCCAGCAACGGCGGCGCGCTCGCGCGCGTCGACTTCAATCCCGCCCTGCGCGACGACGTCGAGATGGGGCCGTGCATCGGGCTGCTCGAGACGTGTTCGGTCGCGCGCGGCATCGAAGTGGCCGACGCACTGCTGTGGCAGGCCGCGGTCGAGGTGCTGTGCGCGACGCCGGTGCACCCGGGCAAGTACGTCGTGCTCGTGACCGGCTCGGTCGACGACGTGCGCTCGGCGCTGCGGCGCGGCGAGGAAGTCGCCGGCTCCGACCTCGTCGATCGGCTGCACATCCCGCAGGTGCACCCGCAGGTCGAGCAGGCGCTACGCCGCCGCGGCGGCAAGATCGACGCGCCGCTCGACGCGCTCGGCGTGGTCGAGACGACTACGGTCGCTTCGGCCATCCTGGCGGCCGATCAGGCGGTCAAGACCGCCGTGGTCGATCTGGTCGATCTGCGCATCGCCAACGGGCTGGGCGGCAAGAGCTTCCTGGTCGTGGTCGGCAACGTCGCCGACGTGCGCTCGTCGGTCGCGGCAGGCGCGCGCGGTGCGCAGGAGAAGGGGTTGCTCGCGCGCGAGGTCGTGATCGCGCGGCCGCACCAGGACCTGCTGCGGCACTTGTAGGCCCGAACACCCATCGACCGAGCCCCGATCGACGAAGCGCAGCGTGGCGAAGAAGCTGTACACCGAGTCCGACGTGCGCGCGCTCGCGCGCGGGGCCGAGCTCGTGCTCGGCGCCGACGCGCTCGCGACGCCGGCGGCGCTCGACGCGGCCTTCGAACGCGGCGTGCGCGTCGTGTATGCGACGAAGGGCGGCGCGAGCGCCGCGCCCGCCGGCGCTCACAAGCCCGACTGCCTGTGGCACAAGGTGCTCGCCAACGACGGCAACTACGTCGTCGAGGTGAAGAACGGCCGCGCGCAGGTCTTCGCACTCACGCCGAACGGGCCGCTGCTCGTCGGAACCGATTCGCTCCAGACGCACGTGGGAGGCAAGAGCTGATGCCGCGCCGATTCCTGACTTCCGAGGACGTGCGCGCCGCCAAGTCGCGCGAGATCCTCGTCGATCCAGAGACGCTCGTGACGCCGCAAGCGCTCGAGGCGGCCAAGGCGGCCGGCGTCGCGATCAAGAGCGCGGCGGGCGGCGCGTACGTCGAGCCCGCGCCCGATCGCGGGCCGGACGCGGCGAAGGCGAAGGCCGCGCTCAGCGCGATGCCCGAGCCGGAGCCCGATCTGGGCGGCGCGACCGGCGTCGTCGTCGCGGTGGTGGGCAAGAATCGGCCTGGGATCCTGATGGAGATCACCGGCGTGCTCGGCGCCCACGGCGCGAGCGTGCTCGACATCTCGCAGAGCGTGATGGGGGAGTACTTCCAGCTGACGATGGCGGTGCAGCTGCCGCAGGGCCGGCCGTTCGGCGAGCTCAAGGCGAAGCTGCAGTGCCTCGGCGGGCCCGAGGACTACGTCGTGCGCGTGATGCACGAGCGCGTGTTCCGGTTCATGCACCGCGTGTAGTCGGAAACCGGCCGCGCCAGCCATGACCTTCTCCTCCCGCGAGATCCTCGAGACCGTCCGGATGTTCGAGCTCGAGACGCTCGACATCCGCACGACCACGCTCGGCGTCAACCTCCTCGATTGCGCCGACCCCGACCTCGAGTCGACCTGCGAGAAGGTCTACGCGAAGATCGTCCACCACGGCCAGAACCTCGTCTCCGTCGCCAACTCGATCCGCGACGAATTCGGCGTCCCGATCGTCAACAAGCGCATCGCGGTCACCCCGATCTCGCTGGTCGCCGCCGCCAGCGGCGCAACCGACCTCGTGCCGCTCGCGCGCGCGCTCGACGCGGCGGCCAAGGCCATCGGCATCGATTTCATCGGGGGTTTCACCGCCTACGTCCACAAGGGCTTCACGCGCTCCGATCAGGCGCTGTTCGATTCGATTCCGCGCGCGCTCGACGAGACGGTGCACGTGTGCAGCTCGGTTTCGCTCGCCAGCACGCGCGCCGGCATCAACATGGACGCCGTGTCGCGCTTCGCCGAGGTCGTGCTCGAGACCGCGCGCCGCACGGCCGATCGCGGCGGCCTGGGCTGCGCGAAGCTGGTGTGCTTCTGCAACACCGTCGAGGACAACCCGTTCGTCGCCGGCGCGCACATCGGCATCGGCGAGCCCGAGACCGTGCTCAATGTCGGCGTGTCGGGACCCGGCGTCGTGCGCAGCGCGCTCGCGCGCCTGGGCCCCAATCCGGACCTGCTCGCCGTCGCGGAGACGATCAAGCGCACCGCGTTCAAGATCACGCGCATGGGCGAGCTGGTCGGACGCGAGGCCGCGCGGCGCCTGGGCACGAGCTTCGGCATCGTCGACATTTCGCTCGCGCCGACGCCCGCGGACGGCGATTCGGTTTCGGACATCCTCGAGCTGATCGGCGTCGACCGCACGGGCGCGCCCGGCACGACCGCCGCGCTCGCGCTGCTGACCGACGCGGTCAAGAAGGGCGGCGCGATGGCAAGCTCCAGCGTCGGCGGACTGTCGGGCGCGTTCATCCCGGTTTCCGAGGACTCCGGCATGATCGCCGCGGTGCGCGACGGCGCGCTGTCGTTGCCCAAGCTCGAGGCGATGACCGCGGTGTGCTCGGTCGGTCTCGACATGGTCGCGGTTCCCGGCGACACGCCGGCCGACGTGATCGCCGGGATCATCGCCGACGAGATGGCGATCGGCATGATCAACTCGAAGACGACCGCGGTGCGGATCTGCCCGATTCCCGGGCTCAGCGCCGGACAGACCGTCGATTGGGGCGGTCTGCTCGGCACCGCGATCGTGCAGGACCCCGGGCGTTTCGGCTGCCGGGTCCTGCATCGACGCGGGGGGCGGGTGCCGGCACCGTTGCAGGGCTACAAGAACTGAGCTCGCGCGCCGCGACGGTGCGCGAGTGCGGAGAATCAGTCCCGAAAATGGGCCGTTTCGCGGCGGCCGCGATTTCCTCGGCCCTTAACGTTCAAGCGAGGGTGGAAGAGCGCCGAAACCTGAGCTTGCTCCCACCGCCTGTAGACCCCCGCCCCCCCGTTCAGGCGCTCGTCGCTCCATGAGTTCGCTTCCCAAGCCGCAGGCGTTCCCCCTCCCCGCATATGGGCTCGGGGCACGTCCGCGGCCGAGATTGCTGCCGCGAGGCGAGCCGGGCGTTCTGCTGATCGACGACGACCACGCGCTCGGCGAGGCCGCGCAGTCGATCGGCGCGCTGGGTTGCGAACTGGTCATCGCGGCGACGCCCGAGGCGGCCGAACAGGCGTTGCATGCCGCGCGGCGCTACTCGATCGTGCTGTGCAGCCACGACATGCGCGGCATCGACGCCGTGAAACTGCTCTCGCGCGTGCGCGCCGAGCGCTCCGAGAGCGTGCGCATGCTCTTGTCGGCCTGCTCGGATCCGCGCGTGGCGGCGCAGGCATTGTCCGGCGCCTCGATCTTCCGCTTCATTCCCAAGCCGATCGAAGCGCTCGAGCTGCACGCCGAACTCGCTGCCGGCCAGGCCGAGTTCAGCCGGCGCGCGCGCGCGGCCGAGCGCAACGGTCGCTACCAGTTCATGACGCGCGCGCTCAGCGGATTCGCCGAGCGCCTCGACATGCAGCTCGGTTGGCAGCTGCGTCGCATTCGTCACTTCGTCGATTACGCCAACGCGCTGGGCTCGCTGCATTCGCTCGACGAGCTGGCCGAGCGAGCAGTGGTAACGGGGCGCGAGCTGCTGCTGGGTCGGAAATTCGAACTCGACATCCGCGCTCCGGCGGGAGTCGGGGTCGATCTCTCACCCGGCCGGGCCGGTGAGCGCTTCAGCGAGGAAGCGCTCGTGCAGCCGCTGGAGACCGCCGACGGCCGGATCGGCGAGTTGCGCATGTCACTCGCCCCGGGGGAACGGCTGTCGAGCGCGGACGCCGAGCTGGTAGCCGCGCTCGCCGGCTACACCGCGGTCGCGGCGTGGTGCCTGGTGCGCCAACGCCAGCACTGCCTCGCGCAGCATGCAGCGATCACCGCGATCGCGCGGCTGGCCGAGCGACGCGACGACGAGACGGGCAAGCACATCGAGCGCGTCAGTGAGTACTCCCGGATGACGGCCGAGGCCTTGCGCGCCAACGGCTGCCATGTCGAGACGATCACGGATGCGTACATCGACGAGCTGGTGCGCTCGGCACCGCTGCACGACATCGGCAAAGTCGGCATTCCGGACGCGATCCTGCTCAAACCCGGCAGGCTCACGAGCGAGGAGTGGGAGATCATGAAGACGCATGCGGCGATCGGCGCCGAGACGCTGCGTCAGGCCACGGCCGGCTCCATGCTCGAAGGCGATTTCCTGCGCCTGGGCATCGAGATCGCCGGCTCGCACCACGAGAAGTGGGATGGCAGCGGCTACCCGGGAGGCCTGCGCGGACCGGCCATCCCGCTGTCGGCGCGCATCGTCGCCCTGGCCGACTGCTACGACGCGCTGACCACGGTCCGGCCCTACAAGCAGGCCTGGACCCACGCGGCGGCCATGGACTACCTGGTCCAGCACTCCGGAACGCAGTTCGACCCGGATGTCGTGGCCGCCTTCTGCTCCCGCGCCGCCGAGGCCGACGCGATTCGCGCCCGGCTCGCCGACGCGGCCGCGGCCTGATTCTCCCGGTCGGAATCAAGTTCCGTCGGGCGAGTGGGCGATTTCGAGAGGATCGCCGCGCCCGCGCGTCCGCCATGGCAGAGGTATTGGAGCTTGACCGGACACCGCGCTGGAAACGCACCTTCGCGGCCGTCTGGTGGGCGAACTTCGCCGCGACGATGGGGCTGCAGAGCTTCCTGCCCTTCTTCCCGTCGCACCTCGAGGAACTCGGCGTCGAGGGGCGCGGCGTGGTCGGGGCCTGGACCGGCGCTGTCTTCGGCGCCGCGCCGCTGGCCGCGGCCCTGACGGGGCCGCTGTGGGGCTCGCTCGGCGATCGCATCGGGCGCAAGGCGATGGTGCTGCGTTCGCTGCTCGCGACCGCGCTCTTCGTCGGCTTGATGGCCTTGGCGCGCACGCCGCTCGAGCTGTTCGTGCTGCGCTTGCTGCAAGGCGCGTTCTCGGGCGTGATCGCGCCTTCGATCACGCTGGTCAGCCTCGGCGCTTCGCGAGAGCGGCAGGGCAGCGTGGCCGGGCGGCTGCAGAGCGCGCTCGCGCTCGGCGCGATCGCCGGGCCGCTGCTCGGTGCGCTGGTATCGACCTGGGCGAGCCCGCGCGCGGTCTTCGTCGCGGTCGCCCTGCTGGCGCTGCTCGGTGCGTTGGCCGTGGCCGCCTTCGCGACCGAGCCCGGAGCACGGCCCGCGACGCGGACGCGTCTGGACGCCCGACGCCTGCTGGCCGAGGCCAAGCGCGAGGCCGAGGAGCTGTGGAGCAACGCGCGGCTGCGTCAGGCCGTCGTGCTCGCGTTCTGGATCCAGTTCACGGTCAGCGCGACCGCGCCGCTCGTCGAGTTGCACGTGCGCGACCTGTGGACGGGCGACGAGCGTGCCCAGCACCTCGTGACGGGCGCGCTGTTCACCGGCATGGCGCTCGCGAGCCTGGTGGCGACGCGCGCGTGGGGCGAGCTCGGCGATCGGATCGGCCACGCCCGCGCGCTCGCGCTCGCCGCGCTGGCGACGTCCGGGCTCCTGCTCGGACACGCGCTGGCGACGAGCCTGATCGCATTCGCGCTGGTGCGGCCGCTGCTCGGCGCGGCGATGGCGGGCAACGCTCCCTGCGCCTACGCGATCGCGGCGGGGGAGACCGACGTGTCGCACCGCGGCAACGGCTTGGGCATCGTGTTCAGCGGGCGCTCCTTCGCGATCGCGCTGGCCGCGCTGACGGGCGGCTGGCTGTCGAGCTGGATCGGGATCCGCGGGCTGTTCGCGGTCAGTGCCGTCGCGCTCGCGACGATCGCGGTGGTGTACGGGCCGGTACGGGCGCCGCGCAACGCTACGATGCGCCGCGCTTGATTCCGCCGCTGCGTCGCTTGCTTCGCTTCCTGCTCGTCCTGTTGCTCGCCGTGCTGCTGCTGGTCGTTGCGCTGCGCATCGCCGAGCCGCGCCTGGTGTTCCTGCCCGCGCGCGAGCCGGTCGGCGCGGGGCCGGGTGAGCGCGTCGAGCTCGTCACGCGGGACGGCCTGCGCCTGGTGGCCTTCTGGATCGAGCGCGCTGGTTCCGCCGACGCGGTGCTGTACCTGCACGGCAATGCCGGCAGTCTGCGCGGACGCGAGTCGGTCGTGACCGCGCTCGTGCAGGTGACCGGGGCCTCGGTGCTCGCGCTGGATTACCGCGGCTACGGCGAGAGCGCGGGCGAGCCCGACGAGCGCGGCCTGGAACTCGACGCGCGCGCGGGCTGGGATTGGCTGGCGGCGCGCGTCGGGCCCGAACGCATCGTGATCTGGGGCGAGTCGCTGGGCGGCGGGCCGGCCACTCACCTGGCGCACGAGGTGCAGCGCGACGGCGTTCCGCGGGCGCTGGTGCTGCAGTCCACCTTCACGCGCCTGCCCGACATGGCGCGGCGCGTGATCCCGCTGCCCGGCATCGAGCGCTTGTGCCGCATCCGCATGGACAATCTCGAGCGCGTGCGCGCAATCCGCTGTCCGAAGCTGCACGTGCACAGCCGCACCGACGAGGTGGTGCCGTTCGAGCTCGGCGAGCGGCTGTTCAACGAGGCCTGCGAGCCGAAGCAGGCGTTGTGGGTCGACGGCGTCGGTCACAACGACGCCTGGTGGAGCCGCGACTTCGTCAGCCGGCTGGCGACGGCATTCGCGAGCATGCGCTGAGCACCGCGTCGAGCACGCGCTGCGGCGCCAGCCCGCTCGGCTCGAGCGCGTCGTTGCGTTCGCGGAAGAACTCGAGCACCTCGCGGCCGAACCACAGCTCGGGTGAAGGCGTGTCCGACGCCTGCGCGTGCCAGCCGGCGCCGTCGCGCCCTGCGCGCGGATCGAGCCGGTCGAGCTCGCGCGCGAGCGCCGCGAGGTCCGGACGCGGCCGGCGCGCGAGGCCGGGAAGGTCGAACCACGAGCGCGTCGACACGACCAGGCGGTGACAGTGGCCGCCCTCGCGGGGGAAGGACAGCAGCACGCGGTCGCGCACGCCCGCTCCGAACAGCGCGTGCCGGCCCGGATCGGATCCACGCAGCAGCGGCTCGTCGATGCACAGATGGGTCAGCGCGACCTGCGGATGGTCGGAGCGGCGGGCGCGCGCGACCACGCGGCGGTCCGCGCGGTGCGCGTCGAGCTCGAGCTCGTACAACCCGCGCGCGCTCACGAGGTCGCCGGCCAGCCAGCGCGGCAGCTGTGCGTGCACGTGCGTGTAGCAGCGCTCATGGCGCTCCGCGTCGGACAGGACGGGCAGCTCGCGCGCGAAGGCCGAGCGCGCGCGGTCGCCGAGGTTGCCGATCGCCGCGTCGAGCGCGACCGCCAGCTCGCTCGGCGCCTCGAAGAAGTCGCCGGCGGCCGCGAGTTCGAGCAGCTCGCGCTCGCGCGCCAGCGCGGCCTCCGGCTGGAGCACCGCGTACAGCGCGCATGCGCCGTCGGTGTCGTAGTGGTTGTTCACCGCGAGCCGTGCGCCCTCGGCGCGCCGCTCGCGCTCCGGCGCTCCGAGTCGCGCGAAGCGCAGCGCGCAGCCGGTCGACAGCTCGTGCGTGAGATCCGGCGGCGTGCGATGTCCGGGCCAGTGCGAGAGCTCGAGGCCGCGGCAGCCGAAGGCGCCGTCGACACAGATCACCGGCTCGGCGGGCGCTGCCCCGAGCACGCGCAGTTCGAGCTGCAAGCGCCTCTGCCTACTGGCCCGACGCGTCGCCGGAGCCTGCGGCCTTCTTCTCCTCGGCGTCGAGCTTCTTGAGGTTGTCCGTGGCCCACACGATCAGCTCCTCGGTCAGCTGCTTGCGCACGATCGGATCGAGGTCGGGCCTGGCCAGCTGCTCGTTCGCGCGCGTGATCGCCTTGTTGTAGAGCAGGCGCGCCTTGGGAATGTCGCGACGCAGGTTGTAGTGCAGGATCACCGCCGCGTCGTTCAGCGTGTTCGGGTTCGTGTCGTCGAGCTCGAGCGACTTCGCATAGCACTCGTAGGCGCGCTCCCACAGCGGCAACGGATCGGGCAGGTCCTTCTTCTGGCGGCGCAGGAAGGCGATCACATCGCCCTGATCGCGCGTGAACAGGCCGAGATTGCTCCAGCCCTCGGCATCCTCGGGCAGCCAGGCCGTGCGCAACTCGGTGACGGCGGCCGCCGCCTCGATGAATGGCAGCGCTTCGGAGAGCTTCGCCGCGGTGCGCAGTCCCTCGGCCTTGAAGTGGCAGTTGCCGCTGACCCAGGCCAGCATCGCGCGGTTCTGCTCCGCGAAGGACTCGAAAGCGAGCCAGGTCATCAACTGACTCGCATCGGCTTCCTTGAACTTGCGCAACGCGTCCGCGGCGCCCATGCCGTCGCCGCGCGCGGTTCGCACGCGCGCCAGGTAGTACAGGGACGAGAGCAAGTTCGGCGCCTGTTCGAGCGCGCGCGTGAAGCGCTGTTCGGCCTCCTCGTGCCTGGCGAGCGTGAAGCAAGCACTGCCGGCCCACCAGCACAGTGTCGAGGCGCGCGTGTCAGCGTCCCCGTGGCGCTTGACGAAGCCGTCGAGCGCGCCCGTGATCATCGCGTGGAAGCCCTCGTTGCCCAGCCGCTGCCACAGCGCGCCGGGATCGGCGATGGTCGGGTCGAGCGCGAGGGCTCGCGCGTAGGCCTCGCCCCCGCCCTTGATGTCCGCCTGCCACAGCAGTGCATCACCCAGGCCGAGCTCGGCGTCGGCCAGCGCGCGCAGCGCGGCAGCGTCGCGCGGCTCCCCGAGCAGCGCGATCGTCTTGCGACAGCCCTCGACAGCGCGAGCGACGTGCTTGGCGGCGGCAGCCGCATCGCTTTCGCGCAGCGCGATGTGGCTCGACAACGCGGCGGCGGCCAACTGGCGCCATGCGTCGGCGCGCTGCGGGTGGACCTTGACGGCCTCCTCGCCCGCTTGCAACGCGGTCGAGTGGTCCGAGGCGTTCCAGGCCGCGCGCGACAGCGGCAACCAGGCGTCGCTGAATTCCGGGCGCCGGCTCGCGAGCGCCTCCTTCAGGTTCGTGACGGCGTCCTGGAAGTCGAAGCCCACGGAGGCATCGGGACGCCCCGAGGCGAGCTTCTGTTCGGCGCTCTTGAGCGAGGCGAGACCGAACAGGTAGGCGACCTCGGGCGCGCCCTTGTGCGCGCGGTTGAGCTCGTCGGCGGCATCGCGAACGTCGTTGATGCGGCCCTGGTCGAGCCAAGCGCGCAGGACCCAGGTGCGCGTGCGCAGCGAGTCCTTCTCGGCCGCGGCGGCCTTCTCGAACAGCTTCTGTGCGCCGGCCGGATCGCCCTTCTCCAACAGCGCTCGCCCCTCGTCGAGCCAGCGCTGCACGTCATCGCCGCGTTCCGCGACGCGCAAGGATGTCGCGGAGCACAGGAGCGGCGCGGAGACGACGGGGGCGAGGAAGGCGCACAGCGCAAGGCGGGTCAGGAATCGCATCGAAAACTCCGGTGGGAAGCGCGGCCGATCGGCCGCGCCGTTCAGGGGCGCGGGCAGACCTCGCCCCAACTTCGAATGGCGATCGCCTCGGGCAATCGCTCGGGATCGGACCCGTCCGCGCAAGCGGGCAGGAACTCGTCGGATACGATCGGCCGCGGATCGGGCCCGATCGACAGTGCCTTCTCGAACCACAGCCGCGCGGTCAGCTTGTCGCCGCGGTGCACGAGTTCGAGCACGCCCAGGCTCTGGTGTGCATCGCCCCAGGCGTTCTGCAGTTCGTAGCGCGCGCGCTGCGAGAGCGTCGGGTCGGCCAATTGGCGTTCGCCCAGCTCCACGCTGCGTCGCAGCAGCGCCTCGGCCCCCGCGAGGTCCTCGCGCAGGTACTGCACCTGCACGAGCGCGGCGTCGTTGAGCATGCGCACATCCTCCGATTCCGGCCCCAGCGCGGCGCGATAGCTCGACCAGCTTTCGCGCATGCGATCGCGCGCGCGCGCGGCGAGCAGGTCCGCGCGCGCGAGCAGCGCCTCGCGACCGGCCGGCGAACTCAACTCGGCGGGCAGATCCGGCTCGAGCGCGCGCAGCGCTTGCTCCAGCGTTGCGGCGGCCGCGCCGTCGCGTGCGGCTACACAGCACAGCTGCGCGCGGCGCGCGAGCTCGAGTGCCAGCTCGCGCTGGAAGACGCCGGCACGACGAGGCCAATCGGATTCGATCGACTCCTCGCCGTCGGTCGGCGCGGAATCGCGCAACGTCGCGTAGATCGCCGCGGCGCGTTCGAGCGACGCGAGCTCGCGCGAGGCGGAATAGCGCTGCGCGAGCTCGCGCCCGACCGCGTCGAGGCCCGCGATGCCCGAACCGAGCCGACCCTCGATGCTGTAGCGCAGTCCACCGGGCACGACCTCATCCATCGATCGGAATGCGAGTTCGGCCTCTTCCGCGCGCCCCAGACCGAGCGCGGACCAGCCGAGGCCGGCACGGCAGACGACTTCGCGGTCGCGCACACTGGCGTCCCAGGCGGGATCGGTCGCGCGCGCGGAGGTCAGCCACTCCTGCGCGCGCAGGAATCCATCGCGAGCGGTGAGCGGGTCGGAGTTGAGCTGCTCCAGCGCGGCTTCGAAGCACTCGCTGCCCGCATGGAACAGCGCGGGCGCCGATTGCCCGTGGCGCAGGGCCAGGGCCTCGGCGCGCTCGGCGGCTCCGCGCAATCCGACGTGTTGGCGAGCCAGCAAGCGCCAGTCGTTCCACAGCTCGTACTCCCGCGGCAGGCGATCGATCGCGCGTTCGAGCACGGCGAGCGCTTCCTCCGGAGCTCCGGCGGCGGCTTCGTTGGCCGCGTACGCGCGCCAGGTCCACACGTTCTGCGGATCGGCCGCCAGCAGTACCGCCAACTCCATGCGGCAGTCCTCGAGCAGCTCGTCGGTGCCCGCACCGCCGGCGGCCCGTTGCGAGCGCAGCGCGAAATCGAAGGCGTCGTAGCGCACGCGCGCAGGCGTGAGCGCGAGCAGCCACGGGTAGTGCGGATCGGCGTCGGCCCCTCTTCCCGCGCGGGCGTGGCGCAGCGCATCCTCCGCGCGCGAGGCGAGCCATGCGGCGTGCGCGGCGGCATGCTCGGTCGCGGAATTCGACGGGCAGCGCTCGAGCGCTTGCAGCGCGTCGACCGCGAAGTCGGCCATCAGGCTGTCGGCCTGCCCGCGTTCGATCGCTCCCTGCAGTGCGCGCACGAGCCCGATACCGCGCAAATAGTGCAGCCGCGGTTCCTCCGGCGCGAGGGCGAGGCCGGCATCGAGCACGACCAGCGCCTCCTCCGGTTGCCCCAACTGCAGGAACTCCGACGCGCGCGAGAGGCGCGCCTCGAGCAGTTGCTGCGAGAGCCGCGCGTGGGCTTCCTCGAGGCGTCCCTGTTGCAGCAGGTGCTCGACTTCGTCGGGCCGGACCGCCAGGGGTTCGTCGGGGTCGGGTCGCGCGTCGGCCGACGGCGGCGACGTCTCGAGCGCTGGATCGGACGGCGCCGCGCGCTCCGCGCTCGGCAGGTCGAGGCGCTGATCCGCCGGCGGCGCGTCCGGCTCGCCGCCCGCATTCGGCACGCGCGGGCGCTGTCCTTCGCGGTCGGGCGTCGCGCTGCCGCACGAGGCGCACCAGGGGCCGAGCGCGATTCCCGCCAGCAACGCGTGCGTCAAGCGAGTCGAGCGAGGGGATCGGGGCATCGGGAAGGCGGGGGAGTCGGGCCCCGTCGGGGGCGGCACGGGGGGTGCGGCGCGTGGGGGGCGCGGCGCGTCGGCGGAGAGCGGATTCTAGTTCTCCGCAACGACCGTTCCTACGCGAGCCGGGCGCTGGAAGGGAAGAACGGACGCCGGCCCGCGTCCGTTACGCTCTTGTGGCCCGCTTCGCGTTCCCGTTGCGACCCAAACCTGTCCCTATCCGATTCGCCGCCCGCATGAGCCGTTCGATTCGCGTTTCTCGTCCCGCGCTGGCCGCCGCGCTGGCCTGCGCGGCCGCCGCCGCGGGTTGTGGGACCGATGATCCGTCCTGCTTCTTCGGCCCGGGCACCTGCCAAGGCGGTTCGAACCCCGGCGCGATCGGAGCGGAGGCGACCCTGCCGACCGATGGCGCGTGGATCCTGGATACGGCTCCGGTCGTCGAGCAGTTCCGGCCCAATGCCGGCAACGCGCACAACCGCACTCCGATCACGCTGCGCTTCAGCGAGTCGATGGCGCCTGCAAGCCTCGTGATCGGCAACAGCAGCGCCTTCGAGTTGATCGAACTCGATTCGGGCGGCACGCCGACGCTGATCCCGGTGCAATTGACGCAGTCGCTGCAGGCCGACGGCCGTCTGCTCGTGCTGCTGCCGCTCTTCCCGCTGCAGCCGTCACGCTCGTACCAGATCCGTGCCAAGAACGAGTCGCAGGTCAGGGACCTGACCGGCCAGCCGCTGACGCTCGCCGCCAACAAGGTGATCGGCACGTTCACGGTTGCAGCCACCAGTCCGACCAATCCGAGCGTGCTGACGACCTTCCCCGCCGACGACGCGGCGAACGTGAGTTGGACGCCCGAGCTCGTCGTCGTCTTCGATCAGCCGATCGACGCCACGACCGTCACCGATCAGAGCTGGAAGCTGACGATCGACGGCAGCGCACCGGTGCCCGATCCGGATCCGGAGCCGGTCGTGCTGGCCAACCCGCTGCCCGGCACCGACACGCGCCTGTGGACCTGGAAGAGCGTCGATTCCGACGGCGTCGCGACGCCCTACGGACCCTCGGCCGAATTCGAACTCGAGCTGTCGCCGGTCGCGACCCCGATCGAGACCGCCGCCGACGGCAAGCTCGCCACGACCTTCATCGATTTCAAGAGCGCCGCCTTTGACTCGCCGCAGGCCGCCTCGCTGCTTTCGGCACCCGTCGATGCGATCGGGATCGCGAACCTCACTGCCGGCAGCGGCAACGAACTCGCGCTCGGCGCGCAGCTCGCCGGCGCGCAGTCCGGTGATGTCGTGACGCTGTTCCTGTTCGGGAACTCGCTCGGCGCGAGTCCGAAACTGTTCGCGCTGCTGCGCCAGAAGGTGCTGTCCAGCGCGCCGTTCGACAGCGTCGTGCTCGACGCCGCGAACTTCGACCTCGTCACGACACTCAGCCCGCTGAAGGCCAAGTTCGCCGACGGCCAGCTCGGCGTCGCATTGCGCCTGCGGCGCGGCTCGATCGTCAGCCCGGTGCGCATGCTCGACGTGGATCTCGACGCCGACGGCGCGCAGGGGCCGTTGCTCGACACCGTCGCGCCGGTGCTGGAGGCGCTGTTCACGTCCGCCTCGAACACGAGCTACCGCAGTGATCAGCGCGGACTCTCGTTGGCCGGCGAGGCCAGCGAGCCGACCTCGCGCGTGACGGTCGTCACGCCGCTGGGCGACAACCTCGCCGCGTCCGAAGTGCTCGGCTCCTCCGCAGACGGCAGTTTCCTGGCCGCTCCGGTCGTCGGCCTCGACCTGATCGAAGCGTCGGATCTGCCGCTCGACTACACGGTCGTCGCCTACGATCGCGCGCTCAACCCCTCCGCATCGGTCAGCGGTCAGTACCGGCAGGTCGGCGTGGTGGGGCCCGGCGCGCATGCGCCGGCTGATCCGCTCGAGATCGAAGTCGTCGACGCCGGCACGCTCGCGCCGATTGCAGGCGCGCTGGTGATGACGCACGCGGACGACGGAGCGACCTGGCCGTTGGTCGACAGCGACACAACCGATTCCAACGGCCGCGTCACGCTCGCGTCGGATTCGCTGTTCGAGACGATCCTGACCATCGACGCGTCCGGCATCGGCACGCCGCAAGTCGTCTACGACCTGTTCACCTTGCACGGCGTGGCGAGCAACCGCCTGTCGATTCCGCTTCCCCGCTCCGCGCTCACGCCGACGACCGGCCTGGGCACCGCGACCGGCACGATCACGAGCAGCGGCGCGGTCGCCGCGCTGTTCCTGACCAGCCTCGGGCGGCGCGTGTCGGACTCGCGCCGCGATCCTTTCGAACCGCGCACGCTGGCCGGCAAGGCTTGCGTGACCCCGCCGTTCGGCGCACAGCCGAATTGTCCGTTCGGGCCCTACTCGGTGCGTGCGCATCGCCTCGGCGCGGGCACGTTGATCGCGGGCAGCTTCTCGCAAACCCTGACCGGCTTCGCGGCCTCGACGCTGATCCAGGCCTTCGAGTTCGCGCTGCCGCGCGCGCCGCTGGCGAGCGGGGGCATCGATGCGCTCAGCTACAACGTGCCGCAATTGCTGATCGAGCCCGGCGTGCCGAGCGCCGACCTGCCGCTGCAGGCACCGAACGCGAACCTCTTCGCCTTCTTCACGCAGGGCATCGACCTCGCGGATCTCGTCGACGACGCGAGCCTGGAGGGCGCACCGCTCGTCACGGTCGATGCACTCGTCCCCGGTCTGCCCGGCTCGGTCGTGGTCGGGATCGGCCTGGCCTTCGACCAGGGCTCCCTGCTCTGGTCGCTGCGCAGCGCCTACACCGGCAAGGCCGGTCCGCTCGGCCAACTCGTGAGCGACGGCGTGCTCGAGCCCGATCTGTTCCTGCGCGGCGAGATACGGGACGTCGATGGCAACGTGGCCGGCCAGCGCCGCCGCTTCTCCAACCTCAGCGCGTTCCAGCCGTTCCCCAGCGACCTGTTCCCGGCCAATGTCGCGCAACTCGTCGCGCCCGCGGCGAGCGGCTCCAGCGGCGGCGCTTCGTACACGCTGACGATCGACAACTCGATCCAGGACATCCAGGGCATGCCCGGCCTGTACCGGGTCACGTTGCGCGATGCGACCGGGCGGCGCTGGACCCATGTCAGGCTCGACGAGCCCGACGTCGCCGGCGCCACGCTCGACCTCCGCGTGGTCGACATCGCGGTCGCGGGCGGCGAGCCGCTGGCGAACGGCTCGATCGAGGCGGTCGTCGAATCGCTGGCCTGGCCGTCCTTCGATGCCGGCGCGTTCCTGTGGAGCGACCTCGAGCGCGAATTCGACCTGTTCAGCCGCAGCGCGCCGATCGCGTTCACGCAGCCCTGAGCGCCGCGGCAACGAGCCCTGAGCGCCGCTGGCTACAAGCCCCGCGCGCCGCTGCTACAATCCGCGCCCCCGATCCGAACCTCTCCGCTCGGTTTCCAGCTTCCCATGCGCCTCCCGAACGCCGCCTGCGTCCTCGTCTTGGTCGTCGCCGCATGCAAGACGACCCCGAACTATCCGGTGCCGGCCACGCATCCGAGCGCGGCCTCGACGCTCGAGTCCGCCGTTCCGATGGAAATCGCGGTGGAGGTGGTCGAGAACCGCGGAGCGGATGCGCGCATTCCACTCGATCTGCTGCGCGATGCGCTCGCGCAGGGACTGATCGAGAGCGCCTACAGCCCGCTCGACAGCCGCTTCGTCGACACCCAGTTGGGCGGCGCCGCACCGGGCCAGGGGTCGACGAGCTTCGCTAGCGGCATCACGATGCTGCCGGACGCCTGGCTGCGCGTGTCGCTCGATGCGAGCGACGAGCGGCTCTTTCCGGTCAGCGGCGCGTTCTTCCTGAGCGGGAAGGCGGAGATGCTGAGCGGTGACGGCTCGCAGGTGCTCTGGGGGGTGGACCTGACGCGTCGCCTCGAGTTGGGGCCCACCTATGGAATGCGCCTGGACGACGGCGCCTTCTTGCCGCAGGCGGCGCGGTTGTTCGCGGCCGAAGTCATCAAGCTGATCCCCGTGCGGCGCGCGGCCCTGGCACCGAAGCCGCTCTAGAACCCCCCTCGGTCCGCGGTCCGAATGCGGCGTGGTGGCGCTCGGAGCCGCCTCTGGCTAGACTCTTCGCGCTGAAATGCCGCTGGAACGTTCCGGCGGTCTACCCCCGCCTGGGGTTCCCTCCCTGGGCGACGGGCCTATCCCTAGCACCCCATCCCCCACGAGATCCGCGTTGGGAGATTGCCCGAAAGACTGAACATGGCAATCACTGCCGATCGCAAGTCCGAAGTCATCAAGACCTACGCACGCGCCAAGGGCGACAACGGTTCGCCGGAAGTCCAGGTCGCGCTGCTCTCCGAACACATCCAAAATCTGACCGAGCACCTCAAGACGCACCGCAAGGACTTCACGTCCCGGCGCGGACTCCTGCTGATGGTCGGCCAGCGCAGCAAGCTGCTGAAGTACCTGCGCTCGAAGCACCCGGTTCGCTACAACGACCTGGTCCAACGCCTGGGCCTGCGCCGTTAGTTCCGAACGCCTGGGGCCGCCTTCGCGCGGCCCCACGCGTTTCAGCCTCACCCAAGCGAGCCTGGGGCAGCCACGCGGGCCAGGGCCTGCGACCCGGCTAGCCGCCGGTGGTCTGCCGCCCAATCCGGGCGCGGCCCCCGTTCCGGGGTACGGCGTCCGAGGCTGTGCCCGGCGCGCCCCATTCAGTACAAACCAACTCAGAAGACAACCAAGACGACCTGACAGAAGAACGAAATGACAACTTTGAATCTGCAAGCCACGCGAGTGGAGATCGACATCAACGGCACGCCCCTCTACCTCGAGACGGGGTTGATGGCGCGCCAGGCCCACGGCGCGGTGATCGCGACGATGGGCGAGACCCAGGTATTCGCGGCCGTGTGCGTCGGAGCGGCGCGCGAGGGGATCGACTTCTTCCCGCTGACGGTCGAGTACCGCGAGAAGACCGAAGCCGCGGGAAAGATCCCCGGCGGCTTCTTCAAGCGCGAAGGGCGCCCGACCACGAAGGAAGTCCTCACGATGCGCCTGATCGACCGCTCGATCCGGCCGCTGTTCCCGGACGGCTACAAGGACGAGGTGCAGGTGATGTGCCAGGTCCTGGGCTACGACGGCGAGAACGCCGCGGACGTGCTCGCGATGATCGCGGCCTTCGCCGCATTGCACATCAGCCAGATCCCGTTCCACGGCGCGATGGGCGCGGTGCGCGTCGGCCATCTCGACGGGCGCCTGATGACCTTCCCGACCGATCCGCAGCGCCGCGACGCATCACGACTCGACCTGGTCGTGGCCGGTCACTCCGATGGCATCTGCATGGTCGAGGCCGGCGCTCGCGAGTTGCCCGAGAAGGAGATGATCGACGCGCTGGAACTCGGCCACACGATGATCAAGCGGCTGTGCGGCGCGCTCGACGAGCTGCGCAAGAAGGCCGGCAAGCCCAAGCTCGCCTTCGTCGCGCCGGCCAACGATCCGAAGCTGGTCGAGGCCGTGCGCGCCTACAAGTCTCAGATCAAGGACGCGATCTTCACCGAGGGCAAGCAGGCGCGCTACGACGCGATCTCGAAGGTCAAGGAGCAGTGCGTGGCGGCGCTCACGAAGGGCATCGTGGACGAGAAGGAACTCGCCGCGCGCACCAAGCTCGCCAAGTCGCTCTACGAGGACTTTGCCGCGCAAGTCGAACGCGAGCAGATCCTCGAGGGGCGCCGGGCCGACGGCCGCAAGTTGAACGAGATCCGGGCCATCTCGGTGATCCCGAACCTGATCCCGCGTCACCACGGTTCGGTGCTGTTCACGCGCGGTGAGACGCAGGCCCTGGTGTCCTGCACGCTCGGCACGCCCGACGACGAGCAGATCATCGACGGCATCGAGGAGGAGTATCGCAAGTCGTTCTACCTCCACTACAACTTCCCGCCGTACTCGGTCGGTGAAGTGCGCCGCCTCGGCGGACCCGGTCGCCGCGAGATCGGTCACGGCATGCTGGCCGAGCGCTCGCTCGCCGCGGTGCTGCCGTCCTGCGAGCAGTTCCCCTACACGATCCGCATCGTCTCCGACATCATGGAGTCCAACGGTTCGTCGTCGATGGCGTCGGTGTGCGGAGGCTGCCTGGCGATGATGGCCGCCGGGGTGCCGCTGACCCAGCCGGTCGCCGGCATCGCGATGGGCCTGGTGACCGAGGGCGAGCGCTATGCGGTGCTCTCCGACATCGCGGGCTCCGAGGACCACAACGGCGACATGGACTTCAAGGTCGCCGGCTCGGGCCTGGGCATCACCGCGCTGCAGATGGACCTGAAGGTCCGCGGCGTGTCGCGCGAGGTGCTGGAAGCGGCGCTCTCGCAGGCTCGCGAGGGGCGCGTGCACATCCTGCGCAAGATGCTCGAAGTCGTGAAGCGGCCCAGCAGCGAGATCTCGAAGTGGGCGCCGCGCTACGAGCAGCTGCGCATCCCGGCCGACAAGATCGGGCTGCTGATCGGCCCGGGCGGTCGCAACATCAAGGCGATGCAGGAGCAGTACAAGGTCAAGATCTCGGTCGTGTCCGACGACGGGCAGATCCAGGTCTATGGAACCGAGGCTGCGAAGGTGAAAGCCTGCGCCGAAGCGGTCCTGGCGATGTGCGAGACCCCCAAGATCGGCGCTCGCTACACGGGTACGGTCAAGGGCGTGAAGGAGTTCGGTGCCTTCGTCGAGATCCTGCCCGGTGTCGAGGGCATGGTGCACATCAGCGAGCTGGCCGAAGGCTATGTCGAGCGCGTCACGGACGTGGTCTCGATCGGCGACAAGCTCGAGGTCGTGGTCATCAACGTCGACGATCGCGGCAAGATCAAGCTGTCGCACAAGCAGACGCTGGCTCCGCGCTGACCCGCGACCGGCGCTCCCGACGGGCCGCTCCGCCCCCAACCTGGTTTGGGGCGGGGCGGCCCGTTGCGTTGGAAGAGCGAAAAAAGCGAAAAAAAGGCTAGCAATGAAGCCTCGCTGAACGTCGAAAAGCCTAGGCTGTGCGGGGAGACACGCTCCTCGATCCCCACCCCTTCGACCTCGGTATCCAAGCCACGACCATGCGACCCCACTCGCTCCGGCTGGCCTTCGCGCTCTGCGCCCTCTTGGGCGGCGGCGCGAGTGCGCAGGACGCGCGTGTGGGCCTGCCGGCGGTCGGGTTCCAAGTGCCTGAGACGGGGCCGGTGCTCGCCGAGACCGTGGAAAGCGACTGGATCCTCAACGCGCAGGACAATGTCTGCGGGTTGCGCGATCCGCGCATGCTGTCGAACCCCGGGCGGATCAACTACGACACGCTGATGGCGGCTACTCCGGAGTTGCAGAAGCTCAAGCGCGAAGGCATCGATCCGGGCTCGGCCGAGGGCATCCAGCTCAAGCAGCAGGCGATCGACCGCGTGACCAAGGCCAGCGAGAGCGTGCGCGTCACGCAGGGGCACTGCAGCGTCTGGAAGGCGATCAGCCACAAGGACGGCCGGGCGATCGCCGACCTGACGGAACTGGTCAGGGCCAAGCTCTAGCAGCCCGTCGCACAGGTCGCCACCGCGGCGGAGTAGGCGCTCGCTCCGCGGCATCGAATTCATAGGGCCTTGCTCGGCGGCCAGGGTGATTGACTGCGCCGTCTGAGTCAGCCCGTCGCACAAGTCCCCACCGCGGCGGAGTACGCGCTCGCTCTGCGGCGTCGAGTTCGGCGGCCGCGCTCGGCGCGCCGGAGTGAGTGCCTGCATCGTCCCTGCACCGCTCGACCTTCCTCTGCATCGCGAACACGTGCCGCGCCTCGCGACGCGACCTGTTCCACGGATTGCTGGCCGCTGGGTGCTGGCGCGCGGGGGCTCCCGAGCGCACCATGGGGACCGCTTGAACCGAACCTCGCCGGCAGCCCAGTCCCCGACTCGAGCCGGAGCCTTGCTGCTCCTGGTCGGCGTGGCTTGCGCCTGCGCGGGAACCTCGGAGGTGCTCGGTCCCGAGCAGCAGGTCGCGCCGGCGCGGACGCCCGAGGAAAGCCACGTGTCCGCCATGGAGCGCGAGGGCGCGGATCTCCTTGCCGCGGCCGTTCCGATCCCTCCAGTAGCGATTCCCGATCCCGCGGCGGTCCATCTCGGTCCGGCCTGGATCGCGAAGACCAGCGACAGCATCTGCGGCTTGCGCGACGCTCGCATGCTGTCGAACCCCGCGCGCGTGGACCTGGCGGCCCTGCTCGATTCGACGCCCGAGATGGCGCTGCTCGCGCGGCAGGACGCCGACCCCGAGTCCGTCATCGCGCTGCACCTGCGCCAGCAGGCGCTCGATCGATGCGTGAAAGTCTGCGAGGCACTGCGCGTGCTCGGCGGCTACTGCAGTGTGTGGAGCACGATTCGCCACCGCGATGGCCGTCAGGTGCCGGATCTGACCGAGATCGCCCGCGCGCGCGTCGGGATCAGCGAGGAGCTGCTCTAGGCAGGCCGCGATGAGACTCGCTCCCGTGCAGGCATCGCGAATTCGGCAGGCGCGGCTGTGCGCGCTCGTGCTGGTCAGCGCGCTCGCTCTCGGAGCGTGTTCGTCCACTCCGAAGCAACCTGAGAATCCTCGCAAGGTCGGCACGCTCGCCGATCTCGAGGCGATCCTCGTCGAGCGCGAGGCCAAGTTCGTCGAGGGCACGCTGTACGCGAATGGCCTGCCTTCCGACAGCGGACCCCAGGAGCCCGTCGGAGCGGAGCTCGCGCCGCAGGAGCCGCCCGCCAGCCAACCCGCCGAGCCCGCGGCGCAGGCTCCGGTTGCGGACGAACCGCAGCACGAGATGCAGTCCTTCGAGGAATTGCTCGTGCGCGCCGCGAGTCAGCCGGCGCTGACGCCGACTCAGCCGCCTGCGCCCCCGCCCGGCCCGTCTGAGAACCCGTATCTCGCTTTCGGGTCGCGCATCGTCGTCCATCCGGACGGGCGCGTGACGAAGCCCTATCCACTGCCGACGAAAAAGGGCCGGCGCCTGCTCGACCTGCTGCAGCTCTACGGCGATTTCCCGGTGCGCTTCACGATCCGCGGCCCCACTGACGCACCCGCTTCGATGCCGGCGCGAACCGACGAAAACGCCGACGATGTCGAGTGCATGCTGCTCGAGGAGTGGGACATCGAGCTGTACCAGGACATGCGTGTCTGGCCGCCGACCGCGCCCGCGCCCGTGGCACTGGCCGACTGGCTCGTCGTGACCGCGCGGCCGGCGCGCCTGCACGAAGTCGAGGATTTCCTGAACCTGTTCGCCGCATCCGTGCCGCAGATCGAGATCGAGGCCAAGATCGTCGAGATCACCGAGACCGAGGGTCTGGACCTGGGGGTCAAGCCCGTCGCGACCGGTACGCCGATCTTCGACGCGCCCGGCGACGACACGCTGATCAAGGGCTTCGACTACTCCTTCCCGACGACCGATCTGGGCTCGGCGCTGTTGACGCTGGGGGCGGTGCAGGACGGCCTCGCGTTCAACGCCGTGCTACAGGCGCTCTCGACCTGGGAGAACGTGCAGATCGATTCGCAGCCGCGCATCGCCGTTCGCGAAGGCAGCAAGGCCGAGATCGTCAACATCACCAGGATTCCGTTCTACAAGATCGACAACATCAACGCGGCCAATCAGTACACCGCGCAGCTGCTGTTCGAAGAGGTAGGCGTGAAGCTGTACATCGTGCCGCGCGTCGTCGGCACCGACACCGTCGCCTTGAACATCGACATCGAGGCGTCACAGCAGGCCGGCAGCGTTGCATCGCTGATCTCCTCCGGTGGTGCCGGCGGCTTGCTCTCCAACCCGGTCATCGCCAAGCGCGGAGCGCGTACGGTGGTCTACCTGCAACCCGGCCAGGCGGTGATCCTCGGCGGCCTGACGACCACGCGCAACACGGAGAGGACGCGCAAGGTGCCCGTGCTCGGCAGCATTCCGGTGCTCGGCGGGCTGTTCCGCTCGAAGCTCGAACTCCGCGAAAAGGCGCACGTGCTGTTCTTCATCCGCCCGCGCATCCTGCAGGGGATCGACGTGCAGCGCGATTTCTGAGCCCGCCGAGACCCGGCTCCGACTGCCGGGGACAGCTGCGACCAGCGTGATCCGGTTGACTGCGTGTCCGCGACCGACAGGGGCCAATCGACCGCGGCGGCTCCTGGCGCTGCCGCCTTCCCAGCCGGCGCGCCGTCAACCAAGCCTGGGTCCGCTGCGATCGCTCACCTGCCGTTGGGGAGCGCAGCGACGACCCTGGTCCGTTTGACTGCGCGTCCGCGACCGACAGGGGGCGATCGACCGCAGCGACCCCCATGGGTGGGGCCTTCCGAGCCGGCGCGCAGTCAACCACGCCAGGGTCCACTGTGTTCGCTATTCGACTGCTGGGAAGCGCTACGACTCCGCTCCGCCTGCCGGGAAGCGCCGCACCCCACACCGACTGGGGAAAGCGCTGCACCCCACACCGCCTGTCGATAAGCGCTGCACCCCACACCGCCTGTCGATAAGCGCTGCACCCCACACCGCCTGCCGGGAAGCGCTGCACCCCACACCGCCTGCCGGGAAGCGCAACACCCCACACCGCCTGCCGGGAAGATCGCACCGGCTCATTGCGTCATACTGGCGGGCGGCGCCTCGACCCTTCCTGCTCATCTGCGGCCCCTCCGAGGTTCGTTACTTTCGCCCATCGATTCCACGGCCGGCTTACGAGCGCGGCGGTGGTCCTTCCCCATGCTTGCACCCAGGAACCCACGCAGCATCGATGCCCGCGACCCGCGCAGCGGCGCCGCGCTGATGCTCTCGTTGCTTGTGCTCTTCGTGCTCGTCGCGATCGTGTTCCAGTTGAACATCGCGACCGGCACCGATGCTCGCATCGCGCGCAACGAGGTCACGCTCATCCAGATGGACCTCGCGATCGCCTCGGCCCAGCTCCAGGTGTTCGAAAACCTGAAGAGCGACGCTCAATCGAGCGAAGGTGGAGCGGCCGGGGGCATGGGCGGTGGCGGGGGAGGCATGCCGGGTCTGCCCCAGGGCAGCGGCGGCTCCGCCGAAGGCCTGCAGGGATTCGGCGGCGCAGGTGGCGGCGGCAATCCGTTCGGTGGAGGCAGTCCATTCGGCGGTGGTGGAGCCGGCGACGGCGCGGGCGCGCAGCAAGGCCCGGTGGATTCGAGGATGGACTCCTGGGGCCGACCGGAACGCACGTCGATCAACGAGATCGATCTGCGCATCCTGATTCAGGACGAGGACAGCAAGTACAACCTGCTCGCGATCCTGACCAAGAACGAAGACGAAGCTCGCAAGGCGCTCGATCGATTGACTCGCATCATCGACATGTACCGCGAGGGGACCGAGGCGGACGTCGACGGCGCGCGCGCGCGGCGGATGGCGGAGTCGATTCGAGATCATCTCAAGCTGCGCCTCGATTCGGTGCTGCCGCGCCCCGCGCTGCTGACCGACACGGACAAGGACGGCAATACGCTCGAGCAGGGACTTCCGCTCTCGTTGCGGGAATTCGCAGTGCTCCCCGGCTTCGACGATAGTCAGTTCCGGGATTTCCGCGATTCCGAGGGGCACGTCGTGCACGCGCTCTCGAGTTTCTTGACCGTCTGGACCTCGCTCTCCACACGTGCCGAGTTGATGCAGGAACTCGGCGCCAGCAGCGGCGAACCCGGCACTCCTCCGGGGACCGCGGGCGCGGGTAACAACAACCAGGGCAACAGCGGCGATTCGAAGGCGCCTTCCGGGGGGTCCGGGGGCAGCGGCTTCAATGCGTCCTTCGCCGGCGCGCAGGGATCCGGCACCGCAGGTGCCGGCGGCGGAGGAACCAGCGACGCGACGGGCATTGCCGTGAACGTGAACACCGCTCCCGCTGCCGTGCTCAAGGCGTTGTTCGACGATCGCGACATCCCGCCGCAGTTCTGGGACGGAGTGATCGAATATCGAAACCTCGAGGACGAGGAAGCGACCGAGGAGGCCGAGAAGGACGGCGAAGAGGCCGAACCCGAGTACGACGAATGGGGCCGCGAAGTCCTGCCGCGCAAGTTCTTCAAGTCGCTGGGTGATCTGAAGGAGGTCGACGGCTGGGAGAACATCGAGCCGCAGCAGCAGGCGGAGATCCAGCAGATGCTGACGGTGCAGAGCAACGTGTTCTCCGTCTACATCACGGCGCGCAAGCGAACCGCGGCCGAGGACGGCTCCGAGTCCCTGGACGATCCGGTCGAAGTGCGCAAGCGCGAGGAACGCGGCGGCTACCTGACGCGCACCGTGCGCATCGTCGTGTGGCGGCGCGCCGGAGGCTCTGACGGGGTCCAGCTCGTGCCGCTGGAATGCTGGGAGACGATCGACTACTCGCCCTTCGAGGTCCTGGACTATCCCGACGAGGAGCGCTGAGCTTGGCGCGCGGTGACGGCGGATTGTGGATCGAGGTGTTCGATCACCTCTTCGCTTCCGTGGCCGAGGAGATGGGCGCCGCACTGATTCGCTCTTCGTTCTCGCCGAACATCAAGGAGCGCCGCGACCTTTCCTGCGCGCTGTTCGATGCGCGCGGCCGCATGATCGCGCAGGCGGCGCACTTGCCGGTGCACCTCGGCTCAGCGCCGCTCTCCGTTCAAGCCGCGATCGAGGCGCTCGAGATGCACGCCGGCGATGCGGTACTGCTCAACGACCCGTATCGCGGCGGCACTCACCTGCCTGACCTGACCCTCGTGTCACCGGTCTTCCTGTCCGGCGAGCGACGGCCCTCGTTCTACGTGGCCAATCGCGCGCACCACGCCGATGTCGGCGGCGCCGCGCCGGGCTCCATGGCGCCGGCTCGCGACATCCACGGCGAGGGACTGCGCATCCCACCGCTGCGTCTCGTCGCGCGTGGAGCCTTCGATCGCGCGCTGCTGGAGCTGCTGCTGGCGAACATGCGCGTGCCGCGCGAACGCGAGGCCGATTTGGAGGCTCAGTGGGCCGCCAATCGCACCGGAGTGCAGCGACTGGGCGAGCTGTGCGCCGAGCACGGACGCGCGACGCTGATCCGGCGATCGTCCGAATTGCTCGACTGGAGCGCGCGAGCCTGCCGGGCTGAACTCGCACGCCTGCCGAGCGGACGGCACGCGGTCGAAGATGTGCTCGAAGTGCCGGGCGCATCGCCTGACGGCTTGGCGCGCATTCGATTGCGTCTTCAGCTCGCGCGCGGCCGCGCGACGTTCGATTTCCGTGCCAGCGACGACCAACTCGAGTCGCCGCTCAACACGGTGCACGCGGTCGTCGTCTCCGCGGTGTTGTACTCCCTGCGCCTGCTGCTGCCCCCGCACACGCCGACCAACGACGGCGTGCTGGCGCCCGTGCGGGTGCTGACGCGCAAGGGCAGCCTGGTCGACGCCTGCTATCCGGCACCCGTCGCCGGCGGCAACGTCGAGACGAGTCAACGGCTGGTCGACGTGATCCTGGAGGCCTTCGCGCGCGCGTTGCCGGGACGCCTTCCTGCAGCGAGCAGCGGAACGATGGCGAACTTGTCCTTCGGCGGCCACGACCCGCGTCGCGGCGCGTTCACCTACTACGAGACCATCGCCGGCGGCGCCGGCGCAGGCCCGCAGCGAGATGGAGAGTCGGCCGTGCACACGCACATGACGAACACGCGCAACACGCCGATCGAGGCGCTCGAACTCGCGTTCCCCGTCCGCGTCGAGAAGCTCGACGTGCGGCGCGGTTCCGGCGGTCGCGGTGCTCGCCGCGGCGGCGACGGCATCGAGAAGCGTCTGCGTTTTCTCGTGCCGGTGCGCGGAGCCTGGGTCGCCGAGCGCTCGCTCCGTGGCCCTGCAGGCCGCGCCGGCGGCCCGCGGGGGGCGGTGAGCGCGGCGGTGTTGGTTACGCCGGGCGGGGTGACGCGGAGGTTGGGTTCGAAGGAGGCGTTCGATGCGCCGGTGGGGGCGAGGTTGAGCTTGAGAACCCCCGGGGGCGGGGGACACGGCCGGACCCTGGCCTAGTTGGCTGCGCGGTTCAGAGGGGGATCGGCGCGGAATTGCGGGCACAGGCCGAGCAGGTCATGGGTCGGCAGCAGTCCCGGGAATAGCCCGAGGGTGCTGGCGGCTGATTGCCCCGGGCTTCGGTTGATCATGCGCCGCACGTAGTTGCGGAATACGACCCACACCCACAGGTGCTTTTCCAGCTTTTCGCGCTTCTTCGCGGCCGCCCAGGTCCTGCGGACCAGCCTCGACACCCCATCGCGCA
>Ga0194120_10001244_pt1 | contig 47152 bp, 38 predicted proteins | sample TA2MahCa65mmetaG_FD_148642 | JGI IMG/M metagenome (GOLD analysis project Ga0194120, IMG submission 148642) | Freshwater microbial communities from Lake Tanganyika, Tanzania - TA2015019 Mahale Deep Cast 65m | ecosystem: Environmental > Aquatic > Freshwater > Lake | place: Tanzania: Lake... | reverse complement strand
GGACGGCGGTCGCGGCGGCCGGGGCCGCCGCCGGGGCGGCTGCGGCGGACGCCAGCGTGATCCCGCGATTGGCGGCGATTTCGGCCTTCAGCTGCTCGGGGCCGACCACTGCGAGCTTGAAACGGGTATCCGGCTTGCCGTCGTAGACGGGATAATCGTCGGGCAGGATTTTGTGGATGGCGCGGTGCGCCACGCCCTTGTGGCAGTCGATGCAGGTCGCGCCTTCCTTCCGGGCGTCGGCGTGCTGCTTGGCCGCGCGCGGTTTCTGATTAGCGGTGCTCATGCCTTCCCACGAATGGCAGTTGCGGCATTCGCGCGAATCGGTCGCCTTCATCGACTGCCAAACGTTCTTGGCCAGCGTCAGGCGTTTGGCTTCGAATTTTTCCGGAGTGTCGATGGAGCCGAGCGCCCAATGGTACAGCTCATTGGTCGCCTGAACCTTGCGTACGAACTTGTAAACCCAGGGATCGGGAACGTGGCAGTCCGAGCACGTCGCGCGCACGCCGGTGCGGTTTTCGTAGTGCCCGGTCAGGGAATATTCGGCGAACACCATGGTCCGCATTTCGTGGCACGACTTGCAGAACCCCAGGGTGTTGGTCGCTTCCATCGCGGTATTGAAGCCGCCCCAGAACACGATGCCGGCGCCGAACAGGATTCCGCCGGCGACCAGGCCGATCCCGAGGATTTTGAATTGCAGCAAGCGCCTGATCATGAGTCGTTCCTCCGGCGTGGTCGAATGGGGCGGCCGGGCGCGTCCCGGGCTTCGCGAGTCCGATATGGCTAGCAAGGCCTCCCGCCGGGCTCCTTGACAGGGATCAAACCGGCAAGATCCGGCCGAGGAAAATCGCCCAAAAAGCGGGATAGCGGCGCCGGGTCTTCCGGAACGCCGGTCGTCGGCCCGGTTTATCCGGCGATGCGGCGGAGCGTGGTGTTTCCGTCCATGGCCCAGGCTTCCGCCCCGGGATGCGCGCCGAGGATCGTCCGGCTCCGTTCCGGGGGCGAGGCGGCCAGCGCGGTCGACAGGGCATCCGCCGTGGTCGCGTCCGCCGCCCGTACCGCGACCAGGCGCCAGGAAGACGCCGGCGCGCCGGTCGCGGTGTCAAGCAGGTGATGCCAACGGCCGGACGGCTCGAACACGGTTCCCGCCGGCGCGGAAACGGCGAGCGCGCGATCTTCAAGCGGGATTCGGAACAGCGCGGAGCCGCCGCTCCGTTCCGCGATCCCGACGGCCCAAGGCGCGTTCCGCGGGCCCGCGCCCAGCGCGCGGGTCTCGCCGAGGTCGATCAGCACGCGCTCGAAACCGCGCGCGCGCAACAGATCGGCGACGCGGTCGGTGATGTAGCCCTGCGCGATGCCGTTGAGGGTGAGGCGCGTCCCGGGCGCGAGCGCGATCGCTTCGACCGAAAAGGCGACCCGCCGCCAACCGACCGCCGCCATGACGGCCGCCACGGCCTCCGGCGACGGGATCGCGCCCGAGGTCCGGGCGAAGTGCTCGGCGTAGAGTTCCCAGAGCGGTTGAACGGTGGGATCGAACGTGCCGTCGGTGCTGTGCGCGAAGCCGAGCGCCTCGGCCAGCAGCCGGCGCAGGTCGTGGCCGGGATGGTCGAGCCGGCCAAAACGATTCAAGCGGCTGAGCGCGGAGTCGGCGCGGTAGAGGCTGAACTCGGCTTCGAGCCGCGCGATCTCGGCGGCGCACGCATCGGCGGCGGCGCGCGCAACGGATTGGTCGGGGTGCAACAGAATAAGGCGCGCGTCCGCACCCATGGCTTGCCCCCGCCATTCCCAGCGCGCCGGCGCGGCCTTCGCCGGCCGTCCGGTCAGGAGCGTCGCGCCGGCCGCCGCGAGCACGGCGAGCGCGCGGCGGCGGGAGAAGCGGGCGGGAGCGGCGGCGGTTCGGGTCATGACGGGGCGGGATCCTGAGAGGCCGCGGCGCGCAATGCATCCTGGGCTTGACGTCGTTGGCGGCGATGGATCAACGGCGGGCACGTATGAGCGTCGTGATAAACCGACTGGCAGTTGAGGCAGTAGATGCACTCGTTGGGATTGATCGCGCCGTTCGGATGGATCGCCTGGACGGTGCAGCGCACGGCGCAGATATGGCACTCGCGTCCGCACTGATGGCGGCGCTTGAGCCATTCGAACATGCGCAGGCGCGCGGGGATCGCCAGCGCCGCGCCGAGCGGGCAGAGATAGCGGCAGAAGAACCGCTCGACGAACAAACCGGCCGCGAGCAGAAGCGCGACGTAAAGGAGGAACGGCCCGGCGCGGGCGAAGCGCAGCACGATCGTGGTTTTGAAGGGCTCGACCTCGGCGGCATACACGGCCATGGTCGTCGAGTGGAGCGAGAGCGCGAACAGGCCGAGGAAGATGATGTACTTGATCGGCCAGAGCCGTTCGTGGACCGCGAACGGGATCGCGAATTGCGGCACGCGCAAGCGACGGGCGATCTCGTTGAGGAGTTCCTGAAGCGCGCCGAACGGGCATAGCCAACCGCAAAAGACGCCCCGCCCCCAGAACAGCAGCGTGACCGCCACATAGCCCCAGAGGATGAAGATCAGCGGATCGATCAGGAAAAACTCCCAATGAAATCCGGTCAACAGGGCGTGCGCGAAAGTAAGGACATTGACGACGGAGAGCTGCGCGCCCGCGAACCAGCCGAGCCAGACGAACGTGACGGCAAGAAAGACGAAACGAACGAAACGATAGCGGGGCGTATGCGACGTGAGCCAATCCTGGAAAACGAGAATGGCGGACAGAATCCCGAGCATCACCGCCAGCCCGGCGATCGGCCCCGCCCGTTCCTTCCAGATCCGCTGCCAAAGCAATTCGTCGGGCGCGGCCGCCTCGTCCGCGTCGACGTCCGCGGGAACGCGGTAACGTTCGGGCAGGCGGTAGGGGAGTTCCAGGGTTGTCGGAGGCTTTCCTTCGCGCTCGACCAGGAACGACAGGCGCCACGGCAGAAGCGGATCGAATCCCGTGTCCGCCGGAACGATGAACATTCCGATCTCGCGCGGCGCCGGGCTGTCGGGCGGGCGCAGGCGTTCGACGTTGCGATGCCGTTCGCGCGTCAGGCGGATGGTGCGTTCGGCTTGCCGGATTTCGATGCGCTCGAACACGCCGCTGCGCACCCACTCGGTGCCCTTGAAGGAATAGAGGCCGTCGGCGGCGATCAGAACGACCTGGTCGTCGGCGCCCATTTCGGCGAGCAGGGCGTTGAAATCGACGGCACCGAGCAGGTTCTGGCCGACGCGCGCCGGGGTCAGCAATCCCGCATGGATAGTGACGAAGGTTTCCGACGGATCGCCGTCAAGCCCGGCGTCGGCGCGGGTAAAGCGGCGCGCGACCAGGGAACCGTCGGCCAGAAGATCGCGCCAGCCGGTCGGCTCGAAGGTTTCCCGATCGAGCCGGGCGGCCGCGCGCATGCCGAACAATCCGCGCGCGCGGGCGACGGCGCGCGCCGAGCGCACGACCGCGTCGCGGATCACCGCGCTCGAAATGGTAGCGCCGACGATCATGTCGGGGGTGTCCCGGGCGCCGGGACGGATCGCGCCGAGTTGGGTGGCGCGGATGTCGAGCCCCGCGAGGGCGGCGACGTAGCGGTTCAACTGCTCCTCCGGGATGCCGATCACGAGGATCGGTTCGCTGTGCCGGCGGAGAACGGCGCCGCGAATGAGGCCGTCGTTGCCGAGCCCGGCAAGGACGTCGAGCGGCTTGCCCGAGAATCCGACCGACCCGATCACGGCGCGGGTCGAAAAGACGTAGCCGATGGGCGCCTCGTTTTCGAACGCGATCGCCGCCGGTGGCGTTCCGGAAAACTCGCCGACACGGGTCGCGCCGGGAAAGACGATCCGCAGGACATCGGGCGCGACCGGGGCTTCGCGCGCGAAGCCGGCCGAGGAATACGCGCGCGGAAGTTCGGGCGTGACGGTCTGCGCCGCCGCCGATCCCCCCCACGAGCAGGCGGTGAAACCCATGACCATCAAGACGAGGCCCCGAAGAACCGCGCTGGGCCGCGGCCGGAAAAAATGACCGATGGGGGGTATTGCCGGATTTTCGTCCATCGCGGCCTTGTTCATCTCCCAAATCCCATTTCCGGGGTCCGGTAAATCCTATCACGGACCGGCGGTTTCCGGCCCCGACCCTAAGGGGCGCGCAAGCCTAATCCCAAAGGGAAACAGGGGATTGATTTCGGTCAAGGCGGGAGACAGGGGGGTGAAATTAACCTGACCGAACAACACGCTTTACCTCCGGAGGATTAGATGCATCGAATTTTAGGCGCCCTGATTTTACCCGCCGCGCTCGTGTTCACGCAGGCTTCTCTTGAGGCGCAGCAGTCGCCCAAGGCCCAGCCCAAGGCTTCCGATCTGCAAAAGCACAAAACCACTCCGGGCGACCGCTATCAGCCGCGCATGGACGTGCTCAAGGATGCGCCGCAGCCCGGCGCCCGGCCCGACGAGCCGCAGCTCACCAAGGCCGAGTTCGAGCGCGCCAAGCTGCTCTACTTCGAACGGTGCGCCGGTTGCCACGGCGTGTTGCGCAAGGGCGCGACCGGCAAGCCGCTCACGCCCGACGTCACCAAGCAAAACGGCTTCGATTACCTGAAGGCGTTCATCACCTACGGCTCGCCCGCCGGCATGCCTAACTGGGGCGAATCGGGCGCGATGTCGGAACAAGACATCGAGATCATGGCCAAGTACCTGCTGCTCGATCCGCCGCAACCGCCCGAATTCGGCATGGCGGAGATGAAGGCGACCTGGAAGGTGCACGTGCCGGTCGACAAGCGTCCGACCAAGAAGATGAACAATATCGATATCGACAATCTGTTCTCGGTCACGCTGCGCGACACCGGCGAGATCGCCTTGATCGACGGCGGAACCAAGAAAATCGTCGAAATCATCAAGACCGGATATGCGGTTCACATTTCGCGCGTTTCCGCGTCGGGGCGCTATCTTTACGTCATCGGCCGCGACGCCAAGATCGATTTGATCGACCTGTGGATGGAGAAACCGGCGTCGATCGCCGAAATCAAGGTCGGCGCCGAGGCGCGCTCGGTCGAAACCTCCAAGTTCAAGGGATTCGAGGACAAGTTCGCCGTCGCCGGCTCGTACTGGCCGCCGCAATTCGCGATCATGAAGGGCGACACGCTCGAGCCGCTCACCATCGTCTCGACCCGCGGCATGACGGTGGATACCCAGGAATACCACCCCGAACCGCGCGTCGCCGCCATCGTCGCGTCCCACAAGCACCCGGAATTCGTGGTCAACGTCAAGGAGACCGGCAAGATCCTGCTCGTCAACTACTCCGACCTCAAGAATCTGTCGGTCGCGACCATCGGCGCGGAGCGATTCCTGCACGACGGCGGGTTCGAATCGACCGGGCGCTATTTCATGGTCGCGGCGAACGCCCGCAACAAGATCGCGGTGGTCGACACCCAGGATCGCAAGCTGATGGGGTTGGTCGAAGTTGGCGCGACGCCGCACCCGGGGCGCGGGGCCAACTTCGTCCATCCCAAGTTCGGTCCGGTCTGGGCCACCAGCCATCTCGGCGATGAATCCATCGCGATCATCGGCACCGATCCGGAAAAGAACAAGCAGCACGCCTGGAAAGTCGTGCAGGCCCTCAAGGGCCAGGGCGGCGGGTCGCTGTTCATCAAGACTCACCCCAAGTCCAATCATCTCTACGTCGATACCCCGTTGCATCCCGAAGCGAGCCTCGCGTCGTCGGTGGCGGTGTTCGACATCAAGAACCTGGACGCGCCGTACAAGACGCTTCCGATCGGCGAGTGGTCGGGAATCAAGGAAGGCGTGCGCCGCATCGTTCAGGGCGAATACAACAAAAACGGCGACGAGATCTGGTTCTCCGTGTGGAACGCGAAAGAACAGGAATCGGCGATCGTCGTCGTCGACGACAAGACGCTCAAGCCGAAGACGGTCATCCGCGACAAGCGGCTGATCACACCGACCGGCAAGTTCAACGTCCACAACACCCGCAAGGACGTGTACTGAGCGTCTTCGGGGAAACCGGCGGGGCAACCCCCTCCGTCCCGCCGGTTTCTTTCCGACTTCGATCGACGGAGGGCAGGAGACGAACGTGAAAAAACCGAGCGGCGATGCGGTGGTGTATCTGGTGGGCGCGGGGCCGGGCGATCCGGAACTGCTGACCTGCAAGGCGCGCCGCCTGATCAACGAGGCCGACATCGTCGTCTATGACCGGCTGGTGTCCGAGGAGATCATGGCCTTGGTCCCGCCGGGAGCCGCGCGCTTCGACGTCGGCAAGCGCCCGGGCCATCATCCGGTGCCGCAGGAAGACATCAACGCGCTGCTGGTGGCCCTGGCCAAGGACGGCCGCCGCATCGTCCGTCTCAAGGGTGGCGATCCGCTGCTGTTCGGGCGCGGCTCCGAGGAAGTCGCGGCGCTGACCGGCGCCGGCATTCTATGTGAGGTGGTGCCGGGCGTGACTTCGGCCTCGGCGTGCGCCGCTTCGGTTGGCGTGCCGCTCACCCATCGCGGGCTGGCGACGGGCGTGCGTTTCGTTACCGGTCATTGCCGCGAGGACGCGGATTTGAACTTCGATTGGCGGGGACTCGCCGATGCCGACACGACGCTGGTCGTCTACATGGGATTCGCCAATATCGAGCGGATCGCGTGGAGCGTCATCGCGCACGGGCTCGATCCCGCCACGCCGGCGGTCGCCGTTTGCAACGGCACCACGCCGCGCCAGCGCCATGTCCGCGCCACGCTTGGGACCATCGCCGCCCGCGCGGCGGAAGCGGGATTCGATGGTCCGGTTCTTTTCATCGTCGGCCGCACCGCGGGGATGGCTCGGCCGGGCGAGGAAACGGAGGAGGGGAATGTTGAGGCTGGAGCCAACAAGGTTCGACGAGGCGCGTTCGCGGCGGCGGAATAACGGCGCGATCGCGCTCGCCGCGACGCTGATCGCGGCGGCCGTCGTTCCGGTCGTCGCCGCCGACGGCCGCTTGTCGCCCGCGCGCGAGCGCGAGCTGACCTATCTCGTGCGCCAGGACTGCGGGTCGTGCCACGGCATGACCATGAAGGGCGGGCTCGGCGCGCCGCTGCTGCCCGAGACACTCGCCGACAAGCATGAAGACGTTCTCGCGGCGGTCATTCTCGACGGCATGCCGGGCACGCCCATGCCCCCGTGGCGGCCGATGCTGACCGAAGCGGAAGCCGTTTGGATCGCGCGCGCGTTGAAGGAGGGATTGCCATGACATCGTGGATTCGCGCCCTTGCCGTGGTCGTCGGGCTCGCGCCCATGACCGCTATCGCCGACGGCGTGCGCGGCACCAATGATCTCGGCATCGTGGTCGAGCGCGCGAGCGGCTCGATACAGATCGTCGAAACGACCGGGCGCACCAGTCTCGGCCGCGTGAGCGGGCTCGGCGATCTCAGCCACGCCACCGCGGTTTTTTCCCGCGACGGGCGCTATGCCTACGTGTTCGGTCGCGACGGCGGCCTGAGCAAGGTCGATTTGCTGCTGGCGCGGATCGAAAAGCGCATCGTCCAGGCGGGCAACAGCATCGGCGGCGCCATTTCCCAGGACGGCACCCTGATCGCGGTCGCCAATTACGAACCGGGCGGCGTGCGCGTGTTCGATTCGGCGACGCTCGCGCCTGTCGCCGACATTCCGGCGACCTGGGGCGACGGCGGCGCGCGCTCCAAGGTGGTGGGCTTGGCCGATTTGCCCGGGCAGCGGTTCGCGTTCACGCTCTATGACGGGGGCGAAATCTGGATCGCCGATCTCGCCGATCCCCAAAAGCCGACCCTGGTCAAGCATCGCGACATCGGCAGGCTTCCCTACGACGGGCTGGTGACGCCCAATGGGCGTCATTACCTCGCCGGCTTGTTCGGCGAGGACGGCGTCGCGCTGCTCGATCTGTGGAAGCCCGAACAAGGCGTGCGCCGGATTCTCGGCGACTACGGCAAGGGCGCGGAGAAATTGCCGGTTTACAAGATGCCGCACCTGCGCGGTTGGGCGAAGGCGGGCGATTATGTGTTCCTTCCCGCCATCGGCCGCCACGAAGTGCTGGTGGTGGACGCGCGGAACTGGGTCGAGGTCGCGCGCATTCCCGTCCACGGCCAGCCGGTGTTCGTCATGGCCCGGCCCGACGGCCGCCAGGTGTGGGTCAACTTCGCCCATCCCTTGAACGACGCGGTGCAGGTGATCGACACCGTCGCGCTCAAGATCGTGCACGCGTTCAAGCCGGGCAAGGCGGTGTTGCACATGGAATTCACGCCGCGCGGCGAGCAGGTCTGGATCTCGGTGCGCGACGAAGACCGCGTCGACGTATTCGATACCCGCGATTTTCGCCGGATCGCGTCGCTCCCGGCGGAAAAGCCGTCCGGCATCCTGTTCGCCGCGCGCGCCAACCGGATCGGATTGTAGCCATGAACCTGGACCCGGCCGACCTCAAGCTGCTCGATGGCTACCAGCGCGATTTTCCGCTGGTGTCGCGACCGTTTTCGGCGATCGCCGCGGCGACCGGCCTCGGCGAGGCCGAGGTGATCGCCGCCTACGCCCGCCTCAAGGAAGAAGGCGCCCTCAGCCGGATCGGCGCGGTGGTGACCCCCAACGCGGCCGGGGCCAGCACGCTCGCCGCCTTGGCGGTGCCGCCGGAGCGCCTCGTCGAAGTCGCGGCGCTCGTCAGCGCGCAGCCCGAGGTCAACCACAACTACGAGCGCGAGCACGCCTACAATCTCTGGTTCGTCGTCACCGCCGCCGATGCCGGCGCGGTCGCCGAGGTACTGCGCCGCATCGAAAACCTGACCGGGCTCGCGGCCCTCGATCTGCCGCTGGTCCGCTCCTACCACATCGATTTGGGATTTCCGCTCGCATGATCGATTCGCTCGATAGCCGCCTGCTGGCCGAGATCGCCGACGGCCTGCCGCTGGTGCCGGAACCGTACGCGGCGATCGGATCGCGCCTCGGGATCGGCGAAGGCGAGGTGATCGCCCGCCTCGAAGCCCTGGTGGCGCGCCGCGTCATCCGCCGCTTCGGGGCGGTGGTGCGCCACCACGAACTCGGCTTCACCGCCAACGCCATGTGCGTGTGGGACGTGCCGGACGCGGACGCCGACGCCATCGGCAAGGCAGCCGCGACATATTCGTTCGTTACCCTTTGCTACCGCCGCCCGCGCCGGTTGCCGGAATGGCCCTATAATCTTTTCTGCATGATCCACGGCCGCGACCGGGACGCGGTTCTGGAGCAGATCGCGATCCTCAACCGCGCTACCGCCCTCGGGTGCCATCCGCACGCGGTCCTGTTCAGCCGACGGCGCTTCAAGCAGCGGGGCGCGCGTTACGCGCACGCGACTCGCATGGAGGCGGCGGAATGAGCGGAACCGGAACCTTCGTCGGCGACGAGACCGATCGCCGGATCGTCAACGCGCTCCAGGGCGATTTTCCGGTGTGCGAGCGCCCCTTCGCCCGGGCGGCGGAAAGCCTCGATCTCGGCGAGGACGAATTGATCGCGCGCATCGAAGCCATGTGCGCCGACGGGCGTCTCAGCCGCTTCGGTCCCTTGTTCGACGCGGAAAAGCTGGGCGGCGCCGCGACGCTGGCGGCGCTCGCGGTGCCTGCGGAACGATTCGACGAGGTGACGGCGCTGGTCAACGCGCATCCCGAGGTTGCCCACAACTATGCCCGCGATCATGCGCTCAACATGTGGTTCGTGGTGTCCGCCGAGCGCCCCGAACGGATCGCCGAAGTGATCGCCGAGATCGAACGCGAAACCGGGCTCGACGTGGTCAACATGCCGAAGGAGCGCGAATATTTCGTCGGACTGAGGTTGAGCCTATGAATGTTATCGCTCCGGCCCCGGATCGAGCCCCGACGCCCACCGCGCTCGATGCGACCAACCGGCGCCTGATCCGCGCGACGCAGGCCGGGTTGCCGCTCTGCCGCGATCCCTACCGCGCGCTTGCCGGCCAACTCGGCCTCGCGGCCGAGGACGTGATGGCCCGCCTCGCGGGCATGCTGGCACGCGGCGTCATCCGGCGGATCGGCGCGGTGCCCAACCATTACAGGCTCGGCGTCACGGCCAACGGCATGTCGGTCTGGGACGTGGACGACGCCGAAATCGAACGGCTCGGGCCCGAAGTCGGCGCGCTCCCGTTCGTCACCCATTGCTACCGCCGCCCGCGCCACCGGCCGCTTTGGCCCTACAATCTGTTCGCCATGGTGCACGGCCGGAATCGCGACGAGGTGGCGGAAAAAATCGCTACCATCGCCGGTGTCCTGGGCCCCGCCACGCGCGCCCACGACGTGCTCTACAGCACGCGCATCCTGAAGAAGACCGGGCTCCGGCTCGCCGATTGAAGGACCGCCCTTATGTTCCGCATCAGCCAGTTCATGCAGGAGATCAAGACGCCGACCCCGGTCGGCCCGCGGCGCGCGCCGCTCGGCCCGGTGGTGATCTGGAACCTGATCCGGCGCTGCAACCTGAACTGCAAGCACTGCTATTCGCTCTCCGCCGACGTCGATTTCAAGGGCGAGCTTTCGACCGACGAAGTGTTCGCGGTGATGGAGGATTTGCGCCGCTTCGGCGTGCCGGCCCTGATACTTTCCGGCGGCGAGCCCCTGATGCGTCCGGATATTTTCGCCATCACGCGCCGGGCGAAGGAAATGGGTTTCTACGTCGCGCTGTCCTCCAACGGTACCCTGATCGGCCCCGACAACATCGACGCCATCGCCGAGGCCGGCTACGGCTACGTCGGCATCAGCCTGGATGGTATCGGCGCGACCCACGACGGCTTTCGCCGCAAGGAAGGCGCCTACCGGGCGTCCCTCGCGGCGCTGCGCCTTTGCCGCGATCGCGGCATCAAGGTCGGCGTCCGCTTCACGCCGACCCTCGACAACGCCCACGAGCTGCCGGCATTGCTCGACCTGATCGAGCGGGAAGGGATCGAAAGATTTTATCTCTCGCATCTCAACTACGCCGGCCGCGGCGACAGGAATCGCGGGTCGGACGCGCACCACCGCACCACCCGCTGGGCGATGGACCTGCTGTTCGACGCCTGCTGGAATGCCGTGTCGCGCGGCTGCCCCAACGATTTCGTCACCGGCAATAACGACGCCGACGGCGTCTATTTGCTGCATTGGGTACGGCGGCGCTTCCCCGACCGGGCCGAGCATATCCGCGCCAAGCTCGAGCAATGGGGCGGCAACGCTTCCGGCGTCAACGTCGCCAACATCGACAATCTCGGCGACGTCCACCCCGACACGTTCTGGAGCCACCACACCCTCGGCAATGTGCGTGCGCGGCCGTTCTCGGAAATCTGGATGGACGTGTCGGATCCGATCATGGCGGGGCTCAAGCGCCGCCCGCGCGCGATCACCGGCCGCTGCGCCGGGTGCGGGCACTTCGCCATTTGCGGCGGCAACACCCGCGTGCGCGCGCTCAAGCTGACCGGCGATCCGTGGGCGGCGGATCCCGGTTGCTATCTCACCGACGCCGAAATCGGAGCGAACGATGCCGTGGCCGCGGAATAGCCTGATCCAGGGGATCGCGTTGTTGGCCTCGTTCGCCGCGTCCGCCGCGTTCGCGGCCCCGGACGCGCCGGCGCTTTATCGCGAACATTGCGCCGCTTGCCACGGCGCCGACCGCTTCGGCGAAAGCGGCCCGGCGCTGCTGCCGGAAAACCTCGGTCGGCTCAAGCCCGAGGCGGCGGCCAAGGTCATCGCCGACGGCCGGCCGGCAAGCCAGATGCAGGGCTTCGCCGACCGCCTGAGCGGAGACGAAATAACGGCGCTGGCCAAATGGATTTACACGCCGATCCCGATCCCCGAGTGGGGCGAGCGGCAAATCGCCGCCAGCCGGGTGGTGCACGCCAAGCCGGCCGAATTGCCGGCCAAGCCCGTGCACAAGGCCGATCCCCTCAACCTGTTCACGGTGGTCGAGATCGGCGATCATCACGTCACCGTCCTCGACGGCGACCGCTTCGAGCCGCTCTGGCGCTTTGCGTCGCGGATCGCGCTTCACGGCGGCGCTAAGTATTCGCCCGACGGCCGCTTCGTCTATCTCGGCTCGCGCGACGGCTGGGTCGGCAAATACGATCTCTACGGCTTGAAGCCGGTGCTGGAGGCGCGGGTCGCGGTCAACACCCGCAACATCGCGGTCTCCTCCGACGGGCGTTGGGTTGCGGCCGGCAACGGGTTGCCGCCGACGCTCGCCATCCTCGACGCCGACGATTTTTCCGTGCGCGAGGTGATCGCGGTCAAGGACGACGGGGGCACCACCTCGCGGGTCAGCGCGGTCTACGACGCCGAGCCGCGCAAAAGCTTCATCCTCGCCCTTCGCGACATTCCCGAGATCTGGGAGGTGTCCTACCGGGACAAATCCCGCTCGGATTCTTTCCCGGTACGCCGCATCCGGCTCGAGGAATCGATCGACGATTTCTTTTTCGACCAAGCCTACAGGCACCTGATCGGCGCCTCGCGCGACGGCGCGCGAGGCCAAGTGGTCGATCTCGACGCCGGGCGCAAGATCGCCGACGTGGCGCTACCGGGCATGCCGCACCTCGGTTCCGGCATCACGTTCGAGCACGAGGGCCGGCAGGTGCTGGCGACACCGCATATCCGCGAAGGCGCGGTCAGCATCGTCGACATGAAGGATTGGCGGACGATCAAGCGGATCGCCACCGCCGGACCGGGGTTCTTCATGCGCAGCCACGAGAACACGCCCTACGCCTGGACCGATTCCTTCCTCAGCCCGGCGAAAAAAGACACGCTCCAGGTGATCGACAAGCGCACCCTCGAAATCGTGCGCACCCTCACGCCGGCGCCGGGCAAGACGGCGGCGCACGTGGAATTCACCCGCGACGGCCGCTATGCCCTGGTCAGCGTGTGGGAAGACGACGGCGCGCTGGTGGTCTACGACGCGGCGACGTTCGCCGAGGTCAAGCGGCTCGCCATGCGCAAGCCGTCCGGCAAATACAACGTCCACAACAAGATCACCCGCTCCGCCGGCACCAGCCATTGACTAGGGCCGGTTCGGGAGAGACGACTCACGCCGGGCGGATCAGGAACAAGAGCTGATCGAATTCGACCAGGGCGCCGTCCTCGGCGGCGATTTGCTCGACCACGCCGTCGGTTTGGGCCTCGATGGTGGTGTAGAGCTTCATCACCTCGATCAAGCCCAAGGGGGCTCCGCGCGCGACCTTTTGCCCGACCTCGACGAAGGCGGGATCGCGCGGCGATGGCCGGCGATAGAAGGTTCCGACCATGGGCGAACGGATTTCGATCTGTCCCGCGGCTGCGGCGACGGGCATACCCGCGCTTTTGGTGGGAGGCGCCTTGGCGGGAGCGGTTTTGGCCGGAGAGGACGCCGACGGCGCGCGCGCGGGCGCCGCGACGGTTTCGCCCGTTCCGGTGGTCGCAATCGCTCGCCCGTCGGCGCCGCGGCGCACCACCAGACGGGTATCGCCCAATTCCAAAACGACTTCGTCGCATTGCGACGCGTCGATGATTTTGAGGATTTCGGCGACTTCCTTGTAGCTCAGCGGCACGCGTCGTTCCCCCCTTGCGTCGCGGGCGGCTTGGTTCGGCCGTCGCATCGATCGCACCGGAAGCGTATTCTTGACAGTCCGGTCGGCGGGCCAAACTATGCGGGCTCCGCGACGCGAAATCAATTGTCTCCGTTCGCGTATGCGCGAGGGGATTATGGCGGCAAAGGGCAAATCTATGGCGCAAGGGTTCCGGCGGGTGCTGATCGCCAACCGGGGCGAGATTGCGTTGCGCGCCGTTCGCGCCGCGCGTGCGCTCGGCCTCGAAACGGTGGCGGTCTATTCCGACGCCGACGCGGCGAGCCCGCACGTGTGGGCCGCCAACCACGCCTACCGCATCGGGCCGGGCCCGAGTTCCAAGAGCTATCTCAACGTGCCGGGGCTTCTCCATCTCGCCAAGGCGGCCGGCTGCGACGCGGTCTATCCGGGTTACGGCTTCCTTTCCGAGCGGGCCGAATTCGCCGCCGCTTGCGCCGAGGAAAAACTCGTTTTCGTCGGGCCCACGCCCGAGGTGATCCGCATCATGGGCGACAAGGCAGAAGCCAAGGCGACCGCAGTTCGCCTGGGCGTGCCGGTGGTGCCGGGCTCCGAGGGTGCCTTTACCGACGCCAAGGCGGCCGAAGCGGAAGCGAAAAAGATCGGTTTTCCCCTCCTGCTCAAGGCGCGCGCTGGCGGCGGCGGGCGCGGCATGCGGGCGGCCCAAACGCCCGACGGCTTCGTCGCGCTGTTCGACCAAGCGGCGCGCGAGGCCGAAGCCGCGTTCGGCGACGGCGCCGTCTACCTCGAACGTTTCTTCCCGGCCGTGCGCCACATCGAGGTACAAGTGTTTGGCGACGCCCATGGCACCGTGCGCGCCTTGGGCGAGCGCGACTGCACCATCCAGCGTCGCCACCAGAAGCTGGTGGAGGAAGGCCCTTCGCCCGCGCTGTCGGCCGCGACCCGCGCGCGTATTCTCGCGGCCGCCGAAAAACTGGCCAAGGGGGTCGGCTATCTCGGCGCGGGCACGGTCGAATTCATCTACGACAGCGCCTCTGGCGAGTTCTTCTTCATCGAGATGAACACCCGCATCCAGGTCGAGCATCCGGTGACGGAAATGCTGATCGGCCACGATCTGGTGCAGGAGCAATTCCGGGTTGCGCGCGGGGAAAAACTCGCGGCGGCCCTACCGCCCGAAGGGGCGCGCGGCCACGCCATCGAATTCCGCATCAACGCCGAGGATTGGCGCAACAATTTCCGACCCATGCCGGGCACGCTCAAGCGCTGGCGCCCGCCGGTCGGCCCCGGCATCCGCATCGACAGCTTCGCCCACGATGGCGCGGTCGTGCCGCCGTTCTACGATTCCATGCTCGGCAAGCTGATCGTACACGGCGAATCGCGCGACGCCGCGCTGGCCAAGGCGCGGGACGCCATGGCGCGCTTCGAGGTCGAGGGCCTCGCCACCACCCTCGATTTCCACCGCCGGCTGCTCGACGATGGCGATTTTAAATCGGGCGCCGTGCACACGCGCTGGGTCGAAACCGCGTTCCTGCAACGCGCGCTTAACGGGGGAGAATAAAACGATGGGACGGAAAATCCGCCTGATCGACGTGACGCTGCGCGACGCCCACCAGTGCCTGTGGGCGACCCGCATGACCACGGCCATGATGAAGGAAATAGCGCCCCGGCTCGACGAGGCCGGTTTCGAGGCGATCGACTTGGTCGGCGGCGCGGTGTTCGACGTCTGCGTGCGCTACCTGCGTGAGGACCCGTGGGAGCGGATGCGGATCCTGTCCGGTTGGGTGAAAAAGACGCCGTTGATCGTTCACACCCGCGGCCAAAGCCTTTTCACGTTCGAATTCTTCGCCGACGACGTGGTCGCGCTGTCGGCCGAACGGTTCGCCGCCAACGGCATGCGCTACCACACGCCCTACGACGCGCTCAACGACATGCGCAACCTGGAAATCCCGATTCGCGAGGCCAAGCGCCATGGCCTGCACGTGGTGCCGGGTATCGTCTACACCCACAGCCCGGTCCACACCGACGCCTATTACGTCGCCAAGGCCAAGCAACTGGTCAAAATCGGCGTCGACGGTATCTTCCTCAAGGACCCGAGCGGCCTGTTGCTGCCGGAGCGCGTCGCTACTCTGATACCCGCGCTCAAGGCGGCGATCGGCGATCTGCCGCTGCAGCTGCACATGCATTGCCTCTCCGGTCTTGCGCCCTACACCGCCGTGCAGGCGGTCAATCGCGGCGTCGACGTTGTCCATACCGCGACCTCGACGCTGGCCAACGGCGCGTCCCATTCGCCGACCGAACTGTTCGCCGCCAACTGCCACCAGCGCGGCCACGAGGTCGCCATCGATCTCGCGCCGGTGCGCGAGGTGGCCGAGCGCCTCGCCTACATCGCCGCCCGGGAAGGCAAGCCGGTCGGCCAGGTGGCGGAATACGACGAATTCCATTACCACCACCAGATTCCGGGCGGCATGATCTCGAACCTCAAGCATCAGTTGGAAACCGTCGGGCTCGCCCATCGCCTCGAGGAGGTGATGGAGGAAGCGGGCCACGTCCGCGCCGATCTCGGCTATCCGATCGTGGTCAGCCCGTTCGCGCAATACATCGTCACCCAATCGGTGCTCAACGTGATCGGCCGCGACAAGGGCAAGGGCCGCTACGACACGGTGCCGGACGAAGTGCGGCTCTACGTGCGCGGCGGCTACGGTGAAATCGCGGGGCCGATCGACCCCACCCTCTATGACAAGATCGCACGCGGGGCGGAGCCGATCCGCGAACGGCCCGGCGCGCGGGTTCCGCCCGCGCTCGAGCGCATCCGCAGGACGCGCGGCCCCTTCGCGTCGGACGACGATCTGCTGCTGGCCGCCTATTACGACACAACCCAATACGACGCGCTCAAGGCGGCGGGCCCGATCAAGACGGATTATCCGCTGATGGAAACGCCGCTCCTGACCCTGGTGCGGGAACTGGCGGCGCGGCCCTCGATCAAGGGCTTCCACCTGGTCAGGAGCGCCGCCGCCGAATAAGGCCGCTTACACCAAGGTACGGCCGCCGTCGACGCAGATGGTCTGGCCGGTGATGAATCGGCCCGCCTCGGACAGCAGCAGCACGGCGGTGCCGATCAGGTCCTCGGGGACGGCGAAGCGGCCCATGGGAATGACCGACAGCGCGGCGGCGCGGAACGCCGGATCCTTGAGGTAAGGCGCGATCATCTGGGTTTCGACCATCGCCGGACCGATGCCGTTGACTGTGATTCCGTCCGGCGCCCATTCGCGCGCCAGCACCTTGATCAGGTGGGCAAGCGATGCCTTGGCGCTGGCGTAGGCCGCGTACTTGGTGTTGGCGACGAAACTGGAAACCGAGGCGAGGTGGACGATGCGCCCGCCCCGCTTCATCGCCTTGCGCGCCGCGCGCGAGAACAGCAGCGAGCCGGTCACGTTGACGTCGAGCGAATCGCGAAACGCGGCCTCCGGCAACTCGAGCGCGGGCGCGAGGGCGAACACGCCCGCGGCGTTTAACGCGCCGTCGACGCCGCCGAACGCCTCGCTCGCCTTGCCGACGAGCGCCTCGTTGGCGGCTTCGTCGCGGATGTCGAAGGTGATGAAATGCGCGGGCGGGGTGGATTTGTCCTTGGGCCAATTGGCGGCCAGGCGGTCGAGCGCCGCCTTGTCGATGTCGCCCAATACCAGGCGCGCGCCGCGTTCGGCGAACGCCCGCGACAGCACCGAGCCGAGGCCGCCGGCCGCGCCGGCGACGACGATCGACTTGCCTTCGAGATCGAACAGGGAATCGGTCATGGCGCGCCATCCTGCCGGATAAGCCCGGCGAACACGAGAGCCATCTTACCAATAGACGCGAATATGGTAGGCGGCGACCGCGACGGCGAGCGCGAGCACGATGAAGGGAAGATAAGGAAGAAGGTGGAGACCGCGTTTCATCATGTCGGCCATCGTCAAATTCGGAACGGGAGTGGTTGGAAGAAATCGTAGATGTAGAGAATGCCGGCCGCCCCGGTAATTCCGCCCAGCATCAATTTCAAGAAATGCTGCGGCACGAAACGCTGGGTCTTGGCCGCGAGCCAGGCGCCGAACACCCCGCCAGCCGAGGCGAACAACCCCCAGGCGAATTCGGCGTAGATGGTCTGCCCCGAAAATATCGGAACGATGACGGTGTAGGTGAAGATGGCGACGGCCGAAAGAATGATCACGTAGGGGATCGACGCCGCCACCAGCACGTACATGGGCAGGCCGTAGACGGCGGCGAAGATCGGCACCAGCAGAAACCCGCCGCCGACGCCGAGGGCGGAGGCGCAAATGGCGACGCCGAAGCCGATCAGGAACAGGGTCGGCTGGTGCATGCGCCAGGCTTCGCCCCAGAAGCCGATGGTGAGATGAAAGCCATCCTTGGCGACGGTTTCGATCGGGATGCCGGCGGGGATGGCATAGGGTGCGCCCGCGCCTTGCGCGCGGCTCGCCTTGGCTTCGGCCGCGAACTTGCCCTCGATGCCCCGGGTGCGGTTGGCGCGCCGGAACGCCGACCAGCACAAATGAACCCCGGCGATGGCGAGCGCCAGTCCGACCGCCACCTTGAACGGCCCCGGATCGGCGAGCACGGTCAGCCGGATGAACGGGCCGATCAAGGCGCCCGCCGCGCCGCCCGCGCATACCCAGAGCGCGAAATCCCAGTTGTATTGCTTGTTGCGGACGAATCCGAACAAGGCGCCGATCGGGTTGATGAAGGTGAGCAACTGGGTGGTCGGCGTGACCGAAGCGGCGGTGAACTGCAACACCGACATCTGGTAGGGCAGCGCGAAAATCCCGGCGGCCTCGCCCACGACCGCCATGGTGTAGCCGGTCCAGAATCCCATCCACACCAGGTGCCAGATCGGTACCCGGGTTCCGGCCAGCGGAAACGCCACCTCGCCGCCGGGAAGAAAGCCGTGCTGCGCGTAGGCCGCGGCGAAGCCGAGCCCCATCAGCACGGCGAACATCGGGAGTTGTTCGACAAGCAGCTCCCGACGGATTGAAGTTTCGCGTTTCACCGAATCAATCCCCCTTCCGGCAGCCGGCGGATACAGGCCATGCCGTCGGTTCGAATATACCCGCGACCGAACCCGGCCTAAAGCGCGGAACGGCCGGTGTATTGGCGCTTAACGCAGAAATACTCTTTCCATTTCCGCCAGGCGCGCATGCCCGCGATCATTTCTTCGTGCGGATGGCCGATCATGAAATGCTTGGGCACGTCCTTGGGGCCCCAAAGACCCTTCTTGCGCCGTTCCTCGCGCTGGTCGATCAGCCAATCGTTATAACTCTCGAAGACGATATGGCCTTCGGGCGCGGTCAGCATCGCAGCGCGGAACCGCCCGTCGACTTCGCGGTAAAACGCGACCTGTTCGTCCGTCAACGGCATCGGTTCGACGTCGGACTTGTATCCGGCTTCCGCGAGTTCCTTGCCCGCGACCCAGGCGAAGATGCGCTGATCGCGGATGCTGAGAAGATTCTTGTAGATACCGATGTATTTATCGCTGGCGGCGTGGCCCAGGGGTTTATGGTCCTTAGTTTTGCCGCGGGCCTTGGCGATTCCGCCCTTGTAGAATTCGAGCATCGAATCGTTGTATTTCTCGCCGAGAAAATCGCAAAGCTTCTTGAGGACCGGTTTCGGATTGCGGACCAGATCTTCGTACTTCACATCGGTCCATTGCGAAGATTTCAGTTTCTTGCGCCATGGCTTAGCCGCGTTCTGGCACAGCGCCCAACTTTCCGCAGCGGCGAAGATGTTGGTCGGCCCAAACGACGATTCGATGTAATCGGCGCTCGCGTCGCGACCGTCGCGGGTAACCATCACGAACTGAGCATTAGGGAAATCCTCCAGGATTTCCTTGATGAAAAATACATTATGCGGGGTTTTTTCGCCCCAGCGCGGTTTGTTCATGCTCCGCGCGTAGCGTTCGTGCATGGCGCAGAAAATTCCCGCGTAACTCCGTTCCTTAAGATCCGCGAGAATTTCATCGACGATGGTGCGTGGGTTGACCTTCATGTCCCAGAACGGGGTCTTGAGACCGAAAATCATCTCATCGGCGAGGGTGCGGAAGTTGACGTCCTTGGAGAGGTCGCCGTAGCTAAAGAGGTAAGGCCGGATGCGCGTGTACCACCACACCACCTCGGGCGTGGCGATGCGCGGGTGAGCGCCGAGCATGGCCATCACCAGCGTGGTCCCGGACCGTTCGGCGCCGACGATGAAGATCGGTTTTTCCTTGAGAACTATTGGCATCGTGTTTCCTCTTTTCCCTGGTGGGTTGATGTCGCCGGTTCGGCGGAGCTGGTGTTAATCGCCGCCCGCGCGCGCCACGCAGACGGGCGAAATCGGACTAACTATTTGAAATGTAAAAATTAAGCCAAGATACACCCGAGTGGTGGTTGCCTTCAGGATCATATAGCTTAATGTCTTCATAATGAGTTAGAATAATACGGTTTCACGCCAAGGTCAAATCATGCCCCTACTCGTCCAGCCGGCTGTGAAGGGCTCCGACCATCCGTTGTTTTATCAGGCGCGCGAAAGTATCCGCCGCGCGATCATCGCTGGTCGCCTGAAGTCCGGCGATCAACTTCCAAGCGAAAAGAACCTTGCGCTCGCCCTGGGCGTGAGCCTGATCACAGTGCGACGGGCCTTGGACGACCTCCAACTTGAAGGCCTTGTGGTCAAGGAGCACGGTCGAGGCAGCTTCGTGCGCGCGCTGCCGATCGAGCAGAAGCTGGACCATCTCGCCGGGTTCGCCGAGGAGATGGAAAAGCTCCACCATCAATCCTCGGCGAAGGTTCTCGACATCGGCCAAGTACCGGCGAGCGCGGATGCGGCCAATCATCTCGCGATCCCGCCTGGAAAACCGGTGCAGAAGATCGAACGAATCCGCTACGCCGATCAGGAAGCCATCTTGTTCAACATTATGTTTCTGCCGATCGAAATCGGCGTCAAGATCGCGTCCGAGGATCTGACGCAGCACGGCATCTTCCCGCTGCTCGAGGGCAAGTACGGAATCTCCCTGCTCGAAGCGGATTATCAATTTGAGGCGTCCGTTCCGCCGCAACGCGTGCAAAAGGCATTGGGGGTCAAGGCGCACGACCCGGTGTTTCTCGTCCACCGCACGGTCTATACCGAGGAGCGGCGGCCGGTCAGCTATACGCTGCTGTATTACCGGGGCGATAAATTTCGTTACGCGGTGCACGTGCAAAAGGCACGCGCGGCCGGTGCCACCGTGCGCCTGAAGAGTCAGTTCAGCATGGTGTCGTAACTGTTGTTCGGAATCCGAAGAGGGTGCAAGACGTAAAACAAACGCTTTGTCGGCGACGTAACGATCAGCGACTGCGGCCACGTCAATGGACCGCGGAAAATAACAAACTTCGCGTGCAAAGGGAGCTTCGAGAAAAACAATGGGGAGATTAATGTCATGCAATCGACGGGGCAATCGAGGGTAACCGTTTCCGGCAATACGATACTCGGCGCCATTTACAACCGGCTTGTAACCAACATCGCATCAGCCGAACGCGATCCCAAAAAGTCACTGATCGGATTCGCACTATCCTGGGCGGCGTTTTTCTTCATTCTGTACGTCATGCCTACACCCGAGGGACTTTCGCCCGCTGGCAAGGCGACGCTCGCGGTCGTGACCTGGGCGTGCATCACCTGGGTTTCGGAGTGCGTGCCGGTCGGCATCTCGGGGCTGATGATCCCGATGCTGCTGGTTCAGACCAAGGCCGTGCCCGGATTAGGCGCCGCCGTCAGCGGCATCAACTCCAATCCGGCGCTTCTGACCCTGGTCGCCTTCATCGTCGCGGCGATCATCATGGTTTCGGGGCTCGACAAGCGAATCGCGCTCGGAATCCTGCATCGCGCCCGGATCAAGACGGTGAACGGCGTGATCTGGGGGATGTTCGCGGTCAATTTGATCCTGGCCATGATCATCCCCGGCGCCAATCCGCGCGGCGCGATCCTGCTGCCGATCATGAACGGAATCACCGCGCTGCTCGGCGATACGCCGGAAGAACAACAAGCCAAAAAAGCCATCGTCATCCAGTCGATGGTGTACGCCTCGATGATCTCCGGCATGTGCCTGATGACCGCGCATCTGCCCAATCTGATTCTGGTCGGGTTGTTCGAGAAGGAACTGAAAATCACGATCACGTATTTCGACTGGTTCCTGATGCAATGGCCGTATCTCGGCATGTTCGTGGTGACCCAATGGTGGGTTCAATATCACTTCAAGACCCGTCATTTCGCGATCCGCGGCGGCGCCGAGATGATCAAGAAGTCTCATGACGAATTGCCAAGGACGAGCACGACCGAATACACGATCCTGGCGATCTTCGTCGTGACGGCGATCCTGTGGATGACCGAAAAATGGCACAAGATCCCGACCCTGATGATCGCGATTATGAGCCTTTCGGTGATGTTCGTTCCGGGGTTCATGCACTTCCGCTGGAAGGTGCTCGAGGAACGCACGATCTGGGGCACGTTCATCCTGTTGGGTGGAGCGCTTTCGCTGTCCTCGGCGATGTCGAGCTCGGGTCTCGGCAAATGGCTGGCGGCGGCGATCGAACCGGTCGCCGTCGGCAAGCCGTGGTGGGCGGTCCTGCTGATCCTGATGGTCGGCACGCACATCATCCGGCTCGGGATGCTGTCGAACGTCGCGGCGGTGTCGCTGTTCGCGCCGATCCTGCTCGCGCTCGCGCCCAAGGTCGGGCTGCACCCCGTCGCGTTCACCATGCTGGTCGCCGATACCGATACGTTCGCCTACATATTGCCGACCCAGATCACGGTCGCGGTCATCGCCTATTCGACCGGGACCTTCTCCTCGACCGACTACGCCAAGGTCGGCTGGATGGCGGTGGTGCTGGCGATCGCCTACGGAATTCTCGTCATGGCGCCTTGGTACGCGTTTCTCGGCATCCCGGTGTGGGACCCGAGCGCGCCCTGGCCATTTGCCAAGTAAGCGGTGACCACCGCCGCCGACCGTAGGATGGGCTGAATCGGATGAGGAGGAGCACGAAATGGATATCCTGTTGATCGTGCTCCTCTTCGCCGTTCTCTATTTGATCGTCTATTACCGGATCACGATCGGCTATTGGCGCGCCAAGGCCACCGGCCAGGAAGAAAGCGGATTCCTCGCCGCCATCAGCTTCCCGGTCCGCGAGGGATTGCCGCGCGAGGCCGTCAAATACTACTGGCGATACTGGGTGGCTGTCGCCGCGCTGCTCGTCATTCTTGGCATGGGTACGGCTTATCGGCTGCCGGCGCTGCGGGAGGCGTTGCGCGGATTAGGCTGATACCGGGATCAAATGGCCAAGCCGCACGGCCGGAACCGATAAAATACATGGACATCATCAAGAATCCTGAAGTTAAAGAACAATCTTATTCATTTTCAGTTTTTTTATGAAGTGTAGTTTTCCTGTTAGATTACGAGACAATAATACAAACGGGTGGATCGCATCCGTGAGTTTGGGTGGGAAAAACTATTTCGGGGAGGACTCCATGACGACCACGATTACCACGAATATGGGACGCGGCTTCCGCCTGGCGGGCGCGGCGTTCTTGATTGCCGCGGGTTTCGGGATTTCCGCGCCCGCCGTCGCCGCCGAACCGCCGATCATCGTGCCGAACCTGTTGTGTCCGTTCGGGTGCGGCGTCACCGAATCCGATACCATGCTCAACACCATGATGGCGCGCGGCGGCGAGCGGGTCGTCCTCGCCGCCCAGGAAACGCCCGGCTACATGTACAATATCCGGGCCATGGCCGAGCAAAACCGCTGGAAGACGAGCGTTTTCGGCACCGAGGATACGGTCATCCAACTCGCGATCCAGGGCGGCTCGCCCGAATTGAAGGAATTTCTGCCGGAAAAGGTGCCGATCAAGTTCAAGCTGCTCTACGGCGAGGCTTTCTGGATCCAGGGCAAGATCTTCCTGACCTTCAACCCCGCCATCAAGACCATGGCCGACGTGAAGGGGAAGCGCATCTCGCTCGGCCTGCGCGGGCAGAGCGACTGGGGGGTGTTCTCGCGCTTGGTGCTCGAGCATGGCTATGGCATCACGCCGCAGAACTCCGACATCCGGCACGTGACGCCGGGCGTGTTGACTCAGCAGCTGATCGACGGCACCACCGACGTCACCACCACGGCGGTCGGCGCCGAAGCCAACAACAAGGAATGGCTGATCGGCGGCTTCCTGCGCCAGCTCGAGGCGACCGGCAAGAAAATCCACTACATCGACGTGGACGCGGCCGCCCTCGACAAGGTCAACAAGAAGTTCTCGACTACGTTCTTGCCGCTCAAGATCAAGGCCGGAACCTTGCCGGGCCAGGATCGGGAAATCTCGGTCGGCTACAACCGCGGTTTCAAGGCGACGCACGAGACCTTCCCCGACGATGTCGCCTATCAGATCGTCAAGGCGGTCGCCAAATACGGCCCGCAGATGCGCGACCTGCACGGGTTGTGGCGCATCTGGTCGAAGGAGACCATGCTCCACGGCTTGTCGGAGGAAAACGTCCATCCCGGCGCCAAGAAGGCCTATGTCGAGCTCGGCTGGTGGGACGAGCACAAAAAATACCCGCCGATGACCTATCCGAAGATCAATTGATCGCACGAATCTCCCGGCGGCCTTGACCGGCCGCCGGGAAATTTCCGTTCAACCGATCGTTTTGGCGGCGTTTCATCCAGCCCTGTCGAGCGGCGGCAAGCGCGGGCAGTCATGACCCAGATACGCGCCGACTCTTTGCGTCCCACGCTGGTGCGTAGCCGCAAGGCGGTCAGCGCGGTTTTCTGGCTGATCGGCTTTTCGCTCACGTTCTATCTCGGCTTCGCCACGTTCGGCCTGTTTCGAAACTCCTCCGAGCATTACTCCAATTTCGTACTCGCCGTCCTGACCATGTCGGGATTGGTCGCGGTCCGCTCGTTGCTCGACGAACGAATCGAAGGCGCCGCCCGCCGCCATTGGGCGGGACACATGGCGTTTGCCGTGCTGGCCCTCGTTCTCGCCGCCGGGTCCAGCCTGTACGTGCGCCTGAACGCGGTCGCGCTCGAGATCAACCAGCCGTTTTTTACCGACGTCCAGTTCGCCGTCGGCATCGTCCTCACGGTGTCGGTGCTGATGCTGAATTGGATTCACTGGGGTGGTGTGCTGACGTCGATCATCGGCATTATGATTCTCTATTTCTTCTACGGCCACCTCATCGCCAGCCCGGTATTCGGCCATCCGCCGCTCGATCCCAAGTTCGTGATGAACTACATCGGTCTCGGCACCACCGACGGGTTCTTCTGGTTCGCCCGCGACGCGGCCGACAGCCTCTACTTTCTGGTGATCTTCGCCGCCGCGTTGTTTGGCGCGGGCATGCTGCGCATGGTGATCGAGCTCGGCAAGTACGCGGGGCGCTACGTGACCGGCGGCGCGGCCTATCCGGCGCTGATCGGCAGCGGAATCCTGGCGAGCGTCATGGGCGTCGCGGTCTCGAACGTGGTCATGACCGGACGCTTCACCATTCCGATGATGAAGCGCTACGGCTACAGCCCCTCTATGGCCGGGTCGATCGAGGCGGTCGCCTCGTGCTCGGGCCAGATCATGCCCCCCGTTCTGGGACTTGCTGCGTTTCTCATCGCCGCGATTCTCAACGTTGCCTACGTCGAAATCGCGCTGGCGGCGGTGATTCCGGGCGCCCTCTATCTCACCGGCACGTTCATCGGCGTTCAAGTGTATGCCAATCGCCACAAGCTGCCGCGGCTCGACGAAAGCGTCGATTTCAAGTTGATCAAGCGGATGCTGCCGACGTTCGTGATTTCCTTCGCCGCCGTGGTCGTTTTGCTGGTCGGCTACTACTCGCCTTCCATCGCGGGCATCGTCGGTTCCGTGCTGGCTCTCGGATTAGCCGTGTTCCAGGGGCCCTACCGGCCGAGTCGCCAGGAGATTATCGGCGGCATCGAGGAAGGTTTCGTCATGGTCGCGGTGCTGTCGCTGCTCCTGATCGCGATCGGCCCCTTGGGCCAGGTGATGTTGACCACCAACCTTTCGGGCCGTCTCGGCCCGGCGATGCTGGATTTCCTGCCCGACAACAAGTGGTTGCTGCTGATCGGCGCGATGGTGCTGTCCCTGCTGCTCGGCATGGGACTACCGACGCCGGTCGCCTACATCGTCGTGGCGCTGACCCTGGTGCCGTTCCTGCAGGAACTCGGGGTGCCGGCGCTCATCGCGCACTTTTTCGTGTTCTATTTCGCGTGCTATTCGACGCTGACCCCACCGGTCGCGGTCAGTGTGCTGGCCGCGGCCCGACTCGCCGAAACCAGTTTTCTCAAGACCGCGATCGATTCGATGAAGCTCTGTTCGACCACTTTCGTCATCCCGTTCGCGTTCGTGACCTATCCGCAGCTTCTCGAATTCCCCAAGGTCGGCTGGAATCAATTTATTCCCATCGCGACCGTATTGCTGTTGCAATGGAGTGCCTCGATTGCCGCCTTCGGCCACTTCCGGCGTACGCTCTCGAGCGTCGAGCAATCCCTGTTTACCCTGGTCACCATTGCCGGCTACGTTTCCCTGATGGACGAAGGGTACGCATCGAACGCTGTGTTCGCGGCACTGACCGCGCTCGCGGTCGGCATGGTCTATTTCCGCCCGCTCGCCGGCGCCAACTCGCAAGCGCGATCCTGAATCCCCATTGCACGGAGGAACCCGAGCCATGAAGCCGAATCTCACCAATCCGGGCAAAGTCGTCATCACCGTCGCCACCACCGGCGGCCTGCACGGCAAGGAGGCGAATCCCAACCTGCCCGAACAGCCGGCGGACATCGTCCAGAACTTCCGCGACTGCTACAACGCGGGCGCTTCCGTCGCCCACATCCACGTGCGCGACAAGCGCGGTGTCACCAGTAGCGATGTCAACATCTACAACGAGGTGGTCGACGGCATCATGAACCGCTGCCCGGGCATGATCACCCAGGTCGGCAACGGCATCGGCGTGCGTTACGAGAATCCGGGCGAGGAGGGCAAGGGGTTCACCCTCGAGGAGCGCATGGCGTTGCTCGACATCAAGCCCGCACCCGACATGCTGACCCTCAACCTCGGCACCTTCCACTTCGAGCACAAGAACACCGAATTCCTGTTTTCCAACTCCAAAAAATGGAACGCCCAGTTCGTCGAGGGCTGCAAGCGCCGCGGCATCGTCAACGAACTCGAGGTCTACGACCTGAGCCACATCGAAAACGCGCTCGAACTCCAGCGCCGCGGCGCGCTCGAAGGCCAGCTCCATTTCAGCATGGTGATGGGCATCCAGGGCGGTATTCCGGCGTCGCCCGCCAACTTGCTGGCGATGCTCGACGCGCTCCCCGAAGGATCGAGCTGGCAGATCGTCAGCATCGGCAAGTATCAACTGCCGTTGAGCACCATGGCGTTGACCCTCGGCGGCAATATTCGGGTCGGCATGGAGGACAACGTTTATTACAGCCACGGCGTTCTGGCGGTCAGCAACGCGCAATTGGTCGAGCGCGCGGTGCGGATCGCGCGCGAGCTGGGCCGCGAGATCGCGACGCCCGAAGAAGCCCGCCAAATCCTTCATATGGCGCCCGCGCCGCAGCTGCCGCCCGCGCGCTGAAGGGGAGTTGACCGGAACCCGGCCGACGCCGAAAATCGAAGCTCGCATGAACCGCCTCGTTCTCGCGGCTTTGGCTCTGGCGTCGGCGCTGTTCGCCCGGCAGGCGTACGCGTTCGAGACCGTGGTCTATGACGTGCCCAAGAGCGCGCGCCCCCACGATGTGGCGCCGGCGCCCGACGGCACGGTCTGGTATACGGCCCAAGGCCAGGGCGCGCTCGGCATCCTCGATCCCCGCACGAAGGCCGTTCGCCAGGTGCCGCTCGGTTCGGGATCGTCGCCCCACGGAGTGATCGCCGGCCCCGACGGCAACGCCTGGATCACCGACAGCGGCCAGAACGCCATCGTCCGCTACGTTCCGTCGACCGGTGCGGTCACCGTCTGGCGTCTGCCCGAGGACACCGGCTACGCCAACCTCAACACCGCCGCTTTCGACCGGGATGGCGTGTTGTGGTTCACGGGGCAAAGCGGCTTCTACGGTCGCCTCGATCCGAAAACGGGTAAAGTCGACGTGTGGAAAGCCCCGAACGGCCGCGGTCCCTATGGCATCGCCGCGACGCCGGACGGCGAAGTCTGGTACGTCTCGCTTGCCGGCAGTCACCTGGCCCGCATCGACCGCGCGAGCGGCGCGGCGGAGGTCATCGTACCGCCGACGCCGGATCAAGGCGCCCGGCGGGTCTGGTCGGACAGCCGGGGCAACCTGTGGGTTTCCGAGTGGAATTCCGGGCAGCTCAGCCGTTTCGACCCCAAGGCCCGGCAATGGAAAATGTGGCGGTTGCCCGGCGAACAGCCACGCGCCTACGCCGTCTATGTGGACGAAAAGGACATCGTCTGGGTCAGCGACTTCGGCGCCAACGCGACGCTGGCCTTCGATCCGCGCGCGGAAACGTTCGCTCCCGTGCCGGGAAGCCGGAGCGGGGCGGCCGTGCGCCAAATCCTCGGCCGGCCGGGCGAGGTCTGGCTGCCGGAATCGGGCAACGACCGGCTGATGCTGGTGCGCACCGGCAAGAAAGAGTAATCGCCCAACGGGGGTTCGGGATAATGCCATGCGCCCATGGACTCGACGCAACCTGATCGCGGGCGGCGGCGCGGCCGTCGTGGCCGCGGTCCCGCTCGTTTCGTTCGCGGCCGCACTCGCGCCAACCCCGGTTCAGAGCGAAGGGCCTTTCTATCCCGATCGTTTTCCGGCCGACACCGATGACGATCTGGTGCGCGTCGCCGGCCGGGTCCGCGACGCCGGCGGCGAAATATTGCTCCTCGACGGACAGGTGCTCGATACCGATGGCCGCCCGGTCGCCAACGAGGTGGTCGAGATCTGGCAGGTGGACGCTAACGGCCGCTATCTCGCGACCGGCGACCGCTCGCTGTCCCGTCCGCGCGATGACGATTTTCAGGGATATGGCGCGATCCGGACCGACGCTGAGGGCCGCTACCGGTTTCGCACCATTCGCCCCGTGTCGTATCCCGGCCGTGCGCCGCACATTCATGTCAAGGCGCACCATCCTGCGGGTCACGTGCTGACCACCCAGATGTACATCGCGGGCGAGCCGCGCAACGAAAGCGATATTCTCTACCGCCGGCTCGGCGCGGCCGAGCGCGATCGCCTCACGGTTCCGCTGATTCGTTCGAACGGGAAAGTGGACGCGGAATGGCGGGCGCAGTTCCGGATCATACTGCCCTGGAAAATGACCGCCGGTTGACGAAAACGAGACAAAGCCATGAATCCTCCCTCGAAAATCCACGCGGATTTGGAAATCCCCGCCGGCGAACCCTGGAGCGCGCGCATTGCCCGGGGCGACGTGCTCCGCATCGTCGATCTGCACGGCAAACAGGCCGTCGATTTTCTCTGCTACAGCCTCGCCGATCCGACCGACCGTTACAACGCCGCCAACACTATCAAGCTCAACAACAACGTCTATCTCGGCCAGGGCGCGGTCCTGTGGTCGGTGCGGGCGCGCAAGCTGATGACTATCGTCGCCGACACCTGCGGGTCGCACGACACCCTCTACGGCTGCTGTTCGGTCGAGGTCGACGACGTCCGCTTCGGCAAGAACAACGGCGCGGGCTGCCAGGGTAATTTCGAGCGCGAATTGGCCACGCATGGCCTCGGCGCCAAGGACGTGGTCGCCAACATCAATTTCTTCATGAACGTGCCTGTGCGTGCCGACGGCGGCGTCGCCATCGTCGAGGGCAAGTCGGGCCCAGGAGATTATGTCGATCTGCGCGCCGAGATGGACGTGCTGGCGGTGCTCTCCAACTGTCCCGAACGTCTCAATCAGGCGGCCGGTTTCAATCCGACGCCGATCCGCGTGACGGTCTTCACGCCTTAAATCGCGCCGTCACGAAGTCTTGCCGCCCAGGCCGGCGAGGAAACGCGACATCTCCATCGGAAACGGAAAAACGATGGTCGAAGAATTCTGGGTCGAAATCGCGCTCAAGGTGCCGAGATAGCGGAGCTGCATGGCCTCGGGTCGCCGGGCGATGATTTCCGCCGCTTCCAACAGTTTTTGCGCCGCCTGCTGCTCGCCTTCGGCGTTGATGATCTTGGCGCGGCGCTCGCGTTCGGCTTCGGCTTGGCGGGCAATGACCCGGACCATGCTTTCGTTGATATCGACGTGCTTGATCTCGACGTTGGCGACCTTGATGCCCCAAGCGTCGGTTTGCTTGTCAAGAATCTCCTGGATGTCGTTATTGAGCTTGTCCCGTTCCGCCAGCATTTCGTCGAGTTCGTGTTTGCCGAGCACGGATCGCAGCGTGGTCTGGGCGAGTTGGCCCGTCGCCTGCATGAAATCCGCGACCTGGATCGTCGCCTTTTCGGGATCGACGACGCGGAAATAAATTACCGCGTTGACCTTGACCGAAACGTTGTCGCGCGAAATCACATCCTGGCTCGGCACGTCGAGCACGACCGTTCGCAGGTCGGTGCGTACCATCTGCTGGACGTAAGGGATCAGGATGATCAGGCCCGGCCCCTTGACTCCGGTGAAACGGCCGAGGGTGAAAACGACCCCGCGCTCGTATTCGCGCAGGATCTTGATCGCCGCCGCGAGGAAGAGGATGGAAAGGACAGCGATCGGCAAATAGATGAAAGCGAAATCAGTCCACATGGGATGAAGCTCCTTTTGACGTGTCGGTTTCAGGTTCGACCTTGAGCGTGAGTCCGTCGAGCGCGACGACGCGCACCCGGCAGCTAGGCGCGAGCGGCTCGGAGGAGATCGCCTTCCAGCGTTCGCCGTGGCTGAGGACGTATCCCGACCGGCCGTTCCACTCGAGGACTTGTCCGGACGCTCCGATCATTCCCTCGCGCCCGCTCACCACGGCGCGTCGGTGCGACGTGACGGCAAGGCGCGCGACGATCGCCGTCAGGGCGAGACTGACGGCGGCGACGCCGAAAACGACCGGCTTCGAAATCTCGAAATCGGGGAAATCGGTATCGATCAAGATGACGGCGCCGAGAGCGAAGGCGACCGCGCCGCCGATGCCGAGCGCGCCGATCGACGGCGTGAACGCCTCGGCGACCATCAGCGCAAGGCCCAAAGCCATGAGAGCGAGCCCGGCGTAATTGACCGGCAACGCCGCCAACGCGTAGAGGCCGACGAGCAGGCAGATGGCGCCGACGATGCCGGGATATAGCGCGCCCGGATTCATGAACTCGAATACCAGTCCGTAGATGCCGATCATCATCAATATCAAGGCGACATTCGGATTTGTGACGGCGGCAAGCAGCCGATTTCGCCAATCGGGCTCGATGGTGGTCAGGACGAGATCCCGGGTGTCGAGAACGATTTCGGAGCCGCCCATCTTCACGGTTCGACCGTGCGCCTGGGCGAGCAGGTCGTCCACGTCGCGCGCGAGAATATCGACGACGTTCGCCGCGTGCGCCTCGTGCGCGGGCAAGCTCGCGCCTTCGCGCACGGCCTTTTCCGCCCAATCGGCGTTGCGGCCCCGCAGCTCGGCGAGCGAACGGATATAGGCGGCGGCGTCGTTGACGAGTTTGGCTTCCATCGCGCCGCGTCCCGGACCGGGCTGTGGCCGCGTGCCGCCGCCGTCATCCTTGGAGCCTTCGGGTTTTTTTTCTTTTCCGCTATCGTCGCCCGGCAGCGGAAGCCCGCCGAGCTGGACCGGCGTCGCCGCGCCGAGATTGGTCGCCGGCGCCATCGCCGCGACATGACTGGCGTACATGATAAAGGTTCCGGCGCTGGCGGCCCGCGCGCCGCCCGGGCTGATGTAGGTAGCGATCGGCAGCGGCGACGTGAGAATATCGCGGATGACCTCGCGCATCGACGTATCGAGTCCGCCCGGGGTATCCAGGCGCAACACGACCAGCTTGGCGCCGCGCTCGCGTGCTTTTTCGAGACCGCGCGAAAAGTAGTCGGCGGTGGCGGGACCGATCGCGCCTTCGATATTGAGGACAATCCCCATTCGGTCGCTCGGCGTAGCGCCGGGCGCGGCAGCGGCGGCGAGGACAACGGCCGCCAGGAACAGCAAGGCAAGGCCCCGAAAGAGCCGCACGCCGACCAATCCCGCAAACGGGACCTTCGGCGAGTTGGGGTTGGAGCAAGTCACAGCCTGTCGCCCAATGGGTTAGCCTTCAAAAAGGATCGACGGAGAAAAGTCCGCCGGAAAGCCTTCCGGCGGGGTTCCGTGGCGTCCGCCGCCGCATACGCGAGAGGATTGCTTGAATATATAGTCTTGCGATGCGATACCGTCGAGGCCCGAGGATCGGCGCCGAGGATGCGACGGTCTCGGGCTTGGGGGATAAGGGACAATGGGTCAAAAACGGGTGCCCGGACGCCACTTCGACGTCGATGTCGTCGTGGTCGGCGGTGGCAACGCGGCGTTGTGCGCGGCGCTGGCGGCGCGCGAAGGCGGTGCCACGGTCTGCGTACTGGAACGCGCGCCGATCGAGGAAAGCGGAGGCAACAGCCGTTTCACCGCCGGCGCCATCCGCTTCGCCTATGGCGGCGTCGACGATCTCAAGCAGGTGATGCCTGACTTGACCGAAGCGGAAATCGCCGCGACCGATTTCGGCGCCTATACCGAAGACGACTTTTTCGAGGATATGTTCCGGGTGACCCAGTACCGGGCCGATCCGGATTTGGTCGAAACCCTCGTCCGGCGGAGCTTCGACACGATTTTATGGTTGCACGGCAAGGGGTTGCGGTTCGTGCCCATTTACGGGAGGCAGGCGTTCAAGGTCGACGGCCGGTTCAAGTTTTGGGGCGGGCTCACGGTCGAGGCCTGGGGCGGCGGGCCTGGCCTGGTCGATCGGTTGAGCGAACTCTGCCGCGCCGCCGGCATCGACATCCGCTACGGTGCGCGGGCGATCGACTTGCTGGCCCCGGGCGGCGCGGTCGAAGGCGTTCGGGTGCGGACGGCGGGACGGGACGAGGATTTGCGCGCCGGCGCGGTGGTGCTCGCCTCCGGCGGATTCGAAAGCAGCGCGGAAATGCGCGCGCGCTACCTCGGGCCGGGGTGGGAACTGGCCAAGGTGCGCGGCACCCGTTTCAACACCGGCGACGGGCACAAGATGGCGCTCGCCGTCGGGGCGTCCTCGGCCGGCAACTGGTCGGGCTGTCACGCGGTCGGCTGGGACCGCAACGCGCCCGAATTCGGCGATCTTGCGGTCGGCGACGGATTCCAAAAGCACAGCTACCCGTTCGGGATCATGGTCAACGCGCGAGGCGAGCGGTTCGTCGACGAAGGCGCCGACTTCCGCAATTACACTTACGCCAAATACGGTCGGGTTATTCTCGAACAGCCCCAGCAGTTCGCGTGGCAGATATTCGACCGCAAGGTGGTCCATCTGCTGCGCGACGAATACCGGATCAAGCAGGTGACCAAGGTCACGGCGGCGACGCTGGAGGAGCTGGCGGGCAAGCTCGAAGGGGTTGAAGCAAAGGCCTTTATCCGCACGGTCGAGGAATACAACGCCGCGGTGCGCACCAATGTGCCCTTCAATCCCAACATTAAGGACGGCCGCTCGACCGCCGGGCTCCGCATCCCTAAATCCAATTGGGCCAACACCATCGACCAGCCGTCGTTCGAGGCTTACGCTGTCACGTGCGGAATCACGTTTACGTTCGGCGGCGTCCGCATCGACGGCGAAGCCCGCGTGAAGGACGAAGCGATGAACCCGATATCCGGCCTGTTCGCCGCGGGCGAGATCGTCGGCGGCCTTTTTTATTTCAACTATCCGGGCGGCACCGGATTGATGTCGGGCGCGGTGTTCGGCCGCATTGCCGGACGCTCGGCCGCCGCTTTCGCGCGCGGGAAATAAGCGCCTGTCCCATCACGAACCGGCCGCTTTTGGCGGCGGCACCTGTTCCGCTTCGCTCTTGGGAAACGCGGCCGCCATCATGCCGAGCGCGATCTCGCGTTCGCCCATGACGATCGAATCGGCTCCCATCTGCCGAAGATGCGAGGCCTCGGCATCGGAATAGGCCCGCGCGACGACCTTCAAGGATCGGTTGACCGCTTTTGCCTGTTCCACCACCTGGCCCGCCTCGAACCCGTCCGGGATAGCCACGAACAACAACCGGGCTTTGGCGATATTCGCCGCCTCGAGCAACGCGGCGTTCGCCGCGTTGCCGGACAGGGCCTCGATACCGTTCGTTTGGGCTTGCTTGAAGATTTCCGGCCTTTCCTCGATGACGAGTAACGGCATCCCTCGGCGCCGGAGATCGTCGCCGATGACGCCGCCGACGCGCCCGTAACCGACCAACACGGCATGATCCGTGAGCGCGGTGGGGACCAGCGGTTCCTCGGTGACCGGTTGCGTTGTCTGCACCGGAGAAGCGGGTTGGGCCGGACGATCGAGGGATGGCCGCAGGCGCTCGACCAAATAAAAAAACGCCGGATTGACCAGGATCGAGAGAATAGCTCCCGCTAGTATGAGGTTTTGGCCCTGTTCGGGCAGCAACTTGAGGCTCACGCCGAGGCCGGCCAGGATGAACGAGAATTCGCCGATTTGGGCGAGACTCGCCGAAATCATCAACGCCGTTCCGGTCGAGCGGCCGAAGAGGCGGACGATCACGAAGGCGGCGGTTGACTTTCCGATCAGGATGATCAGCAGCGTCGCGACGAGGGGCCACGGATCGCGCAACAGGATGGCGGGATCGAACAACATACCGACCGAGACGAAAAACAGGACGGCGAATGCGTCGCGCAGGGGCAGAGATTCCTCGGCGGCCCGCTGGCTCAACTCCGATTCGCTCAGGATCATCCCGGCGAAGAAGGCGCCAACGGCGAACGAAACGCCGAAAAGAACCGCCGCGCCATAGGCGACCCCGAGCGCGATCGCCAGGACGGCGAGCCGGAACAATTCCCGCGATCCGGTGTGCGCGGTGTAATGCAGAATCCACGGAATCACCCGGCGCCCGACAATCAACATCACGACGACGAATGCGATCACTTTTCCGACGGTCAAGAGAATCGTGGTCAGAACTTGGTCCGCGGATGTTACCGTTTCCGTCGCCGCGCCGCCGGCGAAACCGGCCAGGACGGGCAGTAGGACGAGCGCCAGAACCATCACCAGGTCCTCGACGATCAGCCAGCCGACCGCAATCCGCCCGCGCTCGGTTTGGATCAGGCGGCGCTCCTGCAGGGCGCGGAGCAGCACCACCGTGCTCGCCACCGAAAGCGCGAGGCCGAACACCAGCCCGGCGGGAAGCGACCATCCCAGAAGCCACGCCACGCCCAGGCCCAACAGGGTCGCGACGGCGATCTGGCCGATCGCGCCCGGAATCGCGACGGTCCATCCGGAGAGAAGGTCTTTCAGCGAGAAATGCAAGCCGACGCCGAACATCAGCAGAATGACGCCGATCTCGGCGAGTTCGGCGGCCAGCGTCTGATCGGCGACGAAGCCGGGCGTGTGGGGGCCGACGGCCACGCCGGCGAGCAAATAACCGATCAAGGGGGAAACGCGCAACCGCTGCGCGAGCGAGCCCAGCACGAAGGCAAGAAACAAGCCCCCGACGACGGTGGCGATCAGCGGATGGTGGTGCAGCATGTCGCGCCAGTATCGCGCGCGACCGGCGGGAAGTCACCTATCCGATCCGAAAAATGCCCATCATGCCGGTTTCCTGGTGTTCCAGCACGTGACAATGGAACATCCAGTCGCCCGGCTCGGTCGCGGCGAAGGCGATGGTGGCGCGCTCGCCCGGGTGCAGCAATTCGGTGTCGCGCCATTCGGTCCGCGCCGGTGTTTGGCCGTTACGCGACAGGACCCGGAAAACAACACCGTGGAGATGGATTGGGTGCGCCCAGGCGGTTTCGTTGGCAAGATCGAGGACGCACGTCTGTCCGGTGCGCAGAGCGAACAGCGGGTCGTGACCATGTCCGGTCATCAGAACGGCGCGGCCATTGACGGTCCAGATGCGGCCTTGACCCATGCGCTCGCGCACGCCGCGCACGAGGTCAGGGTCGATGCTACCGTCGGGCCTGCGCGCGCGCATCAGTTGAGGATCCATCATGCCGCCGCCGAACTCGATCGCGTGCCGGATCGCGTTGGCGAGATCGAGGGGCGGCAACGGGTTATCGGGGAGGCGGATCGTGTCGGCGAGAAGCGAGGAACGGGCCGACCCCTCGATGACCAAATCGAGCAGTTTGTAAGTGCGCTGGGCAAAATACGAATCGATCACCGCGACCCGCCCGCCCGCGACGTCGCCGATATCGACAATGGCATCCGCGCGCATGCCGGGGCCGAGCACGATGCGGCCGCCCTCCGGCGCGTGCGACTCGACCGGCTGGCCGTCAAGAGCGATGATTTTGGGTACGAGGCCGCGAAACTCGAGGGCGAAAATGCGCGCGTTGGCGACGTTGACGAGGCGGAGACGCAGGCGTTCGTTGGCCTTCACCGGAACGGATTCGGGAATTCGGCCGTTGAGGGTGACGGTGTTGCCGATCCGGCCGGCATGGCTCGCGTCCATGAAATTGGCGAAGTCGCCAACCACCTGTGCGTCGCGCGCAAGCCGCCAATCCTTCAGCACCCAGACCAGATCGCGATCGACCGGAGGGGGCCTATCTTCCTCGACCACGAACGCGCCAGAAAGCCCGCGCTCGAGTTGCTCCACGCTCATGGCGTGCGGGTGGTACCAGAACGTGCCCGCGTCCGGCATGTCGAACTCGTAGACGAAGGTGCCTTGCGGCGCGATCGGCGGCTGGGTGACGTGGGGCACGCCGTCCATGGCGTTGGGCAGGCGTACGCCGTGCCAGTGGACCGTGGTTTCGTGCGCAAGGCCGTTCGCGACCTCGATCCGCGCCCGTTCGCCCCGGCGGAACCGCAGCGTCGGCCCCGGCACGGCGCCGTTATAGGCCCAGACCTCGGTTTCCGGCTGGCTAGGCACGATCGCCGCGCGCCCCGGCGCCGGTTCCAATCGATAGCCCTTGGCCGCGAACGCGGGTTTTGCGGCGGGAACCAGTATCGCGCCGGCGAAGGCGGCGGCGCCCGCGAGCAGGCCGCGTCGGGTGAAAGGGGCGACGGTCATGGCGGCGATCCGGTCGGCATCGCTTCACTTGATCCGCGTCGGGATCGGAGTCAAGTGCGCCGCGAATTCAGCGGTTTTCGAGCCTAAAAACGATGGGAATTTCGACGTCGGACCCGCTCGGCGCCCGGAAGCGCCATTTCTCGACCGCCGCACGCGCGGCGGCGTCGAGTTCGGCGTGGCCGCTGCCGCGGATCACGTTGACGGCGGTTGGCGCCCCATCGGCCCCGATCTCGGCGCGTAGCACCACTTCGCCCTCGACTCCGCGCCGCCGGGCGGCGAGCGGATAGACCGGCGGAATGCGCACTTCCACCGACCAGCCGACCGACGCGGGCGCGGCGGCAGGCGGGGGCAGGGCGGCGAGTTCCGTCTCGCCCGCGATGGCGCCGGCGCTCGCGGCCACGGCGGGGGGGTCGCTTTTCGTCGTCTCCGACGCGGCATCGGAATGGAGCGCCTCGGCCGTGTCCGGTTCGCTGGCCATCGGGGCCGGTTCGGGCGCGGCCACGTCTCCGACGGCGGCAGGCGGCGACTTTTTCAGTTTCGGCCTGCGAACCTCGGGTTTCGGTTCGGGTTTTTCCGGCGGGCGCGCGTCGGATTTCGGCCCGAGTTTCTCCGGCTCGGATTTTTCCGGCTCGGATTTTTCCGGCTCGGGCTTTTTCGGTTCGGGCGCGATTTCTTTCGCCGCCGTCAAGGCGGCCGCCGGTTCCGGCGTCGGCTCGGCGACATCCTGCGGAAGCGCCGCATCGATCCACACCACCGGCCAGACCGTCGGCGCGGTGCCGGCGAACGGTTGCGCGGCGCCCCACCAACCGCTGCCGAAGGCCAGCACCGTCGCCAGGGCGGCGCCGTGCAGCGCCGCCGACGCGCTGAAACCGGAGAGGGCGTCGCGGCGCAAGGTCATCAGAAATCCGCCCCCACGCGTCCAATGAAGGTGCGGCCCGGTTGCGGATACGCGTTGTAGGTGCCGAAGGTCGAGGAACTGGCGATGCCGTAATCGAAGTAATCGGTGTCGAACAGGTTGAGCACCGCGAGCGACCAGCGGAACCGGTCGTAGTCCCCGCCGATGCGCAAATCGACCACGGCGTATTCTGGAATCAGCGGCTGGACGTTGCGTTGGTCGTTATCGAAGCGGCGCGAGCCGACGTAACGGACGTCGAGGTCCAATGCCGCCATTTTCGGCACGACGTCCCAGCCGATGCCGCCGTTGCCGGTCCACTGGGAGACCAGCGGCACGCGCTTGTCCTTGAACGGGCCGGCGCGAAATTCGGCGTCGGTGTAGGCGAAGCCGCCCTTGAGCCGCACCGAATCGCCGAGCCGGTAGCGCACGAAGGTTTCGACGCCTTCGCGCCGGGTCGGGTCGAGATTGACGTTGGTGAACGTCGACGGATTGAAGTGCAGCTCGTTCTTCAATTTCATCACGTAGGCGCTCGACTGCAATTCGAGCGGTCCCATGTCGAAGCGGAAACCGGCTTCGATGTCGTGCGAGGTCTGGGGCAGCAACCCGAAATTGGACGAAGAAGTGACGCGCTCGTCGACCGTCGGCAACCTGAGGCCGCGCCCGACGCGGCCGAACAACGCGAACCGTTCGGTCAGCCGGTGATCGATTCCCAAATGGGCGGCATAGTTCTTCCGGGTTTCGTCGAGCGGAACGAGCTGGGTTTCGAAACTGCCGCCCGGCGCGCTGGTGTTGGCCCGGTTGTTGGCCGAGGTGTCGGTGGCGACCAGACGGAGCCCGGCGGAAACGTCGGTGTCGGGCCGGACGGCGACGGTCTCCTGGGCATACACGGCGCCAACCAGTTGATTGATCTCGTAGGTATTGAACGGCACATTGACCGCGATGTTGCGGCGGTCGGAATCGTACATCGAATAGTAGAGGTCGGCACCGAAGGTCGCGCGCGCCGGAACGCCGAAGAGTTGATGCTGGGCGTTGGCGCGCGGGGTGAGGGACAGCGTCGACAGCACCGTGTCCACCACCGTGGTGACGTGGGCGTGATTCGTTTTCCGGCGAAGCCCGCCGTCGAGAATGAACTCCAAGTTGTCGCCGAAATTATGGGTGGCGCCGATGGTCGCGTTGATGCCTTCACGTTCGGCGAAATCGCGCGGCGTCGCGGCGCCGCGCCGATCGGTTTCGAGTTGATTGCTGGTCAACGTCACGCGGCGCGCGCCCGGCAGACCGATAAACTGGTCGTCCACCGACAGGTTCAGATAGACGCTTCCGTTTTCGAGTCGGTAGCGCACGTCGGCGACGGCGTTGCGCTGGCGCACCATGTTGTTGTCGCGGTAGCCGTCGGAATTGACGGCGTTGGCGTAGATCGACGCCGACACCGGGCCGAAGGATTGCACCGCCGACGCCGACGCTTCGCGGTAATCGAATGTGCCGAGGGCGCCGTCGACGCGGTAGCCGGGTTTGGCGTCGATGCCGGTCTTGGTGACGATGTTGATGACGCCGCCGACGGCCCCGTCGCCGTAAAGAACGGTGCCGCTGTTGCCGCGGGTGATTTCGATGCGCGCGATGCTGTCGCGAGGGATGGTGCTGAAATCGACGCCGGCGAGATCGACGTCGGTGAGCCGGCGACCGTTGACCAGCACCAGCGTGTTGGGGGTCGCGGCGGCGCCGAAGCCGCGGATATCGACCGCGGTGCGCGTTCCGGTTCCGCCCCCGAACAAGGTCTGCACCTGGACGCCGGGCTGGCGGGAAAGCAGCTCGGGCAGGGTGGCGGCGGGCGAGCGTTCGATTTCTTCGGCGGTGATGACGGTGGTTGAAGCGCCGGTGATGCCTTCGCCGAGCCGGGTTGCGGTGACTACGGTTTCGGGCAAACGTTGGGTGCCGCCCGATTGGGCGAAACCGCGCGCGCTGGGGAAAGCCGAAACGAAAACGAAGGCGAAAACGAGAATCAGCGCCGCTCGCGGCGGCCGAACTTCCACGATGAACATCTGTCGCTCCGATGCGCGTAAGAAACGTCAACGCGAACGGAGAGACGCGAACGAATCGCTGTCTTGGAATTTGAAGAGTATTCCGCCACGAGCACACCCCGACTGTGGAATTCGCATTGACCCGCGGCGTCGGCAGGTCTCCTGGCTTGCGGGGCGATCGCGACCGGCCTTCCCGGGGAAATCCCAGTGGCACGCGAGGGTCGCGACGTAGCCCGCTTACAGTTGCGGGGGCAGCTCCGGCTTTGGCTCGCTCGCGCGGGCCTCACCGGCTTCCCTTTTGATCCCAAACTTCGGGAACCGACGCCGGGAACATGCCTAGCGGTCGCCGGGTGGCGAGTCAAGACGACGGCCGAAACGGGCTTAAATTCGGGCCTTCGGCAATTTGTCCAGGCAGCGCGCGATCCAGTGGGCGCAGAGTTTTTCCTGCACGCTGTTCTGGCGCAGCCGCGCGTGCAGGCCCGCCCAATCGACGCAATCGAGCGGCTGATCCTGATTGAAGCAGGAAAAGACGTAGCCACGTTCGCCGGTCTTGGGATCGACGGTCGGTTGCAGGCACTGGGCGCAGATTTCCTTCATCATGCATTGCATCGGTGAATTGATGGAGCCGATGGCGAAATGCGGCGACTTGAGATGGGGTTTGAGCATGCCGTGGCGCGCCGCCGCCACCGCAGCCATCATCCGGTCGGAACCGATGGTGATGATACGATCCACGTCCCGGAGCGGGATCGGCGGCTTGTCGATCCGGCCTTCGCCGTAGGCGGCGAGCGCCTCGACCAGGTTGCCGACGAAGGCGCGGTCCTGCGGCCGGGTCGGCGCGAATCCCGGTTTTTCGTTGCAACACCAGACGATGGCGTCGGCGGCGCGTTCGATCTCCTCCACCTTGTAGCGGTCCTTCGGGCTCCAATAGCCGGCGAAATACAGCACCCGGCTTCCCGCCGCGCGCAGCGCCTGGCCGATGGAGAACAACACCGCGTTGCCCAGTCCGCCGCCGATCAGCAATACCGTTTCATCCGACGGAATTTCGGTCGGCGTTCCGGTCGGGCCCATCAGCACCACCGGATCCCCGGGTTTGAGCAGCCGGCAGAGAGAGCTGGAGCCTTCCATATCGAGCACGATGATCGAGATCAGGCCCTTAGCCTTGTCGACCCAGGCGCCGGTGAGCGCGATCCCTTCCATCAACAGCCGGGTACCTTCCGCCATCGGCGCCAGCGCTTCGTAATTCTGGAGGCGGTAGAACTGTCCGGGGTGGAAAGCGCGCGCGGCGGCCGGCGCCTTGAGCACCAACTCGATGATGTCCGGGGTCAGGCGCTCGGTTTTGACCACCATCGGGCGAAGATCGTCGTTGAGGGCGGCGAAGAAACGTGCCGGGCTTTCCTTGCTGGCGGGCGGGCGCTGGGCCAGCACGCGCGAAACCACCGGAAAGCCCTGCTTGGCGCTGCCGATCGCCTTGACCACATTGCCGAAATAGCTCGGATGCGAATCGCCGAAGAAGCTGACGAAGCGTCCGTCGTCGGCGCGGGTCAGCAGCACGCGCGCGTTCGCGGGCTTGCTCAGCGCGCGTTCCGGTTTGACCGGCCGGCCCTCTTCGTCGCACGCCTGGAAGTACTTGCCGTCGAGCGGGAAATGAACGGCGTCCTCGCGCGCAAGCGTGATGTTGGGCTGGGTGCCGGCGGCGACGAAGATGGCGCGCGCCGGCAACGTCACGCGGCCGTCGCCGACCCAACGACCGTCCGCGCCTTTCTTTTGGCGTTCCAACACCAGCGCCGAAGCGTGGCCGAAGCGGTCGACCTGGACTTCGACCGGCGCCAGGCCTTCGGCGAAGGCGATGTCTTCCTCGAGCGCCTTTTCCACTTCCTCGTGGTTGAGGGTGTAGGAGGGACTGTCGGCCAATCCCTTGCGGTAGGCGATGGTGACGCCGCCCCAGCTTCGGATCATCTCGACGATGCGCGGGGCGCGGTTTTCGGCCTTGGCCCGCGCGCGTTCGGCGCGGATGGCGCGGGCATGGGCGAAGAATTCCTTGGCGATCTGCCGCTCTTCCTCGTCCCAGTCGGCGCAGGTCATGGGGCCGCCGCCTCTCTCGGCGTTCATTTGTTCGCAGCGGGCGAGGAATTTCTCCACTTGGCGCGGATAATAGGCGAGCGCCTCGGTCGCGGTGTCGATGGCGGTGAGCCCGCCGCCGACCACCACCACCGGCAGCCTGAGCTGCATGTTGGCGAGCGAATTCATCCGTGCCGCGCCCGTCAACTGCAACGCCATCAGGAAATCGGACGCGACCCGCACGCCGCGCGCGAGGCCGTTCGGAATTTCGATCACAGTCGGCCGCCCCGCGCCGACGGCGAGCGCGACGTGATCGAACCCCGTCGCCCAGGCCTGCTCCAGGGTGATGGTGCCGCCGAAGCGTACGCCGCCGAACAGCGCGAACTCGGCCCGACGCTCCAGGAGCAGGCGCACGATCTTGAGGAAGTTTTTATCCCAGCGCACGGTGATACCGTATTCGGCGACGCCGCCGAACCCGGCCATCATCCGGTCGTCGAGGGATTCCCTGAGTTCGCGCACGTCGCGGATCGGGCGGAAAGGAACGCGCGATCCGTCGCCGGCGACGCCGGAAATCTCACCCGGCAGCGGCTCGATCTTGAGGCCGTCGACGCCAACCACCGCGTGCCCGTCGTTGAGCAGGAAGTGGGCGAGCGAAAATCCGGCCGGACCCATGCCCACCACCAGCACCTTGCGCCCGCTCGAAGGTTTGGGGAACGGCGCGCGCAGGTTGAGCGGATTCCAGCGCGTCAACAGCGAATAGATTTCGAACCCCCACGGCAGTTCGAGCACGTCCTTGAGCGTCCGGGTTTCGAGTTCCGGCGTGTTGACCGGGTCCTGCTTCTGGTAGACGCAGGCCTTCATGCAGTCGTTGCAGATGCGGTGCCCGGTCGCGGCGGCGAGCGGGTTATCGATCGCGATCATGGCCAGCGCGCCGACCGGAACGCCTTCGGCCTTGAGCAGCTGGAACTCGGAAATTTTTTCGCCGAGCGGGCAACCGGCCAGCGTCACGCCGCCCGCGCTCTTGCGGAACGGCGGGGCTGCGCCGTCCACGCCGGCTTTTTCGCGCAAACCCGTCGAGCAGGAATCCTTCCCCTGCTTGTGGCACCAGATGCAGTAGTTGGCGTGGTCGAGGGCGTGAACGAGGTCGGCGCCCGGATCGGTCAGCGCGAAGCCCTCGCGCCGGCGCAGATGTCCTTCGGCGATGGCATAACGGGTAAACCCTTCGTCGGTCCGGCTGTCGAGGTGGCGCACCAGATGGGCGGGATCGATTTTGCCCGGCTGCTGGAACAGCACGCCCGCGCCGTGGCGCTTGCGGCCTTCGGGCGACAGCACGGCCCACGCGGCGTATGCTTCGGCCTTGGCGAGCTTGTCGGCGTTCGCCGCGGCGTCCTTGGCCCACGCGACCACGGCTTCGGCGAACGATTGCTCGGTGAGCGGCGCGCCGATCAGCGTTTCGAGTTCGCGCGCGAGGCCCGCGCCGTCGGTCGCCGCCGCCGTTTCCGGTTTGGTGCCTTTCAACGCTTTGCGCTGGACGAAGTTGCGCTTTACTTCCCATAGGGGATCAAGGGTACGCTGGCGCGCGCGTAGCGCCTCGATCTCGGGTTCGATTCCGAACAGACGGGCGAGAAAGGATTCGAGGTGCGGCGCCAGCGCGAGCAGGAGTTCCGATTCGGCGAGCTTGGCGAGCGCGCCCGCGCCGGCGCGGGCGGCATCGAGCCTGGCGCGCAACGTCGCGTCGCGCCCGCCCAAATCGGCGAGAAAGGCGGCATCCAGGCGCGCGAGACCCTCGTGGGCGTAAAGGTCCGCGAACGTCATGCCGAATCCGAGCGCGAGGCGGGGCGGAGCGGGGGTGCCTGCGCCCTGGGAAGTCGTCATCTGGGGATTTCTCCGGGGAGACTCGCGACGCCCAGGGGATTTAGCCCTTCGCCCCCTTGGCCGCAAGGGCGTTGGCGCGCAAATCCGAAAGCCTGGCGACGGGCGTGATGGCGTCGGGATCGAGCCGGATTTCGAGCACCGTCGGGCGGTCGGACTTGAGCGCGCGCTCGAAGGCGGGCGCGAAGTCCTCGGTGCGCGCTATCGTTTCGCCGTAGGCGCCGTAGGCGCGCGCGAGCTGGGCGAAATCGGGGTTGCGCAATTCGGTCCCGATCACCCGGCCCGGATAGCGTTTTTCCTGGTGCATGCGGATGGTGCCGTACATGCCGTTGTTGACAACGACGAAGACGGCGTTGGCACCCTGCGCGACGGCAGTCGAAAGTTCCTGGCCGTTCATCAAGAAACAGCCGTCGCCGGAAAACGACACCACGATCCGGCCGGGGTTGAGGATCTTTGCCGCCACCGCCGACGGCACGCCGTAACCCATGCTGCCCGAGGTCGGGCCGAGCTGGGTGCCGTATTGGCCGAACTGATAGAACCGATGCGCCCAGACCGCGAAATTGCCAGCGCCGTTGGTGACGATGGCGTCCTTCGGCAGCGTCCGATTGAGATAGGCGACGATTTCCGCCATCTGCACCGGACCGGGAATCGCGAGCGGCTTGACGTAGTCGAGATAGTCGGCCCGCGCCGCCTTCGTCCAATCGTCCCACGCCCGGCGCTCCACGGGCGCCTGCGCGCGCAACGCGGCGGCGAACGGCGTCATGCCGGCGACGATCGCCAGTTCGGCCCGATAGACGCTGTTCAATTCGTTGGCGTCCGGCAGAACGTGAACCAGCGTCTGCTTGGGCGCGGGCGGCGCGAGCAGGGTATAGCCGCTGGTCGTCATCTCGCCGAGCCTGGGTCCGACCGCGAGAATAAGGTCGGCCTCGCGCACGCGGGCGGCGAGCTTGGGCGCGACGGCGACGCCGATATCGCCGACGTAACGGTCGTCGCGGTTGTCGAAGGCGTCCTGGCGGCGGAACGCGCAACCGACCGGAATGTTGTTGGCGGCGGCGAACACCTGGATGTCGCGGGTGGCGTCCGCCGACCAGCCGCCGCCGCCGACGATCATCAAGGGTTTCGTCGCCCGCGCCAAAAGTTCGCGCAATCGCGCCATCGCCGCCGGGTCGGGGTAGGGGGCGGCGGCGGACGCGGGCTCGGGGACTTCGGCGTTCGCGGCTTCGGTCAGCATGTCTTCCGGCACCGCCAGCACCACCGGGCCGGGCCGGCCCGAACACGCGACGTGGAACGCGCGGTTGACGTATTCGGGCACGCGCGCGGGATGGTCGATCTCGGCCGCCCACTTGGCGAGCGGGCCGTACATGCGGCGGTAGTCGACTTCCTGGAAGGCTTCGCGGTCGCGGGTGCGGCGCGCGATCTGGCCGATGAACAGGATCATCGGCGTCGAATCCTGGAACGCGGTGTGCACGCCGACCGAGGCGTTGGTCGCGCCGGGGCCGCGGGTGACGAAGGCGATCCCGGGCCGGCCGGTGAGCTTGCCGTAGGCCTCGGCCATGTAGGCGGCGCCGCCTTCCTGGCGGCAGGCGACCAGGCGGATCGCGTTTTGCGCGTCATAGAGCGCATCGAGCGCGCCGAGAAAGCTTTCGCCCGGAACCGTGAAGGCGTGAGAGGCGCCGTTGGCGACGAGGCTTTGAACGAGCAGTTGGCCGCCGGTGCGGGAAATCTGCGGGGACGAACTCATGGGCCGCGTCAGTTGAACGCCTGCAGGCCGGTCTGGGCGCGGCCGAGGATCAGGGCGTGGATATCGTGGGTGCCTTCGTAGGTGTTGACGGTTTCCAGATTGACCACATGACGCATGACGTGAAATTCGTCGACGATGCCGTTGCCGCCGTGCATGTCGCGCGCCGCGCGCGCGATCTCGATCGCCTTGCCGCAGGAATTGCGCTTGATCAGCGAGATTAATTCCGGCGGGCAGCGGTCCTCGTCCATCAGCCGGCCGGCGCGCAGGCAGGCTTGCAGGCCGATGGCGATTTCGGTTTGCATGTCGGCAAGCTTCTTCTGGATCAGCTGATTGGCGGCGAGCGGCCGGCCGAACTGCGAGCGTTCCAGGGTGTAGGTCCGCGCCGCCTGCCAGCAGAATTCCGCGGCACCGAGCGCGCCCCAGGCGATGCCGAAGCGCGCCTTGGTGAGACAACCGAACGGCCCTTTGAGGCCCTCGACGTTGGGCAGCAGGTTCGCGGCCGGCACCTCCACGTTCTCCATGACGACCTGGCCGGTGGGCGAGGCGCGTAGCGACATCTTGCCTTCGATCTTCGGGGTCGACAGGCCCTTCAGGCCGCGCTCCAGGATGAAACCGCGGATCACGCCGTCGAGCTTGGCCCAGACGACCATCACGTCGGCGATGGGCGAGTTGGAAATCCAGGTCTTGGTGCCGGTAAGAACAAAGGCATCGTTGCCCTTGCGCTCGGCGCGCGTCTTCATGCCGCCGGGATCGGAGCCGTGATCGGGTTCGGTCAAGCCGAAGCAGCCGACCCATTCGCCCTTGGCAAGGCGGGGAAGATATTTTCTCCGCTGTTCTTCGGTGCCATAGGCGAAGATCGGATACATCACCAACGACGACTGCACGCTCATCACCGAACGGTAGGCGGAATCGATCCGCTCGATTTCGCGCGCGGCGAGGCCGTAGCTGACGTGATTGACTCCGGCGCAACCGTACGCCTCGGGGAGCGTCGAGCCGAGGAGACCGAGCGCGCCCATCTCGTTCAGGATTTCGCGGTCGAAATGCTCGCGTCGGGTGGCTTCGATCACGCGCGGCATCAACTTGTGCTCGGCGTAGGCGCGCGCGGAATCGCGCACCATTTTTTCGTCTTCGCTCAACTGATCGTCGAGCCGGAAGGGATCGCTCCAGTCGAATGCGGATTTCGTCGTTTGATTCATGACGGGAAGGCCCGGAGACTGTCGCCTAACCTATGGGAAACCCCGCCCCGGGGCCAGCCGGATTCAACGGATGTGGGCGAAGAAGTAGGCGAGGTCAGCCATCTCCTGCTCGGTGGTGGCGTGCATCTTGCCGGGCATGATGCCGTCGGTGCCGACCCGGGCGCCGGACAGGAAGTCGTGCATCGCCTTCAAGAGGTAATCCTCGCGCTGGCCGGCGAGCCGCGCGACCTTGTCCCGTCCCGAAAAATCGGGCTGGTGACAGACTTGGCAATTGCGGGCCTCGGCCAGCGCCCGGCCGCGCAGCAAACGGGCGTGATCGGTATCGGCGGGCGGCTCGGTCGGTTTCTGTCGCGCGAAGTAAGCGGCGATGTCGGCGACGTCGCCGTCCTTGAGATCGGCAACCGCCGCGTTCATTTCGGGAATCTGCCGGCGGTTTTCGCGGTACAAATTGATCTGAGCCTGGATGAATGGCGCCGGTTGGGCGGCGAGCGACGGTATGCCGTCGAACGGCGAATTGCCGTCGGCGCCGTGGCAACTGCGGCACGAGGCCGCCTTGGTTTCGCCCGCAGCCGGGTCGGCCGCGCCGGCGGGCGGTGCGATCCAGACAGCCGCGGCGAGGGCGCAAACGGCTATGACGGGGCGGGGCGCGGGTATTCGGGTCATTGCGCTGAAAGAAACCGAATTTCTAACGATACCAACCGAATTCTTATATAACAAAACCTATAATGAAAATAAGGCCAATTATGGTTCCAAACC
>Ga0194120_10001239_pt1 | contig 47309 bp, 32 predicted proteins | sample TA2MahCa65mmetaG_FD_148642 | JGI IMG/M metagenome (GOLD analysis project Ga0194120, IMG submission 148642) | Freshwater microbial communities from Lake Tanganyika, Tanzania - TA2015019 Mahale Deep Cast 65m | ecosystem: Environmental > Aquatic > Freshwater > Lake | place: Tanzania: Lake... | reverse complement strand
CTTGGCAGCCGATGATGTGCCACGCTGCCCCCCGCCAACGGAATCGATGGGGCGGAGTGGGCCATGGGGCATCGGTGGCATGGGATGCCGCCGTGATGCGCTCAGCCTGCGGCCACAAGCATGATGGCTCGCTCGCAAGCGCGTGCACGGGAGCATGGGTCGGATCCGCACCACGCATGCTGTCCGTATCACGCATGCTGTCAATGCCATGCATGCCGACGGCCTGCAGGGTGCTGGAACCGTCAAGTCCATCTTGGTTGCCTTCGATGGCGGCATCGATCGCCACCGCACTCTCGTGCCAGGCATGACGACGCACGGCGCGCACGCTGGGCACACACACCGCGCCCGCTCCGAACCGTTCGCGCAGACTGTCGAGCCAGAGCGCACCATGTTCCCCCGTGTGACGCGTGCCATGCAGGCCGCCCTGCACAGGTGCCACGCGCCGCAAGCTCCGCGCGATCACCTGCACCGCTTCCACGCCATGCCCAAGCGGAAGATCCTGCAGGGAAGGCAGGACGAGTGGCCGCACGGCATGCCACGATTGGATGGGCTGCGTGCAGCGGATGGTCCAGCCATGCCGTGGAAGATCACTGCACTGCACCCGCACCATGAAGGCGCGTGCGCCACGGCCACGATCCTGCAACTGCGCGCAGGCCTGCTCGAAGCAGGACTGCACAGCCTGACAGAGTGCCTCGACCTGCGGGCATGGGCCGTCGAAGATGATGTGCCCCTGCACATCGGGCACGCAGCGGATGGCCCGGAATGGCTCGAGCACCAATCCCTGGATGGCATCAAGTTGATCGAGCAATCGTTGGCCGAAGCGCGCGGCGATCTGGGCGCGCTGCACCTGCCGAAGGTCATCGATCGTGCGCACATTGACTTCATGCAGCATGGCCACGAGTTCACGATCGATCCGCAGAGCGTCGACCGGGCAGGCACGCGTGCGCCAACGCTCCTCGCCATGCTTGATGATGCCATCGTGGCCGCTCGGTGCAGCCTGACCGGCGGCGCTGGCAGCCGCCTGCGTGGACGCCGTCCAGAGGGTGCACTCGACCCTCATGCGATCCATGTGCGCGCGCAGTCGTGCTAGCAGGCGATCCTCGCCACGGTGCACACGCTCCAGGCCCGTCAGGTCGATGACGAGTGCGGCGTGGTCATCATCGTGCACAAGCTGGACCAAGGGCGAGATCCGTTGGCACCAGCGTGCCAAGGTGTACAGAGCACGACGGTCGGCGGCGGGATCGTGCTCCATGTCGTGCGATTCGCACCGCATGAGCGCCTTGGCCTGGGCGAGCGGCATGTCGCACTGCACACCATCGGCGCGAGCAAGTCTGCTTGCTGCATGCACGATGAGCGCGCCCTTGCGGCGGACCACCACCACGACAGGCTGCTGCACCAAGCGCGCGCGTGCCGTGACCGACCAGTGCGGCAGCGTGATGACAAGGAAGCGTTGCATGGCGCACACCGCATCAGGAAGCGATGGCCGACGGCATACCGCGTGCGCCGACGCCGGACTCGCGCAGCATGCCGCGTGCGGTCTGGTGATCCAGAGTGCCGCGTCGATCGCGAACCGCCTGAATGCACCATGCAGGCCGCGCGTGGTCCGTGGTTGGATCGTGCACGGGCTGCACCAACCAGCGCGTGGTGCAGGCGCTGCGGACCGCCGCTTCATGCTGCGGACGCCACGCCAAGGCCAGGACCGGCGTGCGCTCAGGCTGCCAGGCGCTGGCGAGTTGGGCGCGACGCACCATCGCGGCGTTCCATCCGCTGGCATCCACAACGATGGCGACGCAACGACCCGATCGAGCGGCCTCTTCGAAGGCCCAGAGTCGTTCGGTGGGCGTGCGCGCACCGGGAACTCGAACATGATGGCGAAGATCCATGCCCCATCGGTGCATGACCACGGCCGATGGCATGACCGCTTGACCAATCCAGGCCACGAACGATCCCGAGGCATCGGGACCCTGCGAAGCTCTATCAGCATGCGAAACCCCATCAGCATGCGAAGCCCCCTCAGCATGCGAAACCCCATCAGCATGCGATGCATGACGACCGCACGCCGCGGACACCAAGTCGAGGAACGCATGCATGGGCGGTTGGTCGATGGGGCCATCGAGCACCCATTCGTGCACCCCGTGCAACGGCACATGCCACGGTGCCGCCAGCGTGGGAGCGTGGTGCTGCCAAGGATCCTGCATGAGTGCGAGGCGTTCGAGGAGTTCAGGTGCAAGCATGACGGGCCTTCTGGAGAGCGTTGCCTTGCGCTGATGTACGGTGTTTGTTAGGGTACTATCCCGAACGGACGGCGCTAGCCACCGTGACGCGGATCTGTCCTGATCGCGGTTCGGCTCAGGGCTCACGAGCGAGCGTGATGACGGAGCGTCGGTGCAGAAAAACGGCCCGGCGCTGAGGCCGGGCCGCTCATGCCGGTGACAGGAATCGAACCTGCACTCCTTTAGGGGGAAACGGATTTTGAATCCGTCGCGTCTGCCAGTTCCGCCACACCGGCGCTTGGCGGCAAGGACGCCGCCAGCACGATCCTACACGCTCATCCGCCGTCGACGCCGCCACGCGAGTAGTTCGGAGCCTCACGCGTGATCTGGATGCTGTGAGGATGGTTTTCCACGATGGTCGCCGACGAGATCCTCACAAACCGCGCATCACGCCTGAACTCCTCAAGGTTCGCGCAGCCGCAGTAGCCCATCGCCGAGCGGACACCGCCCACCATCTGGAAGACAAACTCGGAGAGCGGGCCGCGATAGGGAACCATCCCCTCGACGCCTTCAGGGACGAATTTCGTGCTTCCGCCCTGCGCGTAGCGATCCGCACTGCCGGCGGCCATGGCGCCTTCGCTGCCCATCCCGCGATAGGTCTTGAAGCGGCGGCCTCGATGCAGCACCTGTTCTCCGGGGCTCTCGTCCAAACCTGCGAAGAGCCCGCCAAGCATCACGCAGTGCGCGCCAGCCGCGAGCGCCTTGGCGATGTCGCCGGACTGGCGGATCCCGCCGTCTGCGATGACCGGGATGCCCGCGCTCGCCGCAGCCGACACGGCGTTCATGACGGCCGTGATCTGTGGCATGCCCACACCGGTCACCACGCGGGTCGTGCAGATCGAGCCCGGACCGATCCCGACCTTCACCGCATCGGCGCCCGCGTCGATGAGCGCCTTGGCCGCGTCAGCGGTGCCAACATTGCCAGCGACAACGGGGATGTCGAATCGCTTCTTGACCAGACGCACGGTCTCGATGACGTTGGCACTGTGCCCATGCGCCGTGTCGATCCCGATCACATCAACACCAGCAGCCATGAGCGCCTCGACCCGATCGAGTTGGTTCACACCGACGGCGGCGCCAACGCGCAGGCGCCCGCGCGCGTCTCGATTGGCGTTTGGATACCTGCGCGTGTTGTCGATGTCACGCATCGTCACCAAGCCCGCAAGCCGTCCGTCATCATGCAGGAGCAGCAGCTTCTCGACGCGCGCTTTGGTCATCAGTCGCCCCGCGTCTTCGAGTCCCACATCGTGACGGGCGGTGACCAACGACGAACTCATGATGTCGCTGACTTTGGTGACCCCAGGCGCGCCGGCGATGAACTTCATGTCGCGTCGAGTGACGATCCCGACCGGCTTTCCCGAGGCATCGACCACGGGGAAACCGCTCACTCCTTGCTCCTTCATCAGAGCCATCGCGCGCTCGACGGTGTCGCCGGCGCCAAGCGTCACCGGGTCGGTGATCACACCATTCTCGCTGCGCTTGACCTTGGCGACCTCGCGCGCCTGCGCGGCAATCGCCATGTTCTTGTGGATGAAACCGATGCCGCCTTCTTGCGCCAAGGCGCGTGCCATCGCACCCTCGGTGACGGTGTCCATCGGCGCCGAGATCAACGGGATGTTGAGTCGAATCGAGCGCGTGAGTTGGGTGGATGTGTCGGCGCGGTCCGGAGTGACGGAACTTGCACGAGGGATCAAGAGGACATCGTCGAAGGTGATGCCGTCCTGGATGATCTTGCCTTCCATGCCGGAATATCGCCACCTCGGGCGGACCTGTCAAACCGTCGGGCGTGCGACCAAGCGCAACTCTGCCACGGCACCGTGCGAATCCTGTGTTACCCTCTCCGACCTGCCCAAAGGCAGCCCACGACCCCCCCGGAGCGATCTCGTGTCTATCTCGCGCAACCAACTCCTCGTCCCAGTCAGCACCAAGAACCGCGGCACCACGCCCGGTGAAGGCAAGAAGGCATGGATGAGCTGGATGGCGTCCATCATCCAACTCGACGGCAGTGACCTGATCGTCAAGACCGGACTTCCGCCGCGCATCCGCCACCGTGGCGCCCTGAGAGATTTGGCGACACCGGCCTGCAGCGAGGACCTGATGTTCCAGGTCGCGAAGGACATCCTCGACCCGAACCAGCTCGACCACTTCGAGCGCATGGGGTCGGTCGACTTCGCGTACGACTTCGAGAAGGGCCGCCGCTTCCGCGTGAACATGTTCATGGCGCGCGGCAAGCCGGCACTCGCGGCGCGCCTGATCACCAGCAAGATCAAGAAGTTCGAGGATCTGTTCCTTCCGCCCTCGCTCGGCGATGTCGCCATGGCGGCGCAGGGACTGATTCTCTTCAGCGGGGTGACGGGTTCCGGCAAGAGCACCAGCATCGCCAGCATGCTCGACTACGTGAACGAGCGCAAGAAGGTCCACATCATCACGATCGAGGACCCGATCGAGTACATCTTCGAGGACAAGAAGGCGACGATCAATCAACGCGAGATCGGCATCGACTGCACGAACTTCAACGACGCGTTGCGCGCGCTCGTCCGTGAAAACCCCGACGTCGTGCTGGTCGGTGAAATGCGCGACTACGAGACCTTCGAAGCCGCGATCCGCGCGGCCGAAACCGGCCACTTGGTGTTCGGAACGATTCACGCCTCGAGCGCATGGCAGACCTTCGGCCGCATTTACGACCTGTTCCCTGAACAGGAACGCGAACAGATCCGAAAGCTCATGGCCTACAACTTGCGCGCCATCATCTACCAGAAGCTCCTGCCCACGCTGCACGCCAACATCGGCCGCATCCCCGCGATCGAAATCCTGATCAACACGCCCGGCGTGCAGAAGTACATCCTCGAAGGCCGCGAGGGTGAACTGCTCGAGATCATCAAGAAGAGCCACCACGAAGGCATGCTGGACTTCACGAGCAGCCTCGTCGGCCTGGTCGAGAGCGAGTATGTCCACCAGAATGTCGCACTGCAGGCGACGCCCAAGCCCGAAGAACTCAAGATGCGCCTGAAGGGCATCCGGTGAGCCACCCACGGGATTCACGATGAACAGCCCACGATGAGCCTGACCACCATGAACACTGCCCTTCTGGCCGTCGGCGACGCGGCGATCCTGCTGAACCCGGTCACTCCGGTGCTCACGCTTGCCGCGTACGCACCCTATGCATGGCTGATCTCGTCAAAGATCGAGAAGGATGCGACGGCATACAACCTCAACCGGGGCGGCTACGGCTGGATCAATCCCTTGCTCATGGCCGGGGGCATCGTCGCGGTCGCGCTGGGCTTGCTCGTTCCGTTCGCGGGCTGGCTGATCACGCTGCTGCTCGAGGCCGGCATCCTGATGGCCTACTGGCGCTGGCGCGACAAGCAGGTCCCACCTGGCAAGCAGTTCCAGCTCTCGATGCTCTCGCAGCTCAAGGAACGGGTCGAGGAGCGCAAGGCGCAGAAGAATGCTGCTGCGGCCAATCTCGTCTTCCTCGTCGGACGCGCCGAAAAGGCCAAGGTCCCCGGCAAGGATGACCCGATGTTCGAGGTGCACCAAGCGGCCGAGCGAGTGATCGGTGAAGGGATCGCCGCGCGCGCGAGCCGGACCGAGTTGCGGACCGTCCAAGGCAGCATCGCGGTGGTCGATGTGGTCGATGCCATCCCCTCCAAGCGGGATCCGCTGACCACCGAACTTGGCGGGAAAGCCATCGATTACATCAAGTTGCACGCCGGGCTGGATGTTCAGGAGCGTCGGCGTCGGCAAGTGGGCAAGGTCACGGTGCAGACGAACCTTGGATCGAAGGAACTCACCGTCACCACCGCCGGGTCGTCGGCAGGCCAGTCGATGCGAATCGACTTCAATCGCGATGAACAACTCAAGCGCGACTTCGCCGACCTTGGGCTCACGAAGCAGCATCTGGCGTTGCTCGAGCCCACGCGCGATCCACCGGGTCGCGAGGGCATCATCCTGCTCTGCGCACCGACGGGCTTCGGTCTGACGACGATGGCCTACGCCATGTTGTCACGGCACGATGCGTTCACCAGCAGCGTGAAGACGCTCGAGCGCAGCGTCGATCTTCGGATCGACGGCGTGGACCAGTTGGAGTTCGATCCCGCCGCGCAATCTGATTTCGCGACCACCCTCAGGTCGATCATCCGCCGCGGGCCGGATGTCGTCTTCGCGTCCGACGTCGCGGAGCCAGGAACTGCCAAGGTCATCAGCGATACCGCCAGCAACCATGTGCTGACATATGTCGCCCTACCCGTCGACGGCGTTCAACTCGCTCTGGCGCAGTGGATCAAGGCCGTGGGCAGCGCGGGCGATGCAGCGCGCGGAGTCAAGGCCGTGGTGGCGCAGCGCCTGCTTCGCATCCCCTGCCCCGCGTGCAAGGTCATGGGACCGTGTTCGGCTGACCAGGCCAAGCGCCTTGGACTTCCTGCCGGCAAGACCATCGATTTGGCTCGCGCCAACGGCAAGGTCTTAGGCAAGAACGGTCGCGAGGAGCAGTGCGAAACCTGCCGTGGCACTGGCTACTTCGGACTGACCGGCATCCATGAAGTCATGCCGCTCGACGACGAAGCGCGCAAACTGCTTTCGCGCGGCGACATCGCCGGTGCGTACCAGCACGCTCGACGCAATCTGCGCATGATGTTGATGCAGGAATCGGCGCTCATGGCCGTCCGCGAAGGACGCAGCACCGTCGACGAGGTGGCGCGCGCGTTCGCGGTTGCCAAGCCGGTTTCTCCCGCCGCCGGAGGAGCGAAGCCCGCCGCGCCGACTGCGCCCGCGACTGGCGGCGCGAAGGCTGCGCCACCCACACCGAAGACGGGCAGCGCCAAGGCGCCACCGGCACCGCCGAAGCAGGCACCGAAGTCCTGATGCCTGAGGAACGACCATGGACACCTTCTCGATCATTCTCTGGGTCCTCATCGCGCTGATCGCTTACTGGTGGTCAGCTCAGGGCTTCTTCAGCAGTGTGCAGTTCTTCCTGTGCACGCTGTGCGCTGGTGCACTCGCACTCGCTTTCTGGGAGCCGGGCGCACACCTGATGCTTCGCGGCGGACTCATCGACAACTACGCGTGGGGGCTTTCGCTCGGCGGTCAGTTCACCGTCTACCTGGTGGTGGCGCGCGTGGTCACTGAGCGGTTCATCCCTGCCAACATGCGCTTTCACCCGCTGGTCGACAAGCTCGGCGGCGCCATCTTCGGCCTCGCGGCGGGCGTTCTGTGCATCGGCATGGCCGGCATTGCATGCGGCTTCATCCAGAGCACGAACGAGGTGATCGGCTACCGAGGCTTCGTGCGCGACCAAGCCAGCAGCGCGCAGCCGGGCCGCCTGAACTCGATGGACCCGCTCCCCGATCCGATGCGAGTCACCGAAGCGGTCTACAACACGCTCGGCGGCCGCGGCGGCATGGGTGCATTCCGTCCATTCTCGTCGCTCGGCCTTGCCAAGCTCCAGCCGAATGTGGCCGATGTGGCGTTCGGTCTGCATCGTGACACATGGAGTGGTGGTGTCGGTCGCACTGCCGTGGCGCCTTCGGGCGTCAAGCTCGATGGCTTCTGGTACGACGACAAGTACTCCGTCGCCGATGGTCAACCCGGGGCCTACGCGGTCGGGGTCACCTTCGACGCGAACACCTACGACGGAGGCGAGCAGTTCATCATGACCGGCGCGCAGGCTCGCCTGCTCTCGACGAAGAACCGCGCAGTGGCCTTCCCGCTTCAGTGGACACAAGATGGCGCCCAGTCAGGACGCGAACTCTTCCCGTTCGATGACACGGCAAACTATGTGACGAGCGCGCCAGGGACGCAGACCGCCAAGGTCGTCTTGGTCTTCCCGTCAGCCGCGTTTGGTGGTGAAACGCCCGACTATGTGTTCGTGAAGGGGCTTCGCATCCGCCTGCCCCAACCTGAAGGCAAGGCGATGGCTTCAGTGCTCGAAGTGGAAGGCGGTTCTTCCGCAAGCGCAGCCCCGATCGACTTCTCCAGCGCACGCGAGATTCCCGATGGTGCCGACGGCATCGACAATGTGAATTCGATCAGCCCGCTGCAATTGAACCTGAACAACATCGGAACCTTCGTTGCGTTCGAGGGCAAGAAGTCGAACTTCCTCAAGCAGGGCGATTACGAGTTCCCGAAGGGCGGCTTCTCCACCGCGTCGAAGAGCGGCGCCATCAAGGGGTTCTTCGCACCCGATGGCACCGCCATCGTTCGACTGAATGTGACACGAGGCAAGGCTGCGGTCGATCTCCACGAGCTCAAGCGACAGTTCAAGGACAAGCCGCTCGTGCTCGTTGACGCCAACGGGCGCACCTTCCAGCCGATCGGGTACTTCTGGCAGCAGAAGGACAAGGTTCGAGTCCGCATGGACGCAACGAAACCGATCACGAGGCTCGAGGATCTTCCGAGCGTGAGTTCATCCGGCGACCAGACGCTGCATCTGATCTTCGCGCCGACCTTGAACGCGGTCATCAAGGGCGTGAGCGTGGGCGACTCACCCGTCGGTTCGTGCAACTACACCGTCGTCGAGGGATACGGCTATTGATCGGGATGGAGCTTCGGACGGATCCGGAGCCGGCGTCCGAGATTCGGACAACGAACCTAGGTCGCTTGGCCGCGCTGCGATCGCGAAGCGGACCAACAGGACGACCGGGGGGGGACCCGACTGAGGAATTGATCCGGTTTCGAGATTCGGATTTGGATCCTGCCACTCTTGAGTTATGGTCACAAGTCCGCTCCGTACCGAGCGATTCCGTTCCCGTCGTCCGAGGACGACACCAACGCCCGATGTTTCGATCAGTATCGAGTCCGTTCAATCACACTTATGAGGAGACCAGAACGATGAAGCGCTTCCACTTCAGCATGCTCGCCAGCGCGGCGACGCTGCTTGCCTCGGCGAGCACCGCCTTGGCTCAGTGTCCCGCCGGCGAAATCCCCGACTGCAATGGCAACTGTTGCCCAGAAGGCTGGGTCGGCGACGGATACTGCGATGACGGCACCTACTCGTGGAACGGCATCCCCATCTTCCTGAACTGCGATCAGTACGGCAATGACGGCGGCGACTGCGGGACGACCAACTGCACGATTCCTGCCGGCACAAGCTCCGAGTCGGAAACTGCCTGCGGCGACGACATCAATGGCGGTTGCAACGGTGGCACCTACGACGCGACCGCGCTCGGTGCGCAAATCAGCGGCACCTTCTATGCCCTCGGCGGAACCCGTGACACCGACTGGTTCCAACTGACCTTGACCGAGGCCACGGAGATCAGCCTCGAGATCTACTCGAACATCCCCTGCTTCGCGGCGGTGGTCGACTCAGGGTGCGGCGGGATTGTTGGCGCTCCGACCAGCGGTGCCTGCCCGGGCACGGGCGCGGTGTGCGTTGCGCCTGGGACCTACTACATCGTGGCCCTGCCCAGCGTCTTCGACAGCTTCCCCTGCGGCGGAACGATCCCGAACGACTACACACTGAAGATCAATGGCATCGCGTGCGATGCAAACCCGCCCGCCAACGACACCTGCGCCAACGCAGCGGTTGCGGTCGAGGGCCCCAATGCCTTCGACAACACCTTTGCCAACACCGACTGGGGTGTCCCGAGCTGCGGCTTCAACGGCGCGCCCTTCACGAAGGAAGTCTTCTTCACCTTCACTCCCGCGACCACGGGCTTCTGGGCCCTTGAAACCTGCAGCGGTTCGGCTCCGTTCGACACCGGCATCGAAGTGTTCGACGGTTGCCCTGACGCGGGTGGAACGCAGATCGCGTGCAACGATGACGGTCCCGGCTGCACGGCCTTCGCCTCGAGCCTTGTGTTCGAAGGCACCGCGGGCGTGACCTACACCATCCTGGTCGGTGGCTGGAACGGCGCGACTGGCGCGACCGAACTCGTCATTGCCGCGTCGGCGGGTTCCTGCCCGGCCGGCCAGATCGAGGACTGCAACGGCAACTGCTGCCCCGAGACTTGGGTTGCCGACGGCTATTGCGATGACGGCACCTACTCCTACGGCGGCGTCGCGATTTGCCTGAACTGCGAACAGTTCGGCTTCGACGGCGGCGACTGCGCCGTCCAGGGCGACTGCAGTGGCGGCGGTGGTGGCGGCGGTTGCGGCAGCGGAGGCGACTGCTGCGTGGCGGGCACGGGCCCCGGCTGCGCCGATGTCGAATGCTGCACGGTGATTTGTGCGGCCGATGCGTACTGCTGCAACACACAGTGGGACCAGATCTGTGCCGATGCCGCGGTTGCCGGATGCGCCAACTGTGGCGGCGGTGGCGGCGGCGGCCCGCCTGCGAACGACAACTGCGCTGATGCGCAGTCGGTCGGTCTGGGCAACCATCCGTTCGACACAAACGGTGCGACCACCGACGGCAGCAACCCGACGGGTGCGCAGTGCGGCGCCTTCGGTGCAGGTTTCTACAACGACGTGTGGTTCAACTTCACTGCCCCCAGCGCTGGCAACTTCAAGGCCAGCACCTGCGGTCAGGCGACGTTCGACACCCGCATCGATGTGCTGGATGCCTGCGGCGGCAACATCATCGCGTGCAACGATGACGGCGCGGGTTGCGCCGGCTTCACCAGCGAGGTTGTCTTCGCGGCGACGGCTGGCCAAGTCGTGAAGATCCGTGTCGGCGCGTACGCCGCAACGGGCTTCGGCACCGGCACGCTGGCGATCACCGCTGAGGGCGGCGGCGGCGGCGGTGGCACCCCAGGCCTGACGTGCGCCAATGCCATCGCGATCCAGGCGGGCGACACGCCGTTCGACCGAGCGGGTGCAACCGAAGATCTGGATTACGCTGGCGTCTGCGACATGGGCCAGTTCGGCACCGACACCAACTTCAACGTGGTGTGGCACAAGTTCGCCCCGACCCAGAGCGGCACCTACACGGTGTCGACCTGCAACACGGCGAATCACGACACGCGCCTGTCGGTGCAGACCGGTTGCGCGGCCAGCACGGTCGTCGCCTGCAACGACGACGGCACGGGTTGCGCCGGCTTCACCAGCCTGCTCACCTTCGACGCGGTCTGCGGCCAGGAGTACTACATCCTGGTCGGTGGCTACAGCGCCACCACGGCCCTTGGCACGGGCACCATGTCGGTGACCACGGCCAACGGGACGAACTGCAGCACGCCGTGCCAGGGTGACTTCACCGGCGACGGCAACCGTGACGGTGCCGACCTTGGCGCCCTCCTGGCCGCCTTCGGCGTCAGCGCCGCAGGCGACATGAACGGCGACGGTGTGACGGACGGTGCCGACCTTGGCGCCTTCCTCGCAGTCTTCGGCCTGCCTTGCCAGTGATCGGGCGGACGGCCGCCTGACACCACCCTGGATCTTGATCCCCCCGGCCCCGGCCGGGGGGTTTCTTTTTTTGGACGGATCGCGCGGATCTTGTCTGGTTCGGTTGACCTCTGGCCCGCATGATCCGATAGTTGTCCCGTACGGTCCCCACGGCGGGATCTTGTCCGTTTGCAGGCCCACACGATGCGTTCCCCTCGTTCACTGTTGTTGCCCTTCATGACCCGCGCGTTGGCGCTCCTTGCCTTGTGCTGCATGGCATGGCTTGGCGCGTCGCGAGCGCAGGCTGTCGACTGCGTTGCGTCCAGCCAAGAGTGCTGCACGGCGGGCACAGCAGCTGGATGCGCGAATGTCGCATGTTGCAACGCGGTGTGCGCCCTCGATCCATTCTGCTGCGAGTCCCAGTGGGATGCAATCTGCGCCAACAAGGCGGTCGACATCTGCGAAGACTGCCGCTGCGGCAACGGTGACTGCTGCCAGCCGCACACTGGCTTGGGCTGCGACGACGCCGCCTGTTGCGGCACAGTGTGCACGAACGATCCCTACTGTTGCGAGTCCCAGTGGGACGGCGGCTGTGCCCTGTTGGCACGGTCACTGTGTGGTGCCGCGTGCTCGAACGACTGCACGCTGCCGGCGCACAACAAGACCGAGACCGAGGAGTGCCTGCAGGAGCTGAACGGGAGCTGCGGCAGTCCAGCGAATCAGGAACTCGTCGTGGGTGACGCGATCCTGGGATGCACCTGGGCGTTCCAACCTCAAGGCGGGGCCGCGCAGCGTGATACCGACTGGTACGAACTCTCCATCGCCACCGCGACCATGGTCAAGCTCGAGGTCTTCTCCGAGGCGCTGTGCTTCGCGGCGATCCTGCGGGAAGGCGATTGCAACAACCTGCTCATGGTGACGCAGTCGAGTGCCGAGACTGGCGAGTGCCCGTCGACCGGACAGGTCTGCCTTGCCCCTGGCTACTACCAGGTGTTCGTGGCGCCCGATGCTTTCACGGGGATTCCGTTCCCACCGTCTGCGTCGAGCCCATCGAATCAGTATGTGCTTCGACTCAGCGGGGAGCCATGCAATGCCAATCCACCACTGAACGACACATGCGGAGGCGCCACGCCGATCATCCTTCCCGACCAAGGTGACCCGAATCCGTCGGTGCTCATCCCCTTCTCGAATCGCTTTGCCCTGACGAACTTCCAGCAGGCATCCTGTGGATACGCCGGTGCGTCCTTCACCAAGGACGTGTACTTCCTCTTCCGTCCTCCCATCGGACTCGAGGGCGACTACCTGATCTCGACCTGTGAGCAGGGCGCGAGCGGCCCGTACTTCGACTCCGGAATCGAAGTTTGGCGCGGATGTCCGACCGCGGGTGGTTCGCCCATCGCCTGCAACGACGACGGAGACCAATGCAATCTCCAAACGGGCTCCGATCTGCAGTTCGCTTCGAGCCTGTATGTCAATCTTGGTTCCACGACTGCGGGTGAGCCGTACATCATTCGGGTTGGTGGCTGGGACGGTGCCATCGGCGAGGCCTCGCTCTTCGTGCAATTCGTGGGCACGCGTCCGAGTTGCGATGACCCAGGCGCGCTCGGCTGCTGCCTAGCGCACGAAGCTGGACAGCCCTTCTGCTCGGACACCGCATGCTGCGAGCGAGTCTGCGGCATCGACGCGTTCTGCTGCGCGATCACCTGGGACGCGATCTGCGCGTCCTTCGCGCGTTCCTACTGCGAAACTTGCGGCGGGTCGGGGGGATCGCTCGGCGGCAGCGACGAGTGCGCCACAGCAGTACCCGTCATCCTCGGGCAGTCGATCAACTTCTCGACCACGCTGGCTTCCGCCGAGACAACAGTGCCGACCTGCGATGGGATCACCATCGGCCGCGATGTCTTCTTCCTCTTCGTGCCGCCCCAGACCGGCGCGTACAACTTCGACACATGCGGCGGCGGCGGGACCGCTCCGTTCGACACCGTCATCGAGGCGTGGACCGCGTGCCCCAACGCTGGTGGCGTCTTGATTGCGTGCAACGACGATGGAAACGGATCGTCGTGCCTGCCGCTTCGCTCCAACCTCGTCGTCGAACTTCCCGCTGGAGTGCCTGTGACGATTCGAGTGGGTGGCATTGATTCATCGGCGGGCGAAGCCACGCTCAGGGTGAGCGAAGGACCCGTCGGGCGATCATGCACCGACCCCCAAACCATTGGGCTTGGCAGCACGCCCTTCAACCGCGCCGATGCGACGCACGACCTGGACCTTGCGGGGTCATGCGCGATCGGGTCGTCAGGCAATACGACCATCTGGAATGCCGTGTGGTTTGAGTACACCGCTGAGCGTGCCGGCGAGTGCACGGTGTCCACCTGCAACGCCGCGGATCACGATACGCGCTTGGCCGTGATGACCTCGTGCATGCCGTCGTCGACGATTGCCTGCAACGATGACGGCCCAGGCTGCGGCGGCTTCACGAGCAAGCTCACCTTCCCAGCCGTCTGCGGCCAGAAGTACCTGATCGCAGTGGGCGGCTTCAGTGCGGCCACCTATCAGGGCAGCGGACAGCTCACGCTGATCCAGAACGGTCCGACCTGCCCACCGCCAGTGCAGGGCGATCTGAATGGCGACGGTGTAGTCAATGGTGCTGACCTCGGCATCTTGCTGACCAGTTGGGCGACCGGTGGCGCAGGCGATCTCAACTCCGACGGCGTCGTCGACGGCGCCGACTTGGGCATCCTGCTCACTTCGTGGACGCCCTGAGCCATTCCCATGCCGCGTGCAGATCTGCTGATGATGCTTCTCGCTGCGGCTGTGTGCCTCGCACCGCGCACGGTGCTTGCGCAGAGTTGCCCCGCCAGCGGCGACTGCCTTGCGCCGCACACCACGCCCGGATGCAACGATCCATCCTGCTGCGCCAGCACCTGCGCGATCGACTCGACCTGCTGCACCGTGGCCTGGGATGCTGACTGCGCTCAGTTGGCGAACACCTTCTGTTCGATCTGCGGGGCATCGGGACTCGGCAGTTGCTTTCTGGCTCACACGACCTCGAAGTGCGACAACGCCGTGTGCTGCAGCACCGTGTGCCAATTCGATGCATACTGCTGCACGGTGCGTTGGGATTCAACCTGCGCGGTCTACGCGAGCGCATTCTGCGACGCCACGAACCCGGGAACCTGCGGCGATCCGACCTCCGGTGGATGCGATGTGCCACACGGCACGCCAGCCTGCGACAACGCTGACTGCTGCAACGCCGTCTGCGCGAAAGATCCGACCTGCTGCACCCAGGCATGGGACTCGCTGTGCGTGGCCTATGCGGCAGCGGCGTGCACTGCACAGTGCGAACCAGCTTGTCCGGCTGGCTCCGTGACGGAGAACGAGCAGTGCGGTCTCTACGCGAACGATGTGTGCATCGCGCCGGTGGCGGGTTCGCAACCGCAGGCACTGACGGGCGGCAAGGGATGCGGCTGGCTGACCTACGACGCGCTTGGGGGTCTTCAACGGGTCGATGTGGATGTGTGGTCGCTCACCGTGCCAGATCCCGACGGCGACGGACTTGCACGCGTCACGCTCGGTTTCACCTGCAACGCTGGGACCTTTGCGGCACTCGTTCCCGCTGGATCCTGCGCCATCGCTCAGGCACCCATTCACGCCCAGGTCTCCAGTTGCATCGAAGCGGTGAGCCAGGCGTGCATTCCCGCCGGTTCATGGTGGGTCATCTGCACATCGGGTGCATTTCCCCAGCAGCAAGCACCTAGTTCCTATCCGTGCCCTGGCCGTCCCTACTCGCTTCGGGTCGAGATCGATCAGGTCTGTGTCGCACCGTGCTCTTCGGACGGACCTTGCCTTTCGCCGCATCCGACACCGGGTTGTTCGGACGCGGAATGCTGCGCTGCGACCTGCGCGGTCGATCCATACTGCTGCGAGGCAGATTGGGATGCCTCCTGCGTGACCGAGGCAGTCCAGGCCTGCAACATCGCGCCGCCGCCGAATGACGACTGTGCTGGCGCGCTCGCTCTGGTGCCAGGCACGCCCCTGCTCGTGCAGACAGGGCCGGCCACGATCAGCGGTCTGCCATTCCCGCCGGGATGCGTGGGCACGGGCACGGTCGCCGGCAATGATGTCTGGTGCTCGATCGGACCACTTGACCGCGCCGCCACGGTGCTCGTGTCAACTTGTTCGGAGTCCACCCTGTTCGACACGCTGCTGGTCGCGTACCGCGGCGGGTGCGGCGCGCTGCAGGCTGCGGGTTGCAATGACACGGGGCTGTGTCCACCGCAGAGCAATGCCGAGCTCTCGATCGATGTGGCGTGTGGCGAAGTCGTCTTGCTCAGAGTCGTGGGCCGACAGGGACATCTGGGTCAGGCTCAGGTGCTTCTGACCGTGCCGGGCGCACCGCCCTGCCCTGGATCATGCCCCGCCGACCTGAACGGGAGCGGCACGGTCGATGGTGCGGATCTTGGGCTGCTCCTGAGCAGCTGGGGCAACATGGCTGGCGGCGATGTGAACGGCGACGGCATCACCGACGGCGCAGACCTTGGCGCGCTCCTGAGTGGGTGGGGCCCCTGCCAGTGATGCGACCCTGCTGATCTGGCGAATCGTCGCGCATTGATCTTGATGGCGTTCACGCTGGGGTGTTGATGCCAGGCGTTGTGGCAGAGAGCGCGCGCCGCATGACCTTGCCCGTTGGATTGCGCGGCATGGCGGACAGGACACGGAACTCGCGAGGAACCTTGTAGCCCGGCAACCGCTCGCGACACCACGATCGGACCGCCTGCTCGTTGAAGGCTGCGCCATCGTGCAGCTCGACGAACGCTAGCGGAACTTCGCCGCGTGACCCATCCGTCATTCCGATCACGGCGCTGACCTTGATCGACGGCTCGTGGTTCAGGACCTCCTCGATCTCGCGCGGGAAGACATTTTCGCCCGCGATGATGAGCATTTCCTTGATGCGGCCAGTGATCGAGAGATGGCCATCGCCGTCGAGCCGACCTTGGTCGCCGGTCCGGAACCAGCCGTCGGCATCGAAGGCAGCGGCTGATTCGTTGGGCAGATTGAAGTACCCCCGCATCACATTGGGGCCCTTGATCCTGATCTCGCCGTCGTGCCCATGCGGAACGGGTTGCCCATCCGCATCGGCGATCAAGAACTGCACATCCTGAAGCGGCCGACCGACGCTCTTCCATCGATACTCATGCGGCAGGCACCAGCTCACGACTGGGCTGGTCTCGGTCAGCCCATAGCCCTCGGAGATGCGCACGCCGAACGCGTCGTGAAAGCCGTCGCTCACGGCCTGGGGCAGCGGCTCGCCACCGCTCACGGCGAGCCGGAGTGACGAGAACGCATCCTTCGGCGCATCCTTCACGGCGCGCAGGGCGTTGTACATGCTCGGGATCGCCACGAGCACGGTCGGCCGATGAGCGGACGCCAGATCGACGATCCGCTTGGGCATGAATCGCGCGGTGTAGACCGTCTTGGCGCCGATCGAGAGCGGCATCATGGTCAGCACCGTGAAGCCGAAGCTGTGAAACTGCGGCAGCACACCCAGCACGACATCGTTGCTGTTGAACTTCGCCGAGTCTCGAACCTGTCGCACATTGGCCCACAGATTGTCTTCGGTGAGCATCACGCCTTTGGGTCGGCCGCTCGTTCCGCTGGTGTAGAGCAGCAACGCAAGGCGATCCTGGCGGCTTGGCATGCAGCAGCGTGGTCGCGGCACTCGCTTGACGGGCAGCTCTTCCATCCGCAACGCACGCACGCCTGACGGAAGCCCCTTCGTGAACTCGAGCATCGGGTCCACGGTGATGCAGCAGTCGACCGACGCATCACGGCACACATGCTCCATGTCCTGCGGCGTAAAGAGGTAGTTCAGCGGCACGCAGGTGCGGCCCGCCATCCAGGTTCCAAGCGCGGCGGCCGGGAACAGCCCCGAGGTCGGCAACATGATGCCCACGCGATCGGCTGAGGTCGTGCGTTCGATCGCCGCAGCGACATGGCACGCTGTCCACCACACTTGCCATGCCGGCCAACGGCGTTGATCATCCACGACGACGGTGCGGAACGGACGGAGCGCGAGTTGGCGAAGGATGGCGTTCCCGAGCTGCATGATGTGAGGTGTACAGTACGCCGCATGCCAAGGTGCCTCAACATTGCTGCGTTCATGCTTCTGTTGGTGGCGTTGGGTTGCGAAACGACAAAGCAAGTTGGCACGCCGCTCAACCGCGCGCGCGAGTACTACGAGGACGGTGATACGGACGATGCGTTCGACCTTGCCGTGCAGGCGGCTGCGTCGAGCGACGGCGTCACAGCGCAACGCGGCCAGCTCGTGGCCGGAATGTCAGCAATGGACCTGCAGCGCCCGGATGCTGAGTCGTGGTTGCTGAAGGCGTCGACGGGTCCTGATCGTGAGTGCGCGGGAACGGCGCTCGCCTCGATGGCAACGATTCAAGAGCGAAGTGGTCGCATCGAGACGGCAGCTCAGTCCATGCACCGCGCGAGCATGATGCTCTCGGGAAGTGAACAGGCGCGCGCTCGGGCCGAGGCACAGCGTCTCGCCGATGCAGTGCCTCCGAAGCCAAAGCCTGCCACGGCCGGTGCGCAGGCGTCCAGCGTCGGGCCACGATCAAGCGCGCAGAAAGCGGCCGGAACCAACAAGCCTGACGCTTCCCCAAGTGCGAGCAAGCCCGACCCCACGAGCAAGGACCATGCGTCGCTGGCCAGACCATCGACCGACAAGTGGACACTCCAGGCAGGCGCCTTCGAGTCGAAGAAGAAGGCGGATGTCCTTGCGGCCGAACTCGAGAAGGAAACGGACGCTCGAGGATTGCCGGTGCCCGAGGTTGTCTCAGTCAAGGTCCGCGGCAAGACCATGTACCGCGTTCAGGTTGGCATCTACGACTCGCGTGAACGCGCCAAGGCGGCCCTTGAATCGTGGGGGCGCAAGGGCATCCTGCTCGGGACCACGGACTGAGCGAGCGATCGTCGTCGTCGTTCACTTGGAGCCGCCACGGCGCACGCCGTCGCGCGCTGCCCACCAGACTCTCAGGTGTCTGAGTTCATCAGGACGGTCGCGGCGCGCTCGAAGTACGCCATCATGGCGGGGCGTTCGGCTTGCGGGATCGCTGCGTCCTCAAGTGCTGCGCGCATGACCTCGACCCAGTCATTGCGTTCCTGCAGTCCGATGCGGAACGGCATGTGTCGCATGCGCAACCGTGGGTGCCCCTTGCGCGCGTTGTACGCAGTCGGGCCGCCGAAGTACTGGATCAGGAACTCCGCCTGATTGCGGATCGCCTCATCGAGTTCCTGCGGGAACATGGGACGCAAGCGCGGATGCGCTTCGATGCGCGCGTAGAAGGCTCGGGCGATCGCCCAGAACGGTTCTGATCCGAGGCGGGCATGAAGGCTCTCTGGTCCGGTTCCTGCATTCGATGCATCGCTCATGGCGGCGGCGATGGTAGGGTGTCAGCATGCTCACCACGCTGGCGCTTGTGATCGGCTTGATGACGGTCCCGCCACCGGCGGCGACGCCCGCTGGCGTGGTCGTCCCTCCGCGGCTCGAGCAGAACAAGCCGATCCCCGCGTGTGTGCCCGGCACCGGTCCAAGCCTCTTCAGCACGCTGCACCAATCCAAGGTCACGGAGCAGGATGTTCCGATTCCCCCGGGCGTCAGCGATGCCGAGGCTCGCAAGGCGATTCAGCGTCTCTCGTCACGCAAGCCGGAGCTGCGTGAGGACGGCCTTCGCATGCTGCGAACCTTCACGACACCTGAGGGGCAGTGGGCGATCTACCACGCCAGCCGTGGAGCTGAAGGATCCATCACGATGCAGGTGCTCGAACATCTCGCGTCGCTCGGCCCATCAGGCCAGGCCGGGCTCACCTGGATCGCGATCCACGATCGTGATGCGGCGGTGCGAAACGAAGCTGCGCAACGGATCGAGCAGCCTCCATCGAATGATGCATTGGCGGTCCTTGAAGGCGCCCTGCGAAGCCCCAACCACATGGTCGTGAATCAGGCCGGACTGCTCGCCGGCCAGATCAACGCGATCAAGGCGATTCCACTGCTCATCGCGGCGCAGTTCGCTCAGGACCCTGTGCAGGACCAAGCTGATTTGGCGTGGATCGCCATCGGAACGCAGCGAAGCTATGTGGCGAATCTCATCCCGATCACGGGGAACTCGTCGGCCGGGTTCCAACCGGTGATCGGACAGATCTACGAAGGCGTCGTCCTGGCGATCGATGACGCTGCAGCCGTGGCCACGACCTATCGCCCAGGTGTGCATCAGTCGCTCATGGCGCTCGCCACGCTTGACTCGGGACAGAGCACCGCGCACCTTGGCTGGGATCTGAATGCGTGGGTGGCGTGGTACAACGACACATACCGCCCGATCCTCGCTGCACGCGCTGCCGATCCGGAGCCGAGCCGCGACCCCAAGTGAGCGATCACACGAAGACGGAGCGATCAGGGATCACGCGCGCCGATCGAGTGCGCGCATCGTGTCGATCAGCCGCTCGTACTGCCACGGTCGATTGTGTGGCGCAGCGCTGACTCGCAGCAGCCAATCGCCGTGCAACTCCATGCATGGCACTTCAACGGAGCCTTCCGACAGGAGGGCTGCCTGAAGGGCTTCGACTGATTCAAATCGAGTGCGCCATCGCGCATCCAACCTGCACGCGGCCATGGAGCCTCGCATCGAACCATCCATCGGCGAGATCGGCTCGAAGCACCCCGAGTCCACCATGCGTTGATGAGCCCATGCAGCAAGTTGTCGATTGTGCTCGATCACGGCGCGCGCACCGAAGGCGTCTACCCAGGCGATGGCATCGGTGATCGCCATCCATGCTCCCACATCACGAGTCCCCTGCCATCCGAATTCCTGATCCATGCCAGCGCCATAGTGATGACTGATCGAGGCGGGGTGGGTCTCGCCCGCACGCTTCGAGGACGCGTACAGGAACGCGCAGCCCTTGGGCGCGTACACCCACTTGTGCAGATTCCCGGTGTACCAATCGGCGCCGAGCTCATCGAGGTTGAAGGGCACCATGCCCGGGGCATGCGCACCGTCGATCATCACGGCGATGCCGTGCTCATGGCATGCCTTCACGATCAGCTTCACCGGCAGAACGAGCGCCGTCGGACTGGTGATGTGATCGACAAGGACCAGTCGCGTGCGCGTGGTCAGTGCGGCCGCGACGCGCGCCACGATGTCGTCGCTCGAACGGATCGGCAACGGGACGGGCACCTCGCGGAGCGTGATCCCGTGAAGGTCCCGCTCGCGGAACAGAGCCTGTCGGACCGCGCCGTACACATGACCAGTCGTCACGACCTCGTCACCCGGTTGCCAGGCGATGTTGCGGAGCACGGAAGCGATGCCTGCCGTGGCGTTCTCAACCAGCCCGATCCGCTCCGGCGGCGCGCCGATCATCCGCCCAAGCGCCTCCTTCGGGGCCCGGAGCAGGTCCGCCGCGCCCCGACCCAGCCGGGCGATCGGTTGGGCCTCGATGAAGCGCCGGTGCCGCTCAGCGGCCTCTGCGACGGCCACGGGCAGGCTGCCGAAGGATCCGTGGTTCAGGAAGACGACGGACGGGTCAAGGAGCCACCCCTGGTCGGTGCCGGGTAGCGGCTCGGGGGGGTGGATGGTCGGGTGGGACATTCTGGGAAACCTATCGCATGCCGGGTCACACCCTGTCACCCTGATCGTTCCCTACCATAGACCGAACAAAAGTTCGGGTCCCGGAAAGGACCTGTCCGATGCATACCTCCATGACCATCCTCACTCCCGACGAAGTCCACGCCATGCGCACCCGCGCCGCAGCACCCTTGGTGCAGTTGGGGCCTGGCGGCGACTTCACGCGCTATGTGGTCGAACAGGATGATGGCTTGGCCGTCATCAGCCACCGCCGGGCAGCGCTCACGCCGGTCGCCGAGCCGGTCGATCCGCCGACCATGCTCGATGAGCCGTGTACGGGCGCGGGCCTTGGCCTTCGCCGTGGCTCAGCAGTGATCAACGCGATCTTCGGTGCGCCCGCGAATGACCGCACCGAGGTCAGGCCCGGCCCGCTCACCGGCTGGCGCGGCGCACTGCGTGTGGCGCTCCAGCCCATCGATTGGCTTGACGACCTCCTGGGTCTCACGCGCATCGAACTTCCGCTTCAACCGATTCCAGTTCCCGTGTCCACTCGAACGCACGCCTCAGGATCCCACCATGAACCTCACTCCCAAGCAACTGCGCATCTACGACCTAGTCCGACAATGGCGGAACGACCGGGGCTATTCCCCCACGATGCAGGAACTGGCCGACGAACTCGGCGTCAGCAAAGTCACGGTGTTCGAGCATGTTCAGGCGCTTGTGGAGAAGGGCGTGCTCTCACGCAATCCGAACAAGGCGCGCTCTTTGGCGCTGACGGTCGATGACGACGCACCCATCGGTCGCGTGGCGCCAAGCACCGATGCACTGACGCTGCCCCTGCTCGGCCGCATTGCGGCCGGTCACCCGGTCGAGAAGTTTGAACAGGACGAAACCCTGAGCCTTGGCCAGGTCTTCGGTCCAGCCCGCGGTCGGCACAACGAAATGTTCGCGCTCCAGGTTGAAGGCATGAGCATGAAGGACGAGAGCATTCTTGATGGCGACTATGTCATCGTCGAGCGCCGTTCAACGGCACGCAATGGCGATCGCGTCGTGGCGCTCCTGCCCAACGGTGAGACCACGCTCAAGACCTTCTTTCGCGAGCGCGATGGGCGCATCCGGCTTCAACCAGCCAATCCCGAGTTCGAGCCGATCATCGTCGACGAGTGCCAAGTTCAGGGCATCGTCATCGGCGTCATGCGTCGCTACTGATCAATGCGATCGGCAGCGCACGTCAGACTCGTTCGGTTTGACAGGCTTCACGCAGCGGGGCGATGAACGTGGCAGCGCGTTCGTGCGCCGTGGCTGCGTCACCGTCCATGGCGCGGACCAAAGCACTGCCGACGATCGCGGCGTCAGCATGCTTGACCACCAGGCGGACATGTTCGGGGGTCGCGATGCCGAAGCCGACCGCGATGGGAAGATCAGTCTGCGCGCGAATCGCCGCGACGGTCCCGGCGACATCGGGTGGTGCATCGCTCGTGCCAGTCAGCCCCGCACGAGCGAGCGCATAGACGAAGCCACGGCAACGGCGGGTGATCGCACGAATTCGCTCGGGAGTCGAGGTCGGCGCAACCAGGAGCGCCAACCCCATCCCGAATCGGTCCACCGCCTCGAGCACCTGATCGGCCGCGTCAACATCCATGTCCGGCACGATCAACGCATCGAATCCAGCATCGTGGGCTTGCCGCACGAACGCTGCACCACCGTGGCGGTGGACGATGCTCATCGAGACCATCGCGATCAGGCCGCATTCCACGCTAGCCCGAACCGACTTGATTGCTGCCATCGTTCCGGCGACCGTCGTTCCCGAGCGGAGCGCCCGGTCCATGCTCGCAGCGATGACTGGTCCGTCCGCGATCGGATCGCTAAATGGGAAGCCGATTTCGAGTGCAGCGACACCCAGACGATCCAGGGCGCGGATCGTGTCGACCGTGGCCGCGATGGACGGCACGCCGGCGGTGACGAACGGCATCAGGCTTCCGCGTCCGGCTGTGCGATCCTGTCGAAGTCGGTGCGTGATGCGCTGCATGGAGGTCAAGGGTAGTAGCCCAGCTCGGATTCGAACCGAGGTCGTATCGATTATGAGTCGACTGCTCTGGACCGCTGAGCTACTGGGCCGGAATCGGGCGGGATCATCCTAGCGACAGCATCAACTGGGTTCCTTGAGTCGCCATGGGGCGCGGATGCTCACAGTCGCACTGGTTTCACGGGAAGCGCCGGTTTCACGGGAGCGCGAGTCCGCTCGCCGCACGAAATCCGACGCCCCGCAGTTGCAGGTCCGACCGTCACACGCCACACTACGGGACCGTGGTGACCGCCGCCATCATCCAAGTCCTCGTGCTCATGCTCACGCTCGCTGCGGCGAGCGGAGCAGCGCCCATGGCGGCTGCGCGCCTCGATGCCTGCGCGATGGTGGACGCAGCGAGCGCCGTCGCAGCACCATCGCACCGTCGATCGCTTGCTGGGTCCGCCGTCACGACGGCGCCCATGGCCGCCTGCCCAAGCGTGACCGCAGGTCGTGTGGTCGGCTGGGTTGACCAAGGCCGCGGTGCGATGCCTCCGCCGATGGCCTGAGTGCCGTCGAGCGTTGAATCCAAGCATTTCCTGACATCCAAACCCGTGACCCCGTCGCCGTGCGACGCGGTCCACGATCTCTGCAAAGGACACCCCCCATGGCCGTTCCCGTCATCAGTTCCGTCATGCGTTCGCTCTTCGGTACTCGCAACCAGCGCATGGTCAAGCGCTACTTGCGCATCGTTGACCAGGTGAACGCGCTTGAGCCATCGATCCGCGTGCTGACCGATGCGCAGTTGCGAGAGCGCACGGCGGAGTTCCGCGCGCGTGTGGCCAAGGGTGAGGATCCCCTGTCCTTCCGGCACGAGGTCTTCGCCGTGGCGCGCGAGGCGATGGATCGTTCGGTCGGGATCCGCAACATCCTCAATCCTGATCTCGCGTTCGACGCATCAACCTTGCCGGCAGAAGTTCGCGCGCTCTTCGAGACAGCTCGCGCCGAAGCTGCTGCCCTTCCCGACGCTGCGCCTGAGGGCGACCTGCTCGGATGCACCGCAGGGACCCCGGCATGGCTCACGATCGATCTGCCCAACTCGCTCTACGAGGCCGTTCGCGCGTTGCACGCGATGTCGAAGCCGCCCTTCCGCGCGCGTCCGTTCGATGTGCAGATCATCGGTGCCATCGTGCTGTCCGAGGGCAAGATCGCCGAAATGAAGACCGGCGAAGGGAAGACGATCGTCGCTCCGTTGGCGACCTATCTCGCCGCCGTGAGCGGACACCAAGTGCATGTCGTCACGGTCAACGACTACCTCGTGCAACGCGACCGTGACTGGACCTTCCCCTTCTTCCGCGCGCTCGGACTGACCGCAGGTGCGATCCACCCCATCCACATGCAGTCGACCGAGGCGAAGCAGGACGCCTATCGATGCGATGTCGTCTACGGAACGACCGCAGAATTCGGCTTCGATTACTTGCGCGACAACATGAAGCAGCGCGCCGAGGATCAGGTCCAGAAGCGTCGGGACTTTGTGATCGTCGACGAAGTCGACTCGATTCTGATCGACGAGGCCCGCACGCCGCTCATCATCAGCGGTCCAGCCTTCAACAAGGCGCCGCGGTACGACCTTGCGGATCGCTTGGCGCGCCATCTGGTCGATCGCCAACAGGCCTGGAACGAAGCGGAGGAAGCCGTGTCGAAGGCCCGCTCGACGGCCGCCGGTCTCGAGGGCGATCTTCGAAACGTCCGCGACGCATCGCAGAAGCCTGAGTTGCGGAAGAAGCTCGATGAGGCGCGTCGTTCGATCCCACGGCTCGAGGCCGAACGCGATCGGCATGCCCAGTTCTACGAAGTCGAGCTCGACAAGAAGCGCGCCACGATCACCAGCGCCGGCATCGCCGAGGCACAGCGAGTGTCTGGTATCGGGTCCTTCTATGTCGGCGAGAACATGGACATGCCACACCTGCTCGAGCAGTCGGTGCGTGCGCACACGGTCTATCAGCGCGACCGCGACTATGTGGTCGCCGGCGACGAGTCCGGCCAGCTCGGCGTGGTGATCGTCGACCAGAACACCGGTCGCAAGATGGTCGGTCGCCAGTGGTCCGACGGTTTGCACCAGGCCGTCGAGGCGAAGGAAGGCGTGACCATCAAGCAAGAAACGCAGACGATGGCCACGATCACGGTCCAGAACTACTTCAAACTCTACGGCCACCGCGCGGGCATGACGGGGACCGCCGACACCGAGGCCGAGGAGTTCCACGAGATCTACCGGCTCGATGTCGTGAGCATCCCGACGAATGTGCCCATTGCACGCGATGACCGCGATGACCAGGTCTATGTGAGCGTGAAGGACAAGTGGAGCGCCGTCATCGAAGAGATTCGCCGTCACCACGATCTCGGTCGCCCTGTGCTGGTCGGCACGACGAGCGTGGAGAAGAGCGAGTTCCTTGCGGCGGAACTCCGCAAGCGTCATGGGATCCGACACGAAGTGCTCAATGCGAAGCAGCACGAGCGCGAGGCGGAAATCGTCGCCGGTGCGGGGCAACTCGGTGCGGTGATGATCGCAACGAACATGGCCGGCCGTGGCACCGACATCAAGCTCGGCCGCATCACGCGCGCCGACCTCATCGAGCACTGGAAGCGCCGCAACATTTGTCCGCGCGAAGCAAGCGCTGACCAAGCTGACGAGGTCGTCCTGGATCTGTGCTGGCGACACCTTGCTTCAACGCAGGCCGGCGTCGAGCGCGCCGAGGCCGCGTCGCTTTCCATGGACGAGATCCAACTGCGAACGCTGCGCGCCTGGGCGATCGAGCACACCGGCATGAGCGAAGCTGATGCGCGCAAGGCAAAGCCTGCATCGCTCATGAAGGCGCTCGACGCGACGGGGTCGTTCCAACTGCACCGCATCTCGTTCCACGCGACGGTCGAAGCCATGGGCGGGCTGCACATCATCGGCACCGAGCGCCATGAAAGCCGCCGCATCGACAACCAGCTGCGTGGCCGCGCCGGTCGTCAGGGCGATGCAGGGTCGAGCCGGTTCTTGCTCTCGCTCGAAGACGATCTGATGAAGATGTTCGCTGGACCCGCCACGCTTCGCGCGTTGAGCGTGCTCGGTATGCGCGAAGGCGACGCGATCGAAGCTCCGATGCTGACCCGCGCTGTGGCGCGTGCCCAGAAGAAGGTCGAGGAGCGCAACTTCCAGATGCGCAAGAGCATCCTTGAGTACGACGAGCCGCTGAACGTGCAACGTGGCAAGTTCTACGGCCTGCGTCAGCGCATCCTCGAGGGCAAGGATCTGCGATCGATCGTGCTTGAGTCGATCGACTCCTCCGTCTCCGATGCCGTGTCCACCTATCTCGATCCGCTGCACGCCCCCCGTTGCGTGAGTGAGTGGGTCTGGGAGCACTACGGCGTCCATGTCGAGGCAGAGCGCTTCCGCGGCAAGGACCGCGACGGCATGCTGCGGGCCGTGCGGACCGACACGCACGAAGAGGCCTTGGCGTCGATTGACACGGCGCTGAATGAGTTCCTGCCCGATGAGGATGCGGAACACCTTGACCCTGCACTGCTGCGCGAGTGGGCACAGAAGACCTGGGGCTGCGAACTCACCGACGACGCGCTCAAGGCAGGTCGTCGCGAGGTCCGAGCGGAGCTTGAGGCCGCGATGCGCGCACGATTCGATGCGATCGACACTGCCGCGCTTGAGCCGATGGTCTCGGGCGAGTGGAGTCGCTCCGAACTCGCGCGTTGGTGCAGCGCGAAGTGGAACCGCCCCGTGACCACCTCGGATCTGGGCGCGAGCCCAAATCCCAAGGAAATCACGCTGACGCTTCAGCAACTCGCGCGCTCCATCTATGCCGAGCGCGAAGTGAGTTTCGCGATCGATGCATGGGTCGAGCGCACGGGCGCCATGCTGGCAGCGCAGCACCCCGATGCGCTCGAACACTTCTGCGCCTGGGCCCGCGATCGATATGGCGTGGACTGGACCCCTTCCACGCTCCCCTCGGCTGATCCGCGCGAGATCCGCGAACGCCTGGTCGCCATCTCACGCGAGCGCGCATCCAACGATCCCAAGCACCGCGAGGAGCTGACGAACTTTGAGCAGATGGTGCTCGTGCAGGTGCTCGATGCGACCTGGAAAGACCATCTTCACGCGATGGACCAACTGCGCGACTCGATCGGTTTCCGCAGCTTCAGCCAGAAGGACCCGCGCATCGAGTTCAAGCGCGAGTCGAGCCGGCTCTACGCTGAGATGGAACTGGCTGCACGCGATCGCGTGACCGATCTGGTGTTCAAGGGACGATTGCAGTTGGCCGTACCGCGCGCCCCGCAACCTGCTGCCGCGCCAACAGATGCTGCTGATGGCAACGCCGCGCCGCACGCTCCAGCTGCATCGGTGCCGGCGATCCCGCGCAAACCCGTCGAAGGTGCCGCAATCGTCGGGCGCAACGAGCCGTGCCCCTGCGGCAGCGGCAAGAAGTTCGGCAAGTGCTGCGGTGCTCGGCAGAAGGCCGAGGCCTGAGCTCTTCCATCGGTTGCCAACGGGGCGGGCAGTTCCTATACTTCCCGCCCCAACGCCTCGTTAGCTCAGTTGGTAGAGCAGCTGACTCTTAATCAGCGGGTCCAAGGTTCGAGTCCTTGACGAGGCATTTCCCGGCGCGCGCCGCTCACGAGCAGGCACGCAGCAACGGCAAGACCAACACGCCTAGGAGCACCAGCGCCAGCAGCACCCGATGCTGCTTTCGCACATGGTGCGCCACAGGGGGCTCGCGCAGTGGGCTGCCAGCGATCCAGTTGCCGCATCCCGGACAGACATCGGCATCCTCGGCGACCGACCGTCCACAGTCCGGGCAGAACCCCGGACGCGGCCGTTCGAGCCGACGGATGTCATCGTGCGAAGGTCCCTCGTCTGGATCGATGCGATGTGCCATGCAGCGCTCCGGGTACGACAACGCCCTCAATCGCGTAAACGATCGAGGGCGTTTGAACGAGGCGGACGGGACTCGAACCCGCAACCACCGGCGTGACAGGCCGGTACTCTAACCAATTGAGCTACCACCCCTAACCAGCGCCGAAGCGCCCCACCGCCATGGCTGGCCGTGGACGGGAAAGTGTAGCGGCTTCCGATGGTTCGTCAACCTGCCCGGTCGCCCAAGGCGCGTGTGGGGACAGCTCGTTTATTGCGGACGATTCGTCACTTGGCGTCGAGCCATCGCGGACCCCAGTGGCTCGAGACCAGGATGGGCACGCGCATGGGAATCGCCTGCTGCATGCACTCCCTGACCCAAGGTTCGACCGTGGCGACCTCGGCTTGGGGAACCTCGAGCACGAGTTCGTCGTGAATCTGAAGCAGCAGACGAGAGCCCGATGAGATCGAGGGCAATCCGCGATGCACCGCGACCATCGCAACCTTGATCAGGTCGGCAGCGCTCCCCTGCACCACCGTGTTGACGGCGATGCGCTGGCCGAGTGCACGCTCGTTGCCATTGCGCGAATGCAGCTGCGGCACTGGTCGGCGGCGGCCAAGGATCGTCGTCGACCATCCGCGGGTCCGCGCGTCATCGATGCACTGCTGCAGGAACGACTCGAGGCCGGCGAATCGCGCCTTGTAGTCCTGGATGATCTCCTTCGCGCGGGCCTGGCTCGTCCCAGGTCCCATCCGCCGTGCGAGTCCATGCGGCGTGATGCCGTAGACGATGCCGAAGTTCACCATCTTGGCAGCGTTGCGCTGCTCTGGCGTGACCTGCGACGGATCGATGCCGTTGACCTCGGCAGCGACGGCCGTGTGGATGTCCTGTCCGGTGGCGAAGGCGGCGCAGAGCGCGGGATCGCCGGAGAGGTGCGCGAGCACGCGCAACTCGACCTGCGAGTAATCGCATGCGAGCAGCACATGGCCGGGCGGCGCCGTGAACGCTGCGCGAATCTCGCGGCCCGTCGGCGTCCTGATCGGGATGTTCTGAAGGTTGGGATCGGAGCTCGAGAGTCGTCCAGTCGCCGCACCAGTCTGGTGGAACGAGGCGTGCACGCGGCCATCACGGGGATCGATCGCCTGTTCGAGCGCAACGAGATAGGTCCCGACGAGTTTCGTGAGCTGCCGGTGTTCAACGATCAGTTGGGGCAGCGGACTCGTGACGGACGGATCGTCGGCCAGCGTGTCGAGGACTTCGGCGTCGGTGCTCGCACCAGTCTTCGTCCGCTTGACGATCGGCATTCCAAGTCCTGGCGTGTCCGCATCAGGCGAATTGAAGAGGACGGCCGCGAGCTGCTTGGGGCTGTCAGGATTGAAGGGCCAAGGTGCCGCAGCGGCGATGCGCGCGCGGACATCGAGGATCAGCCGCTCCAGACGAGCACGCTGGCGCTGCAACTCATCTCGTTCGACGCGGATCCCGTTCCACTCCATGTCAGCAAGCGCTGCCACAAGAGGGAGCTCGACCTCATCGTGCAAGCGGCGCAGCCCCTGCGCATCGAGTTCCGGCGACATCCGTTGATGAAGCTGAAGCGTGAGGTCGGCATCGGTCGCGGCATACGGTGCGGTGAGCGCTGCATCGACCCGGTCAAGCGTGCGCCGATGCGGGCCCGTGCCCGTGATGGCTTCCATCGAGAGTTTCGACTGTCCCAGTCGCTGATGCGCGACATCGCCAAGACCATGCGTCGATCGCTCCGGTTCGAGCAGAAAACTCTCGACCATCGTGTCCGCCACGAGCCCAAGCACATGCACGCCGTGCGCGCGAAGCACTTGCAGATCGAACTTGGCGTTGTGCGCGACCTTCTTGACCGCCGGATCCTCGAGCAAGGGTCGAAGGATCTCGATCGCGCGCGCGTTGTCGAGGTGTGTCCCTGGATCGGCACTGCGCGTGGGGACATAGACGGCCGTGCCGGGTTCGACGCACGCGCTGAAACCAACCATGCACGGCGTCCGCGGCGGCTGTTCGTCCGTTTCGGTGTCGAAGGCCAGCACCGCGCCGTTCAAACATGCGGATCGGGTCGCATCGACCCAAGCGGAGAGCGTGGGCGCATCGACGAGCATGGTCCACGAGCAACTGGCTTGCTGAGCGACCGGCGCCGCTTCTGGCGTACTCGACAGTCCCGCGAACAGCGTGCCCTCGGCGCTCTCATCCCGCGCGGAGGAGCGCGCAATTGGTCGAGATGTGGTTGAAGCAGATGCGCGGGCAGCCCCAAGCCTTTGGGACTCGGTTGAAGTGGGCGCCGAAGCAGCACCCATCCCCTGCGGCATCGCTGCGCCTTGGGCACGCAGGAACGCCATCCACTCCTGACGGAGTCGTCCGAACCCAAGCAGCTCCAGCCAAGCGGAGAGCGCGGCCGCGTCGACGGCCGATGGATCGAATCGGCTCCGCGCGAGGGACCAGTCGATGGCACAGTCATCCTTCAGTCGGACCAGCGTGCGTGCCAACCCGAGTTGGTCACGGTGCGTTTCGATCGACTCGCGCCGCTTGGGTGTGAGATCGGCGAGATGAGCGAGGACCCCCTCGATCGATCCGTACTGCACGACCAACTGCGCCGCAGTCTTGGGGCCGATGCCCGGAATGCCCGGAACATTGTCCACCGCGTCGCCCATCAGCGCGAGCATGTCGACCACATGCTCAGGACGAACACCCTTGCTGTCGAACAAGCCATCCGCCGTGAGCTCCGTGCCCGACTGGACGTCGTAGAGCACCGTCGCGTCGTCAAGCAACTGCGCGAGGTCCTTGTCCTTGCTCGCGATTCGGATCTTCACCTCGGGGTGGTCCCGTCGCACCGTCCGCACGAGCGTGGCGATGACATCGTCGGCCTCGACGCGCGATTCGGCAGAGAGCGGAATGCCGAGAAGTTGCGCGAGTTCGAGGCACCGCTCGACCTGACCATCGAAGTCTTCCGGCGGTGGCTCTCGGTGCGCCTTGTACTCGGGATAGATCTCGGATCGAAAGGTCTCGGTGTCGCCACTTGCATCGATCACCAGCGAAATGTGCGAACACGCGCTGTCACGCGCGAGCTTGAGCAGCATCTGGCAGAAGCCGTAGACCATGTTGGTCGGCTCGTTCGTGACGGGGCTGTTGAGCCCGCCGCGGATGGCGTAGTACGCCCGAAAGAACTGGGCGTGCCCATCAATGATGCAGAGCCGTTGGGACACTTCAGCGCGCCTCGCCGGCCGCATGCAACTCGCGGAGTCGGCCAAGCAGCGCGGGGCCCGGCTCAGCACCGCGCCGCGCCATCACGGCCCGCATCGTTTGCTCGAACCGATCCCATCTGTAGCGCGCCATCCGTTCCGGAGTGAGCCAGGCAAAGCGATCCACGCAGGCCGGTGGACGATCGCACGCGATCATGGCGCCCGTCCCGAAGGACGACCCCGTCGTGATGGCCGCCATGATGCCGACCTTCGCGTGATCAGCGACGATGCCGCCGTAAAAGATCCGACCGGTCCGTTCAACGGAGGACGACGCCTCGAGCCGCGTGGCGACTTCGCCGTAGGTGTTCAACAGGTTGCTGCCCGTCGCCCCTGCGCCAATGTTCACCCACTCGCCGACCAGGCAGTCACCCAGATGACCATCGTGCACTTTGTTGCTGTTGCCGTGAAAGATCACGGAGCCGACTTCGCCCCCGACCTTGCAGCGCGGGCCAATCACCGTGTTCGCCTTGATGACAGCACGCTCGGCAACCCATGCGCCAGCCAGGACCGCGCACGGACCAACCAAGATGGCGCCGGGTCGAATCGTGGCGCCATCCGCGATCACAATGGCACCATGGCTGGCGTCGAGGATCACACCGGGGCAGACTCGGGCGCTCGGAGCGATCTGCACCGGGTGATCGCCAAGGTCCGCACGACGACCACCAGAACACGATCCGCCGCGCGCGATCAGGAGTTCCAGATCGCTCGCGAGCGTGCTCGGCAATAGGTCGAGCGTGGTCCACGGAGTGCTCGCCAGCGCACGGTCGTCGAGTTCCGTCGATCGAGAACCGAGCGATCCGCCCCCATGAACATGGTCGCGTAGTTCTTGGGCCGTGCATCGAGCCGCGACGACTGCCCCACCCTGTGTGATCGCCTCACCAGGCGAGAGGTCGCCGATCATGCGTCGCACGGCTGGAAGAAACGTGCAACAGCCATGGATCGCAACGAGTTCGCCATCGACGACATCACCGGTGGGGAATCGCTCGCGGACCACGCCGTGAACCGCTGGCGCAGCCACGATCGAAGGCTCAACGCCCCACGCCAAGTTGATTCGCTCCAGAGCCGTCAGCGCGCCCAGGCGGTGCTCGCCGCTTGAGCGAAGGTCATCCAAGGGTCCCATGCCCCGAACTGGCGCGTCGAACAGCGCCACCGCCGGGCCGCGCCACATGGATCGATCGACCTGCATCGGTGCACTGTATGGCGACTCGACGCTGCGCGCGACGCTGGCCACGGGTGACGAGCGACTCGACGCTGCCCACGGGTGACGAGCGCTAGATTCGGCGCGCGACGCTGCCCACCGGCGGGAATCCCCACCAGCGTTCGATGCGATCAAGGAGCACGCTCACGGGGATCCCAAGCACAGCGGTGGCGCACGCAGCCCAGAACGATGCGAGCATCGCCCCGCCCACATGACCGACCGTCCACGGCACGGGATCACCCAGCCAACCGCGGACGGTCCAACCTGCGAACCAGCCCACCTGATGGATCATCAAGAGGCCGCCCGCCAGGACACCGACCGCCACCGGATTGCGCTTGAAGACCACGCCACGAAGTGGGATCGCCGCAGCCGCTGCAAGGAGGCAGCCCACGGTGTTAGGGCCGATCACCACGATCGTGATTCCGCCAGGTGCCGCCACCGGAGACACCAAGTCATAGAGCACGCCCATGGCGAGCGCACTCCACCATGCCGCTGACTTGCTCGCATTGAAGCTGACGAACGCCAAGACCACTGGGAACAACCATGGCCGAGCGTCGCCAATGGTGAGCACCTGCAGAAACGCGCTGTCCAGAAGCACAGCGACGAGCAACGCAGCGATGAAGACTGGGCTACGCATCGAAGCCCGCCAGCGCGCTCGGGGTGCGGGATCGTGAAGAGATTCGAGCAGGCCGCGCCGTCATGGCGCGCTCCCTGATTGACTGCTCTGCCCGGTCGCCTTGATGGTCACCTCTGCAAGATTCCGCGCGTCAATCGCAGGCAGAATGATGGCCCGTCCCCGCAACGGCTGCTGGTCCTTGCGACCCACCTCGACCACCGTTCCGAGCACCATGCCCTGCGCCCCCTTGGGCCAACTTGCATCGCGAAGGCGCACGAGCATGCCGGGCTTGACGCCACCATCCAGTGCAACATCGCAGCCGAGCCGGCCTTCGCCGATGGCCTCGAGTTGGACCGGCAATCGACGACCCTGACCCGCTTCGTCGATCACGATCGATGCATCGATGCGGCCGAGTCCCGCGTGCCCGATCGGGATGAGTGTTGACGAGAGACGGTCGGGAGATGGACCAACGCGCCCGGCGAGAAGGTCACCGCGAACGATGGCGACATCGCCGGCGGCGACGCCAAGTGCGGTTCCGCTCAACAGCCTGACGACGCCCTGCCCCGCAGCGGGCACCGCCATGCCCACCGCAGCGTCCACAAGGCGCCAGGCGCCAGATGGATCGGCTCGACGAATCGCGCCAAACTGATCGAGCTTGCGCTCGAGTTCGGCGACTTCCTGACGGGCGGCGTGCCACTGGCTGCGGTAGGTGTCGCGCTCACGCACCAGTTCACGCATCACAGGATCATCCGGGCCGCGCACCTGCTGCGGAGGTCGAAGCCACTCGCGCAGGAGCTGAAGCGCATGGGCCGGTGGATTGAGGAGCGCCGACACCACCCCCGACGCATCGACGAGCACCCCGCCGACGACTCTGGTCGGCAGGACCGACACGATCATCGACACGAGCACCGCGATGGCGAAGGGGCGATCAGCGATCCTCATCGAGCCTCCCATCCGTGACCGGGGCGCAGCGGACGGATCGAGTGAGCGCGCTCTGGGCCGCAGACGACCTGCGGCTCAAGCGCACGCCCTGCCATCAGAACTCGGCGACGTCGCTCTCCAGCGTGTCCTTGTAGGCCTCGAGGTTTTCGAGGTAGATGCTCGTGCCTTGCGCAACACAGGTCAGCGGATCATTCGCGACACGGGTCTCAAGACCAGTGGCCTGACTGATCACGCGGTCGATGTTGCGCAGGAGCGCACCACCACCAGCGAGCACGATGCCATTGTTCACCAGGTCGGCCGCGAGTTCGGGCGCTGCTTGTTCCAGCGTGTCCTTGCACGCCTTGATGATCGCGCTGACCGGCGGTGTGAGCGCTTGGCGGATCTCGACGCTGTTGATGGTCGCCTTGCGCGGCATGCCCGTGACTGTGTCGCGGCCGCGCACTTCCATTTCGAGTTCCTGGGCGAGCGCGCCCGCGGAACCGATCTCGATCTTGACGCGCTCGGCGGACTGTTCGCCAATGATCAGGCCGTGCACATTGCGCATGTGGTCGACGATCGCCTCATCAAAGTCGTCACCGGCCACACGCACGCTGACGCAGTGCGCGATGTCAGCAAGGCTCATGATGGCCACATCGGTCGTGCCGCCACCGATGTCCACGATCATGCTCGCCGTGGGGTCGCCGATGGGCAGGCCAGCACCGATGCCGGCCGCCATGGGTTCTTCAACCAAGTAGACGCGACGGGCACCAGCGCGCTCGGCGCTGTCGAGCACGGCGCGCTTTTCGACGGCGGTGATGCCAGACGGGATCGAGATGACCACGCGCGGACCGAAGAAGCGATTGGGGCCATTCACCTTGCGGATGAAGTACGCGAGCATCGCCTCGGTGATCTCGAAGTCACTGATGACGCCTTCCTTCAGCGGACGGATCGCGGAGATCGTGCCAGGCGTCTTGCCGAGCATTTCCTTCGCGGCGAAACCCACGGCGCGACCATCGTTGAGCACTTTGTTGGTGCCCTTGCGAACGGCCACGACGGACGGTTCATTCAGAACGATCCCTTGACCTTTCACGCACACGAGCGTGTTGCAGGTACCAAGGTCGATCCCCATGTCGACGCTGAACAGGCCAAGGAACTTTTCGAGCAGCATGTCTTCCTCCTTGAATGCGATGCACGCCGTCGTGCATCGGTGCTGCGCTTTCGCTACCGCCAGCCGTGGCGGTCAGAGCCCAAGCATGTACGAACCTTGGGTCTCCTGATTGCGCATCGCGATGATAACCGCACCAGCAAGCAATGCAAGGGCGGCAGCCGCCATCAGCGCGGTGTAGACATTCATTGCGGCCGGACGGGTTGCCTTGGGGTTCGCCATGGATTCACTCCCCCTTGCGCGCCACGGCGCGCTGACCCGTGCGGACTTCGCCACGGCCCGAGGCATCCTCGAGCTCGACGAGGCCGACGGCGCGATTCACATCGACGCGGATGATGCGCAGGTCGCCGACGAAGGTCGCACCGTCGCCGATCATCAGGGTCCAGCCCTGGCGGACACCGCTGGACGAACCAGCGTCAATCTCAGCGTAAATCGCTTCGTCGGTCCGGCGGACATCGATGATGCGGGCGACGAGGTTGCGGTCAGCGGCAACGCGCTCAGTCTCACCAGCAGCGCCGAGCGAGGCGGCGGGACCGGCCGGAGCGGCCGGGGCCGTTGCGCGGGCATCAGCCTGGCTCTTCATCTCCATCAGCTTCTGGACCTCTTCCTCGAGGTCGCGGCGCGCCTGGACAGCGTTCTCGTACTTGCTGGTCAGCGCGGCGAGTTCACCCTCGGCCGCGACCAATTCGCTGCGGGCCTGGACTTCGCGGGTGCGCGAGTCCGTGAGCTGGTCGGTGAGCTTCTTGACCAGGTCGACCTTCTCCTTGTCGCTCGACGACAGCAGTTCGAGGCCGGCTTGGAACTTGGCTTGGGCGACCTGAGCGTTGGCGACTTCGGTTTCAAGCGTTCGGACGCGAGCAACCTTGTCGGCAAGTTCCGACTGGATGGCTGAGCGTTCACCCTCGAGCTCCTTGATCCGGACTTGAAGGTCGGTCTCAAGGCGAGCCGCGGCAGACTGGGCGGTCTGGAGCGAAGCGTTCACCGAGGCCAGTTCCGACCGAGCCGACTCAGCTTGGGACTTGTAGGTGGCCTGGTTGGCGCTCTGCGTCACGACCAGCGGCACGAGGGCCACCGAGAGCAGCGCGACGAGGACGACGAACACTTTGGAAAGGATGTGCACGGGGGCGTCTCTGGGGTGCGTGGGGCGGACTGGGCAGCCGGGCTGCCGTGGAATCACGAAGGGTATGCCACGGCTCGGCGTTGTGTCAATCGGCTGCGACCGTCCCAGAAGTCGAGTCCTGAGCGGTGCAACGAAGGATCGCTTGCGCGGCGGCCAACTGGACGAGCGGATTCGAGTCGCGAAGCAGCGGCGCGATCGTCGCCGTATCGGAAGCCAGCCCACCCGTGCCGAGCGTTGTGGCCGCTTGCGCTCGGACCATCGGCATGCGGCTCGTGAGCATCATCCGCGCCATGGCGAGAATCTCGGGCGTTCGCGCCGAGCCCATCTTGATCGCGGCTTCTCCGGCGAGCAGTCGGACCTCGGCCGGGCGCTCGGTCCGCCCGCGCGCCGCGACGATGCCAAGCAGCATCGCCTCGGACGATTGATCCTTGATGTTGCCCAGAATCTGCGCGCCCAAACACATCAGCTCTGCTTGCTCACCCGGCGCGAGCAGCGCAGCCCTGACGGGATCGAGCTGCGATCGATCACCGAGCTTGGCCAGCGCTTCGGCCGTCTGAAGGTCGACGATCCGGGCGCGCATCGGGTTGGTGTTGTCTGTCGGACGCTGCAGTGCGTCGCGAAGGACCGGGACGGCACTGGGATTGCCGAGCTCACCGAGGACGAAGATCGCGATGCCGCGGGTCGTCAGGTCTTTCGCGCCAGACATCCCCGCGAGCGATGTTTGGTCCGGATGTTGCCCAAGGCGTTGCAGTGCGAAGATCGCGCCGGCACGGACCGCTAGGTTCGTGTCCTGCACGAGCGGCTTCACCGCGGGAGCAAACAGCGCCAACCTCGCTCGTCCAACGGCCATGCAGGCGGAGAATCGCACGGCCGGATTCGGGTCGGCCAAGAGCGCGCCAGCTTCCTTGGTCAAGGTGGCAGGGTCGAGCGCGAGCGCCTCGACGGCGTTCGATCGAAACTGCGGGTACTCGGCGGCGCACGCCGAAGTCAGGATCACGAGCGCGGACTCGCGAACACCAGTGCCCTCGGGTGCGGCGAAGGCTGGCTCAGCAGCCCGCACCGTGCTGGGCATGGTGGGGTCAGGCGTGACGCTGAGTGACCGCGTGCTCCACGCGCCCGACACGGCGCTTGATTCCCCGGCACTGCTGCATCCGGCGAGGAGGATGAGACCAATCGCCGCCGCCAGACCAAGCCAGCGACGCTGCACGGGAACGGCTAGCAAGCACATCATCACCAGGCTCATGGCTGGGAGACTATCCCCCACCGTCATGATGAGCGTGTCGCGACCGTCGAGTTGCGGCGTGGCGATGAGCGTGTCCGCGGACCGTGGCGCAAGGCGATCGACCACGCGTCCACACGAGTCGATCGATGACGATGCACCGGTGTTCGCCACCCGGACCATGGGAAGCCTGCACTCGATGCAGCGCCATCGCGCCATCATGTCGTGGTGGCGTCGGCCGGCATCGCTCGTCCCGAACCAACCATCGTTGGAGAGGTTGACGATGCATGCTGCCGGCGATGGATCGCGGACCATGCGCCGGACGATGTGCGAGACCGTGTCCTCGAAACAGATCGGCGTGGCGATGCGAAGATCGGTCCCCGGCCACGCCATGTTGCGCGGCCGATCGCCCGCCTGCAGGTCGAACGACATGCCCGATGCGCCGAACGCGAGCAGTTGATCCTCGAGCCAGTCCCATGCGCTGATGTACGGCATGCGTTCGCCGAACGGCGTGAGGTAAGCCTTGTCGTACCGATCCGTCACACGGCCATCGTCGATGAAGTACGCGGCATTGAACTGGCGGTCCCAAGCCCAACGAGTTCCGTCGTCACGCAGACCATCGAACGCAGGGCTACCGACCAGGACCGGACCGGCCACGCGGCTGAGATCCAAGATCGGATCGACGAATCGGTCGCCGGGCCATGCCTGCAGCCGAACGACCGTGGCGACCGTCGGCGCATCGAGCCCGAATCCTGGAACAGATGTTTCGGGCCACGCGATCAGTGTGGGGACCTTGGCTTCCGATGCATCCACCGCGCGAAGATCCAAGACCGCGCGCGCTGAAAGATCCAGCGCCTGCTGCATGTCCTTCACCTGCTGCTCTGGCGTCCAGCGGATCTTGTTGCTCGTCAGAACATCGGTCTGGATCGCGACGATGCGTACGCGCGCTCCGTCCGGGGTTGTCGCGATGCGGTACGCGCCCCAAGCCGTCGCCGCACTGATGAGCGCGATCGATACGGCGGCAGGCATGCGCCACGAGCGAGTGAAGGGCGTCGCAGCGGAGCCCCTGCTCGCCCAAGCGCACGCGATGGCCTCTCCCGTCACGGCGAGCATCAGGCTGATGAGCCCCACGCCAAGCAGATCGGCCGCCTGTGCAGGGAGCGTGGCATCGATCCACGCGTGGCCTGTTTGGAACCACGCGTAGCCATCCCAGATTGGGCGCGATCTGGCCCACTCGATGCCGACGAGCGCCAACGGGAACCCGCACCAACTCGCGCGGGCGCTCAGGCTGGCGCGCACTCGCGCGGCCACCACGGGCACGAGTGCCGACCACATGGCCATGTATGCGATGAGCGCGATACAGCCGGCAGTCGTGACCTGGTGCAGCCAACCCTCGAGCACGATCCAGCACGGCAGCCAACCGATCCAACCTGCAGCAAGTCGCTTCCACCACCGCATCGAGCCGTGGCTGGCCAGCGCATGGCAGGCCAATGCTGGGATGGACCACCACCACCCCAACTGCGAGAACGGCAAGCAGAAGAACAGACCGGCCGCGAGCGACCAGCTCAACACTGCACGCATCGATCGCTGGTCCGTCATCCTCGGAGTCCGGGCCGTGGAGCACGCCGTGAGCGCATCATCCGGCGAAGTCGATGAGGCGGGCGATCTCGGATCGAAGCGCGTTGCGATGCACGATCCTGTCGATGAATCCAGCGTTCAACAGGAATTCAGAGGTCTGGAAGCCGTCGGGCAAGTCCTGCCGGATCGTCTGCTTGATCACGCGCGGACCGGCGAAGCCGATGAGCGCCTTGGGTTCGGCGATGATCACATCGCCGAGCATGGCGAAGCTCGCGGTGACGCCACCAGTGGTCGGATCCGTGAGCACGCTGATGAACAGGCCACCTGCTTCATCAAGGCGCGCGAGCGCGGCGCTCGTCTTGGCCATTTGCATGAGCGAAAGACCCGACTCCTGCATGCGCGCGCCGCCCGAGCACGACACGATGATCAGCGGCAGCCCATGCTCCAGGGCGTGAAGCGTGGCGCGGGTGATCTTCTCGCCCACGACGCTGCCCATGCTGCCCGCGAGAAACGAGAAGTCCATGACGCACACCACGACCTTGCGGCCCTTCACGAAGCCAGTTCCCGAGATCAGTCCCTCGGGCTGCCCGCTCGATCGCTGCGCTGACTTGATGCGATCCGGGTACGCCTTCACATCGACGAATCCCAGAGGATCGTTCGCAGTGAGTTCGGCATCCATCGGCTCGAAGCTGCCCTCGTCGAGCAGTTGGGCGATGCGCTGGCGACCCGAAATGCGCATGTGCAGATCGCACTTTGGGCAGACCATGAGGTTCGCTTCGAGCGCCTTTCGGAAGAGCGATTCGCCGCAGCCCTCGCACTGGGTCCACAGGCCTTCGGGCACGGCGCGCTTGCCACCAACGCCCGATTCCTCCCAAGTGCGTTCACGCGATGAGGGTGCCGACTGCTCTGCCACGATGACCTCCGTGTGGGTCGGATCCTAGCGCGGTTCGGCCATCAATCGCACAGGACGACGGCACAAGACTGCCGCCGAAGACCACCGCTCACGCGAGCATGCCGCCGACTGCGGCTGCGTAATCACCGCTGCCGAAAATGGCGCTAGCGGACACCAGGAGCGTGCAGCCAGCGGCGCGGCACGCTTGGGCGTTGGATGGCGAGACGCCGCCATCGATCTCAATCGGCCCCTGCCAACCCGCGCGTCGGAGCAGGCGCGCCTTGTCCAACACCTCAGGCATGAACGCTTGACCGCTGTACCCAGGTTGCACGCTCATGATGAGCACGAAGTCTGCGGCTTCAAGCAGACCCGCGTCGAGCGCATGCTCGATCGGTGTGCGGGGATTGAAGGCCAGACCGGCCTTCATGCCCAATGACCGCGAACGCTCAGCGCACTCACGAGGGTCGTCCTGCGCCTCGATGTGGACCGTGCACCAATCGGCACCGGCCTTCGCGAAGGGCTCGATGAACGCGAGCGGGCGCTGCACCATCAGGTGGACATCGACCGGAGCCCGCGGCGCTGCGCGACGCACGGCGGCGCACACAGCCGGACCCATCGACAGGTTGGGCACGAAGTGCCCATCCATCACATCGACATGGACGAAGCCAGCGCCGGCACGAAGCGACGCGGTGATCTCGTCGCCGAGTCTGGCGAAATCAGCGCTGAGGATCGACGCTCCGACCGCGACCCCTGACGGGAACGCGAGCCGGTCAAGGCTCACTGGCCAACCTTGGCCGATGCGCCCTTGGCTTGTGACTGCTTGTACGCGTCGAGGTCGGTCTTCAGGAATGGCTTCTGCTCCGGCGAAGCCTGACGCCACGCCTTGTTCTGCAATTCGACGGCCGCGTCGAGCTTTCCTGCGGCCGACGCGACACGCGCGGCCGACACGAGGACATCCGTCTTCGTGCCACCTGCCGCCATGGCGGCCTCGATCATGGATTGGGCAGACTCAAGATCGTGCTGTTGCAGTCGAGGATCATGAGCGACGAAGACGGCGAACTCAGCCAGCGCCACCGGGCTGGACGAGAGCTTGTCGGTGACCTCCGTCGCCCACGACTTGGCGGCGGCTGCATCCTTCTGCTGATCGGCCAGCATCTGGTACTTGGCTTCCATTGCGTCGACGAAGATCTCGGGCTTCAGGGCGATGCAGTCATCGAAGTGCTTCGATGCCTCGCGCCAGTTCCGCTTCTTCGCTGCACCGCGGCCTGCCTCCAGGTACTGCTCGCCCTTGGGCGAGAGTTCAGGATCGAAGCGGCCCGACAGGCACTTGCGGATCGTGGACTCGAAACCGTCATCCATCGGGTGACCGATCCACGCGATCTTGCCGTTGGTGCACACGAAGGCGCACGGGATCCCCTTCTGGCCCGACGCCTCCATCCAATCGCGGCTCACGCCATCGCCGGCCCAGCCAACGTTGTAGGTCATGCGCGAACCCATCTTCTTGATGAACGGTTCGACCTTGGACTTGTCTTCGGTGGAGTCGGTGCTGACCCCGAGCACGCGAAGTCCACGCCACGAATTGGCCTTGGCGAACTCGTTGATGTGCGGAATCGCCTTCACGCACGGCCCGCACCAGGTGGCCCAGAACTCGACGACCGTGACCTTGGCGTCGGTCAGGTTGTCTTTCGAGCCTTGAATGATCTCGACATTGTCCAGGCTGGGCATCGCCGAGCCGACCTTGAGCTTCTCAGGTTCCTGCGCGGCGGCGCAGAGGGTGGCAACGCAGGTGAACGCGGCAATCGTGTGGGTCAGCATGGCGACGAGTCCTTTGGGACGAGTATAGACCGGGGCCGTGATCGTTCAGGCATCCTGAAGTGCGGCGAGGCACGCGAACGGCTTGCCTTCGAGCATCTCAAGGCTGGCTCCGCCGCCCGTGGAGATGTGGGTCAGCGCATCCGCGAGCCCTGCTTGGTCCACAGCGCTCGCTGTGTCGCCACCGCCCGCGACCGATGTGCAGCCGTTCGTCGTGGCCTGCGCGACGGCCTTCGCAAGTCCGAAGGTGCCGGCGTTGAATGGCTCGGTTTCGAAGGCGCCCATGGGGCCGTTCCAGACGATCGTCTTGGCGCAGCGGACCGCGGCGGAGTACGCGGCAAGCGTCGCGGGACCGATGTCCAGACCCATCAGCCCGTCGGGGATCGCACCAACGACGACGCTCGTCGTCGTGCCCGCCTTGAGTTCGGCGCCGCAGACATGATCGGTCGGAAGGAGCAGCGCGGTGCCGCGCTCCTTCGCGAAGCCAAGGATGGTGCGGGCTTTCTCCACCATGTCGGGTTGAACCAGGCTGCGTCCCACACCGATTCCCTGCGCGAGCAGGAAGGTGTACGCCATCGCGCCGCCCACGACGATCGTGTCGACGCGTCCGCAGAGGTTCGTGAGCGCAGCGATCTTGTCGCTCACCTTGGCGCCGCCGATGATGGCGACGAACGGCCGCTTGGGGTGCTCGAGCACGCCCTGCAAGTAGGTGAGTTCTCGATCGAGCAACAAGCCCGCAACGCACGGCTTCGGTGCCATCGCGCGCGGCAAGGCATCCATGCTCGCATCAGTGCGGTGCGAGCAACCGAACGCATCGTTGACATAGGCGTCGGCGTAGGCAGCGAGTTTGGCGGCGAAAGTGGGATCGCCCTTCTTCTCGCCCTTCTCAAAGCGAAGGTTCTCCAGCAGCAAGACCTGCCGAGGCTTGAGCGCGGCTGCGGCTGCGGCTGACTCGGCGCAGGTTGGCACATCACCCGCCATCTTCACGGGTCCATCGATGTGCCCCGCGAGCAGTCGGTCGAGCAGGTCGCGCACCGGGCGAGCGCTCTCCGACGCTTGGAATCCCGTGCCGTCCGGTCGGCCGAGATGACTGGCGACCACGACTGAGCCGCCACGATCAAGCACGCTCAGGATGGTGGGCACGGTCAGACGCACGCGTCGGTCATCGGTGATGTGACCGTGGTCGTCCATGGGCACATTGAAGTCAGCGCGGATGAACACGCGCTTGCCGGTCACATCGAGGTCACGAATCGTCTTCTTGGGCATGGTCTTGGCTCCGGGCGCCGGAAGGTACCGTCCGCGAATGGCCGAAGGACGCGTCATTGTGGTCATGGGTCCAACCGCGAGCGGCAAGAGCGCGCTGGCGATGGCCATGGCGCGAGCGGCCGGACCGAGGGCCGAACTCATCAGCGCCGACAGTATGCAGGTCTATCGGGGCATGGATGTGGGCACGGCCAAGCCGACTTTCGCCGAGCGGGCGGAGGTCGTCCATCACGGGCTGGACCTCGTCGCGCCCACCCACGACGGATTCACAGTCGAGGACTGGCTCGATCACGCCAAGGCCGCGCTCGATGAGATCCGGGCCCGGAGCGGCGTCGCCATCGTGGTCGGGGGCACCAACTTGTATGTCAAAGCCTTGCTCGAGGGCCTCTTCGACGGGCCTCCCGCTGACCCCGTCCTGCGCGAGGAGTTGGCTTCGTGGGACCTCGATGCGTTGCGATCCGAACTCACGCGCATCGATCCAGACGCTGCGGAGCGGATCCACCGCAACGATCGTCGTCGCACGATCCGAGCCATCGAGGTCCATCGAGCCACGGGGACGCGCATCAGCGTCTTGCAAGCTCAGTGGCGCGATCGGCCCACCGCGCTTCCGGCCGGGTGGTCGCTCGTTGGGCTGACCATGGGCGTCGAGGCGAACAATCGCCGCATCAATGCTCGCGTCCGCAGCATGCGTGCGATGGGCCTGGTCGACGAGGTCCGCGCGCTGCTGGGCGCTGGCGGGTTCGGCGCGCAGGCCGCGGCCGCGCTGGGCTATCGGGAACTGATCGCGCACTTGCGCGGAGCGATGAGCGAGGACGATGCTTTCGAGGCGATCAAGATCGGCACGAGGCAGCTGGCGAAGCAGCAGCGGACCTGGCTGAAACGCTTCGTCGACACTCCCGGATCGACCTGGATTGACGCGGGCGACGGGCTGACGGAGGAACTCATGGCCGACTTGGCAAAAAAATCTTTGGCGTGAAACGCTGCAGAAACACGGCACAAATCGCCGACGCCCCCTGCAACACGGTCACTGAGCGGCCCATGGGTCGTTGACACCGCCATCCCTTCCTCCGTATCACTCCGCCCCCAACGATGGCCAAAGCACGATCCTCTTCATCGAAGCGCTCCGGTTCCCGCCGTCGGGATGCCGAGCCAACGCCGACGCCCAAGGGCGCGTATGAACTGGTGATTGTCGAGAGCCCCGCCAAGGCGAAGACCATCGAGAAGTACCTCGGTCCGGGCTTCGTCGTGAAGGCGTCGATTGGCCACATCCGCGACCTGCCGAGCAAGTCCCCCAAGGGCGAGAAGCAGCCGGTCCCGGGCGTCGACCTTGACCGCGACTTCGCGCCAACCTACGAAGTCGACGACGACAAGTCGCGCACCGTTTCGGAGTTGCGACGGCTCGCCAAGTCGGCGAAGGAAGTCTGGTTCGCGACCGACTTGGACCGCGAGGGCGAAGCGATCGCGTGGCACCTCACGCAGGTGCTCGGCGTCGATCCCGCCCAGGCCAAGCGCGTCACCTTTGATGCCATCACCAAGAGCGAGGTCCAGCGCGCATTTCAATCCCCGCGCGCGATCAACATGGATCGCGTCGATGCGCAGCAAGCGCGTCGCATCGTGGACCGCATCGTGGGCTATCAGGTTTCACCCATTCTTTGGAAGAAAGTCGCCGGCGGCCTCAGCGCCGGGCGTGTGCAGAGCGTCGCCACGCGCATCGTGGTCGAGCGCGAGCAAGAGATTCGGGCGTTCACGCCAAGCGAGTCATGGGATCTGTCCGCCTGCATGACCTTCCAAGTCGAGGCGTCCGCGAGCCTGCACGGCGAGTGGTCGTCCTTCCTCGCGCGCCGTGATGAGCGCGGGCGTCCTCCACTCGTGCGTGATCGCATGTCGTGGCTCGCTGAGCACACGGCGCTCGCGTGCGATCTGGTCGAAATGGGCGGCAAGCCTCTTCGGATCGAGGCACCCAACACCAGCGATGCAGACCTTGCGCCCGATGCTCGCGCAGCTGCCGAGGCGGCCGGACTGATCGATCTGCGCATTGAGCGCTCCAGCGACGGCGCAGCCAAGGGGCGCGGGCAAAAACTCGTGCGCATCGAAGGACGCCCCGATCCCGCCGCGCGATACCGCGTCGAATCGATCGATGTCACGCGGACCCGGTCGAAGCCCTATCCCCCGTTCATCACCAGCACGTTGCAACAGGCAGCGAGCGGCCGCTTGGGCATGTCGACCGATCGCACCATGCGCATCGCGCAGCAGCTCTACGAAGGCATCGACCTTCCGGGCGAGGGGCGCGTCGGTCTGATCACCTACATGCGTACTGACTCGACGAACCTGTCGCGTGAAGCGATCGACATGGCGCGTCGGTACCTCAAGGATCGACACGGCGATCGCTATGTGCCCGAGAAGCCGCGGTTCTACTCGAGCAGCAACGACGCCGCGCAGGAAGCCCACGAGGCGATCCGTCCGACCGACGCATTCCGCGAGCCCGATCGCATCGCCGCAGCGCTGACCGACGAACAGTTGAAGCTCTATCGCCTGATCTGGTCGTGCTTCGTGGCGTGCCAGTCGACCGATGCGGAGTGGGATTCGACCGCGGTGCGCATGCGTCGATCGGATCGCGACACCGGCGCGGTCTTCAAGGCCAACGGCCGCGTGCTTCGCTTCGACGGTTTCTACAAGATCAGTGGGCTTCCGAAGGATGACGGCGATCAAGTGCTTCCGCCATTCGAGAAGGGCGCGATGCTCGCTCCCTTCGACATCGAGCCACGCCAACGATTCCAGTCGCCGCCCCCGCGCTACTCCGAAGCCACGCTGGTAAAGAAGCTCGAAGAGGAAGGCATCGGTCGACCCTCGACGTACGCGAGCACGATCAACACCATCGAAAACCGCGAGTACGTGGAGCAGCAGGATCGTCGCTTCTACGCGACGGCACTCGGTGAAGCCGTGACCGAGTTCCTGGCGGCTGGCTTCAAGAACCAGTTCATCGAGATCGGCTACACGCGTGGCATCGAACGCGAGCTCGACGAGGTCGCGCAGGGCAAGGAGCGCTGGACCGACCTGCTGCATCGATTCCACGACGAACTCAAGCCGCTGCTGGGTACGGCTGCCAAGGCCGAGCATGTGAAGGCGGTGACGGAGCCATCGCCGTACGCGTGCCCGCAGTGCGGGCGCCGGCTTGAGTACCGACTCGGTCGAACCGGCAAGTTCCTCTCGTGCAGCGGCTACAACGAGAAGGTGCCCGACCCCGCGGCAGCTCAGTCCGCGGCAGCTTCAGCGGAGTCAGGCTCGGCACAGGCCAAGTCAGCGGGATCGGCCGCTTCCAAGGCCAAGTCGGCGAAGAAGGCTGCGTCGAAGGCCAAGCCGAAGCCGCCGAAGATGGTGCCGGCGTGTTCGTTCGCATCCCCCTGCAATCGTCGCGGCGAGCCGCTGATGGCCGAGCAGCTCGATTTGCTCTCGCCGGCTGGCGTCCCGATGGTCAAGCGCACGGGGCGATTCGGCGACTTCCTCGTCGAGGACAAGCCGCGCCCGGTCAAGCCTCGGGGCAAGAAGGCTGCAGAACTTCCGATCGAGCCGCCGCCGTTCATCCTGAACCTGGATCGCAAGGGTGGGATCAAGTTCCCCTCGCCGCCGCCTGTCGTGACGGACATTCCGTGCCCCAAGTGCGGCGATGTCATGAACCTTCGCGACGGCAAGCGCGGACCGTGGCTTGGATGTCGTGGCTTCCCCAAGTGTCGCGGCCGCGAAGCGTTCGCGAAGCTGCCCGATGACCGCCGCAAGGCGCTCGAGATTGCACTCGAAGAGCACATGCGCGGTCAGACCAAACTCTCGCTCACGCGACGCGACGGCGTGACGGCAGTCTCCGAGGGAACGCCGTTGTCCGCGCTCGCCATGGATGGCGGCGTCGCCACGCTGCCCGCCTGGACCGCGTAGTCGCGCGCCCTGCCGCTTCCGCGCGGCGCTTGCTGCGCCGTGCTTCTCGCGCTCGTCCTCCCGCTTCCTCGGTCCGCTACTGCGTTGCTCGCGCTCGTCCTTGCGCGTCCTCAGTCCGCTCCTGCGTTGCTTGCGCTCGTCCTTGCGCGTCCGCGGTCCGCCACTGCGTTGCTCGCGCTCGTCCTCCCGCTTCCTCGGGTCCCTGCTGCGCGGACGCGCGCGCTGCACCCGGCTTCGCGCGCGCTCTTCGTCCGTCGCTCGGCGGGGCGAGC
>Ga0194120_10001230_pt1 | contig 47454 bp, 48 predicted proteins | sample TA2MahCa65mmetaG_FD_148642 | JGI IMG/M metagenome (GOLD analysis project Ga0194120, IMG submission 148642) | Freshwater microbial communities from Lake Tanganyika, Tanzania - TA2015019 Mahale Deep Cast 65m | ecosystem: Environmental > Aquatic > Freshwater > Lake | place: Tanzania: Lake... | reverse complement strand
GAGAAAAGCCGCCCAGGCGTCGCGCGCTTCTTCGGCCTCCGGCGGGGACATCAGAGAGTGCCCGGGGCCGTCGAACGGCCCCAAACCGGGAACGGCCTCGTTGGCGCTGCGAATGCCGGTTGCGACCACGAGGTAGTCATAGTCGAAGCTCTCGGCGGCAGTATGGACCCGCTTTTTCTCCGGCTCGATCCGCGTCACGGCGCCCTCAACGAAACTGATTTTCCAGCGGGCCAAGGTCGGGGCCAGGTTAAAGGAAATATTGGCCAGGGTCCGCCATCCCATCGTCACCCACGGCAACGACGGAATGAAAATGAAGCGCTTCTCCTTGGAAATGACGACAATCTCATGCCGACCGTTCGGCAGATGCTTGCGGAGAGTGATCGCCGCCGTAAGGCCGCCGAACGATCCTCCGAGAACCAAAATGCGCATGTCCTTTTCTCCCAGCTGCCGTCTTCGCCGTTTCGCGGCTTGACAAGATGCCATTCTTAGATCAATTATTCAAGAGAATATTTGAATATTGCCGCGCTTGCCGGCCGTTGAATCAACCAAAGCCCCCGCGCAACGGAGAAAAACCATGAAAATCCTGTTTATCCTCAACGACCCGCCTTACGGAACCGAGCGTGTTTACAACGGCCTTAGGCTTGCGGGCGCACTCCAGAAAAACGCGAAAGTCACGGTTTTTCTGATGGCCGATGCCGTTATCTCGGCAAAAAAAGGGCAGAAGACGCCGGACGGCTTCTACAACGTGGAACGAATGCTCAAAAAGGTCCTTCTCGGCGGCGGCGAGGTGCTGCTCTGCGGAACCTGCATGGATGCCCGGGGCATGGCGGCCGAGGATGTGATGGAAGGCCCCGCGCGCAGCACCATGGACGCCTTATCCGCGGCAACCATGGAAGCCGACAAGGTACTGGTTTTTTGAAATCCGTTGGCGCTTCGCCACGCCGGGTGCCGTCACCGAGCGATCGGAGCTTGACCCGCTGCTCGGCATGACTGATGGGGCGGACGGGTGCTGGACAATGGTTGCAACTTTTTGCGGAGCAACCTGGCACCGCGAGCAAGTGCAAGCCAGAGAACGTTGGATTTCGGGTATTCTTCCTCCGCCATTCATCATTGAAAATAAAAGATTTTTTATGGGTATTTGTCTTTTACCCACAACTACACCCACACCCCGATAGCCGCCGAGAGGCATTCCGGGGTCCGATTTCGCTGACGAGGTAGTATGCCGGCACGCTTAGGCGGCTTTCCCGACCTTGACAGCCACGCGGCGGCCGGCGCGGGCGAGCATGACCACGAGCGCGTCGAGGCTGAACTTGTCGATGCGACCGCGCACGAGGTCGTTGAGCCGCGGCTGCGTCACCCCCAGGTGCCGTGCCGTCGCGCTCTGCGTCAGCCCGCCGGCGGCGAAATCACAAAGCAGGCGCGCAACTGGCTCGGCAACAAGCTGGACGCGATCAAGCGCTCGCAGATCATGTTCATCGACAGGGACGACATTCTCAACCTGTTCATCGTGACGAACCTACCGCTGCCAAAGGGTGCGCTGCCTCCATCAAACGGACTCGACGCGCTAGACGACGAAATACCGTTCTAGCTGCCCGCGAGCGCGCTGCCTGAAGCGCCGGAGCGAGCGGCAGCCGCCCACAGGCGTGGGCGTTTCCCGACGACGAGGCCCGCGGGGATAACGTCCGGCCTGCGCGCGCATCACGCATCAGGAAATTGCGTCCATGGTCGGCTCGGTGCGCGAGGTGGTGCAGCGGGCGCTCAAGGAACTCGAGCGCGACGGGGCGATCGCGTTGGAGCGCGCCCATATTCGCATTCGCGATCCGGCCAAGCTCGAACGCCGGGCGCACGATTGAACGGGTCACGCAACGGAACGAAAGCCTTGCCGAAAACCGCCGGTGCCGGCAGTAGTTCCCTTTAGTCGCCCGAACCGCCATACTTTTCGGGATGTGCCCCAGGCTTGCACGGTTGGGACTTGCGCTGGCTCTGCTCGCGGCGGCCGCGTGCCAGCCCGCCCCGCCGATCGAATCGCCCGCCCCGCTCGCCGGCCCGTGGCGGGGCGACATCGCCGTCCACGTCACCAGCAACGACTGGCATACGGGCATCGTGGTGGCGCGCGCGGCGCTGCCGCCCGACGCGATTCCCGAGGCGGACGATTTCGTCCACGCCCCGTATCTCGAATTCGGTTGGGGCGATGCCGAGTACTATCCCGCGCCCAAGCCAACCTTCGCCCTGGCGCTCGGCGCCGCGTTCGGGGCCAACCCCGCCGTCGTGCACATGGCCGGATTGCCGGCCCACCCGCGGGACGTCTATCCGCGCTCCGAGGTAATCGAACTCGGGCTTTCGCCGGAAAGCTTCCGGCGGCTGGTCGGAGCGCTCGACGCGACGTTCGCCCGTTCGGGTGCCGCGCGCGCCCGCGCGAACGCGCCCGGGCTTTACTCCTACAGCCTGTTCTATCCGGCGACCGGCGCATTCAATCTGGCGAACACGTGCAACACCTGGACGGCGCGCAGCCTGGCGGCGGCGGGCGTGCCGGTCGACCCCGCCGGCGTCGCGCGCGCCGAGGAGATCATGGCGCAACTGCGCCCCATCGCGACCGCCGCGCCGCGACGGCGTTAATTTGGGCGCGTCGCGTCGGCGCGGCGTGCGCGAACGGCATCACGGATTGCCGACGGCGACGCTGCGTCCGTCGGCGATCAGATCGGCGATGTCGGCGCCGGTCAGGCTTTCGAGAAAGGCGACCAGGTCGCCGATTTCGGATTCATTCAGCCCCAAGGGCCGGATCAAGGGATCGAGACCGGGGTTGGGCCGTCCGCCGCCGTTGTAAAACCGCACCACGTCGGCAAGGGTCGCGAGCGATCCGTCGTGCATGTAAGGCGCGCTCAAGGCGACGTTGCGCAAGGAGGGCGTCTTATAGGCGAAGCGGTCGGCGGGATCGTCGGTGATCTCGAAGCGCCCGAGGTCGGGCTTCGCCGGCTCGCTCACCGCGGCGACCACCTCGTGGGGAAGGACGGTGTAAACGCCGGGCGCGAGTTCGACGCGCACGCCCACGGTGGGCGGCGCGGGCGCGCCGACGCCGGTGTTGTGGAAGCGGTGGTCGGTGAACAGCGCGTGATCGGGGCCGATCGCGTGGCAACCGGCGCAGCCCGCCTTGCCGCCGAAGAGGGCGAAGCCGCGCCGCGCCGCCGGGCCGAGCGCGGTTTCGTCCCTGCCGAAACGCCAACGGTCGAACGGCGAATTGCCGGAAACGAGCGTGCGCTGCCAGGCGGCCACGGCGCGGGCAAGCGTCGCGGCGTCGGCGGCGCGGCCGAAGGCGCGCTCGAAGAGGCCGGCGTAGTCGGGCAAGCCGCGCAGGCGCGCGACCACGTGGTCGAGGGAGGGATTGCCCATCTCGTCGGCGTCGACCAGCGGCAGCAGCGCCTGCTCTTCCAGCGTCGTCGCGCGGCCGTCGTGGAAGAGCGATTTCTGAAACGCCGCGTTGACCACCGTCGGCGCGTTGCGGCGCACCGAGCGGCCCTCGATGCCGACCGGCGTCGCCAATTCGTTCAGGGTGTAGCCTTGTTCCGGGACGTGGCACATGGCGCAACTGATGGTGCCGTTGGCGGACAGGCGACGGTCGAAGAACAGCTTGCGCCCGAGGGCGATCGTTTCCCGGGTCGGCGGGTCGTCGGCGGGAACCGGCACCGCGGGCAGGCCGAGCGGCGGCGTCCGCACGCGCGCCAGCGCCCGGTCGTCGATATCGGCGCCGCGCGCGCCGGGAGCGAAGGCGAGGACGCCGACGCCGACGCCGATCAGCGCCGCGAACGATTTCATTGGGGACGGACGCCGCGTTCTTCGAGCAACAAGGTCTTGGCGTCGGCGACCAGCAGCCGTGGGTCGAGCAGCGACACGCCGTAGATGTTGCGCAGCCGCCCGGCGCGGTCGATCAGGTAGACGCGGAGCAGATGCTCGAACGTGCCGTCGAAGGCGTTGTCCCGGCCGAGGTTCTTGACCACCAGCTGGTCGTAGTCGGCGAGAATCGGATCGAGGTCGTCCTCCGCCGCCGTGGTTAGGAACGACCACTCGCAGCTCGGCCGGCCTTCGCGCAGCGCGAGCAGCGGCGCGGCGTATTCGGCCATCACCTTGGGGGTGTCGTGGCCGGGATCGAAGCTCAAGGTGACGAGTCTGAGGTTGGCGGCCAAGTCCGGCTGGTCCGAACCCGCCCGGAAAATGTCGGCGAGGACCGCGGTCGCGAGCGGGCAACCCTTGGCGTCGCCGCAGTTGGTGTAGATGAAGCTCAGCAGCGTGATCTTGCCCCTGAGGATGTCGCGCAGCCTTTTGGGTGCTCCCCGGATGTCGAGCACGGCGCCGTCGCCGGCGTCGCGCAGTTCGGGCAGTTCGTACGTGCCGGGGACGGGCGGGTCGTAGTCGAACTCGGGCGTCCGTTCCGCCCACACCGTCGCGGCCGCCGGTTCGTTGTGCGCCGCGCGGTCGTGGGCATAGGCGGCCGCGCCGAGCCCGAACGCGAGCAACGCCCCGCCCATGAACAACGCGCGCGATACCATGGCGTAACCTTATCCCGGCGCGCCGCCCCGTTCCGCCTTATCGTCCGCCTCTAGCGGCCGTAGAGCGCCCGGCTGCCGAACACCATGATGTGCGAGCGGCCGAGCTTTTCCTGGTTGAAGTCGAGGACGAAGCGTTCCTTCAATTCCTTGCCGTCCCAGGCATAGCCCTTCAGGAACTGCTCGTTGTCGTCGCCCTTCTTGTCCCAGTTGGCAAGCAGCGAGCTGGTGAAATAGACGCGCTTGCCGTCCCAGCTTTGCGACACCATGTTGAGTTGCCGGCCGATCTTCTTCTCGTAGACCTGCTTCGGCTTGTGCGGATCGCTGACGTCGAACAGGCGCGTCGTCCCGTCCATGAAGCTGTTGACCCAGAGGGAGCGGTCGTCGGCCGCGAGGCTGATGTCGACCGGCAGCGGGATCTTGGACGGATCGCCGATGTCGGCGACCGCCTTCGCCTGCCATTCGCCCTTGTCGTCCTCGTGGATCAGCCACAGCTTGGAGGTGAGCGCGGTGCTGGTGAAGGCGTAGTTGCTGCGCGGCCCCCAGGCAAAGCGGATTTCGAGGGGCGAGCCGGGCACGTGGAACACCTGCTTCGGCGTGCGGGTGTGGAGATTCCACAGCACCACCGACTGGCCGAAGCGCTTCATCGCGGCTTCGTCCTTCAGCATCTTGCCGAAGTCCATCATGTAGTTGGACCAGCCGGTGAACGACGAGGTCAGCATCACGTTCTTGCGCGGCAGCGCGCGCACGTCGTAGCCGTAGCCGTCGGCGTGCTCGATGCCCTTGAGCTTGGGCATCGACTCCTTGGTCGGCATCCAATGGGTGCGCACGTACTTGCCGCTGTTGGTGTATTCGACCAGCGCGGTGCGCCCGCCGTGATCCTTGTCGTTGGAAAGCCCGGTGATCATCATCCGGCCGGGGAGCGCGTAGAACGTGTGCGGCCCGACCGCGCCGCCGCTCGCCTTGACGAAATCGGCGATGGTGTTGACCAGGCGCGGCTTGGCCGGGTTGGAGAACACGTCGAAGACGAAGATCTTGCTGTCGTCGAGGCCGCCGGCCCAGAAGAAGCGACGATTGTCGGTGAAGCCGCCGTGGTGGGCTTCGTGGCGGCCGCCGGTCGAGATCGTATGGACCACCTTGCCGAAGGTGGGCGAACCTTCGCGCACATCCACGGTCACCAGCTTGTCCGAACCGTCGCCCATGCCTTCGACGCCGAGGGTCCAGACATAGACGTATTCCTCGACACCGGTGATCATCGGCATGTAGGGCGATTGGCAGGTTTCGTCGGCGCGCGCGGGCAGGCCGACGGCGGTCAGGATGGCGACGGCGGTGCCGGCAAGCCAAATCCCGGCGCGACGGGCCGTGGTTTTCGCGGGATCGGTCATGGGTCTCTCCCCTGTTGCGTGATATTTCGATTAAGGTCGCTTGATGACGCCGACCGGGGCCGACGCTTTCATGTCGGCCAAGGCCTTCTTCAAGGGCGCGTCGTTGATCGGGTCCTTGGGCACGTCGCCGTCCTTGATCACCTTCAGCTGCAGCAGGAAGTCGTAGCCGTTCTTCATCAGCTGCTGCACGTCGGCGTCGAACACCATCTTGGCGACGTAGGTTTCCGGGACGCCGCCGATGGCGTCGGGATGACCTTCGTAGAGGGCCTTCCACGCGGTCTTGTGGTCGTAGCCCTTGACCTCGTCGACGATCATCTGCGCCATTTCGTTCGGCTTCTCGATCATGAAGCGGAGCGCCTCGATCTCGGCCTTGATCCAGCCGGCCGCCGCCTCGGGGTTCTTTTCGATGAAATCCTGGCGCATGAGCGAGAAGTTGGCGTCGGCTTCGTTCCACGGCGCGCCGGTCGCGGCGTACTTGGCGTGGCCGAGTTCGACCACGCGCCGCGCGTGCGGTTCCCACATGGCGGCGGCGTCGAGCTTGCCGCTCTCGAAGTTGCTGGCGATCACCTCGATCGCGGTGTAGACGATGTTGGCGGGCTTGAACGCGCCCTTGGCGATGATCGATTCGGTGAAACGGTTGGCGCAGGTGCCGCGATGAACGGCGAAGGGCTTGCCGTTCATCCAGGCCATCGCCTCCTGGTAAGTGGCGAACGCGGGCGCGTCCTTGCGGACCAGGATCTTGTTGCACTGCTGGCCGCGGCTGAACATCGGCACCGACACCAGCCGCAAATCGCCGATGCTGCGCTTGGTGGTCGCCACCAGCGAGGGCATGTCGCCCATGGTGCCGACCTGCATCTTGTTGGCGAGCATGGCGTTGACCATGGGCGGGCCGGTCAGGTGGGGCTCGAAACGCACTTTGCTGCCGGCGGGCAGGTATTTCTTCCACAGCTCCTTGTGCTTGATGACCACCCCGTTCCAGCCGCCGGTCCAGTACGGATGATAGCCGTAGGTGATGTCGACCGGTTCCGCGGCCGAGGCGGGCGCCGTCGCCGCGATCGCGCCGGCCAGCGTCAAGCCGGCGAGTTTCCTGCCAATTCCCATATCAGCCTCCCATCGGGGTTTGTTGCGGGGAATAGTGCTCGGATTCCTCGTGCGCGTACAGGGTTTCCAGCGCCTGTTCCTTGATTTCCCGGTATCGCGCCGAGGCCATGATCTCGAAGGTCCGGGGCCTTGGCAAATCGACCTCGATCGCGCGGCCGACCCGGCCCAGCTTCGGGTCCATGAACAAAATCACGTCGGCGAGGAATATGGCCTCCTCGATCTCCGAGGTGATGAAGAGCGTCGTCGGGCGGGATTCCTCGAAAACCTTGAGGTAATACTCCTGCATCAATTCGCGCGTCATCACGTCGAGCCCGCGGAACGGCTCGTCCATGATCAGGACGCGCGGCTCGTTGATCAGGGCTTGCGCGATCTCGGCGCGCCGCTTCATTCCGCCGGAAAGCTGGCCCGGAAACTTGTCCTGGAAGTCGAGCAGGCCGAAGCGCTGGAGCAGGTCGCGCGCCTTGGCGCGGGCCTCGGCCTTGGCGCCGGCGGTGCGCACCGAAGGCCCGAACAGCACGTTGTCGGCGACCGTCATCCACGGCCACAAGGTGGTTTCCTGGAACACCATCAGGCGATTGGGACCGGGCTTCTCGACCGCCGCGCCGTCGAGCAGCACCCGCCCCCGGTCGGGCGCGACGTAGCCGGCGAGGATGTAGGCGAGGGTCGATTTGCCCGAACCGGAAGGCCCCATCAGCACCGTGAGCCTCCCGGCGGCGACCGCGAGCGAGCAATTGTCCAATACGCGCACCGGGGCCTGTCCCTTGGCGCGGTAGGTTTTGCTCAAATTCTCGGCGCGGAGTTCGCCGCCGCTCATCGCCGCCCCCGGAATTTCGGATCATGCTGCGCCCAGGGCATCAGCCGCGCCTCGATATAATCGACAATGCGCGCCGAGAGATACCCGGCGATGCCGATGCTGATCATGCCGACGATCACGATCTCGGGCGTGTTGCTGACGTAGCCTTCCCACGTCAGCCGGCCGAGGCCGAGGTCGCCCGCGATCATCTCGGCCGCCACCAGCACGTCCCAGGTGATGGCGATGCCGAGCGTCATGCCGACCGCGACCGAGGGGATGACCGCCGGCAGGACGATGCGGAGAAAAATCCGCCAGGGCGTGGCGCCGAGCGACGTCGCCAGCCAAAAATAACGCTCGGGGATGTGGCGGATGCCGTCGAAGACGTTGATGACGATGACGAAGAAGGCGCCGATGAAGGTGATGAAGATGATGCTGGCCTCGTGCGTCGGCCAAAAAAGAATCGAGACCGGCACCCAGGCGAGCGGCGGAATCGGGCGCAGCACCTCGAATACCGGGAACACGATTTCTTCGGTGGTGCGGCTGAGACCAAGCGCGATGCCGAGCGGGATGCCGAACAATTGCGCGAAACCGAACCCCCACAGCACCCGCTCGAAACTCGCCGCCCAGTTGCGCCAATAGCGCGGATCGTCGACGAAGGAGGCGAAGAAGGTTTGCGTGACTTGGGTCGGGGTCGGGATCTTGCCGCCGAACGTGGACGACATCGTGCCCAGAATCTGCCAGACGAGGACGAACGCGACGATGGCCACCGCGCCGCGCCAATGGGCGAACAGGCGCGCGACGGCGTTTTGCGTTCGGCCCTTGGCGGCCATCACGCCAACTCCCGTTCGCCGCGTTCGAAGGCCTTCAGGGCCTCCTCGTGCACGGCGGCGATCAGTTGTTCCTTGAGGGCGACGAAGCGTTCCGAGGCGATCATCCTGGCGTGGCGCGGCCTCGGCAGATCGACCGCGACCCGCGAGCGGATGCGCCCCGGCCGGGTGGTCATCACCGCGACCGTGTCGGCGAGCAGGATCGCCTCCTCGAGGTCGTGGGTGATGAAAAAGACGGTTTTCGGGAATTGCGCGTGGATGTCCAGCAAATGCTGGTGCATGCGCCCCTTGGAGACCGTGTCCATGGCGCGGAACGGCTCGTCGAGCAGCAGCATCTTGGGGTCGTTGATCAGCGCGCGCACCAGCTCGACCCGGCGCTGCATGCCCGACGAAATCTGCCCCGGAAACTGGTGGGCGACGCGGTCGAGCCCGCCGCAGCGCGCGAGCATGTCGAGCGCCCGTGCCCGCGCTTCCTCCGGCGCCGTTTGCCGCTGCACCTTGAGGCCGTAGGTCACGTTGTCGAGCACCGTTTTCCAGGGAAAAAGCGCGCCTTCCTGAAAGACGACGATGCGGTCGGGGCCCGGGTGCGCGGCCCGGTCGGCGGACGCCAAGGGCGCGCCGTCGAGGGTGACGGTGCCCCGGGTCGGATGGTCGAACCCGGCGAGGATGTTGAGCAGCGTGCTCTTGCCGCACCCGGACGGCCCGACCAGGGCGAGGAACTCGCCGGCGGCGATCTCCAGACTGCAATCCTCCAGCGCCACCACCGTTTCGCCGTAGACCTTGCCGACGGCATCGATCGTCACCGCGCCGTTGACGGCGGTTGCGGGCGCGCTAGCCACGGACCGCACCGATGTTCTTCTGGTGCCAGCGCATCAGCCGGTCGCCGGCGACTCGGATCAGCGCGCTGCACACGTAACCGACGAAGCCGAGCGTCACCATGCCGATGACGATGGTCGGGTACTGGATCAGGTTGTAGGCCTCCCAGATCACGTAGCCGAGGCCGTAGCGGGCGGCGATCATTTCGCCCGCGACCAGCGAGAACCAGGCCGCGCCCATGGCGATCTGCAATCCGGTGAAGATCGAGGGCATGGCCCCCGGGATGATGACGTCGCGCAGCACGTCGACGGGCCGCGCGCCGAGGCAGAGCGCGGCGCGGAAGTAGGCGACGTCGATCGCGCGCACGCCGACCCAGGTGTTGAGGGTGGTGGCGTAGAACGCGACCAGGAAGACGACGAAAATCACCGCCGGTTCGGTGCCCGGAAACAGCAGGATGGCGAGCGGCACCCAAGCCAGCGGCGGAATCGGGCGCAGCAACGTGAGCAGCGCGTCGGAATACTCGCGCACCGTCGTTTTCCAGCCCATCATGATGCCGAGCGGCACCCCGAGCACGACCGCCAGTGCGAACGCGGTGGTCGCGCGGTAGGTGCTGTAGAGGATGTGGACGTAGTAATCGGCGGTGAAGACGGAAATGCCGTAGGCCGGATCGCGGCTCAGCCATTCCTGGAGGACGCCGACCGGATCGGGCAGGCGCCGGAACGCGGGAAACGGCAGCCACTTGACGCTCGCGTACCAGAGCACGAACGCGGCGGCGAAACCGAACACCATCAAACCGACACGCCGGTTGACGATCGCGGACAACATCGACGATTGGCCGCCGCCCCCTCGAAGCGCCATTTCCGGTATCTCTCCCGACCGGCATTTTGGTCGGCCCCGCTGCCGCCTCCAAGCGAAATATTTAGGTGGTACCGTCGCCGCGCGGCCCATGCTTGAATGGGCGCGTTTGAATGGGCGAGAAGGGGGCTTCCGTTGACCACGGCACAACCCGCAGGCGGCGAGCTGGCCATATTCGTCGCGCGTTGCCGCGCGGTCATGGCGGCCGAACGCGAAGCGGCGACGGTGGTCGAGAAGATCGCGCCGCTGATGCGCGATCTGCTGCTCGGTTCCAAAACCTTTCTCGCGCCGGGACATTTCCGCAGCGACCCGGATCATTATGCGCGCAACGCCATCCACATGTCCGAGGATGGCGAACTGTCCCTGTTCGCGCTGGTCTGGCTCCCCGGCCAATGGACGCCGATCCACGACCACGGCTGCTGGGGCGTGGTCGGGGTGCTGCGGGGCGTGTTGGAGGAACGCAATTATATGTCGGTCGACGGCGCGATCCGAAGCGACCACGGTATCCGCCTCCGGCGCGGCGGTGGCACGCTGCTGCCCGAAGGCGCGGTCAGCACGTTCGTGCCGAACCCAGATCACATCCACGTCACCGGCGTTCCCGACGACCGCGCCCAGGCGGTCAGCCTGCATCTCTACGGGCGCAACATGAATTCGTTCCACGTCTACGATCTTGCGGCCGGCACCCGCCGTCTCGTCGACGTGCCGCACCACCAGTCGAGGTAGGCGGTTCGATCCGCTTTTTTATCCGCGCGACTTGCCCCCGGGGAGGCCACCGGCACCGGGGACCGGCGCGATCCGCGAGGTCGCGGATTATTTGGAAACTGCCGACGCATTCCGGGATATCGTCGACCGCGCCGAGTGGAGAGGAAGGACGGAACCGATGGATGACATCGTCGCGGCCCGCGCCCTGCACGTCGTTGGCGTCGTTTTGTGGATCGGCGGGGTGGCCTTCGTCACGACCGTGCTGCTGCCCGCCGTGCGCGAGACCCGCGATCCGGCCGAGCGGGCGGCTTTCTTCGAAAAGGTGGAAAAGCGCTTCGCCGTCCAGGCCCGGATCACGACGCTGCTGGTCGGAGCGACGGGTTTACATCTGCTGGTCCGATGGGACCTCTGGCACCGCTTCGCCGACCCGGTTTTCTGGTGGATGCACGGCATGGTCGCGATCTGGGCGATTTTCACCTTCGTCCTGTTTGCCGCCGAGCCCTTGTTTCTGCGCCGGTGGTTTGAGGCCCGCGCCAAGGAGCGGCCGGAACGGATCTTCGCCCTGATCGAGCGTTTCCATTGGGTGTTGCTGACGGCCAGCCTGCTCGTGGTCCTGGGTGCCGTGGCGGGCAGTCATGGCGGATAGCGCCGTTGGCGGCCATTGTGGGCGGCCGCGTTGCCGTGAAGACGGTTCATGGCCGCGATCTTGCCGCCGGCACCCGGCGCCCCGTCGACACGGCGCAGTCGGACGTTGACAGCGCCGTCCTTTGGGAACTTTAATAATCGGAATTAATAAAAACGGCTTGGACCGTTTTTTCATTCACACAACTTCATCCCGGGGAGGCCACCATGAGCGCGGACGACATCGCCCAACGTTGGGATCGGCGGACTTTTCTCAAAGGCACCGGCACGGTCGCGGCCGGCGCCGCGCTCGGCTCGTGGCTGCTGCCGGGTTCGACGCTTGCGGCCAAGCCCAAGGTCGGTGGCACCCTGGTTCACCTGGTGCAGCCCGAGGTGCCGACGCTCGCCACCTTCCTCAGCACGTCGATCCCGGTCAGCCAGGCGGGCACGCGCGCCTACGCCGGCCTGCTCGAATACAATTTCGACCTCAGCCCGAAGCCGAGTCTCGCCGAATCCTGGACCGTGACCGACCAGGGCCGCACGGTGACCTTCAAGCTGCGCCGCGGGGTGAAGTTCCACGACGGCAAGCCGCTCACCAGCGCCGACGTGCAGTTCAGCATCATGGAAGTGCTGAAAAAGTTCCATCCGCGCGCGGCCAACAGCTTCAAGGAGGTGGAGAAAATCGAAACCCCCGACCCGCAGACGGCGGTGTTCCGGCTCAACAAGCCCGCGCCCTACATGATGATGGTGCTGTCGGGCTTCGAGACGCCGATCGTGCCCAAGCACCTGTTCGAGGGCACCGACATCAAGAACAGCAAGTACGCCAACGAGCCGGTCGGCGCGGGACCGTTCAAGTTCGTGGAATGGAAGCGCGGCCAGTACATCCGCTTCGACCGTTTCGGCGATTACTTCAAGTCGGGTCAGCCGTATCTGGAACGGGTCGTCGTGCGCTCGATCGCCGACACCGCCACCCGCTCGGCGGTGCTGGAAAAGGGCGAGGTGCATTTGGCCGGGTTCGGCGCGGTGCCCTACAGCGACGTGATTCAGCTCGCCAAGCTGCCACACATCACGGTGACCAAGAAGGGCTACGAAAGCTCCTCGCCGATCGTGCAGATCGACTTCAACACCCGCAAGGCGCCGTTCGACAACAAGAAGGTGCGCCAGGCGGTCGCCTACGCGCTCGAACGCAAGTACATCATCGACAAGATCTGGTTCGGCTTCGGCCGCGTCGCCACCGGTCCGATCAACTCGAACTTCAAGGCGAGCGGGCTTTACACCAGCGACGTCAAGAACTACGAGGTCGCCAACGGCCTCGAGATCGCCAACCGCCTGCTCGACGAAGCCGGCTTCAAGCGCAACGCCAGCGGCGTGCGCTTCGAGGTGACCCACGACATCACGCCCTACGGGGAGGAGTGGCAGCGGTTCGGCGAATACGTCAAGCAGCGCCTCGACCAGCTCGGCATCAAGGTCACCCTGCGCTACGAGGACGTCGCCACCTGGCTCCGGCGCGTCTACACCGAGTACGACTTCCAGTTCACCAGCAACTGGCTGCAGACGTTCCCCGATCCGGTCATCGGCGTGCACCGCATGCACCACTCGGCGTCGATCCGCAAGGGCACGGTGTTCGTCAACAACACCGGCTGGTCGTCGCCCAAGACCGACGAGCTGATGGACAAGGCGGCGATCGAGCCGGACGCGGCCAAGCGCGCCCAGCTCTACAAGGAGTTCCAGCAGATCGTGGTCGAGGAATGCGCGATCACTTATATCCACGAGTTGGAGTTCCCGACCATTTATAACAACAAGTACGTCGAGATCATCGACAGCGCGCTCGGAGTCCTCGGCAACTTCGACCAGGCGTACCTGAAGTCGTGATTCCCGCCCCACGGTCGGCGGGCGCGAACGCGCGGTTCGCACGATGAGCGTTGCCCGCAAGCGGCTTCGCTATATCGCCCGCCGCCTGGGGCAGGCGGTGCCGATCGTGCTCGGCATCGTCGTCACCAACTTCTTCCTGCTGCAACTGGCCCCGGGCGACGCCGCCGACGTTCTCGCCGGGGAAGCGGGGTCGGCCACGCCCGAATACATGGCCATGCTGCGCCAGCGCTTCGGTCTCGATCAGCCGCTGTTCACGCAACTTTTCTATTACGTCAAAAACGTTCTGCTGCTCGACCTCGGCTTTTCCTTTCGCCACAACATGCCGGTTCTCCATCTGATCCTCGAGCGGTTGGGGCCGACGCTGCTGCTGATGGGCGCGACCCTGGTGCTGTCGGTCGCTTCCGGCGTGTTGCTGGGGCTCCTCGCCGCGACCCGGGTAGGCAGCTGGCGCGACACCATGATTTCGATCCTCGCCATCGTGTCCTACGCGACGCCGTTGTTCTGGGTCGGGCTCATGCTGATCGTCGCGTTTTCGCTCAAGCTCGATTGGCTGCCGGCGACCGGAATGGAGTCGGTCGGCATGTTCTATTCGGGCTGGGAGCGGGTGGTGGACGTGTCGCGCCACCTGGTTCTGCCGGCGATTACCCTGTCCTTGTTCTACATGGCGCTCTACGCCCGGCTGATGCGGGCGGCGATGATCGAACAGTCGCGCATGGATTATGTCACCACCGCGCGGGCCAAGGGGTTGTCCGAACGGCGGGTCACGTTCCGCCACGTGCTGCGCAACGCGCTGCTGCCGGTGTTCACCATGGCCGGCGTGCAGACCGGCAATCTGCTCGGCGGATCGGTGATCGTCGAGTCGGTGTTCGGCTGGCCGGGGCTCGGGCTGCTGGCGTTCCAATCCCTGTTCGCGCGCGATTTCAACCTGCTGCTCGGCATTTTCTTCCTGTCCGCGTGCCTGGTGGTGATCGTCAACCTGCTGGTCGATCTGCTGTACACCTTCGTCGATCCGCGCATCGAGGTCGGCTGACGAAGGGGCGGGCGGGCACATGAAGGAATTTCTCGGCCGGATCCTCTCGCATCGCGCGGCGATCATCGGCGGCACGATCCTGGGCGTGGTGCTGCTGCTCGCGTTCGCCGCGCCGTTGCTCTATCCGGGCGATCCCTTCCAGCGGGTCGGCGGATCGTTCGAGCCGCCGTTCGGGACCTTCCTGTTCGGCACCGACTCGCTCGGGCGCGACGTCGCCGCCGGCATCGTCCACGGCGCGCGCACCTCGCTGATGATCGGACTGGTGGCGACCGTCATCGCGGTCGTGGTCGGCAGCACGGTCGGCGGCTTCGCCGGGTATTACGGCGGGGTGCTCGATGACGTTCTCATGCGGCTGACGGAGTTCTTCCAGACCATTCCGACCTTCGTCTTCGCCTTGGTGCTGGTGGCGGTGCTGTCGCCTTCGATCGGAAGCATCGTCGTCGCCATCGCGACGGTGACATGGCCGCCGGTGGCACGGTTGGTGCGCGGCGAGTTCCTGGCCATGCGCAACCGCGAATTCGTCCAGGCGTGCGTGGTGCTCGGCATGCGCGACATCGCCATCATCTTCCGCGAAATCCTGCCTAACTGCCTGTCGCCGATCATCGTCACCGGCTCGCTCATGGTCGCGACCGCGATCCTGATCGAATCCGCGCTCGCGTTCCTCGGCCTCGGCGATCCCAACGTCATGAGCTGGGGATTCATGATCGGCTCGGGCCGCACGTTTCTGCGCACGGCGTGGTGGCTGTGCGCGATTCCGGGGCTTGCCATCCTGCTCACGGTGCTGTCCATCAACCTGGTGGGAGAGGGGCTGAACGACGCCCTGAACCCGCGCCTGCGCGACCGATGAACCCGGTGTCCGACCCGGTGCTGCGGATCAACGGCCTGTCGGTGGCGCTGCCGGGGGGAGGCGACCGCGCGCACGCGGTGGCCGATCTCAGCCTGGACTTGCGGCCGGGCGAAATCCTGTGCGTGGTCGGCGAATCGGGTTCGGGCAAGTCGGTCACCGCGCTCTCGACCATGGGGCTGCTGCCGCCGCGGCTCCGCGTGACGGGGGGCGAAATCCTGTTCGAAGGGGAAAATATCCTGCGGGTGTCCGCCATCCGCATGCGGCAGATCCGCGGCCAGCGCATTTCCATGATCTTTCAAGACCCGATGACCGCGCTCAATCCCCTGATGACCATCGGCGAGCAGATCGAGGAGGTGATGGCGGTACACGAGGGCGTGCCGCGCGCCGAGCGCCGCCGGCGGGTCGTTTCGATTCTGGCCGATGTGCGCCTGCCCGATCCGGAGCGCATTGCGCACGCCTATCCGCACGAGCTGTCGGGCGGCCAGCGCCAGCGGGCGATGATCGCGATGGCGCTGGTGCTGGAACCGGCGATCCTGATCGCCGACGAGCCGACCACCGCGCTCGACGTCACCACCCAGGCGCAAATCCTGAAGCTCATCAAGGAATTGCAGGCGGAGCACGGCACCGGCGTTCTCTTCATCACCCACGATTTCGGCATCGTCGCCGAAATCGCCGACCGGGTGGCGGTGATGCAGAAGGGGCGGCTGGTGGAATTCGGCGAGGCCGACGATGTTCTTAACCGCCCGCGGCATCCCTACACCCGCTCGCTCATCGCCGCGGTGCCGACCCTGACGCCGAAGCCGCGCGCGCGCGAAAGCGCGGCGCCGCCGCTGCTCGCGGTCGAGGGCCTCGACAAGTCGTTCAGCTCGGGGGGCGGCCTGTTCGGCCGTTCGGCGCGCGTGGTGCGGGCGGTGCGGGAAGTCGGCTTCACCATCCGGCGCGGCGAAACCCTCGGCATCGTCGGCGAATCGGGTTCGGGCAAATCGACGGTGGCGCGCTGCGTCGTGCGTCTGCTGGAAGCCGACACGGGGCGCATCGTGCTCGACGGCACCGATCTGCGCTCGCTGGCGGGCGACGAGATGCGGCGTTTCCGCAAGCGCATCCAGATGATTTTCCAGGATCCCTTCGCCTCCTTGAATCCGCGCCTGAAGGTCGGGCGGCTGATCGCCCAGGGGCCGGTCATTCACGGCGTTTCCCTGGCCGACGCGCTGGAGCGGGCCTATCGATTGCTCGAACTGGTCGGCCTCGACCGGCGCGCGGCCGACCGCTTCCCGCACGAATTTTCCGGCGGCCAGCGCCAACGCATCGGCATCGCGCGGGCGCTCGCCCTCGAGCCGGAAGTGCTGATCGCGGACGAACCGGTCTCGTCGCTCGACGTTTCGGTCCAGGATCAGGTGTTGCGGCTGCTCGCCGACATTCGCGCGCGGCTCCGCCTCACCATGCTGTTCATCACCCACGACCTCCGGGTCGCGGCCCAGGTCGCCGACAGCGTGGCGGTGATGCATCAAGGCCGCATCGTCGAGCACGGCCGGGTCGAGGATATCTTCGGCAACCCGCGCCATCCCTATACCCGCGAACTGATGGACGCGGTCCCCGGGAAAGATTGGACGATCCCGGCCGTGGGCGGAAACGCCCCGGCGCCAAGCGGTTGACGCTTTTTTCGTAAAAAATATTGAAGTAAAGTTACAATCTTATTGGATTTTCCTGTTTTTTTGGTGAAGAGTAACTTCGCCAGCGCTACAAGGTATCGCATGCCAACAGAAACATCGCATTCGCGCGTTCCGCGCGAGTACTCGGGGAGGAAATCATGACGCTTACTCATCGCAATGCTCTTGGCCGTTTCGCCGGTCTCGCCGGCGCCGCCCTGCTGATGGCGGCCGGCGTATCGGACGCCGCCTTGGCGCAAGCCTATCCCAGCCGTCCGATCGAAATGATCGTGACCTGGGGGCCGGGCGGCGGCGCCGATGTCACCGGACGCAACCTCGCGCGTCTGCTGGAGTCCGAGCTCAAGGTCACCATGCCGGTCGAAAACGTCGCCGGCGCGACCGGCGTGACCGGCCTGATGAAGCTGCTCAACGGCCAGCCCGAAGGTTATCAGGTGGCGATCGTGACCGCCGACACCTACGGCCTGCTCGCCGGCCCCGGTCAGCGCTGGACCATGAACGACGTGATCCCCGTCGCGGTGTTGATCCAGCAACGCTCCGGCTATTTCGTGAAGGCGGACAGCCCCTACAAGACCTGGGCGGACGTCGAGAAGGCCGCCAAGGCCAATCCGCTCAAGGTCGGGCTCACCGGCCTCGGCTCGCCCGAGGATGTCGCTACCGCCACCATCGCCAAGCGCAAGAACATCAAGCTCGCGCCGGTGCCCTACGCCAAGCCGGGCGAGCGCTACGCGGCGCTGGTCGGCGGCCACGTCGATCTCCTCTACGAACAGGCGGGCGACGTCAAAAGCTTCATCGAGAGCAACCAGATGCGCCCGATCCTGTTCCTCGCCAATGCGCGGACCGCGCCGTTCGAGAAGATCGAGACCAGCAAGGACGTCGGCATCAACCTGGTTGCCGACCAGTTCCGCACGTTGACGATAAAAGCGGGTACGCCCCCCGACCGGGTCAAGCTGCTCGCCGACAAGATCGCCAAGGTGACCGCGACCGCCGAGTACAAGAAGTTTCTCGCCGATCAGTGGGCCGACCCCGACAGCGTCCTGGTCGGCGACAAGGCCGTCGCCTACATCAAGGGCGAGGTCGACGGGTTGGCCAAATTGATGAAGAACTAAAAGAAGTAAGCGCGCGCCCGGCGGCCGGCCGCTTGCGCCGGCCGCTGCCGCCGCGCTGGCGCCAATCCGACGTATCGTCCAGGTGAAGCCATGATCGGGATGCGCGAGCGGTTGGCGCGGGCCATTCCATTCCTGATCGTGCTCGCGGTCGGGGTATGGCTGTGGCATGTGGCCGACGGGTTCGTGTCGGCGCGGCCCGGCTACGCCGGTCCCGGGTTGTGGCCCAAGGCGGTCCTGATCCTGCTGCTGCTCGCGGCGCTGGTCGGCGCGGTGCAATCGTTCGCGCGCGCGCCGGAGGAAGGCCTCGGTGCGTTGATCGAACAGGCTTCCCGCGCGGTCGGCCGCGAGGGCGAACTCGAAGCCGACCTGCAGCTCGAATTCGGCGATCCGGCGACGCGCCAGCCGTTGTGGGCCTGGGCCGGCATCGCCCTGATGCTCGGCTATGTCGCGGTGATTCCGTGGATCGGATTCACCATCGCGACTTTCTTCCTGATGTTCGGGATCATTCTCGCCGGCGGATATCCGCGTCCGGGCGTGGCGGCGGCGATCGCCGCCGGCGGCGCGTTCGCATTTTTCTTCATCTTCCAGCGGATCGCCTATGTGTCCTTGCCGATGGGCGCGGGCCCGTTCAAGGACCTCACCATCGCGCTGATGGCCGTGATCGGGGTGCGCTGAGCCATGGACGGCTTGATCCAGTTGCTGAACGGCTTCCAGATCGTGTTGTTCCACCCGTTCAACCTGCTCGCGCTGATCGCGGGGCTGGTCCTCGGCCTGATCGTCGCGGTGCTGCCGGGCCTGACGCTGGTGATGGGCGTGGTGCTGGCGCTGCCGTTCACCTACGGCATGGGCATCCTGCCGGCGCTGATCCTGCTCACCGCCATGTATGTGTCGGGGACCTACGGCGGCGCGTTCACTTCGATCCTGTTCCGCATCCCGGGCGAGCCGATGGACGTGCCGCTGCTCTGGGACGGCTACGTCATGGCGCGCCAAGGGGAACCCGCCCTGGCGCTCGGCTGGACGCTGTTCTCGGCGCTGGTCGGCGGCATGGTCGCGGCGGTGGCGATGGTCGCCATGTCCGGGCCGGTCGCGCGTTTCGCGCTCGCGCTCTCCACGCCCGAGTACTTCGCCATCATCCTGCTCGGCCTGATGTCGGTGGTGACGCTCGCGGGCGGCCAGTTGACCAAGGCCCTGATCTCGCTCGCCATCGGCCTTCTGCTGGCGACCGTGGGCACCGATCCGACCCACGGGACGTTGCGTTACGATTTCGGGTTTTCGCTGCTCGCCGACGGCATCGAGTACCTGCTGGTGATGGTCGGCGCCTACGGCCTGGGCGAGGTGGTGACCCGGCTCGAGCAGCGCGGCACGCCGGCGGCTGTTTCCGGGCGCGACACAATCGTGACCAAGCTGCCGTCCTTGGTCGCCGCCCTCAAGGCCAAGTGGACCTTCGTGCGCGGCTCCCTGATCGGCTTCGTCATCGGCATCGTTCCCGGCGCGGGCGCGACCATCGCCTCCTTCGTCAGCTACGGCATCGAGGGCCAATACGGCAGGCGGCGCAAGGAAATGGGCACCGGTATCGCCGAGGGCATCGTCGCGCCGCAGTCGGCGGCGACGTCCTCGGTCGGCGGCGCGATGGTGCCGCTGCTCACCATGGGCATTCCCGGCTCGGGCGCGACCGCGATCATCCTCGCCGCGTTCATGCTGCACGGCGTGCAACCGGGACCGCATGTGTTCTTCAAGTCGGCCGACTTGGTCTATGCGATCTTCGCCGCCGTATTCCTGTCGGTGATCGGCATGTGCCTGATCGGCTACTTCGCCATCAAGCTGCTGGTCCGGGTACTGGAGTTTCCCGAAGCGATCACGTCGGCCTTCGTCGTGATGTTCTGCTTCATGGGGGCGATGGCGTCGCGCTCGACCGTCGGCGATCTCTGGGTCATTGCCGCGTTCGGCGTGCTCGGCTATTTGTTCGAGCGCTACCGCTTTCCGATCGCGCCGATGGTGCTGGGGGCGATCCTGGGGCCGCTCGCCGAAACCAATTTCATGACCACCATGATCAGCTTCAACAACGACTGGACGGTGTTCTTCACCCGCCCCGGCAGCGGCGCGATCATGGCGTTCAACGTGCTCGGCCTCGCCTACACCCTCTACAGCGGCTGGCGGGCGAAAAAACGATGAAGGCCGTGCGCATCGAGCGGTTCGGCAAGGCCGACGAACTGAAGCTGTGCGAGATGCCCAAGCCCGAACCCGGGCCGGGCGAAGCGCGCGTTCGCCTCGAACTTGCCGGGGTCAATTTCATCGACGTCTATATGCGCGACGGCAGTTATTCGCGCTCGCACACCTACAAGACCCCGCTGCCCATGACCATCGGCATGGAAGGGTGCGGGGTGATCGACGCGGTCGGTCCGGGCGTTGCCGATTGCAAGCCCGGCGACCGGGTCGCCTACTGCATCGTGCGCGGCAGCTACGCCGAATACGCGACGGTGCCGGCGTGGAAACTGGTGCCGGTGCCGGCGGACGTGCCGGCGCCCATCGCCACCGCCCTGATGCTGCAGGGTTCGACCGCCCATTACCTGACCCATTCCGCGTTCCGGCTGGAGCCGGGCCATAGCTGCCTGATCCACGCCGGCGCGGGCGGCGTCGGCCAGTTGCTGATCCAACTCGCCAAGCGGCGCGGCGCGCGCGTGCTCACCACCGTCGGCTCGCCGGCCAAGGCCGAGATCGCCAAGAAACGCGGCGCCGACCATTGCATCCTTTATCGCGACACCGATTTCCGCGAGGAAGTCATGCACCTGACCGACGGCAAGGGGGTCAATGTCGTCTACGATTCGGTCGGCCGCGACACGCTGGCGAGGAGTCTCCGTTCGCTCGCCCGGCGCGGCACCTGCGTCAATTTCGGGGCCAGTTCCGGCCAGCCCGACCCGGTCGCGGTGCTCGATCTCGCCGAAGCCGGCTCGGTCTTTCTCACCCGCCCGCACCTCGCCGACTACATGGCGAGCTCGGATGAAGTCCGCGGCCGCGCCGCCGACCTGTTCGCGGCCTGGAAAGCGGGCGCGCTCGCGGTTACCATCGACCGCGAATTTCCGCTTGGCCAGGCGCCCGAAGCCCATCGCGTCATCGAATCGCGCGGCACCACCGGAAAGCTTCTGTTGCGCGTCGCGTAAGCGAGTCGTCCATGATCCGCGAATTGAGCCTCCATCGCCTCGCGCTGCCGTTGCAGGTTCCCTACAAGCTCGCCTTCGGCCCGATCGACCGGTTCGACACCATCCTGGCGACGATCCGATGCGACGCGGGCGAGGGCGTCGGCGAAGCGACGGTGCTCTCCGGCTACACCGACGAGACCATCGACGGCGCCTGGATGCGGGCGCGCGCAGTCGCCCCGCGCCTGCCCGGCCTCACCCCGGCGGCGGCCAAGGCACTGGCCGAATCCGAACTGGCGGACGCGCCGTTCACGCGCACCGCGTTCGTCAGCGCGATCGAGATGGCCGAAGGCCATCCCTTGCTGGCGATCGCGGCGCCGGTCGCGGTACCGTTGCTGGTCGGGCTCGAAGCGACCGACGAGGCCGGCATCGCGCGCGAGATCGAGGCCGCGCTCAGCTCGGGCGCCGGCACCCTCAAGATCAAGGTCGGGTTCGACGCCGACCGTGACCTCGCCCGTTTGCGCCTGATCCAACGCCTCAATGCCGGTCGCCTCCGACTGCGCATCGACGGCAACCAGGGCTACACCCGCGACGACGCGCTCCGTTTCGCCAAGGCCCTTTTGCCCGACGGCATCGAATTGCTGGAACAGCCCTGCGCCGCCGCCGATTGGGACGCGGCCGCCGCCGTCGCCGAAGTAAGCGCGGTGCCCCTGATGCTCGACGAATCGATCTACGGCGAAGCCGATATCGACCGCGCCGCGCGCATCGGCGCCGCCTTCGTGAAACTGAAATTGATGAAATTCGGCTCGCTCACGCGCCTCGCCGCCGGGCTCGATCGCATCCACGCGCTCGGCATGCGCGCGGTACTCGGCAACGGCGTCGCGAGCGACATCGGCTGCTGGCACGAAGCCTGCGTCGCCCGCCGCCACGTGACCACGGCGGGCGAAATGAACGGCTTTCGGCGCCAGAGGCAATCGTTGGCCGTGAACCCGATGCGCGTCGAAGGAGGCGCGATCCAACTCGACCCGGGCCCGCTCCGCCTCGATCCCACCCGTGTCCGCGCGTCGGCCCTGGAACAGTTCGAATTCGGCGCGGGTCAAAAGGTTCGCAAAGTATCATGACGGCCCCCGATCCTATCGCCGAACGCGCCGTCGGCCCGGCAATTGGACGCACGTTGGTTACCGGCGTGATCGGCGCCGACACCCACATCGTCGGCAACCGCATCCTGAGCCTGGCGCTGGAAAAGGCGGGCTTCAAGGTGGTGGCGCTCGGCGCGCTGACGCCCGCCGCCGATTTCATCAAGGCGGCGGTCGAGACGGCGGCCGACGCCATCCTGGTGTCGTCGCTCTACGGCCAGGGCGAACTCGATTGCCGCGGCTTTCGCGATCTCTGCGTCGAAGCCGGGCTGGAGAACATTCTGCTCTACGTCGGCGGCAACCTGGTGGTCGGCAAGCGAAGCTGGGAGGAAACCGAACGCACCTACTTGGACATGGGCTTCGACCGGGTGTTTCCGCCCTCGACCCGCACCCCGGACGTGATCCGCCTGTTGAACGAGGATTTCAAGAAAAGGGCCGGGTCGCGATGACCGCGGCGCTGCTGATCGACTTCGGCTCGACCTACACCAAGCTGCGCGCGGTCGATCTGGAGCGGCCCCGGCTGCTGGCGACCGGGCAGGGCCCCTCGACCGTGGCCACCGATGTCACGGTCGGCATGGACCTGGCACTCGCCGATCTCGAACGTCATCTCGGCCGCCTGCCCGCGTTCAGGCATCGCCTCGCGTCGTCGTCGGCGGCGGGCGGACTCAAGATGGTGACCATCGGCCTGGTCCGGGAACTGACGGCGGAGGCCGCGCGCCAGGCGGCGCTCGGCGCCGGCGCCAAGCTGGTCGGCACGTTCGCGTATCGCCTGACGCCCGCCGACGAAGCGCGCATCCTCGGCCTCGCGCCCGACATCGTTCTGCTCGCTGGCGGCACCGACGGCGGCAACGCCGACGTCATCCGCCACAATGGCGCTCGCCTCGCGGCGCTCGATCTGGCGTGCCCGATCGTGCTCGCCGGCAACCGCGACGTGGGCGAGGAACTGGCGGGATTGCTCGCCGCCGCCGGCAAAACCGTGCGCCTCGCCGACAATGTCATGCCGAATTTCGGCGAACTCAATATCGACCCGGCGCGCGCCGCCATCCGGCAGGTGTTCATCGACCGGATCGTGCACGCCAAGGGCATCGACCGCGCCGCCTCGCGCTTCGACGCGGTGCTGATGCCGACCCCGGCGGCGGTGATGGAAGGAGCCCGCCTGCTCGCCGATGGCGCAGGCGATAAGACCGGCCTCGGCGAACTGCTGGTGGTCGATATCGGCGGCGCCACCACCGACGTCCATTCGGTCGCCGATGGCGCGCCCTCGCGCGAAGGGGTGGTGACGCACGGCCTGCCCGAGCCGCGCGTCAAGCGCACGGTCGAGGGCGATCTCGGCATGCGCCACAATGCCGCCGCCATCGTCGAGGCGATCGGGCCGGACGCCGTCGCACGGCGTTCGGGACTCGGCGCCGCGACCGTCGACCGGCTGCTCAAGGCGTTCTCCGCCGACGTGGAGCGGCTGCCGGCGACGCCCGAGGAAACCGCGTTCGACGAGGCGCTCGCCTGGGCGGCGGTGCGCATCGCGGTCGAACGCCACGCCGGCTTGACCCGGATCATGCAGACCGTGCAGGGGCCGGTGGTGGTTCAGACCGGCAAGGACCTCTCCGCCGTCAAGACCGTGATCGGCACCGGCGGGCCGCTCGCCCACGGCGCGACGCCGGCAAGCGTGCTGGAAGCCGCGCGCGCCGACCCCGCCCGGCCCATGTCGTTGCGGCCCACGACGCCCCGGCTGCTGGTCGATCACGATTACATGCTTTATGCTGCGGGCCTGCTCGCGGGGGTCGAGCCGGAAGCCGCGTTGGCGCTGGCGCTCGGTTCGCTCAAGCCGGTCGGGATCGATGATCATGAACAAGCTCGACGCAAGAATTGACGCGCGGTTGCCGTTCTCGGCGGCGCAAATCCCGCTCGACGAGTTTCATCGCCTGCGCAGGGAAAATCTCGCCCGTTGGCCGACCGGCGCCGAAATCGACCTCGACGAGGCCGCCGCCTATCACTTGGCGATGCCGGAAAAGAAGCGCCTGCCCGCGGTGATGAAGAAGGCCGAGGCCGAAGGCCGCTGCCTGACCCAGCCGCGCGGCGGTTTCGGCACCCTGGAATTGCAGATCGAACTGATGCGCGAGCTGGAAAACACTGGGCTTGCCGACATCGTGCCGACCACCACCGACAGCTACACCCGCAACGAGCAATGGGCCAAGGCCGCCGACGGGGTCGAGGAAAGCCGCAAGGCCGGCCGCTCCATGCTCAACGGCTTTCCCATGGTCAACTACGGCCCGCGCGAAACGCGCAAGCTGATCGAGGCGATCGGCCGGCCGGCGATCGTGCTGTCGGGAACGTCGTTTCCCAGGTTCACCGGCGAGGTCGGCTACGCCGCCGGCTACACCGGCTACCTCGGCTCGGGGGTCGCCTACACCGTTTCCTACACCAAGGAAACGTCGCTGGAAGAAGGCATCCGCAATTACCAGTATCTCGACCGCCTGGTCGCGCTCTACGCCGAGAAGGGCGTCCTGCTGCACCGCCGCCAGCCGGGATTCCTGACCGGCACCAACATTCCGCCGTCGATCGCGATCGTCACCGGCATTATCGACGCGCTGCTCGCCGCGCATCAGGGCGTGCGCGACTACGGCCTCGAACTCGCCCAGACCCTCCATCTCGTCCAGGACGCGGCCGGCATCCGCATGGCCCGGGTGCTGGTCCAGGAATACCTGAGGCGCTTCGGCTTCGACGACGTCTTCACCCCGATCACGTCGCTCCACTGGATGGGGGCGTGGCCCTACGACGAAACCCAGGCGGCGGCGCTGCTCGCCTACGGCGGCACGCTCGCGGGCGTCGCCGGCGCCAACTCGGTCACCACCAAATCGACCCACGAGGCGTTCGGCCTGCCGACCCCGGCCGCCAACGCCGAGGGCCTGCGCATCACGCGCATGGCGCTCTATCTCGCGCGCGGCCTCCGTCTCGACTCGATGCCGGAATTCCGGCGCGAGTGCGACCTGATCCGGCGCGAGGTGACCGCGGTGATGGACAAGGTCCTGGAGATGGGCGAGGGCGACGTCGCCCAGGGCACCGTGCGCGCGGCCGAAGCGGGCGTGCTCGACATTCCCTGGTCGCCCAACCGTTGGATCAAGAGCCGGGTGATGCCGGCGCGCGACGCCGAGGGCTACTTCCGCATTCTGTCGCCCGGCCTGATGCCGTTCCCCAAGGACGTACTCGACTTTCATGAGGAGTGTTTGCGCAAGCGCGCGGAGAAAGAGAACATTCCCTACGGCGACGAGTTGGCGGTGCGCAGCGTTTATGAGTTGAGCGAACCGCTCGTCAACCTCGCCCCGGCGGTTTTGGCGTAGAACCCGCTTTCACCGTTTGGGTCCGAGGCGGATCGGTTCGGCCTTTTCGACCAATTGGCCGATCAGATCGCGCGCCCGTCGCACCACGGAAAATACGGCATTGCGCACGATCGGGTCGACGGTGGCGACCCGGCGCTGGAATTCCGCGCGGGTCATGACGGTGACGACGGTTTCGTCCAAGGCGACGACGGTGGCGACGTGCGGCTGGTCGTCGAAGGCGGAAAATTCGCCGATGATCTCGCCCTTCTCCTTGAAGCCGAGGGACAGGTGGCGGTCGTTGCGCAGGGCCTTGCGCACCTCGACCTTGCCCTTGACGATCAGGAAGACGTCGTCGCCGTTCTCGCCTTCCCTGACCAGAGTTTCACCTTTGTTGAAAACCCGGGTCTTGAAACTTTCTGGAGTGGTCGTATCGGACATGTTTGTTATGGGATTGAGGTTGTTATCCTACCAAGCCTCGGACGCGCGTCCAAGATATGGCCATCCCCTTAACTTGGTTCCGGATTTTCCGCCCAGCAGCGTCCACTCAACCCGCGTCAGCCGCGCCTACCGGCGTTTGGGTCCGAGGCGAATAGGCTCCAAATTGGCGGAAAGCATATGGGCCATTTCGCGCGCGCGTCGCACCACGGCGAGAATGGCGCCGCGCATGATCGGATCCATCGCGTTGAGCCGACGCTCGAACTCGACGCGCGACATGACGGTGACAACGGTTTCGGTCAGGGCAACGGCGGTGGCAATGTGCGGATAATCGTCGAACGCCGCCATCTCGCCGATGATCTCGCCCGGGCCCTTGACGCCGAAAACGTAGGGAAAGTCGGCGTGCCGGCTTTTGCGCACCTCGACCTTGCCCTTGACGATGAGAAAGACGTCGTTGCCTTTCTCGCCTTCCTTGACCAGGGTCGCGCCCTTGCCGAAGACGCGGGTCTTGAAATTTTCGGGAGCGGTCGTTTCGGGCATGGTCGCTGCGGAATAAGGACGCATGATCCTAGCAAGATCGGCGCGCGCGTCCAAGATGGGGCGTGATTAATCGACGACGGCGATGCCCTTGATCTGCGCGTACACTTCCCGTCCCGGCCGCAGATCGAGGGCGTCGGCGGACTTGCGGGTGACGCGGGCGAAGATTCGGCTCGAACCTAGGGCGAGCGCGACCACCACTTGTCCCCGCGCCTCGTCGCGCATGTCGATCACGCGGACGGGCAGAATGTTGATGATGCTGCTTCCGGTCGGCTTTTCGAGCGCGAGGCTCACGTCGCGGGCCTGAACCTTGAGGCGCACCCGCGTTCCGGCGGAACGGGACGAACCGGGCAGCAGGAAGCGCCCGCCCGGACAGTCGATGGCGAGCAGGTGATAGGCGGCGTCGTAATCGGCGACGGTGCCCTCGATCCACGCCGCCGCGCCGTCGCCTTCGATCAGGCGAAGGTCGGACCTCGCGAGCAGGGCATCGATCGGTCCGCTCGCCGCGACGCGCCCTTTGTCCATCAGCACCAAGTGATCGGCGATGCGTGCCACTTCATCGAGGGCATGACTGACGTAGAGGACCGGGATGTCCCATTGGTCGTGGAGCCGCTCCAGGTAGGGCAACACCTCCGACTTGCGCGCGGCGTCGAGAGCCGCGAGCGGCTCGTCGAGCAGCAGCAGGCTCGGGCTGGTGGCGAGCGCGCGGGCGATGGCGACCCGCTGGCGTTCGCCGCCCGACAGCGTTGCCGGATCGCGGTCCATCAAGGCGCCGATGCCGAGCAAATCGATGGCCGCCTGCAAAGAGACCCGCCGCCCAGCCGCCGGGACTCGGTTCATGCCGTATTCGAGGTTGCGCCGGACATCGAGGTGGGGAAAAAGACTCGCTTCCTGGAAGACGTAGCCGAGCGGACGCTTGTGGGTCGGCACGAATTCATTCCGCGAGTCGTCCTGCCAAGTCGCGCCGTTGATGCGGACAAAGCCCGCCGCGCGTTCCAGCCCGGCGATCGCGCGCAGGACCGACGTCTTGCCGGCGCCGGACGGGCCGAACAAGGCCGAGACCCCGCGCCCCGGCAATGCCAGATCGACGTCCAGGGAAAAATCCGGACGGGCGAGAACGAGGTGCGCTTCGATCCCGCTCATCGGCGCCGCGCCCCGTCAGGGGCGCCCTCGAATACGCGCAGCGGGATTCGCCGCCGCGCCCCCGTCGGGTTGAGGACGTAAAGCGCAAGGAGGGCAAAAAAGCAGAATCCGACCATCGCCGCCGACAGCCAATGCGCCTGGCCGTATTCGAGCGCCTCGACGTGGTCGAAGATCTGCACCGACACCACCCGGGTCTCGCCGGGGATGTTGCCGCCGATCATCAGCACCACGCCGAATTCGCCGACGGTGTGGGCAAAGCCCATGACGGTGGCGGTGAGATACCCGGGCCGGGCGAGCGGCAACACGACCGATAAAAACGTGTCGAGCGGCGAGGCGCGCAACGTCGCGGCGACCTCGCGCGGGCGGTCGCCGATGGCCTCGAACGCGTTTTGGATCGGCTGCACCACGAACGGCAGCGAATAGAACACCGAGGCGACCACCAGCCCGGCGAACGTGAACGGCAACAGCCCGAGCCCGAGCGCGCTCGTCAGCCGCCCGACCGGCCCCTCGGGCCCCATCGCCACCAGCAGGTAGAACCCGAGCACCGTCGGCGGCAGCACGATCGGCATTGCCACCAGGGCGCCGACCGCGCTTTTGAGCCGCGAACGGGTATGGGCGAGCCACCAGGCGAGCGGCGTGCCCGCCACCAGCAGGATCGCCGTGGTGACCAGCGCCAGCTTGAGGGTCAGCCCGATGGCGACCAGCGCTTCTTCGGCCATGATTGGGTCCGCTCCCTTTCGCCCTCACCCGCCTCGCTTCGCTCGGCACCCTCTCCCGCGCTTGCGGGAGAGGGAGGGGCCCGCCGAAGCTCCGCCGAAGGCGGGAGGGTGAGGGAGGTTATTCATACCCATGCGCGCGGACGATGGCGCGCGCCGTCTCGGCCTTGAGAAAGTCGGCGAATGCCCGCGCCGCCGGGTTGTCTTTCGCCCGCGCCAGGATAATCGCGTCCTGGCGGATGGGCGCGTGCATGTCCCGGGGCACGATCCAGGCCGAACCGGAGAGGATCCTGCCGTCCCGGATCACCTGCGACAAGGCGACAAAGCCGAGTTCGGCGTTGCCGGTGGCGACAAATTGATGGGTCTGCGCGATGTTTTCGCCCTGGACGAACTTGGGCCGGAGATCGGACTCGAGGTCGAGCTTCGCCAACACCTCGATCGCGGCGGCGCCGTAGGGCGCAAGCTTCGGCGCGGCGATGGCCAGGCGGGCAAACGTTCCCGTTCGCAGAATCGCGCCCTCGGGATCGACGTAACCCTCTTTCGCCGACCACAAGACGAGCCGGCCGACGGCGTAGGTGAAACGGCCGCCGGCAAGCGCACGACCTTCGCGCTCCAGCCGCGCGGGCGTTTCCGCGTCGGCGGCGAGCAGAAGATCGAACGGAGCGCCGTTCCTGATCTGGGCATAGAGCTTGCCGGTGGCGCCGGGAACGAGCGCCGCGGTGTGGCCGGTGGCGCGCGTAAAAGCGGCTGCGATCGCCTTCATGGGCGAAGCGAAATTGGCCGCGACGGCCACCCGGACCTCTCCGGCCGAAACGGGCATGCTCGGCCCCAAGGTCAACCAGGTTGCGAACAGGATCAAGACGCGCTTCGGCATGGCCGGAAAATCGTGCTATTGGGTTCGCGGCAAGGATCGAGCACCATACCCTAAGGCAGCATTGGATTCGATGGAACCGACCGGGTTGCATTCCGGCGAGCAGACCGCCTACCTCGCGGCTCCCGGCTTCGAGCGGGAGTTGGCCCACGAATTGGGCGGCGATGCCGAGGCATTCGGGCGGCTGTATCTCGCGCCGGGACCGCCGCGACCGGCGGCGTGGTGCGCCAATGTCTGGTACGATCCGATACGGCTCGCGGTCGTTTCCATCGCCGACGGCGCCAAGCGGCTGCGGGCGGTCCAGCGCAATTGGGCGCTGTACGCGTTTCGGCTTCACCGCCGCGCCGCCCTGATCCAGGAACGGTTGCCGCACGTGTCGGCGAAGCCGCTCCGCTTCCCGTCGTCGGCGCCCGCCGCGCCGCTCGGCTCGTGGACGCTGCTCGCGCCGGGCGAGATTCTGGCCGCGTCGAGGTGCGCGAGTCCTTTCCCCAACGGCGAGGTCGGCTTCGTCGAGGACAAGGAAGGCCCGCCCAACCGCGCGTACCTGAAGCTGTGGGAGGCGCTGACGCTCTTGGGGCGCCGGCCGGGGCCGGGGGACACGTGTCTCGATCTTGGCGCCTCGCCCGGCGGCTGGACCTGGGCGCTCGCCGGTCTTGGCGCCCGCGTCGTCGCCGTCGACAAGGCGCCGCTCGCGCCGCGGGTGGCGAAGCTCGCCAATGTCGAGGTTCGCCGCGATAGCGCCTTCGCGCTCGATCCCGCCGCTATCGGGCCGGTCGCTTGGCTCTTCTCGGACGTGGTCTGCTATCCCGACCGGCTCTTTCGACTGGTCGAAAAATGGCTTGCCTCGGGCCTGGCGCGCAACATGGTCTGCACCGTCAAGTTTCAGGGCGCGACCGATTTCGCCGCGCAAGCCCGCTTCGCCGCGCTGCCCGGCGGGCGCTTGCTCCACCTGCACCACAACAAGCACGAATTGACGTGGCTGTGGCCGCCATAAAAAAACCCTCTCCCGCGCGGGCGGGAGAGGGTCTTCGCGTAGAGAGCCGGTTCAGTTCAGCTTCGCGGCCTGGATGTCTCCCTTGACGCCGATCCCGAGCGAGAACGGGAACGAGACGTGGTGGAACCGGGCGCCGACGTTGTCGTCGTGGATGGCGAAGCTGACCGTATAAGTGCCGCCGACCTTGAGGATCTTGTCGTCGGCCGTGTTGCCGGTGTTCAGCTTGCGCCGCCAGACCAGGGTGTACGTGCTGTCCTTCCAGGTGCCCTTGGTCGCGTCATTGTCGGCGGCCGAGCCCTTGGCGTCGGCGCGGCTGATCAAGCGCCCGGGCAGGATGTCGCCTTCCTTCCAGCCGGCGTTCGCGTCGTAGGGCGCGGTGTTGGCCTCGCGCAGCAGTGCCGCCGGTTTGGCCGGATTGCCGATGTCCTCGGGCCTTAGCGCCTTGGTCCCGACCTTGGCCGGATCGAACATGAACTTGGGCGTCATGGTCTTGCGGTCGACGTTCCAGGTGAAGGGGCCGGTACCGGCGTCGCCGAGGCGGTAGTCGAGCACGTAGCCGTCGTCGGCCATGCCGGCGATGTTGCTGCGGTGCGCGCGCCATTGCATCAGGTCGAGGAAGCCGCCGTCCGCCTTGATCTTGGCGATCTCCTCCTTGGTCTTGGTCTTGTCCCAGCTCTTGCCGTCGGTGCGCGAGGCGGGCAGGAACTTGAGCACCTCGTCCCGGTTGAGGCCGCCCTTGCCGAGATAGGGGTGCTTCTCGACGTCTTCCTTCTTCGCTTCGCCCGGCATGGTGTCCATGCCGTTGTGGCAGGTGAGCCAGCAGCCCTGACGGGCGAACAGCGGCACCTTGCCGTCGTCGAGCATGATCGAGAAGCGGTCCTCGAACAGCGGCGGCTCCTTGCCGGCGCGCACCGTGTCCTTGTCGCGATCGCCGCCCCAGAATTTCCATTCCTTGCCGTCGAAGCGGATGTAATCGTGCATCCGGCCTTCGCGCGCCATGTTGGTCTTCCATTGGAAGCGGAAATAGAGGTGGTCCGCGTCATGGGCGGCCTGGACGGCGAGGTCGAGGACGCCGTTCTTGCCGGCGATCGGCTCGGGTTCCAGCGGCCCGCCCTTGACCAGCTTGTTGCCCATGGCCGCTTCGTCGTCCTCGTGGCAGGAGAGGGCGCAGGCCTTGCCTTGTTTGACGGCGTTGTCGCCTTTCTTGTGCTCGGGCGAAAGCAACCAATCGTAGCCGCCCTGGCCGGGATAGAAGAGCTTGACCGTCTTGACCGGAACCTTGGACCAATCCAGGGTCGCGGGATCGGCGGCCAAGCCGAAACTGGGCATCAACAGAATGGCGGCAAAGGCGGATATAGAAGCGCGCGGCGTCATGGCTTCCTCCTGATAACGGTTAAGAGGGGATCTCGGCCGGCGAGACTATCGAGGCCTCAACATGACGCCGGCCGCTCAGGCTTTCCGACTTGCACCATTACCCCGAATGGGTGGGAATTTCCTTGACCGGAATCAAAGGCTTTCCGGACAAATTACCACTTGTGCGTGCGGGCGCGGGCCGTTTAGGTTCTTTTGCCCATCGTCGGGGCGAAACCGGCGGGGCGCATTTCAAGTCCAGGGAAGGCAAAGGAGTTTTCAATGCCGGTCGGTACCGTAAAGTGGTTTAACAAAACCAAGGGATACGGATTCATCGTTCCCGATGGCGGGGACAAGGACGTGTTCGTTCACATCACCGAGGTGGAAAAGGCGGGGATGCAGGGCTTGAACGAGGGTCAGCGGATCTCCTTCGGGGTTACGGACGCCCCGCGCGGCCTCAAGGCCGTGGACATTCGGGCCTCGGAATAGGTCCGCAACGGGACTGGAATGGCCGGGCCGGGCGGATCGCCCGGCCCGGTTTTTGTTTGTTCCCCGGCGCGCGCTCCGGCAAACTGAGGGCTCTGAGGATCGCTCCCGTGTTGCCTTTCCGTTCCGTCGTTTTCGTCGTCATTACTTTGCTTGCGGCGGCCGCGCCATCCCTGCCCGGGGCGACGGCCGAGGGTCCCGCGCGATCGCCCGTTTCCGCAAACGCTCCCGCCGGGTGGGAACGCACCCTCGACGCCGCCTCCCGCTACGTGCGCGGTCGCACGCACATCGAGGCGCTGGCGCGAAATTACCGCGACGCCCTCAAGCGCGTTCAGGAAGAAGCGGGAGCGGCGAAGACCGCGGCCGAGCGCGAAAGCAAGGCGGCCCAGGATCTGCTCGACGCGCTCGGCCCGGCGCAGGCGCGCGAAGGCGCCGAAGTCGCCGCCAAGCGCCGCCAATACACCCGCGACGTCGCCCAGGCCGGGGAACGCCTGGCGCTTGCCGACCTGGCGTTGCGCCGCGCCCGCGAACTGGAAGCCGAGATCGGGGCGCTCGCGCGCGCGAGCATGGTCGAACGCCTGCTCAGCCCGCTGCCGACGCCGTTCGCGCCGGCGGTTGTCGCCAAGGCGGTGCCGGAAGCGGTCACGTTCGCGGCGACCATCCTCCAATCTCCGGCCGAATGGTGGAACCGGTTCGCCGATGCCGACCGGGAGCAAACCCTGCTTTGGCGGGGCCTGTTCGTCGTCGTTCTCGCGTTCGGCGTGGCGGTGGCGGCCCGGCGCGCGCTGCTCGGCCGTTTCGGCCAGGTGGCCGTGACGGGCGAGCCCTCGATCGCGCGGCGCCTGCTCGCGGCGGCGGTGGAGGCGATCGCGCGCGGCTTGGTGCCGGCGGTGCTGCTGGGCGGAGCGCTCGCCTGGGTTTCGCGCGAGGATGCGTTGTTCGGCGGGGTCTTCGGCGCCGTGATCGTCGGCGGTTTGGTCGCCGCGCTGGTGGTGACGATCGTGCCCGCGCTGACGCGGGCGGTGCTCGCGCCGAGTATATCCGTGTGGCGAATCGTCGCGGCGTCCGACGAGCAGGGCCGCGGGCTCGCCCGCCGCGTCGAAATCCTCGCCGCCGTTTTCGCCGCCGATCTGTTCTTCCAGACCGTCGCCCGGTCGGTGCCGATATCGGCGGAGCTGACGTCGCTCTATGTCATCGGGGCCACGGCGGCGGAGGCGATACTGCTTACGGTCGTGGTGGCGCATCCGGTGCTGAAAGGCCGGGGCGGCGGATTGTGGCGGCTCGTGCGCCGGCTGCTGGGCGCGGTGGCGCTGGTTTCGGTCGGCGCCGCGGCCGTCGGCTACGGCTGGCTCGGGCGCTACCTGATCGAGGCCACCCTCTATTCGACCGCGATATTCACGGCCCTGTTCCTGCTGCGCGAACTGGTCGCCGAGGGGATCGACATCCTGCTCGGCTCCGAGATCGCGCGCACGCGCCTCAACGTCTCGTCCAGGACGCTGCAGCGGCTCAAGTTCTGGCTCGCCGCCGGCGTCGATCCGGGCCTCGCGTTGCTCGGCTTGTTCCTGGCGGCGCCGTTCTGGGGATTGCCGTACCGGGACATGATCGATTCGATCGTGGCCGCGGCCAAGGGATTCCGCGTCGGCAACATCACGTTCTCGCCGGTCGCCATCGTCACCGCGCTCGCGGTCTTCTTCCTCGGCATGGCGGTCACGCGCCTGATCCAGCGCAAGCTGATGGACGGCGTGCTGCCGGAAACGCGACTCGACGCCGGAGCGCAGCACTCGTTGACGGCGGGCATCGGGTACGTCGGTTTCATCGTCGCCGTCGCGCTCGCGGTCGCGGTCGCCGGCGTCGACCTGACCAACGTCGCGCTGGTCGCCGGCGCGCTGTCGGTCGGCATCGGCTTCGGCCTGCAGAACATCGTCAACAACTTCGTCTCCGGCCTGACCTTGCTGGTCGAGCGGCCGATCAGCGTCGGCGACTGGGTGGTGATCGGCGCACACGAGGGCCGGGTCAGACGCATCAGCTTCCGCTCGACCGAGATCGAAACCTGGCAACGCGCCTCGGTCATCATTCCCAATGCCGAAATCCTGTCGACGGCGGTGGTCAATTGGACCTTCAACGACCGGACCGGGCGGATCGAGATTCCGGTCGGCGTGGCCTACGGCTCGGACACGACCAAGGTTCGCGACGTGCTCCAAACCTGCGCGCGGGCGCATCCGCGCGTCCTTGCCGATCCGGCGCCGGTCGCGCTGTTCCGCGCCTTCGGCGAATCGAGCCTCAATTTCGAGCTTCGCTGCTTCACCGACAACGTCATGGAGCGGCTCGCCATCACCAGCGACTTGCTGTTCGCCATCGACCGTCGTTTCCGCGAGGAAGGAATCGAAATTCCCTTCCCGCACCAGGTCGTCTATCACATCGACAGGCCGCGGGAAAAGACCTGAGCCTTTCTTACTTCGCGAACGGGGCCATATGCCGGCGCATGAACGCGCTCGCGCGGTGAATCGCGTCGCGCGCGGCGAGGTCGTCGGCGAAGGTGCGGACGTGCCGCTCGCGAAAGTCGAAGCCGCGCCCGACGCCCGGGTAGAGGGCGACCGTCACGTCGCGGCCCTTGGCGCGCATCGCTTCGGCGGCCATCTCGATGTTCCGGCGGCGTTGATATTGCTCCTGGTCGCCGAGCAGAAAAAAGGCCGGGACGGCGAGGTTCTCGGCCTCGGGCGCGAAGCGGTAGACCTGCATCGGCTCGGGCGCGTTGGGGTCCTGCAGGTGGGGGTAGTAGCCGACGTAGCAGGCGATGGCGTTTTCCTGGCGTCGGTGGGTCACGGCCGCCTTGAGCGCGTAGTAGCCGCCGCGCGAAATCGCGTACACGCACGCGCGCGCGGCGGATATGTCCGGTCGCGCGAGCAGGACGTCGAGACCGGCGGCGGTGTCGGCCTCGAGCGCGTAATCGTGCTCGATCGGCATCGCCGGGATGAAGCGCAACTGAAAGAGATCGGGCGCGAGCACGACGAACCCTTGCGCGGCGAGCCGGCGCGCGTGAGCGCGGTTTACATCGTCAAGTCCGCGCCGGCCGTGGACGAACAGCACCGGCGGGTATTTGGCCTCGCCCTTGGGGCGCAGCAGCAGGGCGGCGACCTCTTCGTCTCCGCTCCTATAGGTCAGTTCCCGGCTCTCGACCGGATGCGCCGCCGGCGCGGGCAGGCGGCCCTCCGTCCACCAGGCGTCGTCCCACCACCAGGGCGCTTCGATTTGGCGCGCGGGCGAATCCCCGCGCGGGTCATAGGATGCGCCCCTATCGAGGCGCGTCTGCTGCGCGACGGCGGGAACCGCCGGCAGAAGCGCTAGAGCGGCGAAAACGCCAAGGGCGGCGGCGATCGAGCGATTGGGAAGGCGCATGTTTGGTTACCTGGTGAGGGGGTGGCCGCTTCGGTATATGCGGCGCTGGCCAGTTCGCGCAAGAACGCCCCTGGCCCGCGTGGACGCGAGCGTTTATGGTAGTCTCGTGAAACCCAAGGATTTGACAATAGTGACTCTTTTCCGGATCGGCGCGGCCTGGACGTTGGGTCTTCTGCTGGCGTTGCCGGCGGGCGCGGCCGACATCGTGTCCCATCGCGGCATCTACGACCTGAAGCTTTCGGCCGCTCGGCAGGGCGGCGCGTTCGTCGACGCGCGCGGCGGGCTCGACATGACCATCGAGAAGACCTGCGACGGCTGGCTCTTGACCCAGGACTTAGGCATGGAACTGGCGACCGCGCAGGGCGCGGAAGTGCGCCAGTTGATCCGCTATTCCGGTTGGGAATCCCTCGACGGCCGTCGCTACCGCTTTGTTTCGCGCACCCAAACCGGCGCCGATCAGAAGGAATCGCGCGGCCAGGCCCGCGTTGGGGACAGTGATCTGTCCGGCGAGGCGATTTTCCAGGCGCCCAAGCCGCAAACGGTCAAGTTGCCGCCGGGGACCCGCTTTCCCATCGCCCACGCGGCGTGGTTGATCGACCGCGCGCTGGCGGGCGAGCATCAGGCGCCGAGCGTGGTGTTCGACGGCACCGACGGCGAAGGACCGCAGAACGTGACGGCGTTCATCGGCCGCAAGGTCGGTGCGACCGAGCACGAGTACGGACGGGGCGCGATCGGCGCGCTCGCCCAACGCGATGGCTGGACCATGCGGCTCGCGTTTTTCGCCGAGGGCAGCCGGGACGCCTCGCCCGAATACGAGATGGAGATTTTCCAGCTGGCCAACGGCGTCGCGCCACGCATGGTGGTGGACTACCGCGATTTCTCGGTCGTGCTCGACATTCGCAAGATCGAACCGATCGCGGCGCCGAACTGCTCATGAGGAGGGCGCCGGCCGTGACTACGATCGCTTCGTCCGCCCGATCGATCGCCGTTTTCGGTTTTATCTTGCTTGGCTTCGGCCAAGCCGGCCCGGGACCGGCCGTCGCCAGCGAACCGGCGGGCGGCTTCGTCGGCCTCCAGGTGCAAGGCGTCAATTCGGCGACGATGGCGGCGCTCGGCCTCGATGCCGTCAAGGGAGTGCTGGTGCGCGACGTAGCGGCCGGGGGGCCCGCCGATCTCGCCGGCATTCGTCGCGGCGATCTCCTGCTCAAGCTCGCCGGGCAGGAAATCGACAGCACCGAGCAACTGCTCCAGGTCGTCAACAAGACGACCTCCGACCAGATCGTGCCCGTAAGCGTGTTCCGCGCCGGCAAGACGGTCGAGTTGCGGGTTAAACTCGGCCCGTGGCCCCAGGCGCGGAAGGTGGATCGCGACGCCACCGGCATTCTGCCCGAAGCGGGCCTGACCATGGTCGCGCTTACGCCCAAGATGCGCGACCGGTTTTCGGTGCGCTGGAGTTCGGTCGGCGTTCTGGTGACGCTGGTCGACGAAAGCAAGGTGGCGGGGATCGGGATCAAGCGCGGCGAGATCATCCATCAGATCAACCAGGAAGACATCTGGCTGCCCGATCAGGTCATTGCCCGCTACAAACAAGCCAAGACCGCCAAGCGGCCGAGCTTGCTCCTGTTGATCGAAGGCGCGGAGGGTTTCCGCTACATGACGTTGCCGGTGCGGTGAGGGTCACTTCGCGGCTTTTTGGATTTTATTGACCACCGGCTTCAAGGATTTGAGGTACGCGGCCATCGCCTTGCGGTCGTCGGCGGACAGGCGGCCGGTGCCGTAGCGGATCACCTCGCCCATCAGGCCGCCCGCCACGTCGCCGTCGGGCAGCGTCCCGGTTTCCAGAAAATAGACGAGATCGGTCGTTTTCCAATCGCCGATCCCGGTCTTGGGCTCCGGGGTGATGTTGGGCGCGGGCTTGCCCTCGGCGCCGTCGGCGGAACCCGCCATCCAGCGCGCGCGATCGAGCCCGCCCAGCCGGTCGCGCTGGGTGTGACATTCGGCGCAATGGCCGGCCGCCTCGACCAGGTAACGCCCTCGATTCCACTGGGCGTCGCGTGTGGGATCGGGGATCAGCGGGCCTTCCCGGAAATAGAGCAACTTCCAGACCCGCGCGCCGAGGCGCAGGTTGAACGGAAACGGCACCTGATGGGGTTTGTTCGGTTGCGCGACCGGGGACAGCGTGAAGATGTAGGCCTTGAGGTCGCGCAGGTCCCGGTCGGTCATGCCGGTGAAGGCGGGATAGGGGAAGACCGGAAAATAATGCTCGCCCTGGGGCGAGACGCCCTTGCGCATGGCGCGGATGAAATCGTCGTCGCTCCAGCGGCCGATCCCATGGACCGGATCGGGCGTGATGTTGGGGCCGTAAAACACGCCAAACGGCGTTTCCAACGCCCGGCCGCCCGCGAGCAGCGCGCCCTTGTTCTTAAGATCGGTATGGCAGGAGGTGCAGTTGCCTGCGGCAAACACGGTTTCGCCGCGGCGCGCGGGCGAATCCCCGCGCGCATCCAAAGATACGCCCCTATCGGGGCTCTGGGGATCGCCCGTCTGCGCGCCGGCGCCGCCGCCCGAAAGCACGAACGCCGCCGTCGCCAGCAGGGCGACGGCGGCGCGCGCGCGAGTCATGATCGTCCGGCGGCCTTAGCGCTTGACGCGATAGTCGTCGTGGCAGCCGCCGCAGGTCTTGCCGGTGGCGGTGATCTGGGTCTTGATCGCGTCGACGTTGCCGGCCTTGGCGAGTTCGGCGAGCTTGGCGGTCTCGGTCTTGAACGCGGTCAGCTTGGCCTTGAAGTCGTCCGGCTTGGCCCAGATTTCGGGCTTGGCGTCGGAATTGGGAATGTCCTTGGAGGCGGCCGGGAAGATGTCCTCGGCGATCACCGCGAGCGCGGCGAGATTGGCGGCCTTTTGCGCCATGGCCGGGCCCCACTGGGCCTCGCCCTTGGCGAAGGCGGTGAGCGGCCCCCATTGGAACGCGACCGCGCGCATCACGCCTTGGCGGTACTTGAGCAGGTTGGCGGGGGTGGCCTGGGCGTAGGCCATGCCGGCGCCGAAGGCGATCAGCGCCCCGGCGGCGATCGTGGTCTTGAGCAGGCGAGTCATTGGACGTGTCTCCTCTTGCGATGTTGAGTTTGACGCGACGAACAAGGCACTTCGATCCGAAATCAGGATTTCTTCTTGGCCCGCGCGGCGGCGATCGCCTGCTTAAGGGATTCCTCGTCGGTCGCACCGGGAATCAGCATGTCGCCGACGACGAAACTGGGCGTGCCGCGGATGCGCAGCGCTTCCGCCAGTTCCTGGGTCCGCTCGATATCTTTCAAGACCGACGGGTCCTGCATCTTTTGGCGGACGGCTTCGGGCTTGAGCCCGACCGCCTTGACTTCGTTCATCACGCTGTCCTCGTTGACGGCGCGCGCGGACAGGGCCATCAGCCGGTTGTGCAGGGCGACATATTTGTCGGGGGCGAGCTTGAAAGCGGCGATGGCGGCGCGCGCGGCGAACATGGATTCGGGCCCGAGGACCGGAAATTCCTTGTAGACGAAACGGATGTTGCCGTCGCTTTTCAGGACGTTCTGCACGGTGTCGTGCACGCGCTTGCAGTAACCGCAGCGGTAATCGAAAAACTCGACCAGGGTGACGTCGCCCTTGGCGTTGCCGCCGACCGGCGAAGCCGGATCGCGCTCGATCTCGTCGCGGCGTTTGGCGATGGCGTCGCCCACCCCCTTCGCTTCCTCCGCCTCTTCCTTGGTGCGCAGATTGTTGATCGCTTCGACCAGCACCTCGGGATTTTTGAGCAGGTATTGGCGGACGATGTCCTCGACCTGCTTCTTCTGTTCGGGCGAAAGCGTCTGCCCCCGGGCGACGGACGGGGCCGCGAGCAGCAGGGCGAGAGCCGACGCGGCGACGGCACGGAATATTCGGCTGGGCATGATGGGGGGTCCCGATGAGATACGCTCGGGCGTCACTATGGAGCAAGGGGTGCGGACTGCCAAGTTCCGCCCTGTCCGTCCGGTCTTCACGAATATGTGACCCGGTTCAACGGGACAAGCGGATGCCCGAAACGTGGGCGGCCGGGGCATTCCCGGGCGCCGGCGCCACGGCCAGACCTATAAAGACGACGCGCACGCGCAAGGGGTCGTCGCCGGGCCACAGATCGCGATAGATCCGTTGCAAATCCACCGTCTCGAACCACCACTTGCCGGCGTTCTCGCGCCCGCCGCGCGCGATGTAGAGCGGCGCGCGCGGCTCGGACGCTTCGGGTTTGAGCACGGTTCCGCGCCGCAGCGCGCTGTCGGCCCAAGCGATGGCGAAGGAACGGTCGTGAGGCGGCAGCGCGCCGCCGACGGGAGCGGAAGCGAAGCCCGCACCCTTCGCGCCGCCTTGGAATCCGACAACGAGGCGGACAGGGTGGAGACCGTCACCGTGGAAATCTACGTTCCACGACCAGCTCAGATCGGGCGTCATGAACGCCGGTGCGTCGATCCGCCGGGCGAGCAGAAAGCCGCGGTCGCCGGGAACCAGCCGCAACGCCGGAACGCCGTCGATCTCGACCACTCGCGCCTGGCCGGGGGTGACCTTGCCCTCGCTGACCCAATCGCCGGGTAGGCCGGCCGCGACCAGGTCCGGCGTGGGACCGAGAACGTCGAGCTTGCCTTCGATATCGATTCCGGCACGCGGGGCGGCGCAGCCGACAAGGACAAGCGACAAGACGGACACCGCGGCGCGCGCGGCCGGCGTCATTTGCGCTCCCGGGCGGATTCGAGGATGTCCTGGGCCTGAAGCCAGCCGGGCGAGCCGCGCGGCAGGAGTTGCTCGGCGCGGCCGGCGTGGTAACGGGCTTCGTTCTTGCGGTTGAGCAACATCGCTTCCTCGGCGAGCGCAAGCGAGCTTTCCGCCATTTCGCCCTTGCGGCCATGGGCGATGGCCAGCTGGCGCCAATAGAACGGTTGCGCGCGGTCTTCGCGCAGCGCCGCGTTCAGGTTCGCGATGGCCGGCTCCAGCAGGGCTGGGTCCTGAGATTCGATCTGCACACGGGCAAGGTCGGCCTTGAGCAGGCCCGAATCCGGCAGCAACCGCACGGCAGTCTGATAAGGACCGACCGCTTCCGCGACACGGCCGTTTTCGAACAGCATCTGGCCCTTGAGTTCGCTGAAATACGGATCGTCGGGATGTTCGCGGATCAGCTCGTCGATCAGCGGGAGCGCCTTGTCCAGTTGCGGCACGCGATAATAGGCAATGGCGCGGGCGTAACGGGCAATCGCGCTTTTGTCCCGTTCGGGATACTGGCGGAGCGTGTGGCCGAGCGGATTGAGAAAGGCATAAAGCTTGGCCTTCATGCGCTGATGCATGTTTTCGAACGTGACCGACAGCGGAACCGCCGAGTAGGGCGAAGCGGCGACGTGCTGAAGCATGACCTCGATGCGCTCGCGGCTCAAGGGGTGGGTGCGGAGATACGGGTCTTGTCGGTCGGGGGTGCGCGGGTCCTGCTTCTCGAGCACTCGCATGAATTCGAGCAAGCCTTGCGCCGACTGGCGGGTCTGATCCAGGAATTGGAGCGCGGCGGCGTCGGCCGCCGATTCCTGGGTCCGGGTGAAGGCGAGAAAGCCGCGCATCGCCGTGCTCGCGCCGCCCATCATGACCGCCGCCCCCGCGTCGCCGCGCCCGGTGGTGACCGCCGCCGCGCCGCCAAGGATCAAGGCGAGAATTTGCTGGGCCGAGGCCCTGCGCATCTCGTCTTCCATTTTGGAGAGGTGCCCGCCCGAGATGTGGCCGACTTCGTGGGCTATCACGCCGATCAGTTGCCCCGAATGCGCGCTTTGCAGAATCAGCCCGGTGTTGATGAACAGGCGCTGGCCGCCGGCGACGAAGGCGTTGAGGGCGCGGTCGTTGACGAGATGGATGCGAACGTCGTCCGGGTTAAGCCCGGCGGCCTGGAACAGTGGCGTCGCATAGGCGCGGATGATATTTTCGGTTTCGGCGTCCCGGATCAGGGACAGCTTGCCCGACTGGGCCAAGGCCGGCTGGACGGTACCGATAAATGCGAGAACGGCGGCGCCGGCGGCGAGAATCGGAACGGGAATGCGTATCGGCAAGGACGGTTCACCGGTGTTGGGACGCGAAAAAGGTAGTAAGCCGAGCCCCCGGCGTCAATTGACGGTGCCGGCTTTTACGTTGGCCTTTGCGGCGGTCGTCGTTTTGGGGGGGTGCGCCGGCAAGCCGGACGAATCCAAGCGCGGCACCGTCGGTTTTGTGCAGGGTTTTCTCGGCGGCGTGGTCGCCGACGAGCCGCGCGCGGCACTGACCGGCCGTGAAATCCTATCGGTCGGGGGCTCTGCCGCCGATGCGGCGGTGGCGACGTATTTCGCGCTTGCCGTCACGCTGCCCTCGACGGCGACGCTCGGCGGCGGCGGTATCTGCCTGGTGCACGACCCGGCCAAGAACAAAGATAAGGCGTCGATGCTCGATTTCGTCGCGCCCGCCTCCAAGGCGTCGGCGGGATCGGGCACGACGGCGGTGCCGATGAACACGCGCGGGTTCTTCATGCTTCATGCCCGACACGGTCGGTTGAAATGGGAGCAACTCGCGGCTCCGGCGGTGAACATGGCCCGCTTTGGCGTGCCGCTGCCGCGGGCGTTGGCGCGGGATATGGCGTCGGCGGGCAGTCCGCTCGCCCGGGACGGGGAGGCGCGGCGGATTTTCGGCCGCGCCGACGGCGCGGTCCTTCTCGGCGAGGGCGACCGGCTGATCCAAGTCGATCTTGCGGCGACGCTGGATCGCATCCGCACCCAAGGTCCCGGCGACCTGTATGCCGGCGCCGGCGCGCGCAGGCTGGCCGAAACCTATCGCGCCGCCGGGTATGCGCTCGACCGGGACGAGTTGCGGGATGCCGTCCCGACGTGGCGCGAGCCGGCGGCGTTCCCGATCGAAAGCCAGGGCCGGCGCGCGCTCGCTTATTTCACCGTCGCCCCGGCGCTGGCCGGTTCGGCCGCGGGACGGATTGTCGCCCAGCTCGCCGACAAGGATCGTTACGCCCGCGCCGGGGACGGCGAACGCGTGCCGTTGTTCCTCGACGCCGCCCGCCGCGCCTTGGCCGAATTTCCGGCGGCGGCGGGGCCGGCGCAAGGTTCGTCGGCGACCGCGTTTGTCGCCGCCGACCGCGATGGCCAGGTGGTTGCCTGCGCGGTGACGCCGCACCGGCCGTTCGGCGTGGGCCGCGTCGCGCCCGGCACCGGCATTCTGATCGCGGCGCCTCCGTCGCCCGGCGGGGATGGGCTCGCCGCGACCATCGTCAACGACCGGCGCGGCGACGGCGTGCTGTTTGCCGCCGCGGCGGGCGGCGCCTCGTCGGCGACCGCGATCGCGCAAGTCGCGGCGCACACCATGTTCGCGGGCCGTCTGCTCGAGGACGCGCTCGCCGAGGCGCGGCTGTACCCGACGGGGACGGCCGGCATCGCCGGTCACGATGGGGTGGTCAACGCGCTTGCCTGTCCGGGCGGCCTGCGCGACGATCCGGGGTCGTGCTCGCTTCGGCCCGACCCGCGCGGTCTTGGCCTCGCGGCGACGGCGAACTGACCGATGACGCTCAAAAGTTCGCGCCGCGGCGGGGTACCCCCCTTTATCGTCATGGACGTGATGCGCGAGGCCAACGCCCGCGCGGCGGCGGGCGAATCGGTCCTGCACCTGGAGGTCGGCCAGCCGTCGACGCCGGCGCCGAAAGGCGTGGTGGAGGCCGCCCGCCGCGCGCTGGCGGAGAATCGTCTCGGCTACACCGAAGCGTTCGGCCTGCCGGAATTGCGCGAGCGCATCGTCCGGCATTACCGGAACGCCTACGGGGTCGAGGTGCCCACGACGCGCGTCGTCGTCACCACCGGCTCGTCGAGCGGGTTCGTGCTCGCCTTTCTCGCCGCCTTCGACGTGGGCGACCGGGTGGCTCTGGCGGTGCCGGGCTATCCGGCCTACCGCAATATTCTCGCGGCGCTCGGGATCGAGCCGGTGCTGGTCGAAACCGGCCCCGGGGACCGCTTTCAGCCGACGCCCGAGGTCCTGGATCGCCTCGCCGGCCGGCTCGACGGCCTGATCGTGGCGAGCCCGGCCAACCCGACCGGCAGCATGATCCCGCGCGGCGACCTGGAGCGGCTGGCGGCGCATTGCCGGGTGCGCGGCATCCGGCTGGTGTCGGACGAGATTTATCACGGCATCGTCTTCGGCCCGGCGGCCGAAACGGCGCTCGCGTTCGACCCCGAAGCCATCGTCATCAACAGTTTTTCGAAATACTATTCGATGACCGGCTGGCGGCTCGGCTGGATGGTGGTGCCGGAATCGCTCGCGCGCGCGGTCGAATGCCTGACGCAGAATCTCTACATCTCGCCGCCGACACTGTCGCAAATCGCGGGCATCGCCGCGTTCGACTGCGCGGTCGAACTCGACGCCAACGTCGCGCGCTACGCCGAAAACCGCCGGTTGCTGCTGGCCGAACTGCCCAAGGCCGGGTTCGACAAATTCGCGCCCGCCGACGGCGCGTTCTATCTCTACGCCGACGTCGGCGATCTCACCAACGACAGCGCCGAATTCTGCCGGCGGATGTTGGCGGAAACCGGCGTCGCCGCGACGCCGGGACTCGATTTCGATCCGGGGCGGGGCAATCGCTTTGTGCGTTTTTCGATCGCGGGCGCGACCGCGGATATGGCCGAAGCGGCGCGGCGCCTCGTCGCTTGGCGTCGGTAATCGTCCGGAAAACCCCATCGTTCAATGGACGACTTTCGTGGTGGCGTCGGATCGCCCGGGATGCTAGGATTTTGTCATGGGGGAAGTTCCGCGAACCGTTGTCGAATTGCCCGAGTTCGTCACCTTCGCGAAACACCACCTGACAGAGGACGAGCGAACGGCGCTCGTCGTTCACCTCGCGCTCAACCCTTCGGACGGCATTCTTCTCCGGGGAAGCGGCGGCCTGCGAAAGCTTCGGTGGGCCGCCAAGGGCAAAGGCAAGAGCGGCGGGGTGCGGGTGGTCCACTATTTCGGCGGTGAAGATTTGCCGGTGTTCCTAATCAACGGCTTCGCCAAGAGCGAGATGGAAAACATAGGCGCGGCGGCCCGCAACATGTACCGCAAACTGCTACCGTTGCTGGTTCGGGCATATAGGGAACGAAAGTAATGAAGCGGAAAAAGCTCAATAAAACTGAATCCAGTATTCTCCGGGGTATGAAGCAGGCCCTGGCCTACGCCCGAGGCGACAAGCGGGGAAGCGTCACGCACATCATCAAAGTTCCTCAGGTTGATGTTCGTGCGGCACGCCGGAAACTCGGCATGACCCAAAAGGATTTTGCCCTGAGCTTCGGCGTTAGCCTGGATACCCTGCGTAATTGGGAGCAGGGCCGCCGCCGTCCCGAAGGCTCGGCTCGGGTGCTGCTCGCCGTGATCGAGCGTGATCCCACGGCCGTGCTCAAGGCGGTGCGTGACGCGGCATGAGGATGACGGCGCCTTCATCCCCGCTGTGCGGATTTTTCCTCTTTGTGAGGGTGAGGAGCAATCGCGGCATATGACACATGAATTTATCGAAAAACTCGCCGATCCCATCCAGATCAAGCAAGTGATGGCGAATGCTCTCCGAAAGGGCGACGCCGAAGCTTACAATCGTGCGTTCCGACGGTTTTGTTCCGTGACGGGCGCGACCCACGACGATCCTGACGATTCTTTGGTTCGAGCCTTTTGGGAAACTCTCGCGGCCTACGAGATGCTCTTGGCCGAAAAGCATGGACGGACTCAACCGGCCGGCTATACGCGCCGGAAAGTCAAGGAACAAGGAGTTCTGAGGTGCTTAGTGGATTGGGCGAATGCGACCGGACCCACCGTGGGGTTCAATTTGCTGGTCGAAAAAGGAATGTGGGAACTTACCGGCGAAGCCCTTGTACTCCGATACGCGGATCGATTTGACGGCAATACAGTCTCCAACGCGCGAAAGCGCCTCGAAAAGGCCGGCGTCCGAGCCTGAGCCGAACAGGAATAACCAAGGCCTTTCCCACCAAATCCGAACGCCTCGAAGACATAGCTGAAGCGGCGCGCCACCTCGTCGGCTGGCGGGAATAGATTCCGGCCGCCGCGCGGCTTATCAGCCGCGACGCCACCAGCCGAGCTTGGCTGGCGCGCCCTCGGTCTTGCCGACCTCGACAATCTCGGTCTTGCTCGCGCGCAGACGGCGTTCCCGCTCCTCGGGCGTTTCCTCGGGCGTCGCCGGGGCGGGCGCTTCGGCCCTGGGTTCCGGCGCGGGCGGTTCCGAAACGAACGGTTCCGGCGCCCGTGTTGTCTGTGCGGTCGGTTCGTCATGCGAACGCATGTCCACCGGCGCGACGTGCGAAGGCGTGACGCGCGGCGGCGGAGTTTCGGCTTCCTCGCGCTCGGTGTCCGGCTCGTAGCGTCCGAAGCGCGGCCCGTCGAGGAACGCGATTCCGGCTTCCGCCGGCGTGGTCACGCGGAATTCGCGGCGCGGGCCGCCCTCCTGGAACCGTTCGGGCCGGGGCCGTTCCGGCTTGGTCTCGGGCTGGCCTTCGGCTTGGCGCGGTTCGGCCGGACCGGCGAAATCGGCGGTCTCGCCGTGGCGATGGCGATTGCGTCCGCCGCGCCGTCCGCGCCGGCGCCGGCGCCGCCGGCCCTCGTGCGGCTGGCCGTCGGGGCCGGTCTCGAAACCGCCCCGGCTCTCGGCTTCGTCCGGTTGCCGCTCGGCGCCCGGTTCGGATTCCGAGGCTTGGAGTTGCGCCGGTTGTTCTTCGCCCGGGCCGACCGGGGCATCGGGCTGCGGCGCGCCTAGGGGATAGGTAGCGTCTTCGGCTATCTGCTCCGGCGCGTGCACGCGATCCTCATACGCGCGCGGGGATTCTTCGGTTCGCCCGCCTGTCGGTGGGACCGCGCGGTCCTGGCCGCGTCCTCGGCGTCCGCGCCGGCGGCGCCGGCGGCGGCCGTCGCCGCCCGAACGAGCGGCGTCGTCGGCGACGGGCGTCTCGATCTCGGCGACAGCCTCGCCCTCGGCCGGCGCGATCTCCTCTTCGACCGGAATGTCGTCGCCCTCCTCGGGCTCCGGCATCGGCGCGCTGACCGGCGCCACGATCACCGGCGGGCCGCTCCGCGCCTTGGTGCGGTCGATGCGGTGGGCGGGCGGCACCAGAGTGTCGTCGGCGGCGAGCATGACGCGGAACGCGAAGCGCCGCTCCAGCTCGCTCAACGCCGCGCGCTTGTGGTTGAGGATGAACAGCACGATCGGCGTCGCGGCGTGGACGACGATCTCCTCGGCGCGGCCGCGCGCGCCTTCGTCCTCGATCGCGCGCAGGATCGCCAACGCCGACGTGTCGGTCGCGCGCCTGACGCCGGTGCCGCCGCAATAGGGGCAGGGCACCGAGCTGGTCTCGATCAGGCTCGGGCGCAGCCGTTGGCGCGACATTTCGAGCAGGCCGAAGTGGCTGATGCGCCCGATTTGGATGCGCGCGCGGTCATGGCGCATCGCTTCCTTGAGGCGGCGCTCGACCTGGTTCTGATTGCGGCTGCTTTCCATGTCGATGAAGTCGATGACGATCAGGCCGGCCAGGTCGCGCAGCCGCAACTGGCGCGCGATTTCGTCGGCCGCCTCCAGGTTGGTGCGGAACGCGGTTTCCTCGATGTGGCGTTCGCGGGTGGCGCGCCCCGAGTTGACGTCGATCGACACCAGCGCCTCGGTCTGGTTGATGACGATGTAGCCGCCCGAGCGAAGTTGAACCTGCGGGCTGTGGATGGTGGCGAGCTGATCCTCGATTTGGTAGCGCCG
>Ga0194120_10001229_pt1 | contig 47454 bp, 35 predicted proteins | sample TA2MahCa65mmetaG_FD_148642 | JGI IMG/M metagenome (GOLD analysis project Ga0194120, IMG submission 148642) | Freshwater microbial communities from Lake Tanganyika, Tanzania - TA2015019 Mahale Deep Cast 65m | ecosystem: Environmental > Aquatic > Freshwater > Lake | place: Tanzania: Lake... | reverse complement strand
TTGCACCTCTTCCGCTACATCGAGGGCTGGTACAACCCGCATCGCCGCCACTCCGCCCTCGGCCAACGCTCCCCGCTAGCCTTCGAACAGCAGCATGTCGTAGAATCAGCAGCCGCTTGAAATCCCAACCACCCGCGCTCCACGAAAGCGGGTCAAGTCCAAGTCCAAGTCCAACTCCCACCACACCAGTACCACCACCCACTGCGCTAACCCCAGCGCAACCAGAAGATCAAACACCTGCCCCCGCCGCCCTACCCAAACCACTCCACCCCGCCAGACCGCCAACCCCAAGTGCACCACCGACAACCCCACGGCCACCACCAACCCAACGGACCCCACAGCCAACCCCACACTCGACGCCGTCCGATCTCCGATCGCCAAGAACCCCTGCCCCGCCAGCCCTGCCGCGGCCACGAGCATCGCCACTACGGAGAGAGTCGTCCACCACAGCGGCTCCCGCCGCAACGCCCCCGCGCGCCAGGCCTGCACACTCACCCACAGGCCGCGCAGCAGGATCAAGAGAAGCGCCACCAGCCCCAGCACCGCGCTCGCCCAGCGCACATACACGCTGAGCACTGGCACCCGATCCAGCGTGCGCGTGCCGTCCGTGATGCTCAGCGCGCCGCCCTCCCCCTCGAGCAGGGCGTGAGTCACTCCGCGCCGCTCCACCACACGCCACAGCCGCCCACCACTCGGCGCCAACACACGTCGCGCGCCACCGGTCGGACTTAGGCGGATCAGCGTGTCACTCACCTCCACGCGCGTGAGCGAGCCCACGGCGTCGAGATACGCGAACTGCTCGAAGCGCGTCGGGCGCTGCGTGTACCATCCGCTCCAGCGTTGCGCGCTCTCCTGCGCGATGCGTGCGGGGGATGGAGCGGGCAGCCGCGGCAGCTGCAGCTCCGCCGCGAGCAGGGAGTCCACGCGATCCCAGGGCGCGGACTCCGGATCGCTGTTGTAGCTCGCGAAGAACGCGCGCTGCGCCGCTGGCGCAAGGCAGAGGATGGCGCGGAAGGTCCCGATGTTCCCGGTGTGACAATGGGTCACGACGCCCCAGCGCTCGCGTGACTGGAGGCCGAGTGCGTAGCCGTTGGGGAGGCCGGCGCGGACGGCGTCTGTGTCGCGCGGCCGGCCCATCGCCGCGAGGAGTGCGCTGTCCACGAGCACGCTGCCGTTCACGCGGCCATCGTTCATCAGGAACCGCGCGAAGCGCGCCATATCACGCGCCGTGGTGGCGAACTGCGAAGCCGGCCGCACGGGGATGGCGTACGAGGGCTGCGGCGTGCCGCCCTCGAAGTGGCCCATCGCCATGGTGGTATCGGCCTGCGGGCCGACCTGTGTGGTCCAGGCGAAGCTCGACTGCGACATCCCAAGTGGGGCGAGCAGTTCGCGGTCGAGCCACTGCTCGTAGCGCTCGCCGGTGCGCGCCTCGATCAGGACGCCGAGCAGAAGGAAGCCGGTGTTGGAATACGAGAAACGTTGGCCGGGCCTGGCTTGGAGACGGATGGTCTGCCCCTTCCGCGCGATGGCGTTGCGCAGCGGGAGATCGGGCGAGGTATTCGCCGAGAAGACCTGCCAGAGGTGAGCATCGCCGAGTCCGGAACTATGGTCGAGGAGATGCCGGACGCGGATGGGGTCGGTGGATTCCCAGGGATTGTCTATGGGAAGGTCGCTGAGATATCGCGCGAGGGGCGCATCGAGGTCCACGAGACCGCGGGTGGCGAGTTGGAGGACGCCGGTGGCGAGCAGGGTCTTGGTGACGGAGCCGAGTTGGACGCGAGCGTCGGGGGTGATGCGTTTGCCGGTGGCGAGGTCGCGGATGCCAGCAGCGCCGGTGGTGGTGGAGTCGCCACTGACGATGGCCCAGACGACGCCGGGGACGCCGAGGGTTGGAAGCTCGGCTCTGATGCGCTCAGTGAGCGCGTCAGGTCGGGCTTGGGCCTGCGCGGCGGCGGTCGCGGCGGCGGCGAGGAGCAAGCTGGCGCTCACTATGATGAGGCGAGTCAGGCGCACGGGTGGCTCTTGGGGTGCATTGGACGAAGTTAGCGCGCTGACGCGTCGTGAGCTTCCGTAGCCGCCGGTGGATCTCCGTGATGGCAGCCCGGGCGGAGGATGTGTTGCCGTCGCGCCTTGTGCTTTGCCGGGAGAGGAGTTTCTATCGGAGTCGGTCGACCATTGTACGGCGCGATCGCCGACCTCGCCAGCGCCGTGTGACGGGGCACCGTCGACGGCCCGACCTGGCGCTGCTGAAGAAGGCGCGCTGGGTGGCCGCTTCCAGCGGCAAAGGAGGCATCTGATGGGAAAACCTAAGGTCGGGGACATCGCCGTTGCCGTCGTGGTCGCGGTCGCGGTCGGCATTGGGGTGGGACTGCTTGTCGGCTTCGCGGCACGGCGCTTGGGATGGTCTACCGGGTTCGTTGGTCCTCTGACTAGCGGAATCGTGAGCGCTCTTACGATCGCGATCTATCATATCCGGGCTGGTAAATCAGATCGACGAAAGACCTGATCAGAGCGAGCCCGAGTCGGGAGCGAGCCAGGCCGAACATGACATCGTTCATTCCTTCCGGGATCTGATCCACAGGCCTCTCCGTGACCACACCCACCGCAGGGATGGTGTACCTGCACGAGATCGTGCTGCCGGGAGAGCGCTCCGGCGGCAAGCACCTCTGCGTCTGCCTGTCGACGGCGGAGTACGTCGAGGCGACTGGTCTCGCGGTGATCGCGAGCTTGCGAAAGACCCGCGCCAGTTGGTGGCGGCCGCTGGTTGATCGGGACGACTTCGCCCCCATCGGCACCTTCGAGCCGCTCGATCAGCCACGCGCGGTCGACACGTCGCAGATGGTCTCGGTCCCGGTCACCGCCCTTGGCGCGCCCGCCGGTCGGGTGTCGGAGCGCGTGATCAGCGACACGATGGAAGTGCTGCCCGCGCTCTTCCAACTGCGCGGTCCGTGGGAAGTGCGCGGCGCCGTCCACCGCGTGAACGGCTGGCCGGAAGGGACCGACGCGCTCCTCGTGCTGAACGACGATGCGCTCGACAACCCCGACGTGCGATTCTTCCTGGCGCTGCCGTACGAGGAGGGCGACTGGCGTCTGGCGCTGGTCCTCATCAGTGCCGACGATCTGCGTGAAGAAGTGCGCGCACTGAGCGACGCCGAGCAGGTGGTGCTGAGCAATGATCTGCGGAGGATCTTCCGGCTGTTGGGCTGACGTCGTCAAGAACTCATGAGCCTCCAGTGATCCAACCGATCTTCATCAGCCAGCCGGTCGCCGACGTTCGAACTCGCCGCGGACGCGCGCAGTTGACCCTGGTCGCCGTCGCCGCCGCGCTCCTCGCGGCTGGACTCTGGCTGCTCGCCGCCGCCGGCCGAAGGGCTCGAGGGATCCCAGCAGGGTCCGCGGTCGTCGCCGAGCTTCGCTCGGCCAGCGTCCCTCTCACGGACGCACCGCAGAACGCCCCGAGTTTGAGCGAGCGGTCGGTGGTTGGCGGTCCGGCCCTCGCCGCCATCGATCGTTTGACCGCAGGCTCCGCGCTCGTTGCGCTTGGCGAGTCCACGCACGGCACGCACGAGTTCTTTGCCCTCAAGGACGCGCTGATCAGGCACTTCGTCGCTGCACGTGGTACGCGACTAATTGCAATGGAGGCGCCGTGGTATGGGTCGGCGCAGTTCGACGCCTTCATCGTGGGCGGACCCGGAACGGCAGAGCAGGCTGTGCGTGCGCTAATCCTCTGGCCGTGGATCACGGAAGAGTTGGCTTCGCTAGCGCGCTGGCTCCGGGCGTACAATGACCCTCTGCCAGCGGACGCGCGAGTCCGGATCGTCGGCGTGGACCCGCAGCTCCCGCCCGGCCGGGCTAGCACTCCGCCGGGCATGGCGATGGCCGTCGCAGCACTCGACTCGGCCCGCATCGCGCGCCAGCACCGTGATATGTCGCGGTTCGGTTTCAGGTGGTGGGCGAGCTGGCGGCGGGATCGCGCCATGGGCCTGAACGCGCTCGCCGCCGTCCGCGCGAATCGGGCGGGCGGACCGGTGATTCTCTGGGCGCATGATGGGCACATCCAACGCGCTCGCTTCTATCAGGGAGGCGTGATCGCGGATTCGCTTGGTGACCGCTATGCGGCGATCGCGCTCCTCGCGGGTGAAGGCGCGTTCAATGCCATCCGGTTTGAGGGACCACTGCGCCCACAACTGGGCCCTTGGCCGCTTCGCCCCCCGCCACGCCGCAGCTTGGAGCACGCATTCCGTGAGGCAGGGTTCGACGCGGCGTTCCTCGACCTGCGGGCGGCGGCACGTCGCGAGTTGACCGCACCCGAGACGTCGCTGGGGGAGTGGTTAGCCGGTCGAGTGGCGAAGCGTTCCGTAGGAGCCGTCTTTACGCCTGGCGACACCACCACCGATTTCTACCCTGCGCGCGTGGCACGACAATGGGACGGGGTGCTCTTCGTGGCCCGTTCGACGCCATCGAGGCTCATAGGGAGGGGCCGCCCCAAGGAGTGAGCCGAGTGGCCCCACCACATCCTGGCGGCACGCGCCCACCGTAGGAAGGCGACTGCTGGTCGGACTGGGTGGCGGTGCCGCCGCTCGGCCTACTTGCATTATCGTCCTGAACGTCAGAATAGCACGCGGGTCAGTACGAGTGATGAGGGGATTGAGCCGAGGCCACAGTGGCCGTCGCTCTGCTCGTTGACCGGGGGGAGAGGTGGGTGGCTCTGTACGGCAAGGCCATTGTTCACGGGCAGTTTGCGGCGTTGCATCCGGTTGCAGTGGACGACCGTCGGCCGCCGCTGAACCGGCGCGTTGGGCGGAGGTGAACAAGTGAGAGTGCCCTCTTCAGAACACCGCGATTATGAATAGCTGGCTCCTTCTCGCTTCGGTGCTCGCCGTACTCACCGGCGTCGCCCATTCCTACCTTGGAGAGCGCTACATCCTGGGTCGCCTGTTTCGGCGCACCGAGTTGCCGCACCTATTTGGCTCCGATCTGTTCACCAAACGGACATTGCGGTTTGCCTGGCATCTCACGTCCATCGCATGGGTGGGAGCGGCGGTCAGCTTCTGGGTGCTCGCGCGCGGCGACGCCACCGGTGGCATTCGCGTCCTGAGCGCCACGTTCTTCCTGACCTCCTTGGTTACCGCGGCTGGATCGCGCGGTCGCCACCTCGCATGGCCCGTTTTTCTGGCCATCGCAGTCGCCGCTTGGCTGGGGGCGAGCGCCTCGTGAGTCGGCGAGCTCTGTGGGTCCAGCCTCACCAAGCGATGGTGCCGACGGCGTAATCAATGTGATATGCGTCACCGGCCGCGGGTGCCGGTACCGCTTGTGGCGCGGCGCGACTGGGCTGCTAATTGAACATTCTATGACGGGTCTCGCTCCCCACGCACGCCGCTTGCTCGCGGCCGCCGCGCTCCCCGCGCTGGCGACGATGGGTTCGTGCGGCCGCGACGCGCCCGGCGCGCCGCGCGCGGAGGGGTTTGCCCTGCCCGCCGTGCATCCGCGCTTCCCCGCCGCGTTCGGCGCGCCGGGACTGCGTGTGAGCACCCTCGTGCCATTCAGCAGGGTGCGCCTGCACCTCACGCGCGCGGACAGCAGCATCGCGTTCGACAGCACCTACGAGTTTGCGTCCGCGCTCGATTCCCTCTCGCTCAACGTGCAGGTGAAGCTCGGCGTGGCGGCGCCGCGCGCCGGCGAGCCGATGCAGCTCTCGCTGGCGTACATCAATGCCGACCGCGACACGGTCTTCCGCGGCGGGCCGGCGACGGTGATCGCGCAGCCCATCGGCGTTGATCTGCCCGCGCCCGCACCCGTGGAAGTGCCGGTGCGTTACGCGGGCGCAGGGGCGAACGCGACGCGCGTCTTTCTCAACCCGCGCGCGATGGAGGTGACAAGCGGCGATGTGTTCACGTTCGCTGCCCGCACGGTGGACGCGACAGGCAAGGACGTGACCGGAGCGCCGGTGCTGTACTCTTCACTCGACACGCTGCTCGCGCCGCTGTCGCGCTATACGTCGGGTGCAGGGCTGGCCCGCGGCACGGCGGGCACCGTGCGCATCGTCGCCACGATGTTCAATGGCGCGACCGACACGGCGCAGCTGGTGATCCTGCGTCGCGCCGTGCGCCTGCGCATCGTGTCGGGCGGCGGGCAGAGCGCTGTGGCGGGAAGCTCGCTCCCACAGCCGGTGGTGGTGCGCGTCGTGGATGTCGAGGAGCAGGGCGTGCCGGGTGTTGGCGTCTCGTTCGCGCCGTCGAGCGGCGGGCACCTCACCAACGTCGCCCAGTCCACGGATGGCGACGGCTACGCGCGCGCGACTTGGAGACTAGCCCAAAGCGTCGGCACGCAGACGCTCACCGTGGCGTCGGGTTCGCTGCTCGGTTCGCCGTTCTCGGTGTCGGCCACCGCCACCACGCCGGCCGACACCACGCGCGGCGGCGGGAACGCCGGCGGCTCTGGCGGCGACCTGAACAAGGCCACCCTCAGCATCGTGAGCGGCAACGGGCAGGCGGCGCGAGTAGGTACCGCGCTGGCGGACCCATTGGTCGTGCAGCTTCTCGATGCGACTGGGGCCCCGTTGCCCAACGTGGAGATCGCGTGGAAGCCGGGCTCCGGTGACGGCGTTCCGGGCGACACCGTCACCCGCACCGACGCCAAGGGGCTGTCGTCGAACAAGTGGGTGCTGGGCGGGAGGGACGGCGGCATGAAGCTGAAGGCTTCGCTCGTCAAGGCCAACGGCGTCTCCGCCGAGTTCTCGGCGACCGCGCTTTCGGTCACGGCGGCGCCGCCAGGCAAGCTTGTCTTCTCCACCGGGCCGAGCGACGTGACGGTGGGCGTGGTGATGAGGCCGGCAGTGGTGGTCGAGGCCTTTGACGCGCGCGGCAAGCATGACTCGACCTTCGCGGGCAAGGTGTCGCTGGCGCTCGTCTCGCCCACTGGCTCCACGCGTCTCACCGGCAACACCACGGTGGTCGCCGTCGTCGGGCTCGCTGTCTTCGATCAACTCCAGTTCGATACCCCGGAATCAGGACTCTCGCTGATCGCGAGCGCCGATGGCGTCACCTCCGCGACGTCGACCACCTTTTCCGTGAGTAATCCGCCCGCGCGCCTGTCGGAGGTGAGCGGCGGCTCGCAGGAGGCCAAGCCTGGCGCGGCCCTCGCCAAGCCGCTGGTCGTGCTGGTGGAGGACGCGCGCGGAAAGGCGATGGCCGGCGTCACGGTCACCTGGGTGGTCGAAAAGGGTGGCGGACGCATTACGGCGAGTTCGGTGACCGCGAACAACGGCCGCGCGAGCGCGACGTGGACCTTGGGACCGTCCACTGGCACGCAGACGGCGCAGGCGATCGTCGCTTCGGCGTCCGGATCGCCAATCACGTTTACCGCGACGGCGCGCTAGGCGCCGCTCGCCGGCGCGAGATGGAGCCGAGTGCCTCGAAGGTGCTTGCCCCCTAGTCGCCCCGCGGTGCGCCACGCCGGCGCGACCAGCGCCGTCGAAACCGGGCCGCTCGCGTGTCCGTAGGCAGTATTTTCCCGCCGGTGCGCGTGTTGCCAACTCGGGGAGGACTGAATGGACGAAGTGTCGGTTGTCAGGCTCTACGTGCTCCGCGCGACGTATCTCCTGATCGTCGTGGGCGTCGGATTAATGATTTGGCCGCTCCTCCTCGGTGCGCCCGAGGCCGCCGACCACTTCCGCGGCGTCACCTGGTGCCTACTGAGCACCGTCGCGCTCCTTGCTGTGCTCGGGATTCGCTACCCATTGAAGATGTTGCCGCTCCTCCTGTTCGAGTTGATCTGGAAGGCGACGTGGGTGATCGCCATTGGCCTGCCGCGGCGCGGTGCTGGCCAGCTTGACGGTGCCTTCAGCGAGACATGGTTCGCCAATGTGATGGGACTCGTGATCTTCACGCTGGCCATTCCGTGGGGCTACGTGATCCGCCGCTACGTTCGGGAGCCCGGGGACCGCTGGTCCTGGTCGAAGGCATCAAATAGGACCGCGCCTTAGGAGGAGGTCTTGCAGGACACTTGCCGCCTGTACACTGACCTCGCGTGGTTGTGGCCGATGTGGGGCGACCCCGCCTCGGAGTATGCACACTACTGCGAGCACGTGACGGCGCTGGTTCGCCAGTACTCCGCGCGCCCGGCGGCTACGCTGCTCGACCTGGGGTGCGGCGGCGGGAAGAACGTCCTGAACCTGAAGCGGCACTTCACCGTGACCGGCCTGGACCTGAGCCCCGCGATGCTCGCCCAGGCCAGAACGCTGAACCCGGAGTGCACCTTCGTCCACGGAGACATGAGGACCTGCCGTCAACTCGGCACGTTCGACGCGGTCCTCATCGACGACGCGATCGCGCACATGAACAGCCGGACCGACTTCACGGCGGCGTTGCGCACCGCGCACGCCCACCTCACACCGGGCGGCGTCTTGGTCGTCACCCCGGATGTCACGGTCGAGTCGTTCGAGCAGAACAAGACCACCACGACGACGGCCGCGCGCGATGGCGTGGACGTGGTCTTCATCGAGAACGTCTACGATCCTGACCCGACCGACGAGCAGTACGACACGACGATCGTGTACCTCATTCGGGACAAGGGCGGCCTGCGCATCGAGACCGAGCACTGGACGATGGGCCTCTTCTCTCTCGACACATGGCGACGGGAGCTGGTCGCGATCGGGTTCGAAGTGCACGAGGGGCGGTACGCTGCGGGCGAGGCGGAGTATACGATGTTCGCCTGCGTGCGCGCTGGATGAATGGCCGCGTGACGAAGGCGCTGACGCGTCAACCTGAACGGAACCGGATCGTTCCGTCCTCTGCATGACCTACCTGCTCATCGCCGACGTCCTCGTCCTCCTGCACCTCGCCTTCGTCGCGTTCGTCGTCCTCGGCGCGCTGCTCGTGCTGCGCTGGCCGCGACTCGCCTGGGTGCACATCCCGTGCGCCGCGTGGGGCGCGCTGATCGAGTTCACCGGATGGGTCTGCCCGTTGACGCCGCTCGAAGTGCACTTCCGTCGACTGGGCGGCGACGTGGGATACGCCGGCGACTTCATCGCGCAGTACGTCCTGCCCGTGCTCTATCCGGCGCAGTTGACGCGGCCCACGCAGTGGGCGCTGGGGGCGCTGGTGGTCGCGGGCAACGTGACCGCATACTTGTATCTGTGGCGCCGGCGCGCGCCCGGAGATCCTGATATCGCCTCGCGATGACCCACTGCGCACATCACGACACTTCTCGCCGCAGCGCGGGCCGACTCCTTGCGGCGGCGGCGCTCATCGTCGCCGCGTGCGCCTCCTCCGAACCGACGGCCACTCCATCTCCGACGGGCGCGCCGCCCGTCCACGTCGTCGTCTTCACCCACATCGAGGACAACACGCCGGGGCCGAGCCTCACCGATCCGGCGGCGCGTATTGCGTACGTCAACTTGCGCAGCCGGTTGATCGAGATGGCACGGCTCACCCGCCGGTACAACGTTGCGTGGGCGCTGCAGCCGGACTGGAAGTTCCTTCTCGCCGCGCTGCAATTCGAGGATGCGGCCCTCCGCGCCTCGACGGGTGGCTGGAACGTGCTGCGATTCCTGCGCGACAGCCTCGGCGTCGCCATTGATCCGCACTCGCACGAGAACGGCGGCTACAACTACACCGATGTGGCCCACCTGCTCGACTCGCTGGGCGTTGGCGGCAGCACGGTCATCGGCGGACACATCTGGGATCCGAATCTGCCCACGTTCCAGCGGTGGGATCGCTTTCGCGTCCCGGTCGCTGGGCTGCGCTTCCCCGCCGCGCTCTGGCGTGGCGACATCCTGATGGGGAGCGGCACGCCGAACCACGTGAACGACCCCATCGTGAGCGGCGTCTGGCGACCCGCGTCGCGCGACCGCTACTGGGCGGACGATTCCGCCGGTAACATCAGCGCGATCGGCGCCTTTCGCGGCACGCTGGCGAGCATCACCGAGCTCAGCACCGCCTACAAGACGGGCGCGGTGAAGGCCGACTGCATGCTGACCGCGTCCATCCATGCCAAGCCGGCGACGCTGACGGCCGTCAATGGGATCGCGGCCGCTGAAGACTCCATCGTCAAGCCACTGGCCGCGCTGCGTGACGCGGGATCGGTGACGCTCACCAGCTTCACCGCGCTCGTCACCACGTGGCGCGCGTCGTTCGGTGGGCGAGCTTGCCTCTACGGTCCGCTGTGATGGCGCCTTCAGCGCGGATGCAAGTCGCCTCGGGCGCCGGCGCGACTGCCGGGTCCTAGCGCTTCGGCAGCTCAGCCAGCCAGGCGAACCCGCGCTTCACCCCGTTGCGCACCATCAGCGTGTGCCCTTCGAAGGGCAGTTGCTCGTAGATGCCCGTGGGCGTGGCCGCGGCGGCGGCCTTGACCCGTGTGGCCGACACGATGGGATCCTGCTCGGCCCCGATGAATAGCATCGGCGGCGCGTTGGGCACCGCCACCGGCGCGCCGCCAGCGAGGCAAACCACGCCGGCGATCTGCGCGGCACGCGCGCGCGCCAGCCCCGCCGCCGCCCCCGACCCAAGGGAGTGCCCCATCACGAAGACCCGTGCGCTGTCCACGCGATACTCGCGGCGCAGCATCGCCATCAACGAGTCGAACGGTTCCGCCGACTGCACGAACGGCAGCGTCACCGGCGACACGAGGATCAGCCCCTGCTCGGCGGCCAGCCGCGCCGCGATGCCTCGGCCGTAAGCGTCGACGAACATGTTCTCGTCGCCGCCAGCGCCGTGCAGCGCGAGCAGCACACCGACAGGGCGCTGCGATTTCACGACGGAGGGCGCGGCCACTACGCGCAGCGGGATCGGCGCGCCGTTCGCCCCGATCAACGTGCGACGCGAGTCACCGGGGAAGGCCGACAACGTCGGCACGGCCGCAACGGGCGGCGCCTCGACGCCGGTCGCGGCGGTGAGCAGTTGCACCGACGAGTCGATCATCGCCACGGCCGCCGCGAACCGCCCGCCGAAGAAGCTCAGCGTGGCACGATCGAAGCTGCGGTTCACGAGCGCGCGGGTGCTATCGCTGATGCGCGCCGCCGAATCGGCCGCCGCGTAGGCGCGATCCATGCGCAGGTAGGCCTTGGCCAGCTCCTCGCGCGCGGCGCCCGCCGGCGCGGCGACCTGCGCGATGAGCAACGGGGGCGCCGTCGCGATCGCCGCGACAGCCACCCCCATTCGCCCGAGTCGTGAAAGCGTGTGCATTACACGAATCTAAACACCACCGGGAAGATCAGCACCACGAGCCACGCCCACGCGGCATACACGGGCAGGAACGCCGTTTGCCACCGTTCAAGCGGCGCGAACGCGGCGCGCTTGGTGAGGAAGCGCCAATACAGCACGGCGCTCCATCCGAGGTTGGCCACCAGGATGAGGTTCTCGCCGAGCGCGGCCACCTTGTTGGGGCTGAAGCCGAAGGCCCCGATGCGGGCGAGGATGGCCCAGAGCGCCAACGCATCCACCAGCAGCGCGCAGATGACCAGCACGAACTGGAGGACGTCGAAGAAGCCGGCCGGCTTGTTCAGGTCGCGCGCCGAGATGGCGTAGAGCAGCAGCCCCACGACGAGCACGAGCAGCAGGTCGAAGCCAATCAGCGACTCGCGTTTCATGTCAATGCCGCTCCCCGTGACAACCGTCGTGCCGAGGAAGACGAGCAGGAGCAGCGTGAAGAGCGGCGTGAAGATGTAGGTGAGCACGGGCGCCATGTTCTCGATGACGCTCTGCTTGGCCTCCACGAGCATTCCGGCGATGACCACCGCGCCGGCCGCGCAGCATGGGATGATCCAGGTCTGCATGAACTTCTCGGGGTCGAGCCCGATGGCTTGAAAGACAAACATCGTCGTGGCCATCAGGACGCCGCCGCCGAGCGCGATCAGCACGTAGTAGATGAACCACTCGCCGGTGAAGCGCACGTAGTTCATCCGTTGGTCTTGATCCCGCCACGCGCCGCCGGCGTAGGCGATGCCGACCGTGAGCCAGAGCGCGATCGGAAGGTGCAGCGCGGCGAGCTGGTGCGTGTGCCCCCCCTGCACGAAGGGCATCAGGTTGATCGCCAGCGCGCCGACCAGGAAGAACGCCGCGAGTCCCATGCGCGTCGCGTTGCTGACCCCGCGCTTCCAGACGAAGAACGCCGTGAGGAACGGCAGGGTGAAGAAGCTCAGATTCGGGACGTAGAACCAGTCGGCGTCCGGGGCTTGCATGCTCACGCCGAAGAGTTCGGGGAGCTTCACCGCGGCGCCGGCCGCGATGGCGCAGGCGATGGCGACGCCGACTTCGCGCCGCCAGTCGCCGCCGTCCTTCGCCGCATCGGGCACCATCAGCCGCTTCCACAGCCGTTCGCTGTGCTCCCGGGCGAACTCGTGGGAGAGGCCGTCGAGCTGGCCGAGCCGCTTCACACCGATGAGGAACGCCTCCTCATCGCTGAGTCCCGACTTCACGAGATCGGCCACCTGACTGCGCAGGTGATCCTCGAGTTCGCTGACGTCTGCGGCGTCGATGGCTCGGCCGCGGCTCACGTACGACCGCCATTCGTTGATTTGTGCTTCGATCACGGGATGCCTCCTGAGCAGCGCGTGCAGGTTGGAAGGGACGGGACGCGCTACTTCGAGTGGAACGGGGTCGCGCGGAGTGCCTTGTTCACGATCTGCCACTGTTTCTTCTGCGCCTCCAGCTCCGCGGTGCCGGCCTTGGTGAGCTGGTAGTACTTGCGCCGCCGGCCGGACTCGGACTCGCCCCAACTGGCCTTCACAAGGCCGTCGCGCTCGAGGCGATGGAGCACGGGATAGAGCATCCCGTCGGTCCACTGGAGCTCGCCGCCGGAGAGCTCGCTCACCCGCTTGAGGATGGCGTAGCCGTAGCTCTCGCCTTCGGCGAGGATGGCAAGCACCAGCGGCGTGGCCGACGCGGCGACGAGGTCTTTTCCGATGTCCATCAGCGTGGGGACGGCGGATACATAGAACCAATATACATTGTGGTTCTATGTATGCAAGAGTCGAGGGCCGCGCGATTCTGCCGTTCCTGACCGGCATGGAACAGGGGCGGCACCGAAACCTCGGCGCCACCCCTGCTCTCTGTTCCCTGAACTGCTGTTCCCTTCCCCTTGACCCCTCAGCGCAACTCGAAGCGGTCCAAGTTCATCACTTTCACCCACGCCTTCACAAAGTCGCGCACGAACTTCTCCTTGGCGTCGTTCTGCGCGTACACCTCGGCGAGGGCGCGGAGCTGCGAGTTCGAACCGAAGACGAGATCGGCGCGCGTCGCCGTCCACTTGACCTTGCCGGTGGCGCGGTCGCGCCCCTCGAACGTCTCAGCGGCCGCTGATGTCGGCTTCCACGCCGTGGCCATGTCCACGAGGTTGACGAAGAAGTCATTGGTCAGGACTTCAGGCCGCGTCGTGAAGACGCCGTGTTTCGACGCGCCGTAGTTGGCGCCGAGCACGCGCAGGCCGCCGACGAGCACCGTCATCTCCGGCGCGCTGAGCGTCAGGAGCTGCGCCTTGTCCACGAGCATCTCCTCCGCGCTCACCGTGTACGACGCCTTCTGGTAGTTGCGGAAGCCGTCGGCGATGGGCTCGAGCACCTCGAACGACGCCGCGTCGGTCTGCTTCTGCGACGCGTCCATCCGGCCGGGCTTGAACGGCACCTTGATCTTCACGCCCGCCTTCGCGGCCGCGGCCTCGACAGCCGCGCAGCCGCCGAGCACGATGAGGTCGGCGAGCGAGATCTTCGCCCCGCCCCGCTTGGCGTTGCACTTCCGCTGAATTCCCTCAAGCGTCTTCAGCACCTTCGCGAGCTGGCTCGGCTGGTTCACCTCCCAGCCTTTCTGCGGCGCGAGGCGAATGCGCGCGCCGTTGGCGCCACCGCGCTTGTCGGAGCCGCGGAACGTGGACGCCGACGCCCAGGCCGCGGTGACGAGCTGGGAGATGGTGAGCCCCGACGCGAGAATCTGCTTCTTGAGGGCCTCCACATCCTTGGCGCCGACCAGCTTGTGATTGACCGGCGGAATCGGGTCCTGCCAGATGAGCTCTTCCTTTGGCACGAGCGCGCCGAGGTAACGCGCGCGCGGCCCCATGTCGCGATGCGTCAGCTTGAACCAGGCGCGCGCGAAAGCCTTGGCGAACGCCTTGGGATTCTCGTGGTAGCGCTTGGAGATCTTGTTGTAGATGGGATCCATCCGCAGGGCCAAGTCGGCCGTGGTCATCATTGGCGCGCGCTTGATGCTCGGATCGTGCGCGTCGGGAATCGTCCTCGCCGCCGGGTCCTTCGGCGTCCACTGGTGCGCTCCAGCCGGGCTCTTGGTCAGCTCCCACTCCCAGCGGAAGAGCGTGTCGAAGTAGCCGTTGTCCCACTTAGTGGGGTTCGGCTTCCACGGCCCTTCGATGCCGCTCGTCGTGGCGTGAATGCCCTTGCCGCTGCCGAAGGCGTTCTTCCAGCCGAGCCCCATCTCCTCAATGGGCGCGCCCTCGGGCTCCGGACCGACGAGCTTCGGATCGCCAGCGCCGTGCGCCTTGCCGAAGGTGTGGCCACCGGCGACGAGCGCGACGGTCTCCTCGTCGTTCATCGCCATGCGTGCGAACGTCTCGCGGATGTCGCGCGCCGAGGCGAGCGGATCGGGGTTGCCGTTGGGCCCTTCTGGATTCACGTAGATGAGCCCCATCTGCACCGCGGCGAGCGGGTTCTCAAGCTCGCGGTCCCCCTCGTAGCGCTTGTCGCCGAGCCACTCGGCTTCCTTGCCCCAGTAGATGTCCTCTTCCGGCTCCCAGACATCCTCGCGGCCACCGGCGAAGCCGAAGGGCTTGAGCCCCATATGCTCGATGGCGCAGTTGCCGGCGAAGATCATCAGGTCGGCCCACGACAGCTTGTTGCCGTACTTCTGCTTGATGGGCCAGAGCAGGCGGCGCGCCTTATCGAGGTTGCCGTTGTCGGGCCAGCTGTTGAGCGGTGCATAGCGCAGCGTGCCGGCGCCCGCGCCACCGCGGCCGTCGCCCGTGCGATACGTGCCGGCGGAGTGCCAGGCCATTCTAATGAACAGCCCGCCGTAGTGCCCCCAGTCGGCCGGCCACCAATCCTGCGAGGTGGTCATCAGGGCGTAGAGATCCTTCTTGACGGCCTCGAGGTCGAGCTTCTTGAACTCCTTGGCGTAGTTGAAGCTCTCGCCCATCGGGTTGGAGCGCGCCGAGTGCTGGTGCAGGATGGAGAGGTTGAGCTGGTTGGGCCACCAATCGCGATTGGAGGCGCCGCCCGCGGGGCGCGTGGCGCCCCCGCCGTGAGCGACCGGGCACGTGCCGGCGGTCTTGGGTGCGTTGTCGTCCATGTGGAACTCCGGGTGAGGAAACGCGAGTCGCGCGGATTGTCGCGTCAACGCGCGAGATGAGAAGCGAGGTCATCGCCGGGAGCGCCGGCACACGTTGAAATCTACGTCGCGTGCGAGCGGTTGGCGCGTGTGGGATTCCCACACTCGGGCACCCCGGGTGGCGGCGCGTTCCTGAACGCTTGAGTGCGACGAGCCGCCTACGGCGTTGTCCGCGCGCGCAAACCCTCGATCTCCCGCAGCATCTCGGCGACCGTCGCCTCCACGACGATGCGCCCCTTCTCGCGCGTGGCCAGCGTGGCATCACCCCACACACCGCTCGGCGAGTAGGTCTTGGTGGTGCCCGGCTGCCGCGACAGCCCACCCACCCCCTGCGGCGCGTCGTCCTTGACCGCCTTCGACATGTCCACGCGGTCGGGATACATGTAGAGCATCATGGACGTTTCGATCTCGTCGGCATGCGTGCCGCGCACCTGTTGGCGCACGGTCGCCTCGGCCTCGGCCCCGACTTTCAGCACGTCGGTGTAGCCGAAGATGATGCCGTCGCCTCTCAGGATCTCCGCGGCCGCAGTAAGGGGACGCACTGTGGAGACGCCGGTGTTGAGGATGTAGAAGCGCCTCGGTCCGTACGCAGCCAGCGAGCGCACGATGTCCACGATGACGTCGCGCGCCGTCTCAAGTCGCAGGTGCGTGGAACCGGGGTACTCGACGAACGCGGGATAAAAGTTGTAGGTGATCGTCGGCGCCACGATGACGTTGGCGGCCTGCAGCACCCGCTCGCGGTAATAGGCGGCGAGTCGGGCGTCGTTGTCGAGGCGGAGGTGCGGCCCGTGCTCCTTGGCCTCGGCGCCAAGCGGGATCACGACCACCGCGTCCGGGGTGAGGACGCGCGCCGCCTCGAGCCACGTCAGGTCGGCGAGGACGATCCCACGCTGAGGGCCCTGAGACAGGGCGGCCGTCGCGTGGAGCATGAGAAGGGCGGGCAGGACGCGGTGGATGCGCATGAGAGCACTCGGGTTTTGGTCGCCCGAACATAACCTCTGCGCCCGGTCGCCGTCCGACGTCCCCGCCCCGCTTGCCCGCCCCCGGTCCCGGCGCGACACTATATGGTATTCCGCACGGCCCCCCGATCTGACTCTCGTCCCGCGCGCACGCGCGTGGAGGGTTGATGAGCGATCGCAGCCACCGAGGGCCGGGCGACGACCAGCGCGTCAGTCGCCGCGGATTCCTGACCACCGCCGCCACCAGCGCGGCCGCCGCGGCCGTGGTCGGCGCCGCCGTCCCCGCGGCCGCCGAGCCGATGCGCAAGGCCGACTCAGAGACGACGCACATCGTCCTCAACGTCAACGGCCGCAACTATCGCCTCGCCGTCGAGCCACGCGAGACGCTGATCGCCGTCCTGCGCGAGCGGATGGGGCTGATTGGCGCGAAGCCCGGCTGCGAACGCGGCGAGTGCGGCGCGTGCACGGTGCTCATCGACGGCACCACGCGCTACTCCTGCATGACGCTGGCGGTGGAGGCGCAGGGACGCGCCATCACCACCATCGAAGGCCTCGCGCAGGGCGAGGAGCTGAGCACGCTCCAGCAGGCCTTTATCCACGAAGATGGCTTCCAGTGCGGCTTCTGCACGCCGGGCCAGGTGATGGCCGCCGAGGGGCTGCTGCGCAAGAACGCCTCGCCCTCGATGGATGACATCCGGCTGGGAATGAGCGGCAACCTGTGCCGGTGCGGCGCCTACGGCCACATCTTCAAGGCCGTGCAGAAGGCCGCCGCTACGCGGAAGAGCGGAGGTGGCCTATGACAATGCGCGAACCGAACATCTACCGGACGGAGTCGCTGGACGCCTGGGAGGCGCTCGGCTACGCGCCGGACGTGAGCGACCTGCCGCCGTGGGACAAGACCACGATCGTCGGCGCCGGTGTGCCGCGCATTGACGGCCACGACCGCGTGAGCGGAACGGCCGTCTACACGCGCGACCTCGCCCTTCCTGGCATGCTGCACTGCGCGATCGTGCGGTCGCCGCACGCGCACGCGCGGGTGAAGCGCGTGGACATCAACGCCGCCAAGGCGATGCCCGGGGTGCATGCGATCCTCACCACGGACTCGCCCGAGGCGAAGATGCCGTGGATCCTCACCGGCCAAGGGCCGATGAGCCAGCTACTCGACCCGCACTGCCGCTACGAGGGCGAGGAAGTGGCCGCAGTGGCCGCCGACACCCCGCTGCAGGCGGCCGACGCGGCCCGGGCGATCGTGGTGGAATACGAGAAGCTCCCGATGGTCGTGGACTACGAGGCGGCGGTGAAGCCCGACGCACCGAAGGTGCACGAGCGGGGGAACCAGCTGGCACCGCCGCGCACCTCGCAGCGTGGCGACGTGGAGAAGGCGTTCGCGACGGCCGACGCGGTGGTGGAGCACACGTTCCACACGCCGTGCGAGCTTCACGTGCCGCTTGAAGTGCACTGCTCGGTGGCGCAGTGGGACAGCGGCAACCTGGCCGTCTGGGACAGCACGCAGGGCGTCTACGCGGTGCGCGACTCGCTCGCCGTCGCATTCAAGCTGCCGCTCTCCGCCGTGCGTGTCACGAGCCCATTCATGGGCGGCGGCTTCGGCGCGAAGCTCGAACTGGGCAAATACACGGTCATCGCCGCGGTGCTCGCGCGGCAGACCGGGCGCGCGGTGAAGTGCGCGCTGACGCGCGAAGAAAGCCTGCGCTGCGTCGGCAACCGGCCGGCGAACACGCTGAAGCTCAAGATCGGCGCGCGGAAGGACGGCACTCTGGTCGCGATCGACGGCAGCATTCTCGGCGCGATGGGAGCGTACCCGAGCGGCGCCACATCGAGCTACCTGATGCTCGACCTGTACACCTGCCCCAATGTGCGGATGGTGGACTCGTCCGTGCTGATCAACGCCGGACAGGCGCGCGCCTTCCGCGCCCCGGGCTATCCGCAGGCGGCGTGGGCGCTGGAACAGGTGATGGACGAACTCGCCGCGAAGCTGCGCATGGACCCCGTGGAGTTGCGGCTGAAGAACATCCCGACGGTGAGCCAGCTCCGTAACAACCAACCGTACACCTCCACCGGACTCGCCGACTGCCTGCGAAAGGGCGCCGAGCAGTTCGGGTGGGCGGAGGCGAGCAAGCGCCCGGCGTCCAAGGGGCATCTCCGCCGCGGCGTCGGGATCGCTGCGGGAATGTGGGGAAGCGGTGGCTCGCCAAGCGCGACAGCTATCGCCAAGCTGTACCCTGACGGCTCCGTCAACCTGAACTCCGGCGCGGCGGACATCGGCACGGGGACGAAGACCGTCTTCGCCCAAGTCGTGGCGGAGGAACTCGGCGTCCCGGTGGAGAAGGTGCGCATCGAGCACGCTGACACGGCGACCACACAGTATTCACCGAGCTCCGGCGGCAGCCAGACAATTCTGGTCAACACGCCAGCCGTGCGCGCGGCGGCGGCCGACGTGAAGAACCAGCTGCTCGCGCTCGCCGCCGAGGAGCTGAAGAAGGACGTCGCGTCGCTGAGCGTGAGCAAGGGCGCGATCGTCATCGCTGGGGAGGATCGTACGGTGCCGTTCGCGCAGTTGCGCAGTCTCGCCCAGCGGCAGCAGTTGGTGGGCGTGGGGCGGCGCGCACCACATCCGCCGGGCAAGGTGGCGCTCCCGTTCGCGGCGCACTTCGCGGAGGTGGAGGTGAACACGCGCACCGGGGAGGTGCGGGTGGTGCGCTTCGTCGCGGCACAGGATTCTGGGCGCGTGATGAACGCGCTGACGTTCGAGAACCAGGTGCTCGGCGGCGTCGCGATGGGGATCGGATTCGGCCTGACCGAGAACCGCGTGATGGACCGTGTGACGGGCAAGCTGGCCAGCGGGAGTTGGCACGACTACAAGGTGCCGACGGCGATGGATTTCCCCGTGGACTTCACGCTGGTGGCCGTGGATCCGCACGACAAGGAATGCAACTCGGTGGGATGCAAGGGACTCGGCGAGCCGGCGACGATTCCCGCCGCGGCGGCGATCGCCAACGCGGTGTGCGACGCCATCGGCGCGCGCGTGTACGACGCACCGATCACGCCAGCCTCGATCGTTGCGGCGCTGGCCAGCAAGGGAGGGCGCTGACATGCTCCCGACGTTTACCTATGTGAAGCCTGCTTCCATCGGCGAGGCGCTGCGTGAACTAGCGACGCCGGGGGCGCGCGCCCACGCGGGCGGAACCGACTTGCTCGGCTGCCTGCGCGATCGCGTCTTCACGGCGCAGAAGATCGTCAGCCTCAACGGCCTGTCGGAGCTGCACGGTGTTAGCGATTTGCAGAACGGAGGCCTGCGCATCGGCGCGCTGACCACGCTGGCCGAGCTTGCCGCGCATCCGGTGGTGCTGCAGCGGTTCACCGCGCTGGCGAAGGGCGCCGGGGCGGCCGCCAGTCCGCAGCTGCGAAACCAGGGCACCGTGGGCGGCAATCTCTGTCAGCGGCCGCGCTGTTGGTACTACCGCGGTGACTTCCCCTGCGCGCGGAAGGGCGGCGACACCTGCTTCGCCAAGGAAGGCGAGAACCAGCTGCACGCCATCCTTGGCGGCGACGTCTGCGTGATGGTGCATCCGTCGGACACCGCGCCCACGTTGATGGCACTCGACGCCTCGGTGCGCATCGTTGGCCCGCGCGGAGCGCGCACGGTGCCGCTCGACGCGTTCTTCGTGCTTCCTAGCAAGGACTACACGCGCGAGACGGTGGTCGAGCCGGATGAAATCGTGACCGAGATCATCCTGCCGTCTCCGCCAGCCGGCGCGGCCAGCACCTATCGCAAGCTGCGCGCGCGCGGCGCGTGGGATTTCGCGCTGAGCGGCGCGGCGGTGATGATCGCCCGCAAGGGGAAGACCATCCAGCAGGCGCGCGTGGTCCTCTCGGGCGTCGCGCCCGTGCCGTGGCGCGCTCCGGCGGCTGAGAAGGAGCTGGTCGGACACGAGCTGTCCGAAGGCGTGATCGCCCGCGCGGCGGAGAAGGCCACGGTTGGGGCGACGCCGCTGTCGGACAACGCGTACAAGGTGTCGTTGGCGCGCGGGGCGGCGATGGAAGCGCTGAGCGAACTGCGGGGGGCAGGCTAGCGAACGCCACGGCGATCGCGGACGCCGCCGCGGCGACTCGCCGAAGGCTACGCCGATCTTGAGGACTCGTTCCGGCGCCGCGGCGATTGCCGCGGCGCCGGTCGGCGAGTCAACTTTCCGACGTCCTCTCTCCAACTTTTGCCCTTCCGCACATCTGCCAATGAGACCCCTCCTCGCCTGTCTGCTGGCAGCCGCCCTCGCCGCCTGCCACCGCCCCGTCCCGCTGACCACGCCGAACCCCGGCTCCCTCGATGCCGTCGGTCCGGACAGCTTCACCGTGCGGTTCACCACGACGCGCGGCGCGTTCGACCTGAAGGTCCACCGCGACTGGTCGCCGCGCGGCGCGGACCGCATCCATTGGCTGGTCAGCAACCGCTACTACGACGGCGTGCGCTTCTTCCGCGCCGTCCCGAACTTCGTGGTCCAGTTCGGGATGCACGGCGACACGACGGTGAACCGCATGTGGAGGGACCGCCGGTTCGCCGACGACACCGTGAAGCGCGGCAACGTTCGCGGCACGCTCTCCTTCGCCACCGGCGGTGCGAACACCCGCACCACCCAACTGTTCATCAACCTGAAGGACAACCAGCGACTCGACGCGATGGGGTTCAGCGTCGTCGCGCAGGTGGTGGCCGGCATGGCGGTCGTGGATTCGCTCTATCAGGGGTACGGTGACGGCCCGCCGCGCGGGAAAGGGCCCGGCCAGGATCGCATCGCCAAGGAGGGTGAGGCCTACCTCGCGCGGGAGTTCCCGAAACTCGACAAGGTGCTCACCGCTCGGGTGGTGCAGCGCTGGCGATAGCGGTCGCGGCTGCTCCGTGTCCTCCGCGAGCGCCGTGGTAGATCGGTCACTGCCGAACTGATACCACGAAGTCACCGAGGACACGAAGGGTCACGAAGGAGACCTTGGTGGAAAGACGGCGCGCCACGCGGAGCTACGCGTGGCGCGCGCTGTTCCCCCAGGAAGTTGCCGTCCTCCGTGCCCTCCGTGGCCTCCTGTGAAGTAGTTGCCGTCCTCCGTGTCCTCCGTGTCTCCGTGGTGAAGCAGTTCCCGTCCCTCCTCACCGCGCGAAGAACTCTTTCGCGACGCGATCCGACTGGTCGTCGGACAGCTGCCCGAGTTCGCCGCGGTAGATCAGGTCATCGGCCTCGGTCCCGGTGGCCGCGTCGCCGAGCATCCCCTTCATCGTCGAGCGGAAGCGGTCGATGTCCTCCTCGAACAGCGCCACCGCCGCCTTGCCGATCTTGAGCTGCGGCACCTCGACGTCGAGCTTCTCGGCGTCGATCATGCAGACCCAGTTCTTCTGATACGGGGTCAGCTCCAGCGGCTCGGGATCCTCGGCGAGTGAGGCGTTGGTCTTCACCACGCGGCCGCTGATCGGCGAGTTGAACTGCACGCGACGCTTCTTCTGCTTCACCACGAACAGCGGCTGCCCGACCTTGACGGTCATTCCGATGGGCGGGAACTCCACGGCGTCCACTTGGCCAATGAGCTTCTTGGCGAAGTCGTCCATCCCGATCTTGGCCGCCCCTTCCTGCGACAGGGAGACCCACGTGTGCCCCGGCGAGATGAACACGCCGCCCGGGATCGAGAACTCGCCACGGCGCACACGGTCGGCCTCGGGGAGATGCGTCACGTGCACCGTCGGCTTGAGCAGGCGGGTGATGCGGTCCTGGCGCCGGATCAGCGTCTTCTTCACGAAGGCGAGCAGCTCGTCCTCGGTGAACGGCTTTTGCACATAGTCGGTGGCGCCGAACTTCATGCACTCGACCGCCGTCTCGACCGTCGCAAAGCCGGTGATGACGATGACGTCGATGTCCGGCCGCATGTGCTTGACCGCCTTCACGACGTCGACGCCGTCCATGGCCGGCATCTTCAAGTCCGTGAAGACGAAATCATAGTGATGCGTCTGGACGAGGCCGAGCGCCTCCTGGCCGGTCTGGACGGTGTCCACGGCGTATCCGTCGAGGACGAGAATCTTGCGGAACGAGTCGAGGATCACGTCCTCGTCGTCCACGCACAGGATGCGGGCGACGGGATCCTTGACCTCGGCGCGCTTGAGCGTCTTCGCCTCGCGCGAGACGTCGAGCCGGAGGGAGACGGCCAACGCCTCCTCACGCTCGCGCCGTCTGGCTTTCTCTTGCAGTGACTTCGTGGCCGCGCGCACGCCCAGGTCGGCCAGGACGAAGAGCACAACGGAGACGAGCAGGATCAGCGGTACCATAACGACCAGTCCTCAATCGAGTTGGAATGGCAACTACATCCGGTCAGAACTGCACGCGGTCAGATGCTGCAAATCGTACTGCAACTCGGATGGGAGCACGCGGTACAGCCACCCTTCGAAATACGGGTCGCGCTCCAATCCGCCAGGCGTTGCCACCACCGCCGCGTTCACTTCCACCACCTGACCGCTCACGGGACAGAGCAAGACGTGCTCCAGCCCGTCCGCGGCCTTCAACGTCGCGCAACTGCTTCCCTGCACCAGCTCCTCCCCCACCGCGGCCAGCGTCAGCGCCTGTACACTGTCCACGGTCCGCAGGAAGAGGTCGGTCACCCCCACCTTTGCCGAGCCGTCGCGCTCCTGCATCAGCCACGACGCGTAGCCCAGCCGGTAGTACGATGGCGGCGGCGGCACCCACGCGATGGAGTCGGGACGCGCATCGCGCGACGAGGCCTCCGCCTCGGCCTGCAGGCGCGCATAGACCAGCCCGCGGCGCACCGAGGCGATGAGCTCGTCGGAGGTGAACGGCTTCGGGATGAAGTCGATCGCGCCGGCGCCCAGCGCGCGCACCGCGTTCTGCACGGTGGACATCCCGGTGGTCAGGATCACGGGCGTCGGGATGCGCCGCCGCCGCAAGTCGGTGAGGAAGGCGAACCCGTCCACGTCGGCCATCATCACGTCGCTGATGATCAGCCGGTATCCCGTGCGCAGGACGCGCCCCATGCCCTCGGCGGCGTCGACGGCGCAGTCCACGGTGAGGCCGTCGGCCGAGCAGACGCGCTGCACGGCGTGGGTGATCACGGTCTCGTCGTCGACGACGAGGATGTCACGCGTCGGCTTCATGGCTCCACCGGAATGCGAATGATGAACGTCGTGCCCACCCCGACTTCGCTCTCCACCGAGATCGAGCCGTTGTGGTTGTCAATGATGCCCCAGATGACGGCCAGGCCGAGGCCGTTCCCTTTCTGCCCCTTGGTGGAGTAGAACGGCTCGAAGATGCGCGGGATCTCCTCGTGCGCGATGCCGGAGCCCGTGTCGCGCACCCGGATCTCGATGAAGTCCTTGTCGCCGCCCTTCTCGAGGTCGGTCCAGCGCTGCCACGTGCAGGCGCGATTGGTGCAGCCCTCGACGAAGCCCTTGCCGGGCACCTCGAACTGGAACGTCGCGGCCCCGCACTCCGGGCACGGCGCGCCATGCACATTCAACGAGGACGAGCATTCCGGGCAGGTGACCTCGACGTGCATCCCCGGCTCGGGGGCAATGCCGAACTGGTGCCGCGCCATGCCGTACATCGGGTCGCGGTAGATGAACCCCTCGCTCCCTTCGGAGCGCGCGCGCACGCGGATGGACGGCTTGTTGTCGATGCGCACTTCGGCGTTGATCAGGCTGTGGCGCTTGGGGCACTGCGCCTTCTTGACCTGCGTGATGCCGATGGGCGACAGCTTGAGCCGCGAGGTGGCGACGGTGATCGTTCCGCCGCCGCCGTCGGGGCCGATGGCGTCGGACGCGTTGACGAACAGGTTGATGAACACCTGCTGCATCTGGTTGGCGTCCACGGTGACCGGCGGCACGTCGGCGTCGAGCGCCTGCACCAGCTTGACGTGGTTGAGCTGCAGCTGGTTCTCGACGACGCTTGCCGCGCGGGCGATGATCTCGTTGATCGCGGCCTGCCCCTTCTTGGGCACCGATTGGCGCGCGAAGTCGAGGAGGCTCTTCACGATCTCGCGGCACCGAATGGTCTCGCGGACAATGACCTTCAGGTCCTCCTGCACCTCTGGCTGGTCCTTCGTCCGCTTCTGCAGGAAGGAGCTGTACGTCAATACCCCGGTCAGCGGGTTGTTGATCTCGTGCGCCACACCGGCGGCGAGGCGGCCGAGGGAGGCCAGCTTGTCGGACTGGACGAGCTGGAGGCGGGCCTCGGAGAGCCGCTGGGTCATGTTGTTGAACGAGCGCGCCAGCATGCCGAGCTCGTCATCGCGCACCTCGGGGATCACGTAGCTCAGGTCGCCGCCGGCGACGTGGCGCGTCCCCTCGGCGAGCCGCTGCACAGGCAGCGTCACCCAGCGCCGCACGAGGAGGCCGATGAGCACGCTCAAGGTGATGAACGAGGCAAGAGCGAGCATTCCCACCTCCACCTGCCCCTGGCGAATCGCCTTGTCCACCTCAGTCAGCGGCAGGGTCACATCGAGCACGCCCAGCACCTTCTGCGCCCGCGGGTGGTAGTGGCACGAGGCCGACGAGCAGGTGAGGGTGTTGTAGATGGGGTTGATGATGCCGAGGAGCCGCTGGGAATCGGGGTGCACGCGGTAGACGCGAGTCCGCTGGGCGATGTCCACGTGCTCCAGCGGCTCGTCGGCCTTGTGGCAGAGCGTGCACGCCTCGGCGTTCTTGTCGAGCGACCGGCCGATCTCGGCGCTGTCGGACGAGTAGATGACCTCGCCGGTCTTGTTCATCACGCGGATGCGCTGGATGCTCGGATCCTGCCCGATGCGCCGCACGGTCTCGGAGATGCGATCCCGCTGGTTGAGGAGCATGTCGAACTCGGTGCTCGACTTCACCGCCTCACTCAGCTGGTTGGCATGCCGCTCGACCTCCGCCAGCAGCGCCCGGTTGTCCGAGCGGCTGCTGACGAGGGCGAAGATCGCAATCGTGACGAGGGCAACCGCCCCCACGGCGACGGTGAGCTTCAGTCCGAGCGTCCGCCACGGCTTCATGGTCAACCTTTTCTCGGTGCGCGCGGCACCGCCTTGCCCGGCTTGTGGGCCGGCCACGCCTTGTCGTCATGACAGCTGGCGCAGACGGGCTTGGCGCGGAACGTCTTGTCGTCGTGGCAGCTCTCGCACTCGAAGTCCTTGTGCTGCTCGTCGAGCTGGAGGCCGGCGCGGGCGTGGTCGAAGGTCTTCTGCCACCCCTTGTGGCAGCTCTCGCAGTCCGTGGCCAGCGACCGGTAGGCCCCGGTGCCCTTGTGGCACGAGCGGCAGTCGAGCCGGGCGTGGAAGCGGTTCAGCGTGAAGCCGGTGCGCCGGCCGTGGTCAAAGGCGAGCGCGCGCGACGGCATCCCCTTGTGGCACGTGCCGCACGCGTCGGTCGTGTGGCAGTTGGCGCACCGTTCGTGCGCCTGGTCCTCGGTGAGCCCGGCGCGGGTCTGGCGGGTGAGCACCGGCTGGGCGGCAGCGACCCGCTTGCGATCGTGGCACGCGCCGCATGACTCCTGCACGTGGCAGTCGGCGCAGGCCAGGGCGAAGCGGTCGGTGTGGTCCTTGTGGAAGAACGTGACCGACTTACCCTGCGTGGCCTTGGTCTCGTACACGATGCGCTCTGGCGCGGCGACCTTCTTCCTGGCCGGGGCCGGGGCGGCGCCCTCCTTGATATGGCAGGTGCTGCAGCCGCCGGTGGGGTTCCACTCGCGGTGGCACTCGATGCACTGGCGGTGCATCGCGGCCTTGAGGTCGGGCTTGCCCAGCTCGCCGCGGGCGCGCGAGACGGCGTGGCAGTTCTTGCACTTCTGGATCGGACGCGCCTGATCGTAGTGGTGGCAGCCGCTGCACCCGTTGGCGGCGGACATATGCGCGTGCTCGCGGTGCGAGAACTTCACCGGCCCGTACGTCTTGCCCGGCGTGCCGAGGGTGATGACGGGCGGCGCTTCATCCACCGCGTGGTAGCCCTGCACCTTCAGGCGCGGGCAGGCGGACAGCGACGGGTTGTTCCTGGTGGGCGTCGGCGACGTGTGACAGGCGCGGCAGTCGAGCGACGCGCCGGCGGCGCGCGACGCCGGACGCGCCTGCGCGACGGCGCTGGCGCCCGCGGTCAACAGGAGCAGTCCGACGGAGGCGATGCGTGTCATGGCCTTATCCCCGGACGGAGTATTTCGAGGCGGGCATCAGCGTGCGGTCGGGCAGGCCGATGACCGGGAAGTTGAGCACGATCACCCGGTAGAGCAGCACCAGGATCGCGATGAAGCCCACGGTCACCGAGATCTCGCCGATCGACGGGAAGTAGGCCTCGGTGGCGTACGGCGGCGTGTAGGCGACGACGAAGTTGTTGATCCGGTTGAGGAGCACCCCGCCCACCACGAGCGCCGCGGCGACGAACAGGAGCAGCGGGGACTTCTGCACCGACCTCGTCATGAACATGCGCAGCGGCACGACGATGCCGAACAGGATCTCGACCACGTACATCACGCTCTCGACGGTGACGGTCTTGAGGTGGACGAACGCCTCACGGATGAACAGGTCGCCGAGCTTGAACGCGAGATAGATGCCGAGCAGTGGCACGACCATCCGTCCGAGGCGCCCGAGCACGGGCATCTCCGGTTTCAGGCCGAACGACCGCGAGGCGATCAGCGACTCAAAGATCACCATCGGGAAGCCGACGGCGACGGCGGAGAGGAGGAAGAGCAGCGGCAGGATGGGCGTCTGCCAGAGCGGATGCATCTTGGGGCCGGCGATGATCATCAGCGTCCCCAGCGATGACTGATGCAGCGTGGACAGCACGACGCCCATGATGATGAACACGAACATCGTGCGGTCGAGCGTGCGGTCGAGCAGGCGCAGCAGGCGATCCACCGGGGCGTTGAGCCCGGCCAGCGGGCCGGGGAGGTTCACCCGGCCGATGAAGCGCTCCGTCACGATGGGGAGGAACTCGATGTAGAGGACGGTCATGTAGATCATGACGCACATGCCGACCTCGAACAGCGCCGAACTCCCGTTCCACATGATGAGCGGGTGCCAGATGTAGTAGTACCGGCCGATGTCAATCGAGACGCCGACCGCGACCATCGTGTAGCCGAGCATCGCGGTCAGGAGCGCCGGACGCACCACCACGTGATAGGCCTCGCGATGCATCACGTGGCCGAGCGCGGCGGTGGTGAAGCCCCCGGCGGCGAGGGCGACGCCGGCGGCGACGTCGATGCCGATCCAGATGCCCCACGGGTACTGGTTGTTGAGGTTCGTCACCGCGCCGATGCCGAACAGGAAGCGCCCGGCCAGCCAGGCCAGCCCGTTGGCGGCGAGCAGGAGCAGGACGATCACGCCGGGGGTCAGGAACTTCCTGTCCAGCGGCTGGGGTCGCATGTAGTGGCTCACAGGAGCTCAACCTCGTCGTCGTGCTTGTGACGGGTGGTCCACATGACCGCCCCGAGCAGCGCGTAGAGCGAGACGGGGGGAACGAAGTAGGCGAAGATGCCGTGCTGAATGCTCTCCGAGACGCCGGGCGCGGGATCCTGCGCAAGCTTCGGGAAGGCCAACTCCTCAAACTTCCGGTCGGCCAGGTACATCCAGCTCGTGCCGCCGACCTCACGCTCGCCGTAGATGTGGTCGAGATAGCGGTCGGGATTGCGGCGGATCTTGTCGCGGGCGACGCGCACCAGCTCCTCGCGCGGGCCGAAGGTGAGCGCCTCCACCGGGCAGGCTTCCACGCACCCGGGGAGCTTGCCCTCCTTCCGGCGGTCGGTGCAGAAGTCGCACTTCATGATCCGCGGCTGGATCGCCTTGTGGTATTCGAACGCTGGGATCTGGAACGGGCAGGCCACCATGCAGTAGCGGCAGCCGATGCACATGTCGGTGTCCCAGAGCACGGCGCCGTCGGCCTGCTTGGAGATGGCGCCCACGATGCACGCCGAGACGCAGGCCGGATGGTCGCAGTGCATGCACTGCACCTTGACCGTGGTCGGCAGGTCGGGGCGCGCAGGATGGTCGTACTTGTTGACGACGGTGAGCGCCGTCTCGTCCGGGCGCCGCATCTCCTGCATCGGCGCGGCATCTTCGTACGTCTCCAGCGGCGGCGTCGGCATGTCGTGCGCGATCTTGCACGCCCACTCGCAGTTGCGGCAGCCGATGCACACGGTGGTATCGACGAGCACCCCGAGGCGGTCGGGAGAAAGAATGTTCGCAGGACCGGCCTGCGCGACGCGCGGCGTCAACCCCGCGGCGGCGGCGGTAATGGCGGTGCCGGCCTTCAGGAAGGACCGGCGGCTTGGCGATTTCATCGCGTACCCTCGCAACTGTATCCGAGGGGGGCATGCACACCATACGACTGGGGCGCGGCATCGCCTATCCTGACTGGGACTACGCGGTGTAGGGATTTGCCAAGGCGCGCGCGTGGGTGGAGGGATGTCCGGCGAGTTGCCGATGGGGTAAATGCGGTGCGCGCGACTCCCATTTCTCCCTGAGCGTGAGTGGCGCGTCACCGATCACGAGGACGCGCCTAACGCCGCCGTGTCGGGCTTTCTCTCTTGGAATGCAGGGCAATATCTCGCTCGCCCGTGCCCCGTTTTCCACCCCGGCACCGGGCGTCGGCGCACCGGGGCCAACGGGCGGCTGATCATCGTTCTCAACAGCGCGTGCGTAACAGGAGGGTGCGCCGCCGCCGCTGGCGCCGCAGATTCGTGGGTCGCCAGCCGGTGTCTCGCGTTCCTCTATCGGGAGTTTGACATGTCGCTTGCCGCTTCGTTTCGCGCCGCGGTGCTCTTGCTGTTCGTCGCTGGCGTGTCGCGCGCGCAGGACGACGCCGCGCTCGTCGCCAAGGCGCGCGCCATCCACGCTAAGGCGTTGAAGATCGACACGCACGTGGACTTCAACTCGGCCACGATGGCGGGATCGCCGCCCAACTACGCCACGGGGCTGGCGCGCACGCAGGTCGACCTGCCGAAGATGGAGCAGGACGGACTCGACGCGGTCTTCTTCAGCATCTACGTCGGCCAGCGGCAGGACTTCAGCGACTCCGCGTACGCGGCGATGAAAGCGGCGAACCTGCGCGCCTTCGACGCGGTGCACGCGCTCGCGGCGCGGGTGGCCCCCGACCGCATCGCGATCGCGTACACGGCCGCCGACGTGCGGCGCATTCACGCGTCGGGCAAGAAGGTGGCGCTGATGGGGGTTGAAAACGCGTACGGCGTCGGCAGCGATATCAGCAGCGTACAGCTCTTCTTTGACCGCGGCGCCCGGTACATCTCGCTCGCGCACAATGGCCACAACCAGCTCTCCGATTCGAACACCGGCGAGGGCGACGGCGTCTGGAAATGGAATGGCCTCAGCCCGCTCGGCCGCCTGGTGGTGGCCGAGGCGAACCGGCTGGGGATCATGATGGACATTTCGCACCCATCAAAGGCGAGCAACCTGCAGGTGATGGCGCTGTCCAAGGCGCCGGTGATTGCGAGCCACTCCAGCGTGCGCGCGCTCTGCGACCACAGCCGCAACCTGGACGACGAGCAGCTCCTCGCGCTAAAGAAGAACGGGGGCGTGGCGCAGATGGTGGCGTTCAGCGGCTACGTGAAGAAGACGCCGCCCGACTCACCCGAGCGTGCCGCGGCGATCGCGGCGCTGCGGCAGGAGCTTGGACTCGGCGCGCGGGGCGGGGCCGGCGCTCGGCCCGCCGGCGGGCCGCCCGCCGATTCCGTGATGGCCGTCTACCGCCAGCGCCTCGCCGCGATCGACGCCAAGTTCCCGCCGCCGCCGCGCGCGACGGTGAAGGACTTCGTGGATCACATCGACTACGCGGTCAAGCTGATCGGCATTGACCACGTCGGCATCTCGTCCGACTTCGACGGCGGCGGCGGCGTGGTGGGATTCAACAACGCCAGCGAGTCGATCAACGTGACCATCGAGCTGGTGCGCCGCGGCTACAGCGAGCGGGACATCATCAAGCTGTGGGGCGGGAACCTGCTGCGCGTGATGGAAGCGGTTGAGCGGGTGGCGAAGCGATAATCTGAGGCACGGGAACGGGCACGGTGGGGGGTACGGGAACCCCACTGTGCCCGTCTCCGTGCTCCCTATCTGAGGAAGGGCTTGAGCGCCTCACTCAAGTCCGGCTTGCCGACTTCCTGCAGCTCGTAGCGCACCCGCACCGTCGGCTGCTTGATCGTGACCAGTCGCGTGAGGTCGATGGGCGTGCCGATGATCACGGCGTCGCACGGCACGGCCGCGATCGTCGCTTCCAGGTCGCGCACCTGCTGCTCGCCGTACCCCATCGCCGGCAGCAGCGCCCCGATCTTCGGGTACTTCGCGAACGTCTCTGCGATCGTCCCCACGATCCACGGTCGCGGGTCGATCACCTCGGCTGCACCGAACCGGTCGGCGGCCAGCACACCCGCGCCGAAGCGCATCTCGCCGTGTGTCAGCGTGGGGCCGTCCTCCACGACGAGGACGCGCTTGCCCGCGATCCGATCGGCGTGGTCCACGGAGATCGGCGAGGCCGCCTCGATGATCGTCGCCCGCGCGTTGCGCCGGCGGATGTTCTGCCGCAGGGTGGCGATCGCGCCCGCCTCCGCTGCGTCGACCTTGTTGATGATCACGACGTCGGCGAGCCGCAGGTTGGTCTCGCTGGGGTGGTACGAGAGCTCGTGGCCGACGCGCAGGGGATCGGCGACGACGATGTGGAGATCAGGCTTGTAGAATGGCGTGTCGTTGTTGCCGCCGTCCCAGAGAATGACGTCGGCCTCCTCCTGCGCCTGCGCCAGGATGTCGCCAAAGTCCACGCCGGCGTAGATGACCGTGCCGTTCACGATGTGCGGCTCGTACTCCTCGATCTCCTCGATGGTGCACTCGTGTTTCCGTAGGTCCTCAATTGCCGCAAACCGCTGGACGCGCTGCCGCTCGAGGTCGCCGTAGGGCATCGGATGCCGAATGGCCGCGACCTTGAGCCCGGCGTCGCGCAGCAGGCTGGCGATGCGGCGCGTCGTCTGGCTCTTACCCGCCCCCGTGCGCACGGCGCAGACGGAGATCACCGGCTTGGTGCTCTTGAGCATCGTGGGCGTGGCGCCGAGCAGCTTGAACGACGCGCCGGCCGTGTTGACGAGCGAGCCGCGCTCCATCACGTGGGCGTACGGCACGTCGCTGTAGGAAAAGACGACTTCGTCGATCCGCTCCGTCGCGATGACCGCGGCAAGGTCCGCCTCGGGGAGGATCGGGATGCCCTGCGGATAGAGCGGCCCAGCGAGCGACGCCGGATAGCGCCGGCCGTCAATATTCGGAATCTGGGTCGCGGTGAACGCGATGACGTCGTAGCGCGGGTCCGCGCGGTAAACGACGTTGAAGTTGTGGAAGTCGCGTCCCGCGGCACCCATGATGATGGTGCGAATGCGCTGCATGTGCCCACTCGTCTGAAGAGACCAGTGCGCCGGGGCGAGCCGCCTAGAGAAGATGGCGCGGGAAGCAGGCAAATCCAAGCGACGTCGCGCCAAGGCACACGGCAGGGCGGCGGTTCAGGGGCATCCGTGCTATTCTGAAGTTGCCCCACCCCCTGCCCCACCCCCTGCACCACACCCTGCTCCCAACACCCTGCACCCCACTCTGCTCCCTGTTCCCTGCACCTCAGGATGCCTCTTTTCCCCCGCCACGACGCCGATCTAATCCGCGGCGAACCCCCCATCCGGGCCATCATGCCGTACCTGATGCCCGGGCGGAACGAGTCGGTCGTGTACGCGGACTCGGTCTTCCACATCGAGGCGGCGCGCGGCTGGCTGAAGACGTACAACCGCACGCACGAGCACCACGCCACGCTCTTTCACGTGCTCGCCTACGCGGTGGCGCAGGCGCTGCACGCGCGCCCGGAGCTCAATCGCTTCGTGTCGGGCGGGCGGCTGTACCAGCGGCGCGGCGTGCAGATCTCGTTCGTCGTCAAGAAAGAACTCCGCGACGACGGCCGATCCACGACAATCAAGCTCGACTGCCCGGCAAGCGAACCGTTCGCGGCCTTCGCCGCGCGCGTCGTGCGCGCCATCCACGACGCGCAGTCCACGGAGCGGGCGGTGGACCACGAGAGTGCGTTGATCATGCGACTGCCCGGGCCGCTGGTGCGCGCGCTCGTCGCCGTGGCGCGCCTGCTCGACCACTGGAACCTCTTTCCGCGCTTCATGACCGACCCGGACCCGATGTTCGCGAGCATATTCCTCGCCAACCTCGGCTCGGTCGGGATCAGCGACGCGTACCACCACCTGTACGAGTACGGCACCTGCTCGCTCTTCGGCGCTGTTTCCGCGCCGGCGTATCACCCGTTCGTTGAGGGGACGTCGGTGGTCGCGCGACAGGGGCTGCGCGTCCGCTGGACCTTTGACGAGCGCATCCACGACGCGTTCTACAGCGCGCGCTCGCTGGGGCTCGTGCGCGACATCCTCGAGGCGCCGGCGGTTCATCTTGGCGCGCCGGAAGGCGACCCCGCCTATCGCCCCGGCGCGTCCTGACTACCGCGGCGTGATCCGCGCCGCGAATCCGCCGCCCGACGCGAGATGCAGCGTCAGGCGATCGGCCGCCGAGATGTCGCGCACCTCGCGCACGTAGTCCACCCCCGCGCGGTCGGCGTTCGGGCCGTCGCGGAAGAGCTCGAGTGAGAAGCTCCCTGCGCCGAGGAACGACAGGTCGAGTGGAACCTCGCGCGCCGACCAGTTCGTCAGCCCGCCGACGTACCACGTGCTTCCCGACCGGCGCGCCGTGACGATGACCTCGCCCACCTTGGCCTGCAGCACGCGCGTCTCGTCCCACACCGTGGGCACCTTCGCCAGAAACGCCAGACTCTCCGGCTCCTTGCGGTAGTTCGACGGCGAGTCGGCAAGCATCTGCAGCGGACTCTCGTACACGACGTACATCGCCAGCTGATGACAGCGTGTTCCCTGACTCCCGGGACGGTTGAAGACGGGCTTGAAGTCGGTCTTGGTGGAGTTGATCATCGCGCCGGGCGTGTAGTCCACCGGCCCGGCCAGCATCCGCATGAACGGGAACGTCACCGCGTTGCCCGGCGACGCGAGGTCGCTCCATTTGCTCTGCTCGAGCCCCAGCACGCCCTCGCTGGTGACGACGTGGGGATAGGTGCGGTAGAGCCCGGTCGGTTTGTATGACCCGTGGAAGTCCACGAGCAGGCGCCGTTTGGCCGCCTCCTGCGCGACGCGCTCGTAGAAGTTGACCATCCACTGGTCCTCGCGCTGCATGAAGTCCACCTTGATCCCCTTCACGCCCCACGCCGCGAACTGGTCGAGCGCCGGTTGCATCTGCAGGTCGAGCGTCTTCCAGATCACCCACATCACGAGCCCGACGTTCTTTGCCTTGGCGTGCGCGGCGATCACCGGCATATCAATGGCCGGCACGGTCTTCAGCAGGTCGCCGAGGGGATACCATCCCTCGTCGAGGATGATGTACGGGATGCCGTGCTCGGCGGCGAAGTCGATGTAGTGCTTGTACGTCTCGGTGTTCACGCCGGCGCGGAACGGGACGCCGTAGACGTTGTTGGCGTTCCACCAGTCCCAGGCGACGAGCCCGGGCCGGATCCACGACGTGTCGGTGAGCTTCGACTCCGAGGCCAGCCGATAGACGATGTCGGTCTCGAGCAGCGTCTCGTCACGCTCGGCGAGCACGAGCACGCGCCACGGGAACTCGCGCGTCCCGCGCGTGCGGGCGATGAAGGTCTCGCGCTCGGTCACCAGCTCGTCGCGATCGCGTCGCAGCTGCACCGCCTTGGGATACGCCGGGAAAAGCCCGCGCAGGGTGCGGCCATCCGCTGAGCCCGTGAGGTCCATGCCCGGGTAGTCGAACAGGTCGGCCTCGGTGAGCACCGCCTTCATGCCGCCGGGGAGGACAACCATCGCCGGCAAGCCGGAGAACCGCGTGCCGATTTCGCTGATCTTCACCTGCTTGTACTGCCGTTCCTGGTGCGACTGGAAACTTGTCTCCTCGGGGAAGTACACGAGGTGGTCGTCGGTGAAGCGAAGCGTCGCCTCTTCAGCGGCGATGGTGAGTTCCCCCGACCGCGCGGTCGCCCAGCGGTAAGCCACGCCGTCGTCGTAGGCGCGCACGACGAGCGCGTAGTCGCCGCGAAAGTCGATGCGGCGTTCATTGAACCGGTCGCGCACCTCGGCGCGTTTCACGCGCACCACGGGGCGCAGGATCTCGTCCACGGCGCGCGTGCGCGTGGACTTCACCGTGGGGCGCGCGCCGAGCACTTCGCCGGTGGAGAGCGTGAGGGCAAGGCGCGACGGCTCGACCACGACCTGGCCGCGCAGAGCCACCGACCACGAAAGCTGCTCGCCGAGCCCGATCGTTACCGTAAGTGCGCCCGATGGCGAGCTGACGGTGAGCGGCTGCCCCCGTCCGCCCTGCCCGTCGGCTGATGCGACGGCGGCAAATAGGCCGGCGATGATGACTCTCGAAAGCACTCGACGCATTTGCACTCCCCTGTCCCGTGCACCCCACTGTGCCCGTTCCCCTGCACCCCACCGTGCCCGTTCCCCTGCCCCCCACTGTGCCCGTTCCCCTGCACCACTCAAACCTCGCCTCGCAACGCACCCCCGGCCAGCGGACCCGCCGCCGGACGCGTACAATTACGACCTCATCGCCATCCACCCTACGGGGCACCCTATGCGCATCCGGCTCGCATTCCTGCTCGTCGCCGCCGCGGCCACGCTGCAGGCGCAGACGCTCGACTCCGCCGCCACGGCCAACATGAAGTGGCGCACGGTCGGTCCAGCCAACTTCATGGGCCGTCTGTCCGACGTCGTCGGCATTCCCGGTCCCAGCAAGACGCTGTTCATCACCGCTTCCGCGGGCGGCGTCTGGAAGACCACGAACAACGGCTTTACCTGGCGACCGACCTTTGACGACAAGCGTGTCGCGTCGCTGGGCCCCATCACCATCGCGCCGTCCGACACCCAGCAGGTCTGGGTCGGGACCGGCGAACCCAACTCCCGCAACTCCATTGAGCCCGGAGGCGGTGTCTACAAGAGCACCGACGGCGGCATCACCTGGAAGCTGATGGGACTCGAGAAGACACAGCACATCGGGCGCATCGCGGTGGACCCGCGCAACCCGAACGTCGTCTGGGTGGCTGCGCTGGGCGCGGCCTGGTCGAGCAATCCGGATCGCGGGCTCTACAAGACCGCCGACGGCGGCGCCACCTGGCAGCAGGTGAAGCTCATCAGCGACAAAGCCGGGTTCGTTGATGTGGACATCGACCCCAAGAACCCCGACGTGATGTACGCCGCGTCGTACGAGCGCGTGCGCAGCCCCTATTCGCTCAAGAGCGGCGGCCCGGGCTCGGCGCTCTGGAAGAGCACCGACGCCGGCAAGACGTGGACGGAGGTCACCGGCAACGGCTTCCCGACCGGCCCGAAGGGGCGCATTGAGATCGCCATCGCGCGCAGCAACACTGACATCGTCTATGCGATGGTCGAAGCGGCGACGCCCGGCAAGGACGGCAAGTACGTCGCCGAGCGAAACCCGCCGGCGAACGGGCTGTACCGGTCGGCGGACGGCGGCAAGACGTGGGTGAAGACGAACAACGCCAACGTGCGCCCGTTCTACTACTCACAGGTGGCCGTCGATCCCAGGAACCCTGATCGCGTCTACTTCTCGTCCACGCAGCTGCTGGTGTCGGACGACGGCGGCAAGACGTCGCGTGTCGCCGCGCAGGGCGTGCACGTGGACGACCACGGCACCTGGATCGACCCCAATGATCCAGAGCGCATCGCCCTCGCCAACGACGGCGGCGTCGCGTTCTCGTTCGACAAGGGGGGCAACTGGCTTCAGGGGCAGAACATCCCCATCGCCCAGTTCTATGAGGTGAGCTACGACATGGCGGTGCCGTACACGGTCTGCGCCGGCGCGCAGGACAACGGCACCTGGTGCGGCCCCAGCCGCCGCAAGAGCGGCGGCGTGAACAACGCCTACTGGTACACGATCAACGGCGGCGACGGCTTCTACACCGACCAGGACCCGACGAATCCGAACATCAAGTTCGGCGAGTCGCAGGGCGGCAACGTCTCGCGCGTCAACGTCGCGACCGGCGAGCGCACGGCGCTGCGCAAGCCGGGGTGGCAGGACCAGTACAGGAAGTGGGAGGACTCGATCGCCATCGTCCGTGGCGACCTGTCCAAGCCGGCCACCAAGGAGATGCAGAAGGCGCTGGACGCGCTGAAGGCGAAGCAGAAGCAGGACTCGCTCGACCTCGCGATGCGTTACAACTGGAACTCGCCGTTCTTCCTCTCGCCGCACAACCCGCGGAACTTCTACTTCGCGGGCAACCGCGTGCTGAAGAGCACCAAACAGGGCGACGACCTGTTCATCATTTCGCCCGACCTGTCAAAGAAGCTGTGGGCGAAGATAGACACGTCGATGAACCTCACCGGCGGCATCACGCTCGACGCGACCGGCGCGGAGACGTACAGCACCATCACGACGCTGGCCGAGTCGTACGTGAAGGCCGGCCTGCTGTATGCGGGCACCGATGATGGCAACGTGTGGAAGACCGAGGGTGGCGACCGGAACTGGGTGCAGCTCAAGGGCCCGTTCCCCGGCTTGCCGCACAACGAGGTGTATGTGGCGCGCATCGAGCCGTCGCACTTCGACACCCTGACGTTCTACGTGGTCTTCGACAACCACCGCAACGGCGACTTCACGCCGTACGCGTACGTCACCAATGATGGCGGCAAGTCGTTCCGCTCAATCGTCGCCAACCTGCCCAAGGACATGCCGGGGGACTACCTGCGCGTCGTGCGCGAGGACGCGGTGAACCCCAACCTGCTGTTCATGGGGTCGTCGGTGGCGGTGTACGTGTCCATCGACAAGGGCGCGTCGTGGTCACGCTTCATGAGCGGGATGCCGACGGTGCCGATCTACGACCTGAAGATCCATCCGCGCGACCGCGAGCTCATCGCGGCGACGCACGGGCGCGGCATCTGGATTGTGGACATCACGCCGCTGCAACAGGTGAACACGGCGGTACTTGCCGCCGACGCGCACCTGTTCGCGCCGCGCACCGCCTATCAGTGGGGCGAGGCGCCGGCGCTGCTGGCAAGCGGCAATGGCAATGCGCAACTGTACTTCCAGGTGCCGAGCCCGCCGTACGGCGCCGACCTCTGGTACCGCGTGGGCGCGGGCGGCGGCTCGCCGCGCATCATCGTCACCTCGGCGGCCGGCGACACCCTGGCCAATCTCGCCGGCACGGCGGGCGCGGGCCTGCAGACGGTGACGTGGAACTTCCGCGGACGCGCGCCGGTGGTGGCGGCCGCGCCGCTGTCGCCATCGGAACGGCGCGATTCGGTGCTCCGCGCCACGCGCGCGCCGGCGGTGCTCGACTCGCTGACGAAGGCGGGGTACGACAGCGCCGCCATCGCGCGCGCCAAGCAGATCCTGAATCCGCCCGCCGGTGGCTTCGGCGGACGCGGCGGTGGTGGTGGCGGCGGCGGTGGAGCAGCCGGCCGCACGGGCATCGGCTGCGAACGTCCGCTGACGCAGTGGGACGCCTTCTGCGCGCGTCCGGGCGAGGGTTCGGCAGCGCGCAGCGGCCTCGCCGCGGATCCGGCCGCGGCGGCTGGTCCGCAGCGCGGCCCAGAACCAGAGAGCGTGCGCCGCATCTTCGACATCATCGGCCTCAAGATGCCGGCCGGCGGACGTGGCGGCTTTGGTGGCTTCGGTGGCTTCGCCGCCGAACAGGGGACGGGCACGTACCTCGTGACCCTGAAGGTGGGCGACAAGACGTACAAGCAGGTCCTCAAGATCGAGCGGGTGAGCGGCGGCGATGGTGGCGGCGGCTTCCCGTTCGGCGAGGATGATCGCTGAGTCGAAGCATCAGAACAGGCGAGGGGCGGCCGCGATGGCCGCCCCTCGTTCGTTTCCGCGGGTGAAGCCCGCCCCTTAGCCCCCCTGCGCCCCGGTATCGAGATCGCGGCACCCTTCTTAACGTTCACTGGTCCGGCGGTCTGCCGCGCGCCCCAACCGCCAGCCACCGGCTGGCACATCCTCCGTCCTCAACGACTGAGTCGCCCGCGATGTACCTGTCTGCCGGCATCGGGTTCGTCCTGCTCTTCGGCGGCGGTGAGCTGCTCGTCAAGGGCGCCGTCGCTGTCGCCAAGCGGTTCGGCCTCTCGCCGCTGCTGATCGGCATGACCATCGTCGCCTTCTGCACGTCGGCGCCGGAGCTGGTGGTGAGCGTGAACGCCGCGCTCGCCGGCAGCTCGGACATCGCCCTCGGCAACGTGGTGGGAAGCAACGTCTTCAACGTGCTTGGCGTGCTTGGGATCACCGCCCTGGTTGCTCCGATCACCGTCAACCCGCCCAGTCTGCGGCGCGACACCTACGTGCTCATCGGCGCGTCCGTCGCGCTCGCCTTGCTCGCCCAAGCCGCGACGATCGGCGCCACCGTCGGCGTGGTGTTCATCGCGGGCATCATTGCGTACGTCGTGCTGTCGTATCGCGCCGAACTGCAGCACCCCGGTTCGCCCGAGGCCGACCTGCACGGGCGTGAAGCGGACGAAGTCTCGGCGCCGTCGTCACTGTGGGCGGGGCTCGCGTACCTCGCCGTCGGGCTCAGCCTGCTGATCGTGGGCTCGCGGTTCCTCCTGGCTGGCGCGATCGAGGTTGCCCGGGCGTACGGCATGTCGGAGGCGGTAATCGGCCTCACGCTGGTCGCGGTGGGCACCTCGTTGCCGGAACTCGCCACGAGCGTCATGGCCGCCTTCCGCGGACACTCCGATGTCGCGGTGGGCAATGTCGTGGGGAGCGGCATCTTCAACATCCTCAGCATCATTGGCGTCACGGCGGTGCTGCGCCCCATCACGGTGGCGGCGCAGATGGCGACCGTGGACGTCTGGGTGAGCGTCGCGGTGGCCGTGCTGCTCGTGCCTTTCCTGCTGCGACGCGGACACATCGGCCGGGCCGCTGGCGCCTGGTTTACCGGGCTTTACGTCGTCTACACGCTGGTCCTGCTGCGCGGGCCATCAGCGACCGGGTAGATCGGCGGCGGGGCACCGCTCACGAACGCCCGCCGGAGGCGCCGGATCCAACTCGCGCTGGCAGGCGCACCTGAAACGCGCGACCTTATGGGCTGTTCCGGCAGTCGCTTGAGGCCATTGCTCTTCTTCCCGCCCAATCCATGACTCGCTCCAGAATCGCATTCTTGCGCGCGCTGCTGCTCGCCATTCCGTTCAGCCTTTTCGCACAGACAGGCGCTCCGACCAAGCCCGCCGCCGCGCCGGCCGCGAAGGCCCCCGCCGACACGACGCCCCGCTCGCCGTTCACCACCGAGGCGTTCGGCGGCCTGCGCGCGCGCAACGTCGGCCCGGCCATGACCTCGGGACGCATCGGCGCGCTCGCCGTGCATCCGCACAACCCGGCCATCATCTACGTGGGGGCGGCGTCCGGAAACCTCTGGAAGACGGTCAACGGCGGCGCCACCTGGCAGCCGACCTTCGACCGCGAAGGATCGTACTCGATCGGCTGGATCACCATCGACCAGCGCAATCCCAACATCGTCTGGGTCGGCACGGGCGAGAACAACTCGCTGCGCTCCGTGGCCTACGGCGATGGCGTCTACAAGTCCGAGGACCAAGGCCGCTCGTGGAAGCACGTCGGCCTCAAGCAGTCGGAACACATCGGCAAGATCGTGGTGGACCCGACGAACAGCGACATCGTGTACGTCGCCGCGCAGGGGCCGCTCTGGAGCGCGGGGGGCGACCGCGGCCTGTACAAGACGATTGACGGCGGCAAGACGTGGGAACAGGTGCTCAAGATCAGCGAGCACACCGGCGTCAGCGACGTGGAGGTGGATCCGCGCAACCCCAAGGTGGTGCTTGCGACGTCATACCAGCGTCGCCGCCACTTCTTCACGTTCATCAATGGCGGCCCGGAAAGCGCCATCCACCGCTCGACCGACGGCGGCAAGACGTGGGCGAAGGTGAACACGGGGCTTCCCAGCGAGGAACTCGGGCGCATCGGCATCGCCATCTCGCCGGTCAACCCGAACATCGTGTACGCCAACGTCGAGGCGGCGAACCGCAAAGGCGGGATTTACCGCTCCAGCGACAACGGCGTGACCTGGGAGAAGCGCAGCGACTACAACCAGGGCTCCATGTTCTACGGACAGGTCTGGGCCGACCCCGTGGACGTGAACCGCATCTACATCCCCGACGTGATCCAGCAGGTCTCCGACGACGGCGGCCGTACGCTGCGCCCCCTCGGCCAGCGCAGCATGCACGTGGACAACCACATCCTGTGGGTGGACCCGAAGAACACGGACCACCTGCTCATCGGCAACGACGGCGGATTGTACCGCAGCTGGGACCGCGGCGGGACGTGGGTGTTCTACGAGAACCTGCCGATCACGCAGTTCTACGACGTGGACGTGGACTACGACCTGCCCTTCTACAACATCGTCGGCGGCACGCAGGACAACTACTCGCTGCACGGTCCGTCGCGCACGCGCTCCGACCACGGCATCCTGAACCAGGATTGGGTCGTGACGCAGGGCGGCGACGGGTTTGTGTCGCGCGTGGATCCGACCGATCCGAACACCATCTATGCCGAGGCCCAGCACGGCGCCATGGTCCGGGTGGACCGCCGCACGGGGCAGCGTATCGGCATCAAGCCGACGACCGAGCCCGGTGAGCCGCCGGCACGCTGGAACTGGGACACGCCGATCATCATCTCGCCGCACCTGCACACGCGCCTCTACACGGCGTCGCAGCGGCTGTACCGCAGCGACGACCGCGGCAATACGTGGACGGCGCTGACCCCCGACATGTCGCGCCAGATCGAGCGCAACCTGCAGCCGGTGATGGGCAAGGTGTGGGGACCGGACGCGGTGGCGAAGAACCAGAGCACCGCGCTCTACGGCAACATCAGCGCCATCGCCGAGTCGCCGAAGCAGGAGGGCATGCTCTACATCGGCACCGATGACGGCCTTGTGCAGGTGAGCGAGGATGGCGGCAAGAACTGGCGCCGGGTGGACTCCATTCCCGGCGTGCCCAAGGACGCCTACATCGCACGCATTCGGGCGTCGGAGCACGACGCGCGCACGGTGTATGTGGCGGCGACGAACCACCAGAACGGCGATTTCAGGCCGTACCTCGCCAAGAGCAGCGACGCGGGGCGCACGTGGACGTCGGTGACGGGCAACCTTCCGGCGCGCGGATCCACGCACGCGTTCGCCGAGGACCACGTGGACCCGAACCTGCTCTTCGCGGGAACGGAGTTCGGCGCCTGGGCGAGCAAGGATGGCGGCAAGCATTGGTTCAAGCTGCCCGGCCTCCCAACCATCTCCGTGCGCGACCTCGCCATCCAGAAGCGCGAGCACGACCTCGTCATCGCGACATTCGGGCGCGGCTTCTACGTCATGGACGACTACACCCCGCTGCGGCGCGCCTCGGCGGCGACACTCAAGGCGGCCAGCGTGGAACCGGTGCGCCGCACCTGGCTGTACCAGACCTCGCAGAACTACGGCGGGCGCGGCAAGAGCTTCCAGGGCGAGAACTTCTTCACGGCCGACAACCCGCCGTTCGGGGCGGTCATCACCTACTACCTGCCTGAGGCGCTGCGCACCAAGCAGGCCAAGCGCGTGGAAGCGGAGAAGGCCGCGGACAAGGCGGGCAAGACCATCACCTATCCCGCACTCGATGCGTTGAAGGCCGAGGCGCGCGAGGAGCCGCCGACGGTGATCCTCACCATCTACGACTCCACGGGCGCGCCGATCCGGACGCTGAACGGGCCGACTGGCAAGGGCTTCCAGCGCGTGGCGTGGGACCTGCGCTTCGCCGCGACGTCCTTGGCCCGTCCCCGTGCGCCTGGTGGTGAGGGCGAGGGCGAAGGTGGTGGCGGCCCCACCGGCCCGTACGCCGTCCCCGGCAAGTACACTGTGACCGTCGCCACCCGCGTGGACGGCGTGGTGACGCCCATCGGCACGCGGCAGGGCATCGAGGTGCTCAACGATCCGGCCGGCACCGTGACCATGGCCGATCACGCGGCGCGCGCAAAATTCATGGCGCGCCAGCAGGAACTGCAGCGTTTGGTCAGCGGCGCGCTTGAACTGGCCACCACCACGCAGACGCGCCTCGACGCGATGAAGCGGGCGGCCGACCAGGCGCCGGCGGTGCCGGCGCCGGTGCAGGCCGACGTGCGCACGGCGATCACGGTGATCGAGAGCGTGCTCGAGGCGCTGCGCGGCGACAACATCCTCGCCGGCCGCAATGAGGCCACGCCCCCCTCCATCGGCAGCCGCGTGCAGGTGGACATGGGACGCACGCTGGGCCCGCCCACCAACACGATGATCCGCGACCTGGACATCGCCGAGTCGCAGTTCACGGCCCAGCGCGCGACGCTGCGGACGCTGGTGCAGGAGACCATCCCGAAGATCGAGGCGGCGCTGGAGAAAGCGGGGGCGCCATACACCCCGGGCAGGGTTCCGTGATGGGATGGTGACGGTGGACGGTTGACGGTAGACGGTAGACGGTGGATGGTCGACGGCGGGCGGTCGCTTCTCCACCGTCCACCGTCCACCGTCCACCGTCACCTTCATGGCCGCGTGGATGTTCGACCGGTGCGCCAACGCGCGCTCTGACGCGGCGGTCTAGCGGCTGAAGGTCGCCGTGGCCCCCCTTCGCGCTCTTCGTCCTTCGTGGTGGCAGTTACACCCCGATCAACGCCCCATATCCGCGGCCGCGCGCATCCACCGTCCAACTCGTCACGACCTCGCCGCCGCGCACGCCGAAGATGACGTCGTTGAGGTGCGTCACGATGCAGACGTGGTTGGGAACCACGCGCACCTGCTCGCCGACCTGCGGGCGCCAGTCGCTGGTGGTGAGGTCGAGGATGCCGTGCTCTTCGCTCATGCGCGCGACCACGACCTCGGGACGATCGAGCAGCGCCCCCCACCCTTCCCCGTTGGCGCCGCGAATGGGCTCTCGGCCGAGCGCCTTGGTCCCCGCGTCAATCACCGCCTGCCCCCGCACGCTCGTGCTCACCACGGTCGCGAGCACGGTGAAGGCGCAGTCCTCCCATTTGCAGGCGCCAATCTCCGCCGTGGTGCGGTCGTTGTACACGTAGGTTCCGGGGCGGATCTCCGTGATGCCGGTGAGCTCGTGCGACCGCCACATCGTCGGCGTCGAGCCGCCGCTCACCACCGCGGGCGGCATGCCGGCCTCGGTGAACGCCTGGACGGCCTGCGCGACCTTGTGCCGCAACCGCTCGAGCGCGGCGTCCTGCGATGTCACCGGCTCGCGGATGTGCCCGGGGTAGAACGCGATCCCCGAGAACTCGAGCGGCGGGTTGGCCCGCACCATATGGGCCAGCGCGATGGCGTCGTCGAGTGACGGCACGCCGACGCGGTGCATCCCGGCGTCGAACTCCACCGTCACGGCCACCGCGCGGTCGTGCCGCACCGCCGCCGCATACAGCTGGTCGATCGCCTCGGCGTTGTCGAGCTGCACGCGCAGGGCGACCTCGTCGCGGACGGTGAACAGCCGGTCGAGCTTGGCGTGGCCGACGACGGGATACGCGACGAGCAGGTCATCGGTGACGTGCTGCATCACCGTGGCCTCGTGCGGCGTGGCGCAGGTGAGCCCGGCGGCGCCGCGCGTCATCTGCTCGCGCCCCACGTGCAGTGACTTGTGGGTCTTGGTGTGCGGACGAAGCTGCAACTGGTGCTGGTCCGCGTACGCCTGCATCGCGTCGAGATTGCGCGCCATCACGTCGAGATCGACGAGCGGCACGGGGGTTTCAAGCTGATCGAATGTCATGGCAATCACCGCCGAAACGGGTGGCTGGCGTTGACGAGGCGCGACGCTCAGTAGATCAGTTCAGCCCAGCGCCCCTCCTCGACCAGCTTCGCCCGCTGCTGCTCATACTCCGCCGCCGAGCCGACGATCTTCACCATCGCCTCGTCGAACTGCTTGCTGATCTGCTGCAGGCCGGCCACGTAGACGTACGTCCGCCGATCGCGCAGCATGGCCCACACCTCCTCGCCGTTCTTTGCGATGGCGCCGGCCAGGTCCACCGGCACGTCGAAGTGCGGGCGCGGACTGACGGCCTCGAACGCCTTGAACGTCTCCTGGTCGTAGTAGTACTTCAGGTCGTCGTTCTGCTCGTTCATATAGGCGAGCTCGATCCCGCGCATGGCGCCGTGATAGAGCCGCACCTTGCCCTTCCAGCCGCCGAGGTCGCTGTAGATGTGCTTGACGAACGCGCGGAACGGCGCGATCCCGGTGCCCAGCCCGATCATCAGCAGGTTGGCGCCTTTGTCTGCGGGGAGGGTAAACGCCAGGCCAAAGGGACCGACCAGTGTCACCGTGTCGCCGGCCTTCAGGTCGCAGAGGAAGTGGGACGCCTTGCCGTCATAGCGCTGGCCGTTGAAGTCGTCGACGTACGAGCAGCGCTTGACCAACAGTGAAATCAGCGGCTTCGCGTCGGCACTCTGGCCGCCGCCGGCGATCGAGTAGAGGCGCAGGTACTCCTTCCGGCCGAACTCATGCGGCCCCGGCACGAGCACGCCGATGCTCTGCCCCACGTGGTAGCTGAACTTGCCGTCATCCACGGCGAGGTCAATGTGCCGCAGCTCCGTGTCGCTGCTGTCGGGGGTGACGCGCGTCGAACTCAGCACCCGCGCGCTCCGCTTCTGGGTCGTGTCGTAGTCCTTCAGCTGCATCGTGTTCTCCTGGCATACGGTCGTCGGCGCGTCCGATTCGAATCGGGCGCCTGGTCGGGGGCCGTATCGACGGCCCACGCCAAGCGGACGCGAACCGACACGCGTGCGGCGTTGCCGCCAGCACCTCCATAAAGCTAACCGCGGGACGCGGCGGACGGAGGGGGCCACGCCGGCCGGCGCGTCCCTCGTCCAGGGCGCCGGCGCCGCCCGTCAGAAGACCCGCGTCGCCTTGAGGAAGAGCGTGTTCCCCTGCTGTGATGCCTGGCCAAACGCGGCCGTGCCCCGCTGAAAGGCCAGCTGCACCGTGCCGAACGGCGGGTCGTAGCGCCAGACGAACACCGCGTGCAGGTTGTGCCGATCGATGACCGAGTTGGTCTGGTAGAACGCCTGGAGATACAGGTCGCTCGTGAAGAACTGACTGGCGCGCACCACGTGGATCCACGTGCTGTTCTTCGAGGGGTCCGGATCCAGCATCAGGCGCTCAAGCTGGTACTCCACCGACGACTGGGCCGTGGGCTTGAGCCGCGCCCCAGCGGCGAGGAGGAGGAAATCGGCGTCGAAGTTCCGCCCGAACTTCGCACCCGCCGTCGCCGAGCGGTACTCGCGCGTGTTGTAGCCCAGCTTGAGTTCGGTGGCACGGTTGCGGAAGTCCTTCTCGAAGCGCTTGAACTCCTCGGAGTGCCCCACAGCGAGCGACCACCCATTCCGGAGCTGGAAGTCAACGCTCTGGTCCACCTGCCAGCTGCGCTGCGAGCCGTCCTGTCCCCAGTAGATGTTGTAGTTCGAGTCGTACCCGAGCTGCTCGACGGACCCGGACTCGAGCCACACCTTCTTCTCCAACGCCGCGTCGAGCTCCCTGCGGTTGTCGTCGCGCACGAACCCGATGGCGTTCACGTTGTCGCCGAAGCGCTCGCCGAGATGGGTGTAGCGGACGTGGAAGTGGCCGGTGGGAGAATCGTAGGAGGGACGCAGGAAGAAGGCCGCCGTTCCGTCGTCGTAGGGGCCGTAGCTCTGGATGAGCTGGCCGGTGAACCCCAGCGTCTTCGTGAAGAACAGCGTGGCGTCCAATCCTGCCGATCCCTGCCCCGAGCCGTCGATGCGCCGTTCCGCCCAGGTGGCGCCCACGCTCGAGCGACCGAATGCGCGCTGCACCCGCCCCACTGAGTACGCGGCGGCGACGGAGTCCGTCCCGACGCGCGCCTCGGCGTCGGCGCCCATGAGCGAGAAGGTCCAAGGCCCCCGCTTGCCCACGACGCGCCCGCCGCCGCCGATGTCGGCGATGCGCCGCGAGTAGAACGTCTGAATGCGCTGGCGGAAGAGCTCGGCTCCTTCGAGGAAGAAGGGCCGCTTCTCGGGGAGGCTGAGCTCGAATCGAGTGAGGTTGACCGTCTCCCGATCGGACTCGATAGTCGCGAAATCCGGATTCACCGTCCCGACGAGCGAGATCCCAGGCGTGAGCGCCCACCGCAAGTCCAGCCCGGCGTCCCAGAACGGCTCACTGCCTTCCTGGGATCGGGAGAGGCCGTACGCGATCCCTTCAAGGCGCCGCGGCGGGCGCGCAAGGTTGAGACCGCTGAGCTCCCCGGCCGTGGAGACCTGATACGGCTCGTTCACGGGCCCGGACCAGTGGGAGAGTTCGAACGTTCGCCGCCGACTCCGCAGGAAGTTCACGCGCCACGTGCGATCGCGCCCGGGCTCAAACCGCACGGACGAAAACGGAATGGCGAGTTCCGCCTCCCAGCCCTCCGGCGTCAGCCGCGCGCGCACCGTCCACGGCGCATCCCAGGATGCGTCCTGCGTGCGGCCGTCGTTCACGATGCGCAGGTCCGCCTGCGTTCCCAGCGCGTTGACGGCGAAGAAGTAGGCCGACTGGCGATCACCGTACGTGTCGAGCAGAACGGCGAAAGCGTCGTCTTGATCCAGCGACGCGTCCCGGCGCGTGAGTTGCGCGATCACCGGCTCCGCGTCCCACGCCCGCAGCGCCACGTAGAGCGTGGTGGAGTCGTAGAGCACCCGCACTTCGGTGCGGTGCTTCGACCGGGCGCCGCGCTCGGGCTGGAACTGCACGAAGTCTCCGAGGACCGGCGCCCCCTTCCACTCGTCGTCCTTCACAACCCCGTCCACGGCGGGAGCCTTGATGGCGCGGACTGCGGGGGCCCGGACGGTGGAGGAGGCGCTTTGGGGCTGGACGGGATCGGGAAGAGCGGCGAGTGCTGCCAACGCCGCCAAGGCCGCAGTCGCTTGCCGCAGGAAGCCCGCACGGCGCAAGGACGCTCCATCCCACGTCATCACACTTACCTCCGGAACAAGTAGCTGGCCTTCACAAAGAACGCGTCGTCCCGCCGCACGAGATCCCGGAACTTCATCGGCTCGGGCTCAGTCATGCGGGCGCCGTATCCGACGTAGAACACCGTGCCGGGCTGGGGTTGGTACATCACCAGCCAATCGGCGCGGAAGGAGT